>Ga0209725_1001379_pt1 | contig 13760 bp, 15 predicted proteins | sample I18A1metaG_FD_184145 | JGI IMG/M metagenome (GOLD analysis project Ga0209725, IMG submission 184145) | Lake sediment bacterial and archeal communities from Gulf of Boni, Indonesia to study Microbial Dark Matter (Phase II) - ​I18A1 metaG... | ecosystem: Environmental > Aquatic > Freshwater > Lake... | reverse complement strand
ACTCGTAATCTTCCGAGTCATACAAGGAGTCGGCGGCGCAATGCTCATTGCTAACAGTTTCGCGCTAATCACCGACGCAACGCCGGCCGCGGAGCTTGGTTTCGCGCTTGGAGTAAATCAAATCGCGTTCATACTGGGCGCGGTTCTTGGACTGACAGTAGGCGGAGTGCTGATCGTTGCCGCCGGATGGAGATACATTTTTGCAATGAATCTCCCGATCGGCATCTTTGGCACCCTCTGGGCTCACCTTCGTCTTCGAGAGACCGCCCACACGGAAAGGCATGCGAGTTTCGATTACTTGGGCCTCTGCCTATTCACGACGTCTCTGACGTCACTTCTTCTGGTAATCAGCCTCGCCACAATGGCCGCGATCGACAACACCGAAGCCGCGATATTGTACTTGATTAGTTTGGTGACTTTCGCATTATTCCTCTATTTCGAGCCACGAAAATCGGAGCCGCTTCTCGATATGCGGCTTTTCAAGATCCGCCTGTTCTCAGCCGGAAACCTCAGTCAACTCCTGTATTCGCTTGGTTTTGGGGCTCTAAGCCTCGTAGTGATTCTTTACTTCCAACTCATTCGGGGATATGACCCGCTCACGGCTGGTCTTCTGTTCCTTCCGTTGGATCTGGCCTTCATGAGTATAGGCCCCATAAGCGGGAGACTTTCTGACAGGTACGGCACACGCGGATTTGCCACTTTGGGAATGGGAGTGGGCGTCATTGGCTACGCTGCTCTCGCATTTCTTGTAACCGCCACCACTCCATTAATTCAGATCGAGATCATCCTCATAATAATCGGAGTGGGACTAGGGCTCTTCGCGTCGCCAAATATCAGCTCCATCATGGGATCCGTTCCTCCTCAACGGCGCGGCGTCGCATCAGCAATCAGAGCAACTCTCTTCAACACCGGCAATGTGGTAAGCATCGGCCTCGTAGCATACATCATTACCACAGCTATCCCGTACCAGGTTGTCTCCGGAATAATCAGCGGCGGATATACAACACTCACGCCAAGCGAATCCATCGGCTTCGTAGCCGGCATGGGACGAGCGTTTATTGTCGCAGCTGCGATTACCCTGGTTGGTATGTTTGTTTCGAGCCTCCGAGGGCGCGAAATCAAGATCCAACCAAGAAGGCAGTGACGATTGATGACGCCCATGACAACGCTAGAGTCAAAGGTTTCTGGTGGATGTGATGGATTTGTGGGCAGGTAATGGCCCGTGAAAGAAGGTAGTTCAGCCCTACAGCAAAGTAGCACGATCACTGAGCTTCTTCAAGCCATCAGGAAAGAGTTCCCGCGCGCTGAAGCCGACGCAAGTGGAAGGCAGCGGATCTTCTTTGAAAACGCAGCTGGATCATTGGTTCTGCAACGAGCGGCGGAGGCCGAGGCAAAGGCTCGCTTGGATTGCTCTGCGAATGTCGACGGTCCTTCATGGGAATCAAGGAAGAATGAGGATATCATACGTGAGGGCAGGAAATCCGTAGCGGATTTCCTAAACGCGCCTTCAGAGAAATGCATCGTCTCCGGCGAGTCAGCTACAAGCCTGCTCTTTCATCTTAGCTATGCCCTTGGAAGAGAGATGTCCGGAGACGAGAACATTGTCGCTACCGAATACGAGCACTACGCCAATGTCAACCCTTGGTTGGAGCTTCAGCGCAGAGGTATTGTCAGAGAGGTAAGATTTGCGAGATTCAATCCTGAGGACGGGTTACTGGACCTGCCCCATTTCGCGAGTCTTGTCGACGACAAGACAAAGATCGTTACGGTTGCTGGAGTTTCCAACGTACTGGGCTCGAAGACGCCGCTGAAGCAAGTTCTGGAGATAAGCAAGAAGGTAGGCGCCTGGACGATTCTAGATGCAGTCCACACGGTCGCCCATGTTCCGGTTGATGTACAGCAGTCGGCTTTCGATTTCGTTGTCTTTTCAGCCTACAAACTGTTCGGCCGACGCGGAAGCTTCATGTTTGGCCGAGAAGAGCTGCTGGAGGCTCTGAGACCGTACAAGGTTGTTCCCGCGCCAGACCATGGACCTGAGAAGTGGGAACTTGGCACACGCGATCAAGCTCTCTTCGCCTCGATTACGGCCGTGACGGATTATCTCAGTTGGTTAGGTGGTACGGTCGAACAGGAAGTACGAGATGACGTTTCCAGCTATGCTGGGAGAAGAAAGCTACTCAAAGTAGCCATGTCATGGATCGAAAAGTATGAACGAACACTCTCGGATGCCATGCTTGGCGGCAGCAGTCAAGGTGAGGGTATGCAAGCAATTAGTGAAGTCGAGCTTTACGGAGTGAAGGATCCATCCAAGGCGCACTTGCGTGTTCCCACTTTCACCTTCAACATCACTGGCGCAGACCCATCGAAGGTGGCTGAATACTTCTGGAAGAAACATGCGATTGCTCTTCTCGCGGAAGACGGCGGCGGCTTCTATTCAAGGACTCTCAAGACATACGGCAAATCCATTGCGGTTCGCGCCAGCCTTGTCCATTTCAATACTGTTCAAGAGGTGGAGAGTTTCCTGTCCAGTCTTGCCGAGACTGTGATGCACTTCGGCGCTGGATCGTCTGTCTGATCACGCAGAAAGGTACCTCTAGGTGATTAGAGGAGTTGTTAGGAGATTCCTCGCCTAACCGATTGGAAGTAGGGAGAGACCATTTTGTGCGCGGGTCTCTCGGTGCGTCGACGAGAAAGAACACTATCCTACTTTGAAGGTAGCTGACACAGACCCCTTGAGACCGAGACCTTGGATTCCGATGGTTATGGTGTATTCCGCCGCTTTGTTCTCCCTAGCCCAAGCCTCCACTTCCCGCTTGACATAGCCCAACGCGTCCGCAATTCTTCGGAATGCAACGGGCTGGACATAGCCCAAGCCCGGCACATAGTAGAATCCAGATGAGCTACCCTCAGGAGCCGTAGGCGCGTCATAATAACCCAAGATGCCTCACCTCTGTATAGCTCCTGTCCAGTGCGCCCTAATCATCATTTCTTTGCCAGGTCAGAATCAGGGGTCTGGAAGAATGCCGAAAGCCACTTGATACCGACAAGAAGAAAGATGAGGAGAGAGAAGCAGCTTCGCCGTGGACTTGATGCCGCGTCATGTGTAGCTTCCTAGGCCGCTTGGAGAAAACGCAAAACCTCGTGCACGAAGAGTTCGGTTCCGGTGTCCATCGCAGCGTGTTGCTGTCCTGGCATGACGACAATCCTACAGTTCGGCAACACTCGTTGGAGCGCCTCGCTCCCAGCCTTCAAGAATGGCGGGCTGTCGCCGCCGAGTAGAAGCAGCGTGGGCGTCTTGAGTCGGCTGAACCGTTCTGCATCGAAAGAATAGTCTCGAGTTGCTCGTTCTTCTCGTGGAATCGTGTGTGCAGCAGCCACACGAGCCTTCCAGGCAGGGAGCGATTGAAGAAGCTTCAAGTCGTCCGGTCGCACTTGCGCAACTTCAGCCATGAAAGTGGTGACTACTCCGTCTCGGTCGCCTGCGTCGAGTAGTGCTTGGAGCTTGTCGATGATGCCTGGCGCGAAGATCTCCACGCCGGCTGGTATCGGTGGTTCATACAGAACCAGCTTTCGAATATTGGAAGTCAGCAGTGCAGCCTCGAGACTGCATAGAGCACCGTAGGAGTGACCCAGCAGGTTGACTGGTTCATCAATCGAATCCACGACAGACGCGATGTCCTCGAATTCGCGCTCGATTGCGTATCCGTCTGAATCTCCACTTTCTCCGCGACCACGACGGTCAACCGCGTATACGGTAAACCGTTCTTCGAGCGCTGGAAGAACCGGTCTCCACCGCATGTGATCTGCGGAGGTTCCGTGAATCAAGACAAGTGGGGGACCTTGTCCACTGCGCCAAGAAGCGATTGGCGTTCCATCCTTGGATGTTACTTTCTGTGTGTTCAAGCGTGTGCACTCCCATTTTGGTGGCATGGAACTAAGGTCTGGCCGAGCTGAGAGTCTTCTCAAGCGCCGCGTATGCTCGGCCAATCGATGAATTGACTTTTGCTAGGCCCCACAGGTACCCAATCGCTGCGACAATGACGCCGCTGAAGATCATTAGATGTATGGGCGCGTAGAATGACTCGAGTGCAGGTGAGAATCCTACGATCTCGTGCTGGTACCAGTCCTCAGCCAATCCAACCAAGGCTAGGAGAAATCCGAAGCCCATTACGACAAACGGACCTCCCGCACGCCGAACTATTTCCTGGATTCTGTCTATCATTTGTCTTCTTTCCGAACGAATTCGTGTAGATGTTCGGGCCTTCTACTTCTGAAGGCCGAACTTTCGGGTGACGGCAAGAGCCTCAGACCACTTCAGCACCGGATGGACGTTCGTATTCCCAACGCCTAGGTACGGGGTGATGAACCTGAGGATCTGCTCAGGGGCGTCGGCCTCTACAACGAAGTAGAAGTGGTGGGCAGGGGCGTCCAAGTATCCTTCGACTAAGCGAACGCCTGAGGTCTTGGCATTTGTTTCAAGCTTGCTCAAGAGTTCTTTGTCAGGTCGTACAGTTCCGGCTGGGCAGTTCTCAGCCGAGTGTTCATGATCAAGTACAAACAACATGTCTATACCAACTCTGTTTTCCCTCCTTGATCACTTCACTGTAGAAGTATGCCTATTGCCAATCCCGCACAGGACAGCACGGATGTCTTGTGATCTAGGTCGGTTCCCGCACGTCGATGTTGCTATTGTAAAGGCGACATGTGCTCGCTCTCGTGCAAAGCATCTTCACCCTCTGCCGAAGCGCGCGATACCGCCTAGCCGATTATCGCATCCACCATCAGAGCGAATATGATTCCGAGCAATAGAGAGACAGATACTGTGTGTTTGTGTCCGTATTCGTGGGCGACCGGGATCAATTCGTCTGCAGTAATATATGTCATCACACCCGCCGCGAACGCCATCGAGCATCCAATCGCAACCGGGGTCCCAACAAGAGACAAAGCAAGAGCTCCAATCAAAGCTCCCCCGGGTTCTGCAAATCCAGACAGAAAAGTGATGACCACAACCTTGAGTCGTCTCATTCCGGCCACGCTCAAAGGAACAGCGGTTGCAATGCCTTCTGGTATGTTGTGAAGCATTATGGCAATGGCGATTATCACGCCCAGTCTAGGCAAGTAGGCGTACCCAGCCGCGACAGCAAATCCTTCAGGAAGATTGTGAAGTGTTATGCCGATGGCGATTAGCACCCCAGCTCTGTAAATCCTTGTCTTCCCGATGGTCTCCTTCGCCGTCAATTCGACGTGGGGCAAAACCAGATCTAGAGCGCCTATCATGAGAACACCCGACGAGAACGTGACTATCAACGGGAAATGTGAAATGAGTTGCTCGGCCTCGAGGAAGAGGTTGTTGAACGAAACTAGAAGCATGACTCCGGAAGCGAAGCCCATGGAGAAGGATACAGCCCGATCACTCACCTTCCCAAACGCGAGGACAAGCATTCCTCCGACGCCTGTCGCCGCTCCAGCAACAAAGCTAAGGAGAAAAGCTCCGAATATTGCGTCGATCGTGTGCCAAGCCCCCTCAGATTCCGCAAATACGATACTCCGGACTGGGCCTTCTCCTCCGGGAGTCTACGTAGCTCCGAAGCGCGCCAGAGTAGAAATGCCTTATCTTATCTGCCTTATCTTACGCTTGAAGTGTTCACCTTTTGCGCACTCAAGGGCCTCACCTTGTGATTTTGTAAAGGGGCAGATTCTTCACACCGCTAACCGCTTCTGCCTGAAGACGTAGACAGATGTGAGGTAGTAGTTGATGAAGGCACGAGACCTTGAGTTGTTGAGTAGACTGGTCGGCGATTGGACTGTAGATTTGGCGGCCAAGATGCCGGACGGCACCTCGCTGCAAGGCAAAGGAACAGTAAGAGCGACCGAACTATCCCTCGATAGGGGCATCCGCACTGAGATGAGGCTGGATGCTGAAGGCATGGGGGCTTATCACGAGGACGATCTGTGGGGCTTCGACCAGTGGGAGAAGAAGATACACCTCTACAGTATTACCTCGACAGGAGCGGTACACGATCACTCAGGGACATGGAAAGATGACAAGACGCTCGAGCTTCACTGGGAAGGACTGTACGAAGGTAAACCGACTACTGAGGATGTCACCATGAAATGGGTTAGTGATAGCGAGATCCGCGTTCATGAAGTAGATACATCAGAAGGTCAGCCCGGCGCAGTCTACGACTACGTCTTGAAGAAAGAATGAGGGCTCGGTAGGGCTCTCGCTTCAGTTCAGAAAGAGGTTGCATGCGATGTTGAAAGCCAAACAGTCTGAGGCCCATCATGAGGAACTCATATCAGGATTCCTCGATCAGATTAGAATCGTCTTTGAATCGTCCGAGCAAGCAATGTATCTCTACTTGGACGATACTCACAAGGCCTGCAATCAGAAATTCGCTTCTCTGCTGGGCTACAGAACACCTGAGGAATGGGCTCGCGTGGAGGAGTTCACTGCCCTTGTAGCTGAGAAGAGTGCTGAGACCTTGGTGACAGCCTATCAGAGTGCGATGGAAAGGAAGATAGGCTCAACGATTGGGGTAACGTGGAAGAGGAAATCAGGCGGCACAGTAGACACAACGGTCATCCTTGTGCCTGTAGCCTACAAAGAGCATCTCTTTGCACTCCATTTCGTGTCTCCCAAAGCCTAGCGCGGAGAGGCGACGTGTCTGGTGCTGTACAGCGTCTTGCATGTGCATTGGCCTACCTTGCATGCACATTGGCCCATTTTCTAGGGCTCTAAGGCCTTCCGCCGCCTCGCTCGCTCCTCCTGTTCAGCGCCACTAATTCTTCTTCCAAGTCAGCTAGCCGTTGATCGTGGAGTTTCTTAGCCTTATCTTGAGCTGCGCGCGCACGCTATGCTTCTTGTTTTACAGGCCCGGTTGAGAGTCTTGTTTCCAAAACAGCAAGGCGAAGCCTCGCGAACTACCACGCTTCGCACCGATCAGCAGAAAACTGAAGCCCCTTACTCTATTGTCCAGATGGTATGGGCGTTGGTTCATGTCATATGTATCAATGGTGACTGTCGACGGATGCTCCATCTGGACAATTTCTCACACTGGAACTATGAGGGAGAGACAACTTGCCCGAACTGCCAGTGCACATTCATGCTGGTAGTCAAAGACGGACAGGTTATGTCGACCACGCCAATACGGATACCCTAACCCTTGACCAGATGATTACCGTTTCCAAGCATAGCTCGCAGGCTGCCGACTTGTGCTTTGGCGAAGCAGCTTGGGACTGTCTTTCGACCCTGGGAAGATTCGGATTAACGGTGCTTGGCTATTTGAAGGGTCAAAGGAGATATCAGGCATAGACAGTTGTCCCGATCAAGGAATAAGCCATGAGCGTTTTGAAAGGTGTCCTAGAACATGCAAAGAGGCATGTGAACTATCCTACATCGAAGAAAGCACTCGTAGAAGCATGCAACAACTTCTCTGACGTTCCTCGCGAAGACAAAGATTGGTTCGAGAAGAATCTCCCGGAAGGCAGGTACAGCGAACCAGTAGAGGTCTTCAAGGCACTCCTAGACAAGGTCTGAAGAACTAGCGCGTAACAAGCACACCGCGTTTGTGAACAAGTTTCGCAGAACCCGACACATGCCTCCCCCACTTTTTCTTGACGGGGACGCTGTCGGATCCTCACAATATTGGGGGACGCACGCACATGTCTAGTGGTGCGCACACAGGACCAGGCACACCGGCATGCACGATTATGAAACGTCTCGGAATAGGCATAACGTCTGCAAACGACTCAGAAGGGGATCCCAGCTCATCATGATATTCATGACAATACGATGTAAGCCACAATGCGATCTTCCACATGGCGAAACGGAAGCCATGCAACGTTGCAGAAAAGCCTCAAACCGATCCCATAAGGTCTCAAATTGAAACGGCAAGGGTGATAGTTCAGCTTCGCATTGCGATGGCCTCACAAGAGCTGTTGACGAGGTGAGAAAATATGGGAGAATACGAAGACACGTTAAAGGATATTGAGAAAAGCCTCGGCATCGTTCCGGGCTTCATGAAAGCGCTGCCGCAGGATGTCCTTGTACAAGATTGGCCCCTATTCAAAAAGTACACGCTCGGAGAGAGCAAGATACCCGCGAAGTATAGAGAGCTCATGGGATTGGCGGTCGCAGCTAACATGAAATGTCCGTACTGCCAACTCTTCCACAAGAGCGCAGCGCAACTGTACGGAGCTACACCAGAGGAATTTGCCGAGATCGCGTTCCTAGCCAGCTACACCGCTAGGTGGAGCGCTATCATTCATGCCCAAAACTACTCCTACGAGACCTTCGCCAAAGAAACAGAACAAATAGGCCAATATCTGAGCAAGGCGTCCAAGAAGTAAGAGCCAGGTTGAAAACACCGTTCTCTGCTTTCAATTTTTTCTTATTCGACATTTTTGTTCACTACGCCGGCTTTCCTTGGGCCGAAGGGATCGCGGGGGCCCTGATAGGCCTCCTACGACCCCTTCATCTCCATGCTTTATTCATGCCACGCCACTGATGAAGCCTCGATGACGTATTGTGAGGCATCGGTCACTGGGCCTCGATCCGTGAAGACACCCGACACGACGACACGACAGGGGAAGGCGAAAGAACAGGGCGACAGAGCAATCTCATAGCTGGTCCCATTGTAGAGAAACGAAAGGTACAGATCGATTGTTGCTGTTGGACCAGCTACTGTAACACACGGGTTTTCCGCAAAGTACAGGTTTCGAGGGTCTCCCTCACAGAGAGTGTAGTCGTCTCCGAAATGCGGTGCAGTGTGCTTGACGAGGTATCCGACGGCTTTCACTTGCTGACCAGCATAGACAATCGGATGTTCGCGGAGTTGTCTTACTGGCACATCCCGCGGGTACAGCCATCCGGGGCCCAACGCGAAGAAAACCAAGACACCCACGAAAACCAGTATGAGCGCTATCGCGACGAGGCGAATGCCAACAGTGTTTCTGTTCTTGATGGCGTACTCGCTCACTCTGGCGTGATATACCATCTCTGTTCCACACGCTCTAGGTTCGCCTCTCCTTTCCGCCCCTCAACATGATGCCTGCTAGAATAAGAGACAGGCCGAAGACCGCTGGAATGGCGAGCAAGGCAAGCCATTGCTGAATGATACTCTCAGGAATCAGAGCCTTGAGAACCCGATGATAGACGCAAGGACCAGGAAAGCATGACACCCAATCACTCGCGAAGTGCAGACTGCATCGCCCGACGACACGTTCCGTGAGGCTGAGAATAGCAGCGATCAGGACGCTTGTGAAGGCTACGCCTGCACCGGTCGCCAGGAGTCTCTTCCATCCTTCCAAATCAGTTCCCCTATCGTTTCTGCACGTTGGATCTCGGGTCACTTGGATGAAGTGCCCGCAATTCCATTCTTTATGGGTCCGCCGGATCGCCGGAAGAGAGTACTAAGGCTCTTCAGTCTACGCTTTCGAACAGCAAAAGTACACTGGGCAAGTGTCAAGGATGTTATAGGAAGAGCGAACATATCTTTGATGACGTGAAGGCGGGTACGATGGATGACTCTAGACAAGTGATTGTCTTCTGTCTGGTTGCATATTGTGTGACGTATCTTTTGGAGGCTTGGTTATGGTTCTCTGGAGGGCTTACCGTCTGGTTCGCTTTCGCTGTTCTGATAGCTGTGATGTTTGTTCCAATGCTTTCAGCGGCAATGACTGTCAAATTGGTTGAGCACGGGAGTTTGAGGAGCTACGGTATTGCGAAGGGGAGGGTGGAACACTACCTATGCGGCCTAGCGTACCCTTTCGGCATAATTGCTCTTGGGCTCGTCTTCGTAGCGGTTCTGAGAACCGCACCAATAGACTTCACTATGGCCAAGTTCAGAGAACTGTTTCCGAATGTTCCAGCCGTCACCGAGATTCCAGTGTACTTCACAGTCATCAATCTGATTCTGGCGCCGTTCATCAACTTCATCCCTGCCCTCGGTGAAGAATACGGGTGGCGCGGCTTCCTCTTACCGAAGCTTGTCGGAAGATTCACCCTGCTCGGAGCTTTAGTGCTCACCGGCACTGTCTGGGGCCTGTGGCACGCGCCTCTAATCTTGATGGGCTACAATTACCCGCATCACCCAGACCTAGCGGGCGTAGCAGCTTTCACGGTCTGGTGCATTCTCGTGGGCTTCTTTCTCGGGTGGCTGAGGCTGAAGTCGAAGAGCGTTCTGCCAGCCGCACTTGGGCATGGAGCGATCAACGCATACGTCGGGTTTGGACTCCTAATCGCGCCTGCCGCGGATGAGATGATGACGATCCCCTTAGGCCTGCCAGCTATGCTTGCGCTTCTCGTGTTTGCCGCTGTAGCGTACGTGGATCTTAGTCGGTGAAAGCCTGGCAAAACTTGCCGCATCACTCCCCCAATAGGCAAATCGGCGTGTGTCTCTTGGCGCGCTTACCACAAAGAGATGATGCATCCTCCGGCTTTGGCAAATGTTAAATATTTCTGACGTTAGAAATAGCTTACATGGGGAAAGAGATGCGTAGGAACTTGATCGGCTACCTGGGTTTCCTAGGCTTACTAGGCCTGCTGGGTTTGATCACCGACAACCCCGGATTCTTTGGATTCTTCGGGTTCTTCGGCTTCTGGAGCTCGATGTGGGGCAGAGGCAGCGACGAAAGAGTCGACCAGAACGTTAACAGGGCCTGCAGGAATGCGTTCGTATTCACTATTGCCGCGTCAGCGCTTCTCTTCTCCTACATAGCGATTCTTCGAACTGCAGAAGCTTTCCAGCTGGCAATGTCAGTGGCAGTATTGTTTGCTGGTAGCTTGACGATATTCGTTGCATCATTCGTCTACTACGACAGGTTCAGTGCCTGAGAGTCCTCGGCATGAAGACGAAGATCAAAGAACTGAGGGAGAAGCGTAACCTCACACAAGAAGCTCTGGCTGAGAAAGTTGACGTCACAAGACAGACCATACTCTTCTTGGAGAAAGGAAAGTACAACCCGTCATTGAGATTAGCCTACAAGATTGCCAGAGTGCTGAACTCGAAGATCGAAGAGCTCTTCTCCTTTGAAGATGAGCGGCTATAGGAGCCCGCGAACAGTCGCTTGAACTTGGCGAGACTTGCCATTCGGAACAGAAAGAAGGAGGCTTGGGCGGTTCGTACGCTGTTCGCGTCGTTTTTCAGGTTTCTATCAGGCGCTGATGGCGTTGATTATTGCCTGAGCTTGGGATACCAGTTCCTTGCCAACCGCGGGATCCTTAATGATTCGTGCGGAGACATAGGCGTTGACTTGGTTGATGAAGGCCTTCAGCTGATTGCCTGCAACCGCAGGCTTTTCTGAGTTAAGTTTCAGCAACGCATTGTCCAGTTTGACTACGAGGGAACGGGTTTGGCCGGACTTGAGTCCAAGCTTTTGAACCTGTCCCTTCAGGGACTGAATAGCGTCCCGTGCAACTTGAACGTTGAAAGCTGGACCGCCAGAGCCTTTGATAGCGCTGATTATTGCCTGAGCCTGGGATGTCAGTACCGCGCCCACATCAGGAGTCAGAACACCCGTGGACACGTAGTCGTTGACTTGATTGATGAAGGCGTTCAGCTGGTTGCATGCAACCTTGCTCTTTCCGGACTTCAGATTTGCCAGCGCATGGTTCAACTTGACCATTAGGGAGTTGGTTTGGCCCCGGTTTAGCTTTCCCTGCGTCTTCAGCTCTTGGACCTGTTTCTGTAGGGACTGGATGCCCTGCTGCTGTGTTTGAACAATCAACTTCGAAGTACCGGAGCTGGCGCTGTGTGTGGCATCCCCGCCATAGGTTGCCGTTATTTCGACAGATTTGGGAGTTGGAGGTGGAGTATAGGTTACTGTGCATGTACCGGACTGATCCAGCTGGCATGAACTGGAACTGAAGCTACCGCCTGCGTAACTATCACTCCAACCAACCGTACCAGTCGGGGGAGACACGGTTCCAGAATTATCGATATCAGTCACGTTTGCCGTGTACGTTATGGTGTTGCCGATGATCACGGACGATCGATCCGGCGACACCGAAGTACTAGTGCTACGCAGTGTAACGTAATGTGCTGTGGCACTGTGCTGATCGTTCATTGTCACTGTTATGGAGTTGACTCCGTTGCCTCCGCTTACTGCGTCCACGTCCCAGTAGAGGAAGACGTAGTTGGAGTTGTCAGGTCCAACAAGCGGACCGACTGGGGCCTCCAGCGGAACTTTAGTCACAGGATCAGTCGAATCATACCAGCCCGTGCCCGGGATAGTCGTGATGTTTGATGGGTCTGTCGTTACCGTCAGGTGGTACTGGGTCTTGTAGCTGCCAGTTACGTTGCCTGAAGCAGTTACAGTTATGGTGTCATTTTGTTTCGTTGAGAGGCCCGTTGTGCCAGACCAGACATACTGTTTTCCGGGTGACGCTAACAACGGGGACTTGAATTCGAACTTCACAGTCTGGTTGTCGTTGGCCGAGACATCTACACCGGTAACGGCAGCCAGGGCCGACTGCCCGTAGTCGCTTCCAGATATGGTCGCAACTGTTCCAGCGAAGTCGCCGCCGACACCAGACTGGTAGAATATAATCGTCGACGTCTGAGCTGTCGCTAAATGAATCTGCACAACAGGAAGACCCAAGACCATAACCGCAATTAGCAAACACGTCAGTAGCTTGTTCATTCGCCCTCTTCCTTTCAGGTTGGGTAGCCGCTATGCTCTCTTCGAGGTCATGTATGTCCACTGTAACCGTGCCTGCCATGCTTCTGTGACATCTGCGCCCACATGGAAGCCCATTCACCCGGCTAGGTGCGCACATTGTAATCCCCATCCTTGCCGATGAGGATAGATGGACCCGGGGCGCGTTTGTGTCCAAGTGGATCCTGACCATCGTTTGTGTCCATGCCCATATCTGATGCGGCAAGTTCAGCGACAACTCATGCCAAGGATCTGAAAGGAAAACTCTTACTCATACACGAAACTTCTGATGACAATGTTCACATATCCAATAGCATGCAACTGGCCTATGCCTTCGAGAAGGCCCACATGCCTTTTGACCTGATGATCTATCCGCACCAGATGCATCACATCGACGATCAGGACTTGAGACTGCAGCTGTTTCACTCGATCACCAACTGTCTTCTACAGAACTTGTAGTACCACAAAGAAACCGGCATGAACGATTGAGGCGCAGTCACAGATCTCACGAATGTACAGAGACGCAAGCAATAAAACCGTACTGCATGTTCGTTGGGATCGATGGCAATTGTCAGAAGCGAAAGAGGGTTCGTCGCGAAGAGACTTCTTGAAGATTGCTGGAGGATTCGCTGCGGGCGCGGTGGTTGCGGGGGCGGCGGTTGCCGCAACTCAGCCTGTCGCGGGGCCCGCGGTGACGCAGACTGTGACTGAGACCTTGACGAAGACGGTGCCGGTTGCGCCGAGCGTGGGAGACATCAGCGCCTTCCGGTCCGCGCTTGAGCGGGATGGTTTCGTTGTTGGGCAGGGGGCAGCGGCCGTGTTTCCTCTCATTGAGGCGTACGAGGCAGGCCTGATCAAGGCGTGCTGGGGCAATGACCCCACTAAGCCCTATCTGGTCTGTCTGGTTCCACCGTCGCCAGGAGAACAGGTACCTAGCTACAAGTTCAAGGTAGGCGAGTTCCTCGGCCTCAAGAGCGTCACGATTCTCTTCCGCATGCGGCCCGATGAGGCTCTCGTCTTCGTCGGAAGGACACCGCCCGAATGCAAATACTACAGCTATAGCGGCTACTTGATGGAGAGAGTCTACGGAAACGAAAGCA
>Ga0209725_1001378_pt1 | contig 13764 bp, 14 predicted proteins | sample I18A1metaG_FD_184145 | JGI IMG/M metagenome (GOLD analysis project Ga0209725, IMG submission 184145) | Lake sediment bacterial and archeal communities from Gulf of Boni, Indonesia to study Microbial Dark Matter (Phase II) - ​I18A1 metaG... | ecosystem: Environmental > Aquatic > Freshwater > Lake... | reverse complement strand
GGCCTCTACCGCGTTTCTTTCGGACAAGTTCCAAGGCCTCTATCGCGGTTAGACCTCTGTGTACAAGGTAGCACGCCAGTACTACACCGGATCTGCCCACGCCCGCATTACACGAGACATCCACAGCAACGCCCGCTTCGAGGAACGAGTCTATGAATTTCATGATCTTTTCGATCTGGGCTTGGGTGGGTGCGTGAGCGTCTGGGACCGGCTCGTTATAGTCCTCCAAGCCAATATCGAGGATGTCTTTCGTTATCACTCTTGACTCGTGCGGCTCAACGAGCCTCACTAAAGCACCAATTCCCTGGCGCTTCAACCAGAGGAGTTCGGATTTCGAGCGTGGGCCTCTTGACGCTGCGAGTTTTCCATCAATCGCCCAGCTGAAGCTTAGCTGCGTCATCCTGACTCTCTCTTCTCAGGAGGTATCTCGACGAATACGCTCTATCATCCTTTCCACGAAGTATTCGCCTGCTCGGTAGGAGCTGCGGACTAACGGATCGGAAGCGACGTACCGAAATCCCAGTCGCTCCCCGACCTTTCGATAGTAGCTGAACTCGTCGGGAGTGATGTATTTTACAACTGGAAGGTTGCGGGGTGAAGGTCTGAGGTACTGGCCCAACGTTAGGAAATCCGTCTCTACTCCTCGAAGGTCACGCATCGACTGTATGACATCCTCCCGCCGCTCGCCCAGTCCTAGCATAAGTGACGACTTGGTGAAGATCCGCCGATTCAGCCGTTTAACTTGTTGAAGGACCATCAATGACCTATGATAGTCCGCCCTTGGATCTCTCACTTTCGACGTCATGGGTTTAGTAGTTTCAAGGTTGTGACCAATCACCTCAGGGCGCGCCTGAACAACTGTTTCCACGTCCGCTAGATTTCCTCCGAAATCGGGAACCAAAGCTTCGACGAGCGCATCAGGAACGTTAGCTCTTACGGCAGTGATCGTCTGGGCGAAATGCGACGCACCACCATCTGGCAAGTCATCACGATCGACGGAAGTAATCACGACATACTTCAGCTCAAGGTCTTTGACCGCTCTCGCTACTCTTGTAGGCTCTTCGGTATCCAAGATGCCATTCGGCTTGCCAGACTTGACGTTGCAGAACCGGCAGGCGCGCGTGCATACTTCGCCCATTATCATGAATGTAACTGTGCCGCTGCCCCAGCATTCTCCGACATTTGGGCAGTGAGCCTCTTGGCATACGGTGTGGAGTGAGTACTGCTTTAACAGTTCCTTAAGACGTGCATGGGTCGGACCCGAGGGAGCCTTCGCCTTTATCCACTCGGGTTTGGACGATGAGCTCATCACGAAACGCGCGTCATCACATCATCCGCGACAGTATAAACGTTCCCAGGACACGCAACAGCAATCTACTATTAGGTGTCCGTACGTCAAAAGCTCCAGCGAGTGTCCGCTGGTGTCTCAGCAGGTCGACTAGATGACAAAGCCAAATGCGGCGGCAAACCTCTCGATTGCTCTGAATTGGTTCATGAACTCGATTCCTTTCTGCGTAAGCTTGTAGAATCGATCATCTTCAACAACCTCTTCAATGACGCCGAGTGTCCTCAGCTCCTCTAAGTACTTGACCAGTCGGTCGTGAGATAGATTCGCGCCATACAAAATGCGAGTCGGCTTTGCATGATTGTCCTCGCGTTGGATAACGCGCATGATGTCTACGTAGATTCTCATCTGTGAACGGTACTTTGGCAGTTTCTGCATCATTTGGCGGTGGTCACCCGCAGAAGCATCGCAAGCAGTGACGCAAACCCAAGGAGCTGAAGCACGTGTCCGATCACGAACAACAACGCGCCGAACGGCATCAGTATGAAGAGCAGGTGACTCAAGGCCAGCAGGAGAAAGCCCAGAAACACAAGCAAGGCGTTTCTGTCCTTCGTCGCTGAGTAGTTGAGGCCGGTTTGAACGGTGATGTAGAAGACGAGAAAGAGCAGGACAATCTCTGCGACCGGATGGTACTCGACCAGGCGGCCGAGCAACTTGATGGCAGGAATTGGCGCAGCCTGAAGCGTTGCGAAGCCAAGTGCGGGAGCGACCCAAAGTGACGGCGATGTCGCGCTTAGAGTTCTTGCCTGCGAGACATAAGCGAATATCAGTATGCCATACGCGAGTGCTTGCGCGATGAAGTAAATCGAGTACCCAACAACGGTCAGAACCAATGTACCTCTGAGGGCACGCGACAAGAGCCCGAGGAACCCTGCTAGAGAGTCAATTAGGAGGCCTGCCGACAGTAACGCGAAGCTGAAATGAAGATACAGGAGTGTCCTCTGCTTCGTGATTCTGTACCCTTTGAAGGCTTGGTACGCTATGACGACGGCGATGATGAAGGCGACGAATTGCATCAGGCTGTCAAAGCCCACGAACCAGAGAGGGCCGACCAAGATCGTCCACGCCGTTCCGTGTCAAGTGCCTGAGCTATTGTGCGTTACGGACGATACGTATAGTTCTCACTAATATCCAGTTGCGGCTGGCCTCAGTTCAGCTTGACAATCGCCGGTGCGCTATGAAAACGGTTACTGACGATTGTCGGGTTTTTACGTCAATAGCAAGGCTATTCCCGGGAATATTGCGTGGTTATGTGTCCGCAACATCTCGATGAGAAACTGGCCGTCATTTGTGCCGGCTATTGTGTCCTCGTAGGGACAGACCATCGTTAAGGGCAGTTCCAGACGCCTCTTGAGGATTCGCTCTCTTCTAATGACTTCATCGATCATTCCCCGCTTGATCAGCAACGTCGGGTCCGCGGCTACCCTGACAGGTGCTCCGCGTTTCATCAGAGCCCCCAGAAGTTGGTTGATCTTTAGGTCATTGAGTTTGCCGTCCGCCGTTGTTACCGTATGGTAATCAACCAATGCCAGAGAACCATCAGACTCGTGCTCATCGACGCTGATTCCCGAGCGCCTCATGGCATCTCTCACCTCATCAAGTGGCTCATGCTCAGTCGCGTAGACCGCGACACCATGGCTCCGGAGCGCTTCTTGGAGGAACGGGAAGACCAGCTCGCGTTTCGCATGAATATCAGAATAGAACAGAACAGCGTGATCATGAGGAGCTAGGCATTTCAGCGTTCTGACAATGTCAGACCTTTCCAACCTAGCTCAAGCAGAACCGTCGCGGCAGCGCGTATTTGACCGTTACGTACTAGCCCGTACGAGTTTTAGAAATTACTGCAAATCCTAGGCGTTTTGAGAACTGACTTTCATTATGTCGCTCCAATCGCGCTCAATTGTTCCGCATCTTTCGCGGAGTAGCCGACTTCTTGTAAAATCTGCAGCGTGTGCTCACCAAGTCTTGGTGGAGGCAATCTTACCGTTAGCTCACTTTGAGTCATCCGAATCGGTGTGGCAAGTTGATTCAAGCTTCCGTACTTATCCATCTCTATTTCCATAATCGTGTTTCTGGATTTGACATGGCCGTCACCTGGAACCTCATCGACATCATAGACTGGGGCGCAAGGAATGTCTCGACCATTGAGAATTCGAACCCACTCATCGCGTTTTCTCCGACGGAACACTCTGGCGAGATCGTCTCGAATCAGCTCAGATTCCTCATCGGCAGCAAATTGTTGATCTTGGTATTTGTCCAACCCCAAGATCCTGCACAACTCGATCCAGAACTTCGGTTCGAGAGCAGCTATGGAGATGAACTTCCGGTCCGCGGTCTCGTAGACGTTGTAGAAAGGCGCCGCGCCCGACAGAGGCAGTCGCCCTCTCTCCGTTGGTAATCCTGCAAAGTGGAAGCTGAGAGGAATAATCATGGAAGCCACCGCTGCATCCATGAGCGATATATCGATGAACTCACCTTTCCTCGTTCTCTCTCTAGCATACAGTGCGGCGAGGATAGCTACGGCCGCATAGATCCCGCTTTGAATGTCAGCAACCTGCAGAGCTGGGATCACGGGTGGTCCTCCCTTGAGCCCTGTGGCCCCAATGGCTCCGCTGTACGATGTGTAGGTGAGATCATGGCCTACGAGGTCACGGTAGGGCCCGGCCTGTCCATAGCCTGAGATCGCGCAGTAGATCATGCGTTCGTTGATTTTGCTGATTGTCGAGTATCCCACGCCAAGTCTCTCGGCCACTCCGGGTTGAAAGCTTTCAACAAAGACATCGGACCGTTCCGCGAGTTTGTAGACTACTTCCTGTGCCTCCCTTTTCTTGAGATTGAGCGTGATGCTTCGCTTGTTTCGATTGAGCATCAGGAAAGCAGCTCCAGTGTCTCTGATGAACGGCGGGGCTGAGCGGGCGTAGTCGCCGATTCCCGGCTGTTCGATCTTTATGACGTCAGCTCCAAGGTCGCCTAGGATCATCGTGCAAAGAGGACCGGGCATGAGCCTACTCAAATCCAGAACATGTACGGCATCTAGCGAAGTCATGGCTGCCTCGAAGATTGTATGTAAAGGCCACAAGATATTACAGTGATTGGACGTTGATCTGCTAATCGCGGAGCTTGAGCGCCCAAAAGGGGCCTTCCGATGGTGATCCCACTAGGGTGTGGTCATCACCATGAGTTTGCCTTCGGAGAAATATCCCTTCAAGCCGCATACTTGACAGACCGCGCCAAGTCGGAACCCCGAGTCCTCCTCGTAGTAGACATTCAAAGAATCTCTAAGACATTTAGGGCAGGGATTTCCTGAGCTTTTCTCCATCACTATTCAGGAGACTATTGAGACGACCCCAATATAGCCTCGAGACGTAGCTGAAACTATTCTCTCGCCCTTGGATGTAAGCACTTTTAGAAGGTTCGAGGTATCTCAAAGCTTAGTTGGTCTGAGACACGTCAGACGCGCCCGTGGTGCCTTTAGCGGTTTCGGCGACTCGCGAGTACAGTCTCCCCCAGGCAAGCTGCCCGTCCTGCAACTGTATAGGGTTAGAGGTCGCTGATGTAGAATATGATGTTGAGAATTTCGGTGCAGTCCTCATGTCCGTCACGACATGCAGATCCTGCGGCTTCAAGCATACGGACATTTCTTCTCTCACGTCTCACGAGCCAACTGCTACAAGCCTGAACGTGCGATCATCTGGCGATCTGAGGATACATGTAATTCGTGGCAGCACGGCTACTGTTCTAGTGCCTGAGTTTGGCGCATCGATAGAGCCAGGCTTGAACAATGAAGGATTCGTGTCCAATGTTGAGGGAGTACTTGCTAGGATTGAAGATGTGCTGCGATTCTTGATGCGCTCTCTGAAGGGACGGAAGGAACACAGAGCGAACCTAGTGTTGAGAAAGATTGAAAGAGCGAAAGAAGGCAGGCTAAGGTTTACCCTCGTGCTGAAAGACCCTTTCGGGAATAGCACAATTGTCTCGGGGAATGCGAAAAGGCGCAGGATGGGGGAGAGGGAGCTGAAAAGGCTGAAGTTTGGAGCACAAGCGATCGTGGCGAAGAAGTGAGCTACGCTTTGTCATCATCTAGGCCGACGCTTTTCCACATGCTTGAGAAGCTTGTCGGCAAACGCGTCCTCGCGGTGGTGGAGCGTGACTTTGGATACGAAGGAGAACTCGCTGCCATCTCCCATCATCCGCCAGGAATATGGCTCTCAGACGCCGAAGCGATTGTTCTACGATCAACGGTAGTCAATCCGATTCCCCAGATCGTGAGCAAAGAGAGGAAGCATGAGCTCTTCCTACATCTGAACTCGGTGCTCAGAATTGAGGCGGCTACTGAAAGTGGGAAGACGGGTGAGAGGAGATAGCGTAGGCTGGCTCGGCGGTGTTGTGGTCAACACCGACGACGGAAGAATTGTCTTCGATCCTGTCGCAACCCGCAGCATGGAGCATGATGCACACCTGTTCATCTCGCATGCGCACTCTGATCATACGCTCGGTTTTCATTCAAACGTAATGAAGTATTCAACGAGGGAGACCCGGCGAATCTACGAAAAGCTGAGAGAGAAGCCCGTCCGTAACTGGCGTCCAGTCGAGTACGGGCGCAAAATACGCATTGGCGACACAGAGGTGCTTCCGCTCAACGCAGGGCACATGCTCGGCTCCGCACAATTCAAGATCACGACGGGAGACCATACGTACGTCTACAGCGGCGATCTGAACTGTGTCAACACGCTGACCACTGAAGCTGCTGACGTTCCTGAATGTGATACTCTCATCGTTGAGGGTACGTATGGAGATCCTAGTTTCGTCTTCCCTCGCCGAGAGAGAACATACGCGAGGATTGTCAGCTGGGCGCTTCACGAAGTGAAAGACGGACGCGTGCCAACCTTTCACGTCTACTCGTCCGGGAAAGCACAGGAGATCGTGAGGCTATTCAACGTCTACACGAAGCTTCCCGTCGTTTGCTCCGCGGTCGTCTGTAGAGCCAACGAAGCACACAGCGAATCCGGCATAGCCCTCTCATTCGTCGCAGCTGAAGCAGCGGAGGGAAGGAGGCTGCTACGCAAAGGCAACTGTGTCTACGTGACGACCACAGGAAGCAACTCGCTTGTCCCAAGCGGCGCTTCGGAGGCCATGGCTACTGGATGGGCCGTTCGCTTCGGCTCGGGAAGCTACGCATCGTTTCCGCTCAGCAGTCACGCTGGTTTCGACCAGCTCATGAAGTACGTGAAGGAGACGAGAGCGAGACGCGTTTTCATCTTCACAGGCTATAGTGACCTGATGTCCAGATATCTGAGAGAGGAGTTCAAGGTCGACGCGGACCCGATTCCTACACTCTCACAGAGGAGCATTTTGGATTTCTAGGGGCGGTCGCAAGTCTCAACTTGAATGTCGAACATGAGACTAGGCTAATCGAGATCAAGCCGACGACTCGTACCAACACCACTTAATGGAATCAGAAGACGAGACGCGTACTGAAGACCGGTTCAGCACCGTCTGGCTACTAGAAACGGGAAATAGCGACTGAGTCAAAAGAATGTATCTTGATCGTTCCCGCGCACACAGAACTAGTATACTTGGGGACAACGGGCTATCAACTGCTTTGCCTTGCGGACAGCATCGATCGCATTTGCTCCTCGGGCATCAGCACCAATACTTTCGGCCCACTTTTCCGTCACAGGAGCGCCTCCCACCATGACCTTGACTCGGCCTCTCAATTCCTGTTCAGTCAGTTTCTCGATGACTTCCTTCTGCACTGGGATCGTTGACGCAAGTAGAGCCGACATTCCAAGTAGATCGGAGTTGCTTTCTTTTACGGCATTCAAGAATTTCTGTGTGGGCACATCCGCACCTAGATCCATAACTTCGAAGCCCGCAACTCTCAACATTGTCGCTACGATGTCTTTCCCGATTGTGTGAATGTCTCCGTGCACAGTCCCTATGCAGAAACGACTTATTGCCTCCATCCTTTCCCCTCTTGACTGGAGAATAGGCTCGAGTACCTTCAGTGAAGATGTCACAGCATCTGCGCTGCGGACCATGTCAAAGAGGAAGAGATCTCCTTTCTCAAAGAGGTCTCCAACTTTCTTGAGGCCAGGGATCAACCCTTCCCTAAGGATATCGAGAGGCGGGATCTCCTGCTTCAAGGCCGCGCGAGTAAGCTCGACCGTCTTTTCGCTCCAGCCGTCCACTACGGCCTGTGATATTTCCTCGAGACCGGCCAAGCAGGTTACCTCTGCAGATCTTTCCTTGCTTGCTGCATGAACTCATCTAGCCTTTTCCGAATGTCGTTGTCCATGTCCATGGGCTCATGTTGTGAGAGTATTCTCTGAACCGTCGAGTTTGCTCGTTGGACTATGTCTTTTTCTCCCGCCGCTGACCATGCGGCTCTGATATTACGGTCCAACAGAGTGGGGACGAAGTGTTCTTTCAGGTAGAACTTCTTCGTGTGGTCGGCTGAGAGGAAGTGGCCGCCTGGACCAATTCGGTCTATCACATCCAGCGCCAACATTTCGTCATTGATTTCAATGCCTCGAAGAAACCTCTCTACCATCGCATGAGTCTCGTTGTCTATGACTAGCTGTTCGAGGCTTCCGGTCAATATGGTTTCGATTGTACCTGCCCCATTCAGAACGTTTGCGCCCGTAAGTGTGGATGGGATTAACGTGAACATTCTCTCTATAGCTGTCTGCTGATCCAGAGTCTTCGAATCCGTCATAAACGCCTCGACCTGAGTTGGCAAAGAACAGTGGCGACCGAGCTGTACCCCTGCCGCTGACATAAGAGCGAATTCAACAGATCCCCATAGCGGATGACCGGTCCTCATATCCATAGTACTCGGATGTACAGCGTACAGCACAGGAGCCCCTGGTCGGGCCAGCTGTGAAATCACGACGCAGGCCAGATTCTCGGCATGTGCAAGGACCAGCTCCCCGGCGAGAGTGACAGGACACGTTGCTCCAGACAGAGGAGTCGAAGGTATCAGCACGGGTACGTTTGCTCGCCCCGATTCGATGATTATGTCCACAGCATATCGGTCTAGCACCAAAGGACTTGAAGGCGCCATAATCGCGGTTAACATTGGTCTTCTGGACAGTTCCTCCTCGCTTCCAGCGACGGTCGCGGCCATCTTGATCATCCATCGAAGGTTCGGGACATCGTACGGCTGGATCGCTATGTGTTTTCCAGTATTCCGAATCATGATCTCGAAGACGCCCACATCCCTAGCTTTGTCGATCTCGTCGGTCGGGTATAGGAGCCCTCCACAGAAGTCGATATTCTGAAGTGCGTCAATTAGCTTGGTACTCGTGGCAGTGTCATCTCTAGTGGCAGGTCTGCACTCTTTGCTTTGCGCGTCCAGAACGTAGATGCATCCTGACTGCGTACGAACATATCTCTTTCCCTCCTCAACTGAGAGTGCACGCCTGGGATCACGTCCATGCATAGTGTAAGATTTGGGCGCCCTTCTGACGAATTCTTCAATAGACTGCTCGGCTAGTTTGACAAGTTTTGTTTGGAAATCTACATCGGCTCCGTTCTCGTCCAGCTTGTGCAGCATGGCATCGTGTCTTACCACTATTCCAGTTTTTTCTAGGACCCGAAGCGAAGCGGCGTGAAGCCTTTTGATATCACTATCGTCTAATATCGAGCATCTGATCATCGCGACCGCAGGAGGTCGCTCGCCGAAGGATATTAAACCTACCAACGCGAGCCGTCAATTCGATTATTCGCAGTCTCCGCTGCTACCCTGCAACATTAGTCTGTTGGAAAGCTCTACCATAGCGTGACGCGAGTCGTTATTGCTTGCTGGTCCTCCATAATCGGGAGGCATCCTTGTGTGTAAAGACCTCAGACGACTGACCGTTAGCGTCTGCTAGGAATTCAAGTGCGTTTCTTATTCTCGATGGCTCGTTTGACGCAAGCCTGGAATCCTAGGGCTCGCCTTCAACCTCACCATTGGCGGCTATTCTTGTAACCCTTGAAAGTCCCGTGTACACAAACATGGTCGAGGCCGATTCTAAAGATTCCTTGGATTCGAGTTCTGTATAGACTCCGTTCTTTTCAGCGTCGGACAGTGATGGAGGGTAGCCGGTCCAAGGTTCGACTACGGAGAAGTGGAGGCTACGATAGCCTCCGTAGACGAACCACATGTACAATGACCTAAATACGTCCGTTGAAAAGGCCATTCCAAACCCCTCTTTCTCAGATGTATCGGTGAGTGAGAACCATCCCTGTTTCAAATCGGTGGCATATTGGAAATCGTTCGTGTTACTAGCAAGATCTTTCACGACTCGCATGTCCTCCTTCTCACCGTTCCTGTTCTGCACGTAGGGCCAACGATAGGATGATCCTGGCTTGCCCAAGCGGTCGTCGGGCCTTGAGTACACGATGACAACCTTCTCCGCGGGTGTGTCAATTCTGAAGTCTGGAGTAACGTCGAAAGAAGGGTGGATCCCCCACAGGAACCGTTCTTTTCGGTGGCTTAGGTTTGTGATTCTATGTTTCACAAATAGCGCGCTCGAGTCCTTGCGGAGAGTCAGCCATTTGTCGATCCTCAATGGTGCTATGATCGTGGATCTCCACAGGTGAAGGGTGACCTCCTCAGCTGTATCGTTCTGCACTTCCCAAGACCACGGAAGCGACCAGAGCTCCCCGAAATCCGGCAAGATGTCTCCTTTGTATTCGCCCCCATAGCATGATGGCAGGGCTTCGTCGATTCCACCGTTCCACCAGTTGTCTGCATACTGGCCGTAAACGGGAGTTCTCATTTCCATTCTAGGGTTGTGATATAGGAAATCCCTGTCCGAGGGCTTGTACACAAACTCAAAGATCTTTGAACCATACTCTGGAATGACGGATATCTTCAGTGTTTGATTCTCTAGGATGACCGTCCGCATACCCATGAAGGTCCAATTGCCGGATATTCGGCAGGCTCGCACGAGAGAAAGCATGCCCCTAGGTCAACGATAGACTACAGCCGCTATCAACAGTTTTGCTCTTTGTCCCTGTCTAGGTGATTCTGCCATCAGGGTACCGTTTTAGAACCTCTGGGTCGTGGTTTGGGAGTATGATATCTCCCTCACTTTTCATTCTTGCCATGGCGTCATAGCAATCCGTTACACTGTAGCAGATTCCTACGGGTATGTTCTCGTCTATGTTCCTATACAGAAAGACGGTGTCCCCCGCCAGGATGACGGTACCCTTCCGAGTTTCCACAGCTATCGCTTGGCTGCACATCGTGTGCCCTCCGACCCAGAACACTCTGATTCCGGGTAGGATGGCCTCATCCTCTACGAGGTGAAGCCTGCCCCATGCTTCATTCGCCAAATAGGCAAGAACATCCCGAGGAAACATGACCGGACTGACAAGTTGGCGGTGCTTTGGTGCCATAAGCTCAAGCCAGCCCTTCTTGGATACGTAGATGTCTGCATTCTCGAACACTCTGACATTCGCCATGTGATCGTAATGTAAGTGCGTTGCAATGAGGTGACGAATCTGGCTCGGATCAACGCCGACCTTCCTCAAACATGAGATAGTGTCCTCTCCGGGACCAACCGTGTACTCTTCCCCTGGACAAAAGCGATTGAACTCTTCCTCGTACCCCTCTCTTAGGCCGGTGTCCACCACCACGGGTTCTGATCCTCCTTTGATAACCCAGATGTAGGTGTACAATGGCGTCCACTTCCCCCAGTCGGTCAGATACAGCAACTCAGGCGTTGGGCTCTGGGTCGAAGCGCACTTCAACGCATAGACTTCGTAGTTCAATTGTTCACACCTGAGTTCCATTGCAGCGCATTTAATATAAGTGCGCTGATGCGCAGCCGGTGCACCCGACAAGTCTCGCGCTCCAAATGTGAATCTAATCGACCTCACAGATCCTATGAGGCTGCCCCCTCAACTGAGAAGGTGAAGAAGTCTCACAAGACTTATCTATGAAACGCCGAGGGGTTTTCGCCCTGATTGATGTCCGATTGTGGCACCCATGACGAGAATCTTCTTCACAACCGACATCCACGGATCGGAGAAATGCTTCATTAAGTTTGTTAATGCAGCATCGGTGTATAAGGCAAATGTGCTCATAATGGGCGGTGACATTACAGGTAAAGTGATTGTTCCAATTGTTCATCAAGACGATGGAACGATGACTTGCAGATTCATGGACAATGAGTACGTCATTAAGACAAAGGGGGAGCTGGAATCCCTTAGTAAGGAAATCCGTTACGCGGGATTCTACCCATACTCGTGCAGCCAGAATGAAGCGGATGAGACTCGCAACGATCCTAAGAAGATGGATGAGCTCTTCACTCGGCTGATGACCGAAACACTCGAACGCTGGCTCGGAATGGCCAAAGAGAGGTTGCAGCCAGCTGGCGTTAAGTGCTTTCTGAGCCCAGGAAACGATGATAGGCTCGATATCGATCCAGCCATTGACCGCTCTGGTTATGTAGTGAATCCTTCAGGAAAGGCGGTCTCTATTGATGAACATCATGAGATGATAAGCACTGGGTGGAGCAACCCTACACCGTTTGACAGCCCCAGAGAGACAACGGAAGCAAACCTTGAGAAGATTATTGAGGAGATGGCCGTCGGCGTCAAGAACATGCAGAACTGCATCTTCAACCTTCACTGCCCCCCCTATAATTCAGGACTTGATCTGGCTCCCAAGCTACAGATAGTGAAGGGAGAAAGTCTGCCTGTGTCAACAGGCAGGGAGATGATTCCGGTTGGCAGTATGGCTGTGCACAGAGCCATCGAAAAGCACCAGCCCTTGCTGGGCCTGCACGGTCACATACACGAGAGCGAAGGCTTCTACACCATAGGCAGGACTATGTGCGTAAACACGGGAAGCCTCTATCCCCAGGGGATTCTCAAGGGTATAGTGCTGAACCTTGAGAAGGGAAAAATCAAGAGTTACTTCACGGTTTCAGGATAACATGCCCAGATGCGATCTGCGCTCTGTTTTGTTTGACGCAGCTACTGCGCCAGTAGTACTTCCTTCAGTCTTCAGCGGACGACCTCTTCGACCTCATTGTACCACATCATGGACGGACCTATCCTAGCACGCATCTTCCACCCGAATGTCTTAGGTTCATCATCTAGTCGGCGCAGGAGATTGTCGATCCTCGCCACAACAGTCTTCTTAACCCCGGTGTCCAGATCGCTCCTTTCTTGAATGTAGTCCTTCAACCTTTTGAGGTTGGTCGTGACCGTATACCAGAAACCCCATTCTCCCGATAACAGCTGAGCTATGTAGCGGCCATTCACCATTTCGGAGTCTGTGTCGCCCACCTCATGCTCGGCAAGCAGAACAATGGAGTCCTTCAGATCTTTCTCGTTGATGTGTACAATCTGCATCTTCTCCAGTAGGAGATCGGCGAGAGGTACGGTTGGCGAGTCTAGCTCCAACCTGTTGGCCAAGTCGATGGTATGACAAAAGCTGAGTTTGTCAAGGAAGACATCGGCGATTCGGCGATTGAGTGGGTCTTGATAGATATGTCGACTATGTCCGTGCATCTGGATGAATATCTCGTTGGGCTCATAACCAAGGTCGCGGAAGAGCCGTGTCAGGTACTGGCTATTCTTGCTTCGAGTGATGAAGTCCAGATCGGTTAAGGGACGTTGCATTTCCTCATAGAGGCCTCTATACTTGGGACAATGCACTTGGATAGCGAGAGCACCAAGGAGTCGGAGTGTCGCGCCGCGTTTGTCTGCCTCGGCAATTACTCGCAACGCTTCCTCTCGAAAGTTCTGCAATATTTGTCCGGCCATTGTCGAAACGGTCCCGACAGTCAGTGAGCGCCGTGATAGGGCTCGCTCGTCTTCTTAAGGCCTGTGCTGTTGCAGTTCACCTTAGACGGACGGGTTCGCTGGGTTCATGTCATATAGTCGTGTGCTCGTCCAGCAAAAGGTTGCCAGCAGTCTCACTTCCGATAGATCCATTCCTGGCTATGGTACTTCTCTGAGAGGCTCCCGATCATTTTTTTCTCTCTGTCCGTCAACTCTCGGCTTTCAAGTTTGATCCGCAATGCTTCTTCAAAACCCTTAGTCAAATGACGCATCAAGATCGTGGGATCTATCCTCTCTCCCAACTCCCGCTTGATATTCGTCATTCTATCCTCATGCCTGGAGAACCCTTTGTCTCTCAACTTGCTTTCTGAAATCTTGAGTACCTTGAACATGTCTGGCATATCGTCGAATAGGATTGAGCCTTCTTGCAGGAGAGCGTCTCTGAACCGGCATTGACCTACCCCTCCTATCTTCTTGCCATTGACGACCACGTCATTTACTCCGGCGAACGAGGCAGGCAGTCCGAAGCGTTGCAGCCCGATGATGACGCCTTCGCTTAAGGCCCTATAGGAGGGAACGAAATCGACGGGGATTCTTGGATGGGGAAGTTTCACACATACGCCGTAGGTCAG
>Ga0209725_1001376_pt1 | contig 13769 bp, 16 predicted proteins | sample I18A1metaG_FD_184145 | JGI IMG/M metagenome (GOLD analysis project Ga0209725, IMG submission 184145) | Lake sediment bacterial and archeal communities from Gulf of Boni, Indonesia to study Microbial Dark Matter (Phase II) - ​I18A1 metaG... | ecosystem: Environmental > Aquatic > Freshwater > Lake... | reverse complement strand
ATTATTAGGTATCCTAAAGCTAACACTGGAATTAAGCTGATATCAAACTGAAAAAGGAAAATACAAACCATAAAAACAGAAACTAAAGAAACTTTCAAATCAAAAGTTGAAAACTTACGATCATACGACAGATACTTAATTCTTACATACCTAATAATACGCCAAAAAAGCTCTGGAAAAATCAACACGAACATAATCAAGATTTTACTTTGATCATGAATCACTATATATGGCAACATCATGAGCCTCATGGACTCCAGCCAAAAATATGACAACGCTCGGTCTTGAAGTGGCAACCTATTATGCAGCAAAAACAAAAACATGGTAAGAGTACCGTAAGCAACGAAAAGAAAAATATCTATTTGAAATATCACCCAAGCTAATGCTGTAAGAAAAGTGAAAAATCCGAGTTTAGAGCCCACAAGATATTTCCAGTAAATAGAATCAACATAACGCATAGACGGTTTTGACTCATATTTTGTTGCAACACAGTCATTGATTATGTAGCCTATTTCGTAGAGTGTAAAGAAAGTGATGTACATAAAAACAGAAAACAACACGAAATACATAAATTTAATGGCCAATATAGCGTTTAAATGATAATTGTTTACCAAAGCATACGTCATTATCATTATCGGCACCATTTCGCCGAAAAACTGCGAAAATCGAAATAACGTTCCTAGACGCGTGATGTATGTATACATAAAAGGCAAAGAAGATAGAATCAGACGCCGGTACTTAGCTTCTACAATCTTCATTTACGAACCCGCATTAATCGTCTACACATCTCTAATGAACAACTTAACAAACGAGCAACGTAAGGGCTCACAGAATCTACTTTCGTTTCAATACCCAATATAGAGCCATTCTGAAGCATCCTCTTCAATTCATCGTCATTAGCCGGCTTCCACGGTAGAATGGTCCGAACTCTACCCATCTCAAATGCAAAATGAGCATCACTCCCTGCAACTAGAGTTTTACCCAAGCGCCTTCCTAAACTTAGGGCTAACTCATTTTCTTTGCTTGTTGCCCTTCCATTTAATGCCTCAAATAAATCTGCCTTAGCAATTTCATTTTCGCTGAATTTTTGTGATTTCTTACACGGATGAGGAATTATTACAAGTCCACCCTGTCTTTTAATTTGATCTACGGCATCCACATAATTCCGAGCGCTAATGTTTTCCTGAACGAATATGCCTATTATATGGCCCAGATTTGTTGATATTTCAATTCCTGGAATGACGATGATTTCCGAGTGAATTTTCTTTGCTTCTTTAATAGTTTCAAATCCACCTCTTAGGGTATTATGATCGGTTACTGCCAATACTTCTATTCCTTTTTGAGAGGCAACTTTCACAAGGTTTCTAGGTTTCAACAGAGAATCGCGTGAATATCTAACGTGAATATGAAAATCAGCAGCTATTTCCATAGCTCTTAGGACAACCTAAGGAGTAAAAACACGTAAACCACAGCAACAACAGTAACCTCACAACCCTCACCAAGCAAACCATTAACAACATTAGATGCTCTAGCACTACCGCCACCCATATCAGAAGAGAAATATTGTGCTAAAACCAAAACTTTCTTGCTTTCTTTAGTCAAATTCATGCCTCAGTATTTCAATTATCCTCTTACCAGCCTTACCGTCTCCGAAAGGATTTTTCCAAACGTTGTTATTACTGTATATAAACTTTCTTTTTCAATAATACTATCAGGGTTTGCACCTGCCAAAACGTTCGATCCAACATCTAAAGCGCGCGCGTCAACATATTGTATGAGTTCCAAGAGTGTTTCTGACAGTTCATTGTGATATTTTTTCCCCTTATTAAAATTCGCCAGTTTTACTTTTTTTGCTAGACATATGAACCTTCTTTGCTAGACATATGATATTGCCAATCTTGAATTTTCTGAGAAGCCTTCGCATCAAAGGCTCGACCATTTTGCCAAGTTTAAAGGGAATCAGAATATGTGTCAAATCTGTCAATATAAGAGTAGCATGCAAGTTGCAATTAGTGAGCACCCTCGATAACTCATTTGAAGTGTAAGGTGTTGTGTGCGTAGGGTCGTCAAAAAATGTTTCTTGAACTAATTGGTAGTCTGGAGTTCTAATAACGACGATGCCTTCCCTTTTTAACATACGACGAATTTCGTGAAACAAGACATTTGATTGGAAGTTATTCAGATGTTCAATTATGTTATTACAAATTATAGCGTCAAAGGACGCTTCTTGGAAGGGAGAGTGAAGAGCATCTGCACATATTACTTGAAATCCATTTTGGGACGCTTGGCTTATAGCGAAAAGTGATAAATCTATGCCGATATATTCCCAATTATCTTTTAGACATATTTGCGCAAGTACACCTTTCCCACATCCTACATCGAGGAGTTTTCCCTGCGTGCCAAGCAAAGATAGCTCTGAGGCGTAAACACGCCTCCTCAATTTCTCCTTCAATTTTGATTTATAACGTCTCTGAAAATAGGATTTATCATAGGGTTCTATGGTCCTTGTGAATCGATAGACTTTACTACTTTCGGCCTTATTTCGCGTTAATCCTTGATGAAGAGAGCTCTGTTGCGAATACAACATCCACGGACCACTGTAGAGTTTCTTCTTCTTGTAGTGAAACTTGATAGACAAGTAAGTTCTTCTTGTACGTTGTGCAAGCTGATCAAGAAAACTTTTGTATTCAAAGAAAACTTTTGTGACGACGTTTCTCCTAAGCCACAGGTCTAATCGACTTAAAATCGGTTTCTTGTACTTGAAGTAATATATCGGTAAATTCTCCCAATTGTAGTCGCCTGTGACAGTAATGGATTTTGGAAGTAATCTTTTTTCTTTCGCTAATCGAAGGAGGGGAACGGCAGCCATAGAGAAACCCATTATCTTAGCCACGACTACGTCTATCGCTAACGGATTCCAACCAGAAAGAATAAGATCTAGACGTTTCGGATCCCCCATTCTCATACTGCTTCCTTCTTGCCCTACAGTGCCATCAACTATAGTAAAACATGGATTCACCGATTGCACCAATTCTAGGAGTTTCTTTGAGAGTTCGTTATGGTACTTCTCCCTATTTACAGGAAACAAACCGAAGAGATTTTTAGACGCACACGATATCACAGCAAATGTATGCGTGTGAATAACTGGAACATTTATTATCTGTGCTTCATGGATTAAGAATGGTAGCTCATCTTTACCACGGGGGCACCCCTCAAGAGGTAAGAAAGGAATATTATGCTTTTCAAGCACTTCTTTGACTCCTATAACCCGTATGGTCCTTTTCGCAGGCTGTAACTTCAGGTCGCCTTCGACAGCCGTTAAGTCAGTAAATCCAAGTTTTCTTAATGCTGTTAACAACGCATCTAAAAACCAAGTAGATGTATTACACCCCGGATAATTTCTATCGTAGTTTGCATTTATCTTTATTAAAGTCTTTTTCTTCGCATCGTAACACTTCGTCAACCTCGATTTTTCTAAAATCCATTCAATATCTTTCTTCAGAGTGGCAGGTGAGGTGGTGTAAACGAAAACTTCATTTTGAGATGTTTCTATTTTCCCTAAATCAAGTAAGTCCATTAAGTGGCTCCAAACCCAGTTTCTCCATAGATCGTACGTTTCCCTTTAATGGCATCAAAAAAGTAATGTAGCGTCTCAACGATGGCTCCAAATGTGGGAGAAGTATCACTAAATGAAATAATGTCATCAGGTATCTGCGAAGAACCGAGAAATTCCATCAAGTCACGTAGCTTACTTCTTTGATTATTTTGAAGAGAAGCAAATAACCATAGTAAATCGCCCGGTATGAGCCACCTCTGCATAACACCGACCTTATAGTCATAGCACGAAGCAACGTTTTCCCCCATCATTAATTTATATAGCAAATACGGAAAATCCACTCCCGCAGTTATTGCCAGCGGAAGCGATCCCCAAAATCTTCCATTAACTTCCAAGAGCTTTGCGTCTCCACTCAGTTCATCCAGTTTAAATTCCACCATTGCTACTCCTTGCCAATCCATCGCGTTAAGCAAATCAACAGCATAGTTCATCAATTTCTCATTTCTTACACTTACACGCAAGGTACTCGCGCCGCCAGTAATCGGGTATTCCCTAAGCCTTTTGTGCATAAATATAGCCTTCAGCTCTGAGTTATGCATTAACGCCTCTACACCATAGCCTTTTCCCTCCGCAAATTCTTGTATCATGAAAAAATCGTGTGGAATATCAAAACTATTGAACTGCGACGTTATTTTTACATATTTTTTCATCAAATCCTCGCTGTTATATGCGTAGTTTCCAGGAGTTACTTTCACCATAATGGCTCTATCTTCTATCCAAAGCACCTTCATCCTAGGCTTTACAACAACTGGATATTTGAGGTTCTCAGCAACTTTGAGGTCATCAGGGTCCCCCAAGAGAAACGTTCTGGGGCAAGAGATTCCTTGCTCTTCAGCAATTTTGATAGTTCGGGCCTTGTCAAAGGCTTTAATCGCTGTCTTGTAAGGTGGAGCAGCCACCTTCACATATTCCTCAAACTCATCCCTACGTTCCAGTATCGGAATCATAGTAAAATCTGTTATCGGTATCAGTAAATCGAAGTTTTCATTCTTAACGAGGCGCAACATCGAGTCTACGAATTTGCTCTTATTTTTCTGAGGCGGAGGATAAATCACTCTGCGGCTACAGTACTTCGACAAAAAGCCAGTGTTGAAGCTTGTGCTATCAGCAGCCACAACTTCTATGCCTCGTCTACCTAACGATCTGATTACCGCTAAAGCAGCTCTCTCAGATGAATCAGTAACCAAAACCTTGGGCAATACTCAACCTCGATAAAGACCAACTACTCGTTTGATGATCCCCGTCGCGAAGCTAAAACCATGCATTATGAATGAGGATTCTTTTCCAATAAACACTCTCTTACCATTAAGAATGAGTCTCTGTAATTCTTCAGGGCTACCTGGATCCGAACAAAACTTGGTTTTCACACGCCCTATTTCAAAAGAGAAATGAGAATCACTGCAAGCAATCGAGGGTTTATCTAAATCATTTGCAAGCCTAAGAGCCATAGCATTCTTAACGTGAGAGCTTCGACCGTTTAACACCTCAACCACATCCACATAACTAATAAGCTCCTCCACAAATCCTTTATGTCCATTATACGGGTGTGGTAAGACAACTAAGCCATTTTGAAGCCTTATCTCCTCTATAACTGTATAAAATTCCCTTGCTTTTACCTCATCTTGGACGTAAAGTCCTATAACGTCTCCTTTATCGGTTTTGACTTCAACGCCTGGTATAACCATCAAATCCTTAACCGACGATGCCTCGCGTACTGTGAGCAAACTTCCCCTAATGGTATTGTGATCTGTTATAGCGATTGCTGATAAACCACGCTTTAATGCCAACTTGATAATAGTTCTAGGCTCGAGAAGAGAGTCAAAAGAATATTTTGTATGTACATGTAAATCCATGTCCATCGGCATTAATCTAAATCATTCCTTTTATTTTCATATACTCTGCAACACTCGCGAATTGAAAATCTTGTAATAGATGCTTAATCAGCTTCACTGTTTTCTCTATGTTATGGTACGTTACAAATGATTTATATGGATTAAGCCCCAGCTTTGGCGTTTCAGGATCCAACTCCCAGCTGTGAACGAATATGACAGCTGGAGATCCATGTTTATTTATCTTTTTCACCGCTCTTGATACCAGACTCGGCATAAATCGCAGGTAAAAGCCTCCAGCCGCTGGGATTCGCAACTTTAAGAGCGAATATACAGCTAATGGAAACTCCCAGAGTTTACCCTCAACATTCTCCGCCGTTAAGTCGTCTTTTGAAGGTTTATATGGCCTTGTTAGTGCGCTAGAAACTCCATAGAGTGGCGTCCACACGGGAAAAACGCTTGAATCATATAACATCCCTGTCCTCTCCAAGACCTCTAAAGCCCACTTAGTCGTGTTGTTTAGCGAAAATGATGGCGCTCTAAAACCTAGACACTTGTGCCCCGTTATTGACATTAATAACTCATTAAATCTCTCTATTTCCATTACAAGTTGCTCTGGATTTTTCTCCAACAAGAGTTTATGATCGTATGAGTGAAACGCTACTTCATGACCCCTGTTAATTATCTCCTTCGTCACACTTGGATATCTTTCAGCCACTTCTCCAACCATAAAGAACGTCGCTTTAGTGCTGTAATCGTTAAGCAACTTGAGGATACTGGGCATGTTAGATGGTGTTCTAAAAGCATTTCCATTCTCTCTTAGGTGTCTAACGTATTCTGTGTGAAATAATTCCTCAACATCAATTGACAAGATGTTCTTCACAAAACTTTCTTGCTTTTCTTTAGTCAAATTCATGCCTATATATTTCAATTATTCGCTTACCAGACTTGCCGTCTCCGAAAGGATTTTTCCAAACGTTGTTATTACTGTATGTAAACTTTTCCAAATTCGCCCTCAGAAATCACTCGTAACTCGCATCCTCAAACCGAACCAGCCCCATGATAACCATCAGGCATGTTCATGTAATTCACAGCCAAAAACCTTACGAAATCGCGGTCATGGGACCACCAACTTGCCGAAGGGTTGCCCCAGCCCAAGGCGATCATGCTCAACCTAAACGCAAGCGGGCTTCCAACAGTTTCCATAAGCCTCTCCACCTTGCTTTTCATGGCATTTTCAAGCTTTTCAACAATGGCCGTCACTATTTTAGCCAGCTTTGCGCTTTTAACCCTTTCCACACACTTGATGGTGAGGCTTAGAACAGCTCGCTCGGCAGGGTCTAAAACCCTAAACCAGTCGCGCTTACGGAAAGCCCGGCGCTTAACCGAAGCCAAAAATTCACAGGTTATTATCATGGCCCCTCACAACATTAAATTATAGTTGTTTGATGCCCTAACCTTTAAAAGGTTTACCATCATATTTGCTAAATGTCCAAAACGTTTTAACTGGCCGATTTTTGCCTTTTTTATTTTAGGTGAAAAGCTGTACGCTATTCTATTTTTGAGATCTTGACGTCTTCACCGAATCGTTGGATGTCTTCATCTTGGGAGTAAATGAGGTCGGCCCCTTTGTTGATGGCTGTTGCTACGGTTAGGGCGTCCGGCAATTTTCGCGGCGCGTGCGCCTTCCCAAGATCCGCATAACTGTGCCTTATATCACCTAACCTCTGCTCGCTGTAAATTGGGTCGACTTCCCTCTCAGTAATCCGAAGAAGAAGCTCAAGCAATTCGTTTATCGCGGTAGGCTTCCCAGATCCTATATTAAACACCCCACCCCAACATCACGATTAATCAAACTCATCAACGCCGCCTCCACCACATCATCCACATAAACAAAATCTCTAGTCTGCATTCCATCATCATAAACAACAGGAGGCTCACCAACAAGCAAACGCCTCACAAACTGAGCAATCACACCACCATATTCACAAAACCCCTGCCGAGAACCATAAACATTAAACACACGCAAAACAACCGTCTCCAGCCCATATGCCAGCTGAAAAACCATACAATAGTGCTCCGCCGCAAGCTTAGAAGCCCTTGCGTATCGCGTAATTGAAAATTGAAGCAACTATAGAAATTCCCTGTCTTAGAGGCTCACGCTTCGAAACCTTAGGATAATCTTTATAATCACAATTCACGGGGACCTCAACTATTCTCAATCCAACGTCATGCGCCCTGAAAAAAACCTCTACACTTGAACCCCACCCGTCTTCAGTCATCTTCAACTCTTCAAGAGCCCTATGATTAAACACTCGAAAACCGCTTTGAGCGTCACTTATCGGATAACCTGAAAAAATTTTCGTCAATAAAGTAATAACAAGTATACCCATTCTCCTATAAAGTGGAACATTTATTCTCGCACCCTTCATAAAACGAGAACCTATGACTATATCAGCTCTTCCTTCCAAAACGGGCTTAACCAACTCGGGAATCTCATCTGGATCGTGTTGTCCATCCCCATCAAACACAACCAAAACATCAGCACCCAATTCCCTCGCTTTTATAAATAGGGTTTGCATAGTTGCCCCATAACCCATATTCTTTTTATGCTCCACAACATGAGCCCCATTCTTTCTCGCTATAATCTGCGTCATATCCTTCGACCCATCATCACAAACCAACACCTCACCAACATGACACCCAGCCTTCAAAACCACCTCCGCTATCGTCTTTTCTTCATTGTAAGCAGGAATACCAGCAACAATCGAGAGTGCACATGGACTCTGTTTTAAAACTTGAACCTGCGCCAACTCCCTATTTCCACCACCCATCTTTTCCAACATCCACGCCAAACCACCTTTCAGCCAAGACACACCTTAATAAGACTTATTCATTTTGAGTACATACTCCGAATAACCATCCACATCAATGAACTGTTTCATCGGCTTTATTGGCTTAAAAGATTTTCCATGCAAAAAGATTCAGATCTGTTTTTAAGTAGCCCCGCTAGCAACAAAAACCTTAGAAAAAACCCGTGAAATAAAGTAATGCGCACACAATTCTCGTTATCAGTCTTTAGGGTTTGGAAGTAACGAGGTTGCCGATCCTACAACCACCAATGGAACCCCTACTACCAGAAAGAAAACTCCGATCCAAAAGAAACTTCGATACGGATATAAAAATTTGTCTACATATATTCTCTGAAGCAATTGCGCAGTGGAACGAACACTTGAAAAGGTAGCATTAAACAACTCAAACGTGTAATATCCAGAATCAATTACTTCGAAATATTCTTCGTTATATTTCCACTCGCTTGACTGATCAGTGTTCGCTAGGCGAAGTATGATTACTTGGGTTCTGTTGGCATCTAAAACTGAGTAAAAGCCTTCTGCGTAATTATGAACCCACACGGAAACTCCCAGAAAGTACCGTCCACTTGAAAGGTTCAAAGTAAAAGATGTTACAGATGCCCCCGCTCTTTGAAACACCAAAACCCAATCTTCTCGCCTTTCAACCTCCATATAATTACACAGTGCAATCCCAACAAATCCAAGGGTTATCAAACCCGCTCCAAAACCAATCATCAGCATACGATACAAATACTTCAAACATTACCACCTAACTAGTATGAATGCATCAACTCCGTTTTTAAGCATTTTCGTTAATTCAAGAATCAAAAATACACAAAGATAATACCGTTGCTTTCTGTAGAGGGGTATCCATCTATTGCACTTGCTAGGCATATCTTTAACCAAATTAACTTGATATTAAGGAATTAAGCGGAAAGAAGAAATGCACCTGAAGGCATCGCTTCGAAAGCTATGTGCCCAGGTTCAAAGCAATTTAAATTTTTGATAGTATCCTCGCAGCAATTCTAATAGCTTCCTCACTTTTGTATTTCGGTTTCCAACCATGTTTACGTAACTTTTCACTTGAAAGATGCATGAACTTGACATCTCCTCTCCACCCTCTGCCTCCTTCAACCCTACTTGAATGAACGAACTCTACATCCTTCAAATTCATTTCATCTACCACAATTTCAGCAATCCCATTCACATCTATTTGATCAGGCGAACCCACATTGTAAACGTCAACTCGATTGTTGCCATCCAAAAAGGCATTAAGAGCGCAAAAAACAGCATCAACACAATCATCAATGTAGAGATAAGACTTCTTCTGCAAACCGTCGCTCAAAATCACTAACTGATTAGGATTATTCCTCAATTTTTCGATAAAATCCAAGACAACTCCCACAGTGGTTCTCGGTCCCACAACATTGGCAAAACGCAAAATCAGACCACGCAAAACCAAAAGTGTAGGCATAAGCACTAATTAGCGCCTCACAACCAAGCTTTGAAGCGCCGTATGTAGAAATGGGAATTAATGGTCCATAATCCTCTGGCGTAGGAAGAAATGCTGCTTCTCCATAAACTGTGGAAGTTGAAGCAAACACCATGGTCTTCGCAGAGTCACTTGTTCTCATAGCCTCCAAGAGGTTATAAGTGACGCATAAATTCTCATCAAAATGTACTTTAGGATTCGTTTCGCCTACACGAACCTCAGGGTTCGCGGCAAAATGAAAAACAACATCTACATCTTCTCTAATTACTCGTTCAGCATCCTGCGGCTTTTTTAACTCGCCCTTTACAAACCTAAAATGTGAATTTTTCAACCACCGTCCAAGGTTCTCTAAACGCCCAGCACTCAAATTGTCAACAACAATTACGTCATACCCAATATCCATTAAACGATCCACCAAATGACTGCCGATAAAGCCAGCACCACCAGTTACTAACACCATATGATTTTTAATCTTCATTTCATATTCGCCTGTAGCATCTCCAGTTTGATTTGTATTTTAGTAAATTTATTTTTAACTGATAAGTATGCGCGCGACAAACTCTAGGTAAGTATCGGATAACAAAAGTGAAGCTACGAAACTCAATTCTATTGCCAAAACGGTGCGCCTTTATTTCAATAATCTTAGCACCTTCTTCTTAACAACCTTAGAAATAGGTTTGATAAAGGTTAATGGGTCTTTGTAAGGATAATGGTATGCCGTGTGATGTAAAGATAAACGATATCTTGAACACATACTTCTTAAAAAATGGCCAAAAGCCCAAGCTAGGCAAAGTTTGTGTGAATTACATCAGGGCAATCATGAAACAAGAACTTGAAAATTGCTCGCAAGTTTGCCAGTAAACACACCTACTGGCAAACACGCACATCAATGGACCATCACATCAACTTTATTGACGTCAACTACTACCCCTTGAAAGGGGTAGCTTGTAGCTGTCATCCACTACGCCCGTAGACGAAGCTTCACATGACGCTACTATTGGCTTGTTGACGAAGAGCCTGAGATACTCAGACTTGCCAAGCACCTCGATGTTACGACCCGCATTAAGGTCAGCATTCAACTCAAAACCACAATTCCCACAGCGAAAACGCAAACCATGACGATTCCAACGGTGAACAAAACCACATCTTGAACAACGCTGAGAAGTATGCCGAGGATTAACCTCAACACATATTTTTCCTTTAGCCTCTGCCTTGTACGCTGTGAACCTTTGCAGTTCGTTAGGCGACCAAGAACCTAACAATCTATTGAAACGTTTTCCGTTCTTTTTTCTACGATTGATTTCCAGCTTTTCTAATGCGAAAACGTCAAAGGGCTTGTTGACTATGGCTTTGCTTATGCAGTGGTTGGTGTTCAGCACAAACCGTCTCTCACATCCCGCTAACCTCTGAAGTTTACGGTGAGCAGAACGTGTGCCTATATGCTGAAGATGACTCCTCAAGTAGCGGTAACGCCCTTTTACGGCTCTCAAATGTTTAGAATCAAAGAAAGTGTTGTCCGAGCAAACAGCGATGTTAAGTATGCCTCTGTCAATGCCTAAAACTTTTCCAGAAACGTTTTCTTCAGAATTAGGAAGATTCACTTGAACGTTGAGAAAGACGCTGTTCTTATGAATGACTAGCTGAGCGTTTGTGTACTCACCTTTCCATGTGTCCAAATAGTCATAGTGTTTGAATGGAAAGTTGAGGCGACCATGAACAGTTGTCAGCGAAACATAGTTTGATTCAGGATAGAACTTGAAACAACGATTATCATATCTTACGGATAAGCGTTTCTTGACTATCTTTGTAAAATCGGTTCGCAACAGCATTTCGGACGCTTCGTCTCTTGCAGTTTGCACTAACGCTGACGGAAGGTTCGGGATGACTTCTCTAACTTGGCGATACGTTGCCTTGTTTAAGGCGTCTTTGTTATAGACTTTATGCTCAGAGCCGTAGTCCAGAACTATCTGGCAAGCCCTGTTGAATGCAATCGCTGTTTGAAGCAGAGATTGTTCAAAAGGCAACTTAACCTTAACAGTCCTGAACATACCTTAACAGTTAGAAGCAAGTCATATTTAGATGTGAGCGTAATTCATCCCCAACATAAATGTTGGGGTCTTCTTACGAATTTAGATAAAAGATTTTCCATACTGTCATGTCAAGTTTCTAACGTTACACTCGTAGAGCTCCGCTGGAAACGCTTTTACGCCTCTATAAAAAGCGAATGATTGAACCACTCTTTGTACTAGCCTAGTTTGCCTTTGAGCCATTCAGAAAACTTCCTAAAGGTGATCGACGAACTCCCTGTTGAGGTTCTGGTTACACCGCTCGACCTTGCCCTTGTCCTGCGGATAAGAAGGAAGCGCAAAATGAGCGTCGATGCTAAAAAGCTTAGCAACCTCCTCCATGCTCAAAGCATCCGCAGACGGTTCAATAGTTATAACTTTGACGCTGGGCTTGACTATGACTATACTACAGGCTCAAAACATCAGAAGCAGGCTCTATAGTGCGCACTATCGCCGCGGGAAACGTGCGCACTATACTACAGTAGGCTCGATAGTCTCAACTATTGCCCTGCGGTGACTTGCGACTAAAAAATCTAGGTTAAGCTGCTTTCTGACGGCTCCATAGGCTCTGTATGAACCGGCTGTAGCCGCCGACACAGCCTCACACCATCCATAGACAAAACTATTATGCTTGCACTAAGGATAAAAGGGTGTAACGTTACAAAGTTGACCTTACACATACAAAAAGACCTAAACCAATTTTTTCCGCAACCATAATGTGATAAGAAAAGCATAAAGATGCTCTCTTTTAAACTATAAATTCTTCATGCCATACGCTATGAGTTGCCTTACATTCTTTTCAATAGAACATTCCGGCTTAAAGCCCAGCTTACCCCCGATTTTTGCTATTGAGTAACAAAAATCCGGCACATAGGGCTCACCCTTTCTAGGCGGAAGATTCACCGTACTAACCTTTTTCCCATACTCTGCATAGAATATTCTTGATACTGTATCAGCTATCACGTTCACGGATGTGGCCTTCCCAACCCCCACGTTAAAGCTTTCACCAGCAACTACGCCTCTTTCGTCCCTCAACGCCAAGATAACAGCCTCAACCGCATCCCACACATGGATGAAATCTCTACTCTGCTTCCCATCACCATAAATCGTCAAAGCCTCACCACTTAATGCCTGCCTCACAAACTTCGGAATAACAGTCTCCCAATGCGTATACACTCCAACCCCATACACATTTCCAAAACGAAGAATAACCGTGTCCAATCCATAACTCGCATGATAAGACTCCAAAAGCCCCTCAGCAGCCAACTTAGTCACACCATACAAATTCGTAGGACTCAAGGGATGATCCTCGCCTATCGGAGTTTTAACAGGATTTCCATACACAGCCGCGCTAGACGCGAAGACAACCTTACCGACATCATATTTTCTAGCGACCTCAAGAACATTATGTGTCCCATAAACGTTCGTCAATACGGCTTCCCTGGGATTTCTTTGACACCTCTCTATCCCCGAAACAGCAGCCAAATGAACAACAGCACTCACACCCTCACCCTCCCTCAAAACCCCCTCCAATTTTTCCGAATCACATATATCCCCAACCACAAGCTTCACTCGAGGACTCTCCCTACATTTCACCAAATACTTATAGTCTCCCTGCGACAAGTTGTCAATAGAAACAACCCTATGTCCGTCCCCCACCAGCCTTTCAACGAGGGCTGAACCAATATAACCCGCCCCACCAGTCACCAAAACATTCATCTAATCACCATCACTTAACTTCAATAATCTCGCCCATTCAGCTTTTAACATTTATCTCCCACACTACACCGGAGTTAAGAACTACAAAACAAATAAGCATTAATGAAACGGATAAAAGGAACCACCATCCGTCGAAATAACACTAAAAGAATTTCACAAATTCAGAAAAGAACTTTCAACAGAAGGCAGAAACTT
>Ga0209725_1001374_pt1 | contig 13777 bp, 15 predicted proteins | sample I18A1metaG_FD_184145 | JGI IMG/M metagenome (GOLD analysis project Ga0209725, IMG submission 184145) | Lake sediment bacterial and archeal communities from Gulf of Boni, Indonesia to study Microbial Dark Matter (Phase II) - ​I18A1 metaG... | ecosystem: Environmental > Aquatic > Freshwater > Lake... | reverse complement strand
CGAGAGGCGACAGATTGTCCACGGTCGCCGACAGATTCGTAGAGGTCAATCCGCGAGTCTGGCTCAGCTCCGAAAAGAGCTCGGTGTGTAGCAGTCCTGTTCGAAGTCATCGTGTCAAACCGAGCGAGAAAGTCGCTGAGGCGGATGCCCAAATACTATGCGCGCCGAGTAATCCTTGCACTCGAAGCACTGGCAGGGAATCCTGCGCCTGTTCCTCAATATGATGTCAAGAAGCTCAGAGGACTGAAGGATACGTATCGCATAAGAATAGGAGACATTCGAATCGAATACTACGTCGCTTGGGAGTCCAGACGGATCGGCGTCTTGGCTGTTGAATTCAGAGGACGTGCATATCAGTAGGCGCCGTCAGCCAACATAATCGGCTTTCGTGTGCCAAGACTAGATGGATCAAAAGCAAGGCTGGAATTCCGCTGAGCAAGTATTGAACCGGATCACACCTTGTTTTCGGCTCGGTTTCAGGTTCTTTTCAGCTCAAAGAGTGCTTGGTTGAGAGTTCTAAACGCGAGTCTAAACCTATCCCGGCCCACATTATGGAATATCGAGTACGGGCTGTTTCCTGACTTATCGAGGTGAGAGACCCGGATTTTCGCGTATTCGTCGTTTCGGGGTTTTGTCTCGCTCGAGCGTTTGAACGTGTCACTCTGCCGGACGTTCCAAGTTCGCTTGGCAGATCGCCGACGGCGGGCTAATTATGAACGGTCATAAGCAGTTCACAGGAACTTCGAATCGACTCTAGATGACTACCACTATTCCGTTGGAGAAGGAGACAAGAGAAAGGTTGCGGTCTCTTGGAAGGAAGGGCGAGACACACGATCAGGTTGTCAAGCGATTAATCTCGATAGCAGAGTATGAAGGATTCATGACGAGGCAATACGAACGCCTGAAGGACAAGAGTGCCTTCGTTTCCTTGGACGAGATCTGATGTCTTACGAGGTCAAGCTTCACAGGCAAGTTGCGAAGGCTCTTGCGGGAATGAGCCCAAAGATCCGTTCTAGGATCATCAGGGCACTACGGACTCTGCGGGGTGATTCGTTTCAGTCTCGTTCCGGTGCGGACATTGTCCGGCTGAAGGGAACAAGAGGAAGGCAAGACCTTTTTCGTCTGAGAATCGGTGAATAACGGGCGATCTACGCGGTCGAGGACAAGGTCGTCTACGTGACCGACCTGTTTCACAAAAGGAAAGGACCCTGATCGACTCGTTGAGAGGCCATGCATAGTCGAACCTGCTAGGACGGTATCCTTTGGATTCAACTCTGACGTTCAAGGACTTGCATGCGATATCTGGGTTTGCGTGACCGGTTTTAGAGACCGTGCGGATTGGCAATACGGACATGTGCTAGGCGTCAGCTTGACGAACAGAGCAAAACGATCCTTGAGACGCCAGCCCCGGAGAGGAGGCGGTGATTCAGGAGCCTTGAACGGCACCCCCCTCCCTATGGGGAGGGGCCCCCCGTCGCTCAAATCTGGCTCCGTCAAGGGGGTACATTTGATCACACGTGGCTAGATCTTCGAAAGCTGACGATGACTCAATTCCAGCGCTAGGTCAAGACACATCTGAGAAACGCGTCAGAGGCTACGTTCGATCAAAGATTCGAATGCGCCCCAGCCTCGCGCGTCAGTGTAGGCGGGTCGCAGAGCGAGAAGGCTGGGAGACCGCTGACCTGCTCAGAGTCGTGATCCTACTATCCGCGACGCCAGAGTTCCTCCGTCTTCCTCGAAACGAGAGGTTCCAGAAACAGGTCCAGCTACGAAGGATAATTGGAAAACGAGTGTACAGTCCCAGAGTCGGCGCCGGACACACCGTCCTCTTGTCCGTGCAACTGCCGCAAGGACCCGCGCGGTTGATCGCGACATACGCGGACTTGACAGGACAGTCCAAGAATCAGCTGGTCGTCGGACTGATCGAGATCGGTCTGCTCATGTACCTGAAAGCCGAGAACGCATTCCTCGAGGCCATTGGCTCACTCGAGCCAAGAGTGCTTTGAAGTCAGAGAATCATGCTACGGACGATCACTTCGAGACCGAGGTTCCAAGAACGGGGCTGCGGTCGCGAATGTGTTCTTGAACGATTAAATATTAGAAGATGATTAAATGTGCAACGAACCCCTATGGCTAGATCCGTCAGAGTGGAGGAGAGGACTTACCGCAAGCTCTCTCAGGCTGCGGGGCGGCTTCAGAGCGTTTGGGGGCGTCCTGTGTCGATCGATGAGGCGATCTGGTATCTTCTGAAGGCTCCGAAGGAAGAGAACAAGATCAGCGATCTTGCGGGAAGCTGGGAAATGTCGGAGAGAGAGGCCAGGGAGATTGAGCGTCTCCTTCGAGAGGGGTGGAGTCGCTGGAAGCTTCCACGGTCTGCCTAGACACCTCGGTCCTAGTGGATAATCTCAGAGGCCGAAGAGAAACAGTCGACTACATCGGGAAGCTAGAAGCTGCCGGCACAGGCCTATCTACGACAACGATCAACTCGTTCGAACTGTTCTATGGAGCCTATCGAAGTGCGAGACGAGAAAAGAACCTCGCCGCAACGAAGGCTCTTCTGCGACGACTTGTCGTGGTGGAATTGTCCGAAGCGGCTTCCGAAGAAGCTGGGAAGCTCCTAGCGATGTTGGAATCGAAGGGGGAAGGAATCGACTTTCGTGACATTCTCATCGCGGCAATCTCCAAGGCCCATGAGATGGCGCTTGTTACAAGAAACACCGAACACTTCTCCAAGATCCCAGGTCTAGAGGTCTTGGAGGCGCCCTAGTGATCACGGTCTCAGCCCCTTGAGTTTCGCTCTTCAACAGGATGATATACGCCCTCTTTCAATTCCCTAGCTCTTCGGACTTGCTCGGCAAAGGCTCATTCCCAACTTGGTTGAGAGTTCTAGACCTGAGGGACGCCGCGCAAGCGTGATCGTCGCAATGCATGTTCCCAATCCAAAGGGCCCTCGATGAATTCTCGATCAGAATTCAGGGCTAGACCCAAGCTGTGGATGGGATCATGATTGGTCTTTGATAGGGCATCGTTCCTACGCTTGGAGACGCGAGCCTACACCTGACACCATATTGATTCTAGATATTTCGGTGGGAACCCCCCCTCTAGGGGGGGTGGGGTGGACGTTCGAGCAGTAGGGCTAGATGGAGACTTCCGTCGCGGCGTCGAGCTTGGAGTAGTACTTCTCGACCTCTCCTGCTCCGTACTTTGACCTGAACTTCTCCACCACTTCGTTGACCTTGCCTGGGTTCGAGATCGGGTTCGCTTTGACAGTGATCTTTCTTCCTTTGGCGGCGATTTCAATCGTAGGTTTGGCGACCACATTCTTGTACCAGTTCGAGTCGGAGCCTTCAACCGGAACTAGGTAGAGCTTTCCGCCCTCGTGCACAAACCAGACGGGCGTGGAGATCCTTCGCCCTGATTTCCTGCCGGTAACAGTGATCTCAACTTCTCTAGTCGAGGACAAGTTCTTCAAGAACTCAGCGTCAACCATGACGAATCTCAGTGAATTGTGTTAGTACAGCTCTTAACCCTTCTTCCCTCTCGCCTTCGGCTTCTCATTGGACGATTCCTTCATCGGTTTGCAAGCTCTGCCATGCTGTCATCTTGCCTTCTGTAGCATTTTGGTTTATTACTGTCACATTACTCGGAGGAGGCTGATGATTCATCGATGAATTATCGTCGTTTGGGTAGCGCGGGTCTCAAAGTCAGCGAACTCTCGCTGGGTGCGTGGGTCACTTACGGCGGACAGGTGGGCGAAGAGGTCGCGCTTGAGTGCATGTCGGCAGCCTATGATGCAGGGGTCAACTTCTTCGACAACGCGGAAGCCTACGCGCACGGGAACGCTGAGATTGTGATGGGCAATGTGATCAAGAAGATGGGCTGGCGCCGCGAGAGCCTCGTCATCTCCAGCAAGGTCTTCTGGGGCGGAGAAGGTCCCAACGAGGTGGGTCTCTCACGCAAACACATCTTCGAGGCCTGTCACAATTCTCTCAAACGTCTCCAACTCGACTACCTCGACCTATTCTTCTGCCACCGGCCCGATCCTAACACACCTATCGAGGAGACAGTCCGCGCGATGGATGACTTGGTCCACCAAGGCAGGATTCTGTACTGGGGCACGTCTGAATGGAGCGCAGCAGACATCATGCGCGCATATGCCATAGCCCGTGAGCGCCACCTCACACCTCCCCAGATGGAGCAGCCTGAGTACAACATGCTCCATCGCGACCGGGTTGAGAGGGAGTATGCCCCGCTGTACCGCGAGATCGGCCTAGGCACGACGACTTGGAGCCCGCTAGCCTCAGGTTTGCTCACCGGCAAGTACAACGACGGGATTCCGCCCGGTACCCGCGCAGCGCTCAAGGGCTTTGAGTGGCTACGGGATTCCGTCATGACGCCGGAGCTGGTCGAGAAGGTGAAGCAGCTACAGCCTGTCGCGGCTGATTTGGGCTGCTCGATGGCGCAACTGGCGTTAGCTTGGTGTCTCAAGAATCCGAACGTGAGTACGGTGATCACCGGCGCGAGCCGGCCCGAACAGGTGAACGAAAACATGAAGGCGCCGGAGGTCGTGCCCAAACTCACGTCAAATGTGATGGAGCGAATTGATGCGATCCTAGGTATTAAACCGGCGGTCAACGAGGACTGAGTTGCTCGACAGGAACACGTTCAGCACATCGACTTTCTGCCAACACACTGACCGTTTTCCAAAACTATTTCTTCAGTAGGCGCCTAATGGTTCGGCTTGTGAACGAATCATGCGTGATACGCTCGAAGAGTTCAGAAAGTACCGTGAAAAAATGAACGAGAAAATCCTAGCATCGGGCAACCAGCAGATTCAACGTTTCTTCAACCTCGACACACGAGCCTACGAGTCAGGAGCTCTCCCAGCCAAGACGAAAGAACTGCTAGGCCTAGTAGCGTCAATTGTGCTGAGATGCGACGACTGCGTAACCTATCATATAGTTCGCTGCGTAGAAGAACGAGTGACTAAGCCGGAATTCTTTGAGGCGTTCAATGTTGCTCTCGTGGTTGGAGGTTCAATAACGATCCCGCACCTGAGGCGTGCAGTTGAACGTCTCGAGGAATGCGAACAGCTTCCAAAGACATCCTTGAAGTCCGGTAGCCCGTAAGAAGATACGTAAACAAGAACGGCACCTTCAATGAATCTGAACAGTTCGCGAAAGCGCTCGACGATCCATCGAAGGAAGTCAAGGTTGATCGATACCCACGCTCACCTGCAATGGGCTGACTTCGACAAGGACAGAGAGCAAGTAATCGAAAGAGCATTCGCCGCTGGTCTAACAGGCATCGTCAGCATCGGGTACGACCTCAACGCGAGCCGCGAAGCCGTTCTAATCGCGGATGGCCATGAGCGCATATACGCTGCGGTCGGAATCCACCCGCACAATGCGAAGGCGATGCGCACTGATGTACTCAGCTCGCTTCGGGAGCTTGCTCAAGACTCAAAGGTCGTAGCGATTGGCGAGATCGGGCTTGACTACTATCGGAATCTCTCTCCGAGAGCGCGGCAGAAGGAGGCGTTTGAGCAGCAGATACGTCTCGCAAAAGAATTGGAGCTTCCCGTGGTTATTCATGACCGCGAAGCGCACGCAAATGTCCTCCAAGTCCTGCGCAACTTCGGAAAAAACGTAACCGGAGTCCTGCATTGTTTCTCCGGAAGCGTAGAGATGGCAAGGGAAGCCATCAAGTTAGGCTACTTGATTTCGATTGCCGGGCCAGTCACATTCCCGAACGCGAGGAACCTCTATCAACTCGTTCAGAATGTGCCCGTGGAATCAATTGTCTTGGAGACCGACTGTCCATGGCTTGCACCGCAGTCGCATCGTGGAAAAAGAAACGAACCGTCGTTCATCATCGAAACGGCCCGCAAAGTTGCAGAGCTGAAGAGTCTGCCGTTCGACGAATTCGTGGAGGCAACTACTCAGAATGCGAGAGAATTGTTCGGGATTCACTAGGAATCCTGTTCTCGGACGCTAGTTGAGCGGCTCAGCAGAGGGATTCTCTTCCTCAGGTCTTCGATGTTCTTTCGCATTTGAGCCGCGCCGGTTTCTGGGTCGTAGCCTCTTGATATCTCGCTTTGTAGGGTATCGGGAGGTGTTTGACTCGTGCTTCGCCGGCATAGGCTCTTCCATTCGTTTGGCACATCATTAGTCAGTTGGATTTCGCTGAGTCCGGCTGCGATAACAGTCCAGCATCTTGCAACGTTTGCCACGTTGTATCCTCCTCCTCCGAAGGCAACTATTCTTCCGGAAGCCACTTCATGAGCAAGCTTGTGAAGAGTCGTTATGATCTCTTCGTATGTTCGGGTTGTCAGTTGAAGGTGAGCGAGCAGGTCGTCCTCATGTGAGTCGGCTCCGCATTGAACCAAGATGAACTCGGGCTTGTACGCGCGAACTAGCGTGGGCACGATTTCTCTAAACCCTGTCAGGTACGAGTCGTCACCGGTGCCGGGAGGCACTGGAATGTTGATCTTGAAGCCTTCTCCCTCTTTTTCTCCGGTCTCGGACGTGAATCCTGTTCCCGGAAAAAGGTATCGACCGTCTTCATGAAAATCCACGTCAAGGACTCCGGCGTCGGCGTAGAACCCGTACATCACGCCGTCTCCGTGATGCGCGTCCATATCGAAGTACATGACCTTCTCGAGATGGTGCTTCTTCTTCAGGTAGACTATCGATACGGCGGGATCGTTGAAGACGCAGAAGCCTGACGCACTGTCCTCATGTGCGTGATGAAGCCCTCCTGAAATATTCATCCCATGATCCGCATGCCCGCTCATGACTGCGTCGACGGCTTCGAGGGAGGCGCCCACAGTCATCGCTGACGCCTCGTAGACGCCTTTGAATGCCGGCGTGTCGCCCAAATCAAGAAGGCCATGCCCCACTTTGCTCAGTCTCTTGACCAAGCTGATGTATTCTTCCGAATGGAACAGTCCCACCTCTTCCTCGTTCGCAATGCGCGGTGGAACGACCTTGACATTCTGATCATTGAACAGGCCTTTTGACCGCGAAAGCTCATACGTCAACTTCAGCCTGACAGGCGTCAGCGGGTGGCCATGGCCAAAATCGTATTTGAGGAAGTCGTCGCTGTAGACGTAGGCGAGCCTCGGGCTCACATGCTACACATCCAACAATTCGCCAGTACTCTCGGTTCAGACGAGCATTATAGCCCTATGGGGCTCGTCTGTACCTCACCGAACCTGCGGGTATCCGAGTGTTCGGTCAAAGAGCAGCATCATGGCCGCGTTGATCGCGTAGTATGTCGTCAGGTACGGATATCCGTACGTCTTGATTCTTCTTAAGGACGTGTAGGCGATCATTTCAGGGTTGAAGAGAATCCGGCCCTGATGTCTCATCCTCATGCTGAGCATCACGTCCTCTGAGAGGACCCGATCCTCGTCGAATCCGCCTGCGTTCCAGAACGCGTGTCTTCGGTAGGCGCAGTTGAACCCGGCGATGTGAGGTCGACCAAGCTTCAGGGAGAGACGTTGCGCCCAACCCGTCGCAACATGATACGCGAGTCTATCCAAGTGTGTTCCCTCGTACGGAAGCGTTGGGCCGGTCACTCCAACCGCTTCCGAATCAAATTTGAAGGTCCGAGCGATCACTTGGAGCCACTCGTCACACGCCGTCGTGTCGGCATCTATGAACGCCAAGACCTCCCCTTCAGTCTGCCTCGCTCCGAGGTTTCGTGAAGCACCCACCGGCAGACCCGGCTCAACCAGAACCCTGTCCGCGTATTCCTGTGCCACGTGCACGGTGCGATCTGAGCTTCCTCCATCAACGACGACGATCTCGACATGGTCTCTCTTAGACTGGCGGGCCAAAGACTTGAGGCATCTTGGCAGATACTTCTCCTCGTTCAAGGTTGGGATTATTACTGAAATGTCGCCGACCGTGACCATGAGCACGTTCTTGATCTTCATCTCGAAGGGAATCTGACGCGGTCCAATGTCGAGAAATGCCAACTCTACTTTCGCAAGGATGTGAGATGCCGCGTTCTGGAAAACTTCCATCTGGTATCGAAGAACCGGAATGGCCTGCAGATGCACGTTAATCTCGAAGTACTGCAGGAGCCTTCCGAACTCCGGAATGAGTATCGCCCAGAAATCCGGCGCTTTGAATACCAGAACGAATGACACGCAGATTGCGACAAACGCAGCGATTGCTGATTTAGGGTATGCTGCTCGTTTGGTCTGTTCTAGCGGTTGGAATTGTCTGGGCATTGAACGCGTTCCCTCTGGTCAGCTTCCGCTCCTGCCGCCGGTAGTGGAGGTGCAGTACCCCGTCATGGAACAGGATAAAAAGCTTGCAAGTCACGCAAGCTTCGTCGAACGGAACTGGCCTGTCTTGCTCAGGGGGGAATAAGTGGCACCTAGGAGATGAGCCTCGTCACGACGCCGGTTGGGAGCGAGAAGGAGATAGTTGCCCAGATCAGATGCATCTTTTTGAATCCCCCGACAAATGCGGAGGTGATCTTAGACTTTGCATCTCAAGCAGGAGTCGAGCGCATCGTTGGGATGATCGGTCTATCGAACGACCGGATGATTCACGTCTGCAACAAGCTCGGATTCGCTACCCGCGACAGCTGCTACGACACCGTCAGGGTGGCTCGGGTGGTCCCTAGATGGCCCTGACCCTCAGTAGCGGCGCAGCGAAAAGGAAGTTGAAGAGGATCAAGGCAGAGGCAGTACGTTAGATTCCGGTCATCTGCACACTCGTGCCGGTTCTTGTCGTATGTCACAGTCCTTAACAAGCAAAATCTTATGGCTTGAGTGAGGCAACTACATAGCGAGGGAGGGTAATGTCGACGAGTCTTTACGCGCCTTACGTGACCGCGGATCTAGAGGAGCATAGGAAGAGCGTGAGGGAGTGGGCAGAGAGGGTGCTTGCGCCACTTCGGGACAAATTCGAGGAGGCGAACATCGACGGCGTGGGAAAGGAGCATCCAATCGAGATCTTCAGAAGAATGGGCCGAGAGAGGCTACTTGCTGCGCACCTACCGGAGCAGTACGGCGGCCCCGGGAAGGGCTTCGTCGCGGAGATAATCACAATCGAGGAGATTGCGCGTGTAACCCCTGCCTTCAGTACCTTAGTAGACTATACGCCGACGCTCGTATGCAATCCGATCCTCATGTTCGGCACCGAGGAGCAGAAGGAAAAGTATCTCCCACCGCTCGCAAGCGGCGAGAAACTGGGCTCCTACGCGTTGACTGAGCCGAACTGGGGCTCTGACGTTGCCTCGATAGAGACCAAGGCCGAAAAGCGAAGCGGCGAGTATGTGATTGACGGCCACAAGAAGTTCATAACGGTCGGAAACTTGGCTGATGTGCTACTTGTCTACGCGAAGACGAAGCCCGAGGCCGGCGCCAGAGGCATAACGGCGTTCATAGTCGAGTCCAAGACAAGTGGCATATCGTATCCAAAGCTGGAACGGAAGATGGGCCTGAAGGCTATACCCGTCAGTGAGATCAAACTCGAAGGGGTTAGGGTCCCGGCTGAGAATATACTTGGTGGCCCCGCCCAGGAGAACAGAGGAATCTACGTTGCGCTGGACGCGCTCAACCACGGTAGATGCGGTGTGGCCGCTCAGGGTGTCGGAGCTGGTCAGGCTGCCTTGGAGCAAGCGACAAGATTCGCGAGTGAGCGCATGCAATCGAGCGCGCCGATAATCAACTACGGGGCTATTCAATGCATGATCGCTGACATAGCCACGAAGCTGGACGCCGCACGCCTAATGACCTACAGAGCCTCTCACCTAAGGGACCTATACATAAGGGGCCAGATCAAAGATGGAAGAATCATCAACGCACCAGCGGCCATGGCGAAGTGCTATGCCACTGAAGCGGCCACATTCGCCGCTCATAGAGCCATACAAATATTCGGTGGACGCGGTTTCATGAGCGACCCCGAGTACGCGCCCATCAAGGAGCTGCCCACCCCAGAGCAACTCTACCGCGACTGTAGAATCTTCGAGATCTATGAGGGAACCAACGAGATACAAAGATACGTGATAGCGCGAGAGACAGCGGCCCTGTACGGCAAGAAGGCGTAAGAGAACGATAGGCGCTCCGAGAGGCTCTAGCCTATACGCCAGCGTCTCGCAATGAATACCCTCATGTGCTGCAGAATACTAGCCAGGCGTGCCGGTTACCGGTCGAGTTCCATCAATGAGTTACCAGAGGAAGTTCTGAGATTTCGCTAGGCCCCTTGCCGACTGTTCCAAGCCCGCAGTGCAATCGGGCCTCTGACCCAGCCCCCGAGATTTTTCCTGTTTCGCTATGAAGAGCATCTAGTAGTTTGTCAGCGTGTCTATTGGTTGTCCTGTGGAGTCGTAGATGTCGAGTTTGATCGCTACCTTACCTTGCAATGTGTGCGTCCCGCAGCTGAAACACGGATCGTACGGCCTGATTACCATCTCGATCTGGTTCAGGATCCCTTGATCGTACTTGCCGCTTCTGATGAGGTCTGTGGCGGTCTTCTTCACTGCGATGTTCATTGCTGCATTGTTCTGCACCGTGGCCACCAACAGGTTCAGATCCTTCACGATGCCCTTGTCGTCAGTCTCGTAGTCATGGATCAGGGTTCCTCTCGAAGCCTCGACGGACCCGATTCCTCGAGCTGCTCTCGGGGTCACTGGCGCCCTGATATCCGTGCTTGTAATGTCCGGTTCGTCAAGCAGTTCGAGCAGCCTCTCAGTGCAGTAGACGAGTTCTATCAGTCTGGCCCAGTGGAAGAGCAGGGTAGCTTGGGCGGGGCGGCCGAACTGACTTCTGAATTCTTCGAGTTCTTTCTGTGCCAAGGGAGTTGGAATCTTGTCGATGACATTGATCCTTGCCAGAGCGTTGACCCTGTAGACGCCTACGGGGTTTTCCAGGTCCATCGTCATCTTGCCGGCCTTCTTGTTGTACGGGAACTTCAGGTAAGTCCAAGGCTCGACCAGTTCGGCGATGTGGTCGAGGTAGTTCTCAACTGCGAAGTCCTCATGTGATCCGTCTGGTTGCATCATTCTGAGCTTGCCGTCGTAGAGGCTTAGGCCGCCGTCTTCCACTACGGTACCGAGGAATCCTGTGTTGAATACGGCGAGGCTCTTGACTAAGTCGATGTACTTCGGGAAGATCTGCTCCTTGGCGAACTTCATTGAGAAGAGCGCGAAGTCATGCATCTCCTTCGCCATGCCCTTTACTTCCTCGGAACTGCCGCTGCCGGGTGTATTGCCTTTCCAGAAAGTAGCTGAGCAATTCGCGTGCCAAGGTGTCTAACGTGAACAACTCTCTTGGCTACGTCCGGGTTTGCCTTGATGACTCCGAAGACGTTTCTGTCTTTGTAGTCAGCCGTTGGGCCGAGGACGAAGTCCGGACCCGAGAGGATCCAGAAGTGAAGGATTCTGTCAGACGCCATCTCTGCCATGTAGACCAGTTCTCTTATCTTCCGTGCGGCCTCGGGGATCTTGACGCCGAAGACTGCGTCGGTTGCTTTCGCTGAGGCGAGATGGTGGGCCCAAGGGCAGACGCCGCATATCCGAGGCGTTATCCGGGGCAGTTCTTCCACCATTCTTCCGATACAGAACTTCTCAAAACCTCTCAGTTCTACGACGTGCATTTTCGCGTCTGCCACGTTTCCTTGATCGTCCAGCTGTATCGCTACTTTTGCGTGTCCCTCGATTCGAGTTACAGGTTCTATTACGATCTCTTTTGCCATTCTCGTCACCTTGGTCTCAGTCTTGCTTTGGCTCCAACGAACCTGTTGAAGCTGGCAGGTCTGTCAAGCATGGCCTTCACATCCACTCCTATGGTGGAGAGAGCGCCCATCATGTCAACCATCTGACTCGCGCCCGCTCGAATAGGCCCGAAGCATCCTTCGCAGGGCATGCCGGCCGCAATGCACCTTGGGATCTTCGGGCCGCCCCATCCGCCGCCGTGACAACCGGTCCTCGTTGCAGGTCCTATACAGAAGTAGCCTTGCTCCAAGAGGCATCGTTCCTTGTCTGGCGCGGGGAGTTCGAGCGTCCGCTTCAAGACTGTGCCGGGCGCCACGGCCTTCTTCTCTCTCTTGAGGGGGCAGTCTTCACAGACGGCTTTCTCCTCCATCGCGAAGGGTTTGTTCTCGAGAAGTGAATTCAGAGCTTGTACCATTACTCCAGGTTCAGTGGGGCACCCTGGGAGGTACACATCAACCTTCACAACCTCGTCCACTGCGTAGACTCGATCCAAGAGGGCCGGAACCTTCTCAGAAGGAAGCACGCTCGGAACGGTGCTTCGCATGCTCTTGTAAACGGTGTTCAACATGTCTTCGCGCGTGAACGAGTTTGCCAAGGATGGTACGCCGCCCCAACACGCGCAGGCACCGTTCGCTATCAGAACCTTGCATTTCGCTCGCATCTCCTGTAGGACTTCCTTGTTCTCTTCCGTTCGTACACATCCGCTCACCATGCCGACATCCGCTTCGGGCAGTTCCATCTTGGTGCCTTCGCCGGTCTGTCCGTAGTATTTGTGGTCCATCACAACGGGAGAGTGAACGAACTCAACCTTGGGAAGGATTTCGAGGATTGCGTCGCCTATGTCCAGCAGTGTCATCTCGCAGCCCGCGCAGGTGCCGAGCCACTCGTCAATAATCTTGGCAGTCATGTCTCGATCCGAGCATATTGTCCGGCGAGTTTCATATTTATCTCATGTCATATCCGTCTCTGGCTCACTATATAGAGAGGTCTATACAGTAGTTCAGTGACGATCAAGTTCGGCACAATCTCTTCATGGTTCCTCGCGTGACACCTCGTGAGTGAACCGGGGGTTCCCGCGTTGAACAAATGCGATCTTCCGGAGCATGTGAGGAAGCGTGTCGTGGTGCTTGGAGCAGGCAACGACCTGTTCGGCGACGACGGCTTCGGTCCTGCGACAGTCCGGTTTATCCTCAGAAGCGCGGAGGTGCCAAGTGATGTATGCGTCCTTGATGTTGGAACAGCTATCATGCCCGTCTTGTTCGATGTCATGTTGAGCGATGTGGTACCGAAGCGACTCATCATATTGGACACGATGGATCTTGGAAAAAGCCCGGGAGAGCTGGTTCGACTATCCGTCGAGCAGCTACCCCAAACCAGAGGAGGCGTCTTCTCTTTCCACACTTTCTCTGCGAGAAGAATACTTCAGGAACTGAGAGACCGGAAGAGTGTGGAAGTGATCATCTTAGCATGCCAAGCCGAGAATATCCCTTCCGAGATACGGGAGGGACTCTCGAAACCCGTTCAGGACGCAGTCCCCCGGGCGGCCCACATTGTGCTTAAAATGGCTGGAAAGTAGGCAGTCGCTATTGTACTGAGGGTCCCCCGGCGCGCTGTCGCGCTGACTCCAACGTGCCCTCTGTGCCGTTTGTCTTATATGAGGTACAACTAGTACTCTAAGTATCTTCGTCCGCTCGGTTTGGACGCCTTGGTGCACAAGAGGGAACTAGGAGGATACTTGCGTGCCTGAGATGGGCTCTGTACTTTCGATCCTGATGAAGCCGGGAGTACCGACTGTGGAAGCTTCGAGCTCAGTTCTCGATGTTGCTCGAACCATGAAGCACAGGGGAGTGAGAAATCTCTTCGTCGTCAAAGATGGCAAGCCCATTGGAGTTGTCAGAGACTGGGATATCATAACCAATGTCGTTGCACTTCATCTCGATCCCGCATCCATCCAAGCTCGTCAGGTTATGTACACTCCGCCCCCCATAGTCGGGCTAAACGCTAGCTTGGGCGACATAACAAAGCTCATGGCTGAGACTGG
>Ga0209725_1001373_pt1 | contig 13783 bp, 12 predicted proteins | sample I18A1metaG_FD_184145 | JGI IMG/M metagenome (GOLD analysis project Ga0209725, IMG submission 184145) | Lake sediment bacterial and archeal communities from Gulf of Boni, Indonesia to study Microbial Dark Matter (Phase II) - ​I18A1 metaG... | ecosystem: Environmental > Aquatic > Freshwater > Lake... | reverse complement strand
GATAAGCTGCTGGAAAGTTAGGTATAATGTGCCTCTCGCAGCCCTGGTGGATTGCATATGAGATCATTCTTGATTGTCTTCTGTTGAGTGGTGTGAGGGCCCCCTCCCCTATGGTTGGAAAGCTTTTGTTTTGGTTTCTTTTCTTGTTTTGGGTTGGAATCTGGGTTTTTCAGTGGGGTGGAACGGTTTGGAAGGGATTGAAGTGGTGTATAGGGGTGTGGTTGGGAGTGGGAGGAGGGTAACGATACCGAGGATTTACGTTTCGACCTATGAGCTTTGGGAAGGTAGCGTGGTCGATGTGACCCTGTATGATGAGAGTCTTAAAAGTTCGAGTTTCTTGGCGAGGATCCAGCAGGGTTTCAGGATTCAGATACCAAGGATTGAGTATGAGGAGCTTGAGTCGAAACCTGGTAGCGTTGTAAAGGTTCATTTGATGAAGATTGAGAAGAGAAAGGAGTCGGCGAAATCTGGAGAGTAAGACCTTAACAGTGCATAGGCTGGGAGGAGCATGATGATGGGCAGTACGATTCCAAGGGTTTTGAGGCCTTTGCCTTCTGCAGGCGATCCTTAAGAATTGCGGATATTCGCTAGGCTGGGCTCCTCGGAACTACTTCCTATTCAGCTTAATAATCGCTGTGGGCTTCAGCATCACTCATAATGCCTGTCAAGATGAAGGACCTTGAGGTTTGGGTTGCTAAGAGACCTAGGGACTCGTCGCGTTAAGTTGATAAGGTTCGGAAGGACCTAAAAATTTCACCTCTAGACTTGAATGAGGCTTTGAGGAGAATGGAACGTGAGGAGCGAGCGCTTCGATCTGAGCGATAGGCTGACCATTGGAGAAGATTTCTAATTGTCTATTCGGAAGCTGATATTCGGAGAGGGTAACAGGTTCAGCCTAGTGAGGTCTAGAAAGCGTGTCGGACTATTGTTAGATTCCGTAAATGACAACGTAGGCGACAAGGCGATCAGGATCGTCATGGAAGAGTTCTTGATTGAACAAGGCGTAGAGTTCAAGGTGCTCAATCCGTTCTCGTTCGATCACAAGGACTACAGAATCATAATTGTTGGCGGTGGGCATCTTTTGAGAGATCCGGGAGACCTCTTCTATGACAACTTTAGAGTTGCTGGCAAGCATATACTCAACGCCGTCGGAGTCAGTACGAGCAAAGCCGTTGAATACCTTAATGAATACGTGTACGTCTCAGTTAGATCCAAAGGCGACTGGCAGCGCATAAGCACTCTTGTCAAAGATATTCGGATTGTGCCATGTCCATCAGTGCTGATGAGAGGTGAACGGTGCGGCGTGAATGTTGACAGGAACTCCATCGGTTTCCATTTTCATTCAGCGTCTCTCGCGTCTTGCCCGGACTGCGCCAGCTTCATAAACGCTTTTCCCAATCACAGCAAGTACTTCATGTCTTTCACACCGTACAACCGGGACATGGAGACTATGCGCTTCATAAGTAGAAGAGTTCCAGGCAGCAAAACGATCTTTGGGAAAGATCCGAAGCATCTATTCGACATTGTTGGAAGGATTGGATTCATGGTCTGCTCTTCCTTACATGCTGCTATTTTCGCATATATGAACAGGGTTCCCTTCATAGTATTTCCATACGTAGAAAAGGTGAAGGAGTTCATGGAAGACAGGGGGCTTGAGAAATGGATGTTCACGAGCTCTCAGGAGATGTATCTGAAGCTGAATGATTTGATGCGTGAAAGACTTGACTACTCTAGGCTGGTTGAGAAAGACCTAGAGAAGGCAAGAAATCACCTACAAGAGATAAGAGCATTCCTAGAGTAGACGTTTAATTACTGATCTGTGAGATGAAGCTAAGGGGCTTCATTGCGAATTGCGCGACTGGTTCTTGAGACACATTCTCATCGCGGTACTGAACATGAGAGTGAGGCATGTCCCATCAGGATTTTGGACATTAACGAAAGAGGTTCTGAAGTCACAATGGATGCCGAAAGATGAACTCAGGAAGAGACAGATACAAGGGCTCAGGCGAATCCTTCATCACTCATACGATAACATTCCATTCTACAACCGCATTTTTCGAGAGAGGAACCTCAAACCAGATGATTTCCGTAGCTTAGAAGACCTTCAAAGACTTCCAGTCGTTACAAGAGCTGACCTCAAACGGGAGTACCCAGACGGAGTTGTGGCCAAGAGTCTACTGCCAACTAGGGGTTCACTGAACGCCACCTCGGGCACAACAGGATCCCCATTCTCCTTCTACAATGATGCGGGCCCAGAATTGGGGTGGCATGTCTTAGCATCGAGGCTTCTTCTCAATAGCATGGCTGGAGTCAGGCCTATGGAGAGATGCGTATATTTCTCGAGAACAGTCGATCCCGCAATGATGAGGTTCAGAGAGCTACAGCTATCAGCTCTGGAGGTCTCTCGAAGATCGATAGAAGAACTCGTCTCCGTCATCAAACGATACAAGCCGGTCTGTCTCGGAGGCTACGCGTCCACTCTCTCATTCATGGCAGCGCTCATGCAAGAGATGCATCAGCCACTCGATTTGAGGCTTAAAGCAGTCATATGCACAGCAGAGATTCTACTCAGCAGCCAGCGGAGAAACATTGAGGAAAACTTCGGCTGTGACGTCTTCGACAGATATGGGTCAAGGGAACTCAGTGGATACGTGGCGCAAGAGTGCCCTTTCCACTCCGGGCTTCACGTTAACTCTGAGCTCGTTCTGCTCGAGGTTGTTGACGATGGTGAGACTGTTAGCGCTGGCGAGGAGGGGAAGATCGTTGCCACGGACCTCCACAACTTCGTGATGCCATTCATCAGGTATGATACGCAAGACGTTGGAGTTGCAGGCGAAGACTGCGCATGTGGAAGATCAATGCCAGTGTTGAAAGATATAGAAGGTCGATCGACTGATCTCCTGGAAACTGAAAGCAGCGACTTCATTCCGCTTCATATGATCGCGAACACAATTGCAACCAAGTATGCTTCCGCCTTCCAGCAAATTCAGTTCATACAGAGAAGACGGGGCTATGCTACTGTACTTGCAGTTCCTTCCGTCAAAGTTGGCGAAAGAATGCTTGACGAGGCATCGGAATATCTCGGCGGAGTCTTTGGTGGAATCTCGTTCGAAATACAATTGGTTGAAGAAATCCCTCAAGAGAAATCTGGGAAGCGCCCCCTACTTAGAAAATAACAACAGAACGAATTATTCAAATTTGGATGTTTATCTGGCGGATAATGGAAGCGTTGACTTGCTCATCCACTCGGACCCGAAACCAAGTAGCCAGCTTAATGTATAGAGTCGAACCCCAAAGAGCAACCAGCCACCACATCCACAGTCAACACCCAACTAAAACAAGGAGACGGATTGAGCAAAAGCCTTTGGTCCCCCTTCTAGAGACGCACGGCGTCTATGATCGCTTGATGTCAGGCGTAGGGTCGATTGGCAAGCTTAGCCGAAAACGCCTTCTATGTATGCTTTTGTCCTTGGATTGTCGGGCTGAGTGAAGACCGTTTCAGCTGGTCCATGCTCGATTAGTTCACCTAGGTAGAGAAAGATTACGTAGTCGGCAAGTCTTCTCGCTTGACGCAAAACGTGGGTAACAAATACTATTGTGTAGTCTTTCTTAAGGGTTAGGAGCTGCGTCTCTATATGTTGCGCGGATATTGGATCAAGAGCAGATGTAGGTTCGTCGCACAGAAGACATTCGGGCTGCACGGCGAGAGCTCTAGCTAAGCAAAGCCTCTGCTGCTGTCCCACAGAGAGCTTTGAGGCGGGCTCTCCAAGTCTTTCCTTAACTTCACTCCATAGACCTGCTGCTTGTAAGCAATGTTCAACGATCTGCCCCAATTCTTTTCCATCTTTCACTCCATGAATTCTTGGTCCGTAGGCTACGTTATCGTAAATCGACATGGGCAGTGGATTTGGCATCTGAGCGATCAACCCCATCTTCTTCCTTACGTCAGTAACATCCACCTCATCATCAAGAATGTTGACCCCATCGACTAGCACATTGCCCGAGACTTTAGCTACGTCGACTAAGTCTATCAGTCTGTTCAAACTTTTTAGTAGAGTTGTCTTTCCGCAGCCAGAAGGTCCGATGATAGCGGTAATCTTTTTTTCCGGGATATCGACGGTTATGTCCTTTAACACGTGACGCTCTCCATAAAAGACGTTGAGTCTTTGAATGCTTATATGTGGGTTAAAAATGCCCATTAACTCTCACTTTATGACGTATTTCATAAACTTCCTTGTTGAAATCCTAGATGCTATGCTGAGTAATAGGACCAAGGCCAAAAGTACAACTCCAGATGCATATGCCCTCTGCTGAACTTCGGGGATCGGCGTTCCAAGTTGGAAGAAGACGGCCAGCGGCAGTGTTGCAACAGGATCAAACAAAGAACGAGGAATAGAATCAGTATAACCTGCAGTGAGCAATACCGATGCCGCATCTCCAATACCCCTGCCAAAGGCCAATAGAATCGCTGTCAACATACCTGGCAACGTCTGTCTAGTCAAAACCTTCAAGGCGGTTTCCAGTCTTGTCGATCCTAAAGCATACGATGCCTCTCTTAACTTGAAAGGAGACATTTTCATCACTTCGTCTATGGCTCGGGTCATAATGGGAAAGACAAATAATGTCACCGTGATGATTCCCCAAAGCAATGATGCCCTCGCACCTACGTAAAGCATAATTATGAAGGCGAATGCTCCATAGACAATAGAGGGAATCCCCCACAAAACATCCAAGGACAATCTAGTAAGACTCGCGAACCTAGATTTTCCAGCGTACTCATTGAGATACAATGCGATTGGAAGGCTTAGGAGAAAGGCTAGTGCCGTCGCTCCGATAGCCAGATATAGTGATCCAATTATGGCGTTTAAAATTCCGCCCTCTTTTCCTAGGTAATATCCCCCTTTTGGGGTTTGAGTGAGCATCGAAAGGCTGAGAGCCGGAGCACCTTTCAAAATCACCACTGCGAATACGGCCGAGAGGCTTCCTAGGACTATGGAGGTGGATAGTAACATTAGCGCTTTAAAGAAGGCTTCTTCCAGTTTTCGTTTATTCAACTACACTGACCTTCTTTCTACTCTTAGTAAGACAATCCTTGCTAGAACGCTGAAGAAGGCAATTACAAGCAGTAAAATTAGAGCTGCAAGCAGAAGGGCTGAATCGTACAAGGGTATGGACATCATCTCACCATAGCTGTTGGCTATCAGAGCCGGTAACGAATAAGCAGGGTCAAAAACTGACGAGGGAACCTTCGCGACATTCCCAATCACCATGAGTACAGCCATCGTCTCTCCAAAGGCACGGCTGAAACCTAAGATTGTAGCTGCAAGAAAACCTGGAAGAGCCTTTCGCACAACTACATGCTTGACTGTCTCCCATTTTGTGGCACCAAGGGCGAAGGATGCCTCTCGCACTTCAAAGGGAACAGTTCTAAACAGTTCCTCTGAAACCGAGATTATTATTGGAAAGACCATTATTGCCAGCACTGTACCTCCTGCAAGGACGCTGTAGCCGGTGGCGGCAGCTCCAGCAAAGGGTGCTACGTAATACCTTATTAGAGGCACCACGAGTAACACGCCCCATAGTCCGTAGACCACCGAAGGTATGCCCGCGAGTAGGTCTATGAGAGGTTTTATGGTTCCTCGAACTTTGCTTGGCGCATATTCTGCAAGATAGATTGCACTAAAGAGACAGATAGGGATCGCTAGAATCATGGCAAGACCCGTCACTGAAAGAGTACCTATTATAAATGGATAGAAGCCGAACTCTCCATTCGTGGGATGCCAAGATGATGTGACAAACAATTCACTTAGCGGCTGAGTTGCTAGGATTGGTCTCGACCTCTGGAATAGGGCGAATGCCATGATGAAAAGGATTAGGCTTGAGAAAATTGTGGCTAGTAGCATAAGCTTGCTGGCAACATTGTCTTTTAATCTTCTACTCATATTCTTCCTCTCATAAAATTAAGAAGAGTGGAGAAAGGGAACGCCGCTTTTTCAACCATTGCTACCCCTCGAGCTTCTTCAGCTCTTCTGCACGTCTTTCCTCGGATAGTGGAACGTACCCTGTCTCTAGAGCGTATTTCTGCCCGTCAGTTAATATCCATTTTACAAACTCCTTTGCTACTCCGGTAAACTTGCCTTTGGTCACAAGATTCTCCACCCTCGCAGGTGGAGATGGATAGGATCCCGTGGATATGGCCTCGATAATCTGGCCTCTAGTTCTGTAGAAATCTTCGTTCTCGTCAACTCGGCCATTCTCGTTGAGATCGAGAGGAACTATTACTATTCCTTCGATTGGTTTACCTGTCTTCGCGTCATAAGCATAGTTGATGTTGTTGTAGCCTATCCCTAGAGGATCATTCTTAACTGCTTCTGCAAGACCTGGATCTCCATAAACTCCAACCCCTTTGAGGTCCTCCTGCTTCTTGCCCAAATACGTAGCCCACGTCTCAGCGGCACCGCAAGCGTCGCTCCTTGTGTACACGTGAATCTCATCTGTTATCTCTGGCCTGCCAACTACCTGACCCCAAGTAGTTATGTTTCCGTAAACATAGATGCCTATGAAAGTAGACCTCTTCACTCCTTTTGCCAAAGCATCTTCCAATACCGGGTTATCTTTGTTCACGGTTGGGACTACGGCGTCCTTGACGACAGAGACCCAAAATGCGCCCTTCTCGATCTCCGCTGGATTAATCTCTCTGGAGACCATGCCTATGTCAACCAACCCAGCGAGGGCGTCGGCCATCCCCTTCCCAGCTCCGCCCGCTGATACCTCAATTCTTACCTTCGGATGGATCTTCTGGAATTCTTCAGCCCACTTAACCATCATCGGGTAGAGGGCCCACGCCCCAGACACGGTTATCGTACCCGTCTCTTCCTCCGGACTACTGAAATAGTCGTATGCGACAACGGACACTATGACAATAATTACCGCGGCAATGGCTGCAAACTTCCTGTTCATGTCTATCACGTTTGGAGGAGATGCGTCTCTGCCCGATCGACAGGTTGTGCTAAGAATCCGACGATTGCCCGGATTATAGTGAGTTCAAGCAAGTTATTCAGCTCCTGCAGCGTGGGTTTCGAGAACTATTCCAGCAGCCGCCGTTCCTCTTTTTCCTTCAACAACAAATCTGCCCAGTTCGGGAAACTCAGAATACTTTTCTATGCACATTGGCTGAAGAGGTGAAAACAGTATTTTCCCAACGTCTCCACTCTTCAGGACCTCTGGAGATTTGGCATTCACAGTGAGGTTGATAGGATCTATTCTTTCCAGAATTTTCTGTACTTTGCATTTATTCTCTGCAGTTCCGCAACGAATTATAAGCACATCGCCATTTCTCACTTCAATATTCGAAAATAAGACCATCTCCGCAACAAAACTTCTTACAACCTTTGCCCTGTTTTGAGGGTAGCTGACTACTTCGCCCCTTTTTGCTTCTCTCAGTTTATTCACGATTAATCCAACAGAATCCCCCGGTCCAGCCCTTTCGATTTCTTTTCCGAACATTTCTATTCCCGTGACGAGCCCTTCTTCCCCTGAGGGATCGAAGTTAACGATTTCTCCTTCTTCGAGTATTCCGGTTAAGATCTTGCAAACAACAACTTTCTTGCTTTCGAGTTTGTAGACATCTTGGACGCAAGCTCTTAGTGGTTTGTCGATTGGTGAAGCGGAAGATCTTACGGTTCTGTCCAGAGTTTCAATTAGGCTTGAACCTCTATACCATGGCATCTTTTGCGTTCTATTGAAGACGTTTTCTCCCTTTAAGGCAGAGAGAGGAACAATTGCAGGGACCCTGTAGTCAAGAGAGTTTAGGATCGGCAACAGTTCATTGCATATTTCTTTGAACCTTGCTGCTTCATAGTTCGCCTCGTCCATTTTGTTTACAGCGACAATGAGCTGTTCAATCCCAAGCGTTCTAATCAAAAAGGCATGTTGCTTGGTTTGGTCTTGTATTCCCTCTTTCGCAGAGACAACAAGTAGAGCAGCATCAGCTTGGGAAGCTCCTGTGAACATTTTCTTAATGAATTCTCTATGGCCTGGGCAGTCGATTATCGTGTAAAGATGCTTTTTGCTTTTGAATGGAGTTTGCATTATGTCTATGGTTAGACCGCCTCTTCTTTCCTCCTCAAGCGTATCGAGTAGAAATGCGAATCTGAAGCCTTCATCTCCAGCCTTCTTCAGTTCAGCTTCAACCTCTTGTAACTTCTGTTCAGGGATTGCATTGGAATCGTAGAGCAGTCTTCCTATCAATGTGGATTTTCCATGGTCTTTGTGGCCTATCACTACAAGATTGATTCTTGGCAAGTTCATTTTGGACACTCTCTGCCCATGTACGAAGAGATTGTGGAAACTTTACATGTAGCCTAGGCTTCGTAGTTTCTGCATCATGTAAGCCTTTTCTTTGTCCTGCGCTCTTCCCGCTCTCTCCGGAATTTTCGATGTCTCCAGTTCCTTGACTATCTCGTCTATTGTCTGTGCGTTCGAAGGAATGGGAACAGTGCAGGGTTGGCAGCCAAGGCTTCTGTATCTTTTCCCTTTGTTTGCAAAGTATAGAGGGTTCACCGGCAGCCTTTCTTGTTTAACGTATTGCCACACGTTCAATTCAGTCCAATGCAAGATGGGGTGAATTCTCATGTGGGAGAAGTCTTCGGACGGTTTTACGTAAAGGTCCCACATTTCGGCCGGTTGATCCTCATAATTCCACTTGAAGTCGACGTCTCTTGGAGAGTAGTATCTTTCTTTTGCTCTTATTCCATGCTCGTCCCTTCTTATCGCGAGAATTAGAGCGTCAAATTTCTCCTTCTCAAGAAGATTTTTGAGAGCTTTAGTCTTCAGCAGTGTGCAGCATTGGAATCTGTCTTTCTCTGGCGAGACTCCTCTTTTCATAGCTTCTACGTTCTTGGCAATAATTAGATGAAAGCCCCATTCTTTTGCGAGTTTGTCTCTGAACTCGTAAATCTCGGGGAATTTGCATCCTGTGTCAATATGTATGATGGGGAAGGGGATTTTCCCGAAGAAGGCCTTCTTGCAGAGCCAGAGAGTCGCGGTTGAGTCTTTTCCAGTGCTCCAAAGAGCCGCTGGATTGCTGAATTGAGCCTTTGCTTCCCTCAAAATTGCGATGCTTTTCTTTTCAAGTCCTCCTAGGTATTCATCGCCAATGTTGGGGCGGCTCAAGCAAGAATCCTCTCTCTCCCTTACAATAGTGTTGTGGGATATTTAAGTTACTCTTCGCGGATACATCGTTTAGCTGTCATATGTCACTTATATCCGAGCGCTTCCAGTCGTCTATCAGCATCCGGAGATTCTAGCTCAGGCAAATATCTTCGTATTAGAAAAACGATGTATTCGGTTGGGCTACGGTACCCGCTTCCTTCAAGGCCCTTGGAAAGCCTGTCGTATAGCAGTTTAGGAATGGAAATATTCACGTATTTAGCCATGATTTATCAAGAGAATAAGAGCGCAGATGTGTTTTAAAAGCCATATCCTATCGAAAAGTAGCTATTCTTCAAACTTGAAGGGTTTCCCGTCCATGTCAACTGGAATAGGGATGCTCATTAGGTCAAGTATGGTGGGAGCGACATCCCAAAGGTGAACTTTGACTCCTCCCCTATTTGGGATTCCCGGTCCAAGTAGCCCTAAGATTCCTGGAACGTCTGTGGGGTCGTGGGTGCCGTCGTGACCTCCACTCCACCTCGGATTGTCGTTTACGTATCGTTTCAGTTTATTCTTGTCCGTGATCTCTGGTCGCCTTGCCGCTTGATAACCTACATTGAAGATTATAGTGAGGTCTGGGGCTTCGTTTACGTAGGGCCCCCACCAAAGTTCCTCTCTTCTTCTAATATCTTTAAACGGTTTCTCACCATCGATCGTGATCGTTTTGAGGTATTCTATGATTTCGTTTCTCGTTGTTTCATATTCTTCGTTAGGGTTGATTATGCCTTTGAGCTCTCTTCCTTTAACGTTTAGCCATATGTCTCCGTATCCATACGAGATGGCCCTGCTTTCTTCCATATCTATTCTTTCCGATCTTCTTTTCAAGAATCCTTGTTCCTCCAAGTAGTTATTCACTACGACCTCTGTATGAACCGGGCAGAATCCATGATCGGAAACAACCATAACCAATGTGTCTTCATCTACGGATTCTAAGAACCGACCTGCCACTTTGTCGACTTTAGCGTAGAAACTTTTTACTGACTCACTGTACCGGTTTTCCTCGTATCTTGGGTGACTGCGGTCGATATTCTTCCAAAAGAAGTGTTGGATTCTGTCTAGGCCCATGAAGACGGGCATGAAAAAATCCCATTCTTCTCGTTGCAGTAGGTAGAGGCAGACTTCAGCCATCTCGTCTGTAATTTCATTAACCTTTTCGAAGAACACATCTGGCTCAGCTTCAACTCTGTCCAGCGTTTCAATTCCCAAGTCTCCTTGAAGTTTGTCGATCTTGAATTTCCGCTTGATTTTCTCCTTTATACTGCTTGGAGGGATGCCTTCGCTCCTAGATAAGAAGCCGGGTATTACCAAGCCTCTCACTTCTTGTAAGTCATCCATCGGAATGTTAATGGTTGCAACCCTTTTCCCGGCGGCTCTCAAAATCTGCGGCAGAGTTCTTGATTTCACCATTTCAGGACCGATTATCTTTCTTTTATACATTCCGTGTTCTCTCATGGCGAAGCTGAAGATTCCATGGTTGCCAGGGTTTTTCCCGGTCATGAAGGTTGTCCAAGCGACAGGCGTTTGAGCTGGGATTGGTGGAATTGTTTGGCCTAAGACGCCTTGTTTCCTGAATGCTCGAAGCACTGGTAACTCGTCGATCCACTCATCAATTAGCTTTGGAGAGGCACCGTCAAACCCCAAGATTAGTATCTTCAAAGGACTCTTCCTCCATCATTAGGTCGCAAAGCGATTTGAATTTGGTGCCTTAATATTGTTGGATACGTCAATATGCTGCTAGTGATTAAACATTCTGTTGTAGTGGTAGAGTGATAATAATTGTAATACATCAAGGAACATAAAGGATGAAGGAGTTGCGACGAGATATGAAGGCGCAGGTTACGGAGCAAAAGCCTTCCCAAGCGGTAACAGGGCGACGCTCGAGTTCTACGCGGCTGAGAACTGGATCGACACAGCTCAAGGCACATATGTCACAATTGGGATCACAGCGACAGGCTCAACAACGGTCACAGAGAGGATGAGGGTGACAGCTGACGGAAATATTGTGCCCCCATAATACAACACAGGTAATATGGGTGTAGCGGGTAAACGTTGGGCATCTATCCGCGCCGTATCTATCACTCAAGGCGACCTAATCTTCGAGAATGGTTATCGGGTGACAGAGGATAAGGGTTCAGGTCCAGTGTTTCTTAACGATGAGGGTGAACGAATAGCAAAGCCCGACCGAAAAGGAAAACTGCATATCCGAGGCGACATCATCAAAGACCTCTAGCCAAACTGAATCCTTATTCGTCCTTTTCTTTCATATGTGGCTACTCCTTGAAGACATGGCACTTCTTAGATACGACCCACGTATGGTGGCAAGCTCAACCTGAACACCTGGGTAAGAGCTAAATTGAAGATCTGGCGACCACCTACCTAAATTTAATTTACTTAGGATGCTCCACTACAATATAGGTTGGGAGTGGCTCGTATGTTGAGGCTGTCGAACAGTGTCCCCGTAGTAATCTTGGCCGGCGGAAGAGGCTTTAGAATGAGAGAACTTACAGAAACGATTCCAAAGGCATTGGCTCCCATTGGGCCGATGCCGATCATTCTCCATGTCATGAGCATTTATTCGTACTTTGGCTACAAAAACTTCATCATTTGCCTCGGATACAAAGGGGACGCTATAAAAGAGTTTTTTATGAACTATAAATGGAGGTCAGCCAACCTCAGAATCAAACTGGGAAAGGAGATCACCATAGTGGATTCTGGACACATCAGCCTCGAGGGGGCAGACATAACCTTTGTAGATACTGGACTTGAAACGAACACAGGCGGCAGAATCAAGAAAATCGAGAGATTCATTGAGACAGACGAGTTCCTCGCCAACTATTGTGATGGTCTCTCTGATGTCGATGTCAGAAGAGTTCATGCATTTCACCGAAGGATGGGTAAGATAGCGACATTGATGGCGGTGAGACCGATGTCTCGGTATGGAGTCGTTACCATCAGGAGCGGATTGGCCACGAGTTTTAAGGAAAAGCCTGCCCTAGATGACTATATTAACGGAGGTTTCTTCATCTTCAATCGGCAAGTGTTCGACTATCTGGAGGAGAATAGTGTCTTGGAGCGCGAGCCCCTGCAGATGCTTGCTAGGGAAAAACAGCTTGCAGCGTATAGATATGGTGGATTTTGGTTTGCGATGGATACTTACAAGGAGTTTGAGGAGCTGAACAGTTTCTGGGAGACAGGTGTAATGCCCACAATCGGTTACAAGGGAAAGCCTCCTTGGTTGAGGAGTCAGCAGTGAAGATCGTCGTCACGGGAAACGAAGGGTACATCGGCTCAGTTATGACTGAGCAACTTCTCGAGATGGGACATGAGATCATAGGAGTCGATTGCGGATATTTTCCCAAGAATCAAAAGTGGGGTATTGTGGGCCCGAGGGAAACTCTGCACCAGATCAGCAAGGACATTAGAGATGTTCGTGAAGAAGACATACGCGGAGCAGAAGCCATAGTTCATCTCGGAGCATTGTCAAACGATCCGATGGGTGAACTCGATCCTGATCAGACAATGCAGATCAATCATGTCGCGACGACTCGCCTCGCTAAGCTAGCAAAGAAGATGGGGGTGGGAAGATTCATCTTCGCCTCCTCGTGCTCGGTTTACGGAGCAAGGGAGGCCGAAATACTCCGAGAAGAGTCGGAGCCGATTCCAATAACATGGTACGCCAAATCCAAAGTCAATGCAGAGAGGGATCTCCTCGCTCTGGCCGACCATTCCTTTGCAACTGTGGTACTGCGAAATGCAACGGCATACGGAGTTTCCCCATCGATGAGACTCGATCTTGTCGTCAACAATCTTGTAGCATGCGCATACGCCACCGGCAGAATACTTCTGCTCAGCGACGGAACAGCCTGGCGACCACAAGTACACATAAGGGATATCGGAGTTGCGGTGGAAAAATGCCTAGAGGCGCCTGTTGAAGTTATTTCAGGCCAGACATTTAATGTCGGAGAGAATTCTGAAAACTGCACAGTCCGAGAGATAGCGACAATGGTGAAAGAAGCCTTTCCCGGGTCGAAGCTTGAATTTGACCCAAAGGGTGGAAAAGATGCTCGCTCTTACCGCGTGGATTTCTCAAAGATAAGAAACCGACTGAGGTTCACTCCAATCTGGAGTGTGAGGAAAGGAATCGAAGAGATACGTGACGCCTTGAGTCGTGAAGTATTCGGTGAAGAAGAATTCAAAAACGCTCGTTTCTACAGAGTCCGCTACTTGAAGCATCTCTTGGATAATGGCTCTCTTGGGCAAGATCTCCGTTGGAAAACTGAAGGCCCCGACCTCAAATAGAAGAGGATGAGAATTCTTTGCGTGTGCTCGTGATCGGGGCCTCAGGAAAAGTTGGGAAGGCTCTACTCAAATCCCTCCGGATACGGTCAAGAGATGATGTAGAAGCAGTCGGAACATTCTTCTCGCATCCAGATCCAACTCTATTCCATCTCGATGTGACAAACCATGAACAGGTGAAGGATACTCTATTCAAGCTTAGGCCAGATGTCGTTGTCCAGTGTTCCGCTATCACGTATGCTGAACGGTGCGAAGAGGAACCTGAACTTGCTTG
>Ga0209725_1001370_pt1 | contig 13790 bp, 10 predicted proteins | sample I18A1metaG_FD_184145 | JGI IMG/M metagenome (GOLD analysis project Ga0209725, IMG submission 184145) | Lake sediment bacterial and archeal communities from Gulf of Boni, Indonesia to study Microbial Dark Matter (Phase II) - ​I18A1 metaG... | ecosystem: Environmental > Aquatic > Freshwater > Lake... | reverse complement strand
GACACAGGGAAGTTTGGCGATCTCCCTTTCCATTTCCAAGAGCTTGCCCTTGGACACTGTTATTTCTGTTATGGCTGTCAGTTCGTAGCCGAGTCTTTCGTGGTCAAGGATTGCTGAATATCGCAATACTATGCCGTCTTGCTCAAGATTCTTGACTCTTGTCATCGCTGTAGCTGCGGAGACGCCGACTCGGCTGCCAATCTCTCTGTATGATAGTCTCGCGTTTGACAGCAAGACTTCAAGAATCCTAATGTCCGTTTTGTCGACCACCATTCCACTGTCCGCCGTCTTAACGATTGTTCATCAAACGGGTGTTCTGCTTAATAAATGTGTGGAGGCGGAGCGAGAAGCGTTATATTTCTGCAACAAGTTGTCCGAAGACCAAACGATGAGGACAGAGGTACTGCATGCTCGCAACGAACGTTGAAGATCAACGAAAAGGCATTCGCTCCGCCAGACTGAACGACGAGGTTACTGGCGATCCTGACATGTGGCTCTTCGAGCATTACAGAAAGGAACGCTTGAGGTCCATCGGTGTCGTAGAATGAGAACTAGGCCCCACAAGGCATCTCTCAAGGACTTGAACTACGTAGTACTCCTCTTCACAGACTTCCTCGGTTGTCTCAAGGGACGAACAATTCCTGCGAAAGAGCTTGACTCAGCCGTCTTGCAGGGTGTTGGCTTTGATGGATCCTCTGTACCAGCATGCACGAAAATCGAGGAAAGCGACATGATTATGAAACCTGATCCGGCGACTTTCACAATTCTTCCAAGATACTTCTACAACCGAGGCGTTGCAATGTTGATATGTGATATTCACAGACCGGGTGGAGAAAGGTTCGAGGGCGATCCGAGACGCATATGCCAAAGAGTCGAAGAGAAACTTAGAGCAGAAGGCTACACGTCGAACGCTGCTGCCGAGCTCGAGTTCTACCTTGCGACAAGAAGTGAGAAAGGCGAGCTGGTCTCCATTGAACACAACGTAGCGGATCACCAGAGATACTTCGATATGTTCCCTAGCAGGGATCTCACTGAGTCATATCGAATGGATCTATCTGATGCTCTACTGAGAATGGGCATTGAAGTAGAACGTCATCATCACGAAGTTGGCTGCTCACAGAGCGAGATAACTTTCAAGTATTCTATACCAGTCTTGACATCGGATAGAATTGTGAGGTACAAGTTCGCTGCGAAAGCTACGGCCGAAAAGAAGTATGGGTGGATAGCAACATTCATGCCGAAGCCGTGGTTCGACAAGCCCGGAAGCGGCATGCACGTCCATCTGAGCCTATCTTCAGATGCAGGCAAGAGAAATGCGTTCTACGATTCAGAAGGATACGCCTCTATATCGCAAATCTGCAGATACTTCATTGGAGGTCTTCTCACTCATGCTAGGGCGCTGTCTGCCGTGGTAGCACCCACCATCAACAGCTACAAGAGACTTGTACCCGGATACGAGGCACCCGTGTACGTGATGTGGAGTAGAAAGAACCGTTCTGCATTCGTTAGAGTGCCCGAATACTTTCCTAACAAGGAGAATGAAGCAAGGGTCGAGCTGAGATCCCCGGATCCCTTGTGCAACCCATACTTAGCATATGCTGTGCTGTTTGAGGCTGGCCTGGACGGGATCAAGAAGAAGATAGAGCCAGGAGATCCCGTTGAACAGAATGCATATGACCTCGAAGACTCCTTGAGAGCTAGAATGAAGATCGGAACCCTACCTTCTAGCTTGAAGGAAGCACTTGAAGAGTGGCAAAGCGATGACATTTGTATAAGGGCCTTGGGCAAGGAGAACGCCGAAAGATTCCGTGAGCTAAAAGAGAAAGAATGGAAAGAGTATGAGCCTTACGTTCCACCAAGAGCCGTCGAGATAACTCCGTGGGAAGTCGACAGGTATCTCCTCGCGTGAGAAAACACGAAGTACGAAGCTACTGATTTGGAGCCTAGACAGCTTTCAAGGCCTAGGATTCATTCGGAAAACCATTTGAACTGCACTACTACTGACTGAACTCACATCGACCGATCTGATAGGAGGTCGAATGAGACGCATGAAGCTTGACACGGTTCTCGTCCTTGACTTCGGAGGCCAGTATTGCCACCTCATTGCCAGAAGAATCAGGGAGTTCAAAGTCTATTCCGAGGTCGTCCGGCACAATACATCGCCCAAGGAGATTGCAGCGCTTAATGAAAGATTCAACGTGAAGGCACTGATCCTGTCTGGTGGACCCGCTAGCGTATATGACAGACAGGCTCCAAGAATCGACAGGAGAATACTAAGCCTCAACCTCCCCATCCTAGGCATCTGCTACGGTCATCAGCTCATAGCCCTCCTGTCAGGAGGAAAGGTTCAGCCTGGCAGGATCAAGGAATTTGGCACAACGCTCGCAACCGTTGACATGCCCGTCGGAGTCTTGAGAGGCCTAGGTGAGACAGAGACTGTATGGATGAGTCACAGTGACTGCGTATCTGCCGTCCCAGACGACTACGAAGTCCTTGCTCACACCGAGAACTGCCCGGTGGCTGCATTCAAACACAGGTCGAAGCCTATTCATGGCTTGCAATGGCATCCTGAAGTAACTCATACGAAGAACGGCACGATGATGCTGCAGAACTTTGTCTTCGATGTAGCCGGCTGTATGGCAAACTGGACAATGGAAGATTTCGTGGAGAGATCGATCCGGGAGATAAGGCAAACCATTGGCCAGAAGGGAGCTGTGATCGGCGTAAGCGGAGGAATTGACTCCAGTGTGACAGCAGTTCTTGCTTCCAAAGCGATTGAGGGAAAACTGACAGCGGTCCTTGTAGATCATGGATTCATGCGAGAAGGGGAGGTCGACTTGGTTACAGGAGCCTTGAAGGAATTGAGAGTGAACCTCATCGTGATAGATGCGGCGAAGAAATTCTTGGGCAGACTGAGAGGTGTACGAGATCCGGAACTGAAGAGAAGGATCGTTGGGGAGGAATTCGTTAGAACCTTTGAGAAGGTTGCCAAGAAGGTGAGGGCAGAGTACCTCTTGCAGGGGACGATATATCCAGATAGAATTGAATCAGGCGTGAGAAGAGGTTCGGATAAGATCAAGACTCATCACAACGTTGCTGGTCTGCCCGTGAGGATCAAGTTTAGAGGAATAGTTGAACCGCTGAGAGACCTATACAAAGACGAGGTGAGAAAGATTGCTGAATCGCTGGGAATGCCTACTGATCTTGTTTGGCGGCAGCCTTTCCCAGGTCCCGGCCTAGCCGTCAGAATAGTCGGCGAAGTCACAGAGCAGAAGGTCAACATCCTGAGAAGGGCTGACAAGATTGTAAGAGAGGAGATAGAGGCAAGTGGCTTGAGCAGGCAGCTGTGGCAGTACTTTGCCGTCTTGACGGATACGAAGAGTACTGGCGTTAAGGGGGACTCAAGAGCCTACGGATATACGGTGGCTGTGAGGGCAGTGGAAAGCAGGGAGGCTATGACCGCGATGTTCGCAAGGATTCCTTATGATGTATTGGAGAAGATCTCGACGAGAATAACAAATGAAGTTCCTGAAGTGGTGAGGGTTGTCTATGATGTTACGCACAAGCCTCCTTCAACAATCGAGTGGGAGTAGCAGAGTTGCCTAACTTCCAAGCAAAACATAGAAAGGTTGTCTTTGGTGTACGGCCCAGAAAAGGAGCCGAGAGGCTAGAAGCTTATTATCAGCGATTCGGTTGACAGTACGCCTGGGATCGCTCTCATTTCGTCTGTGATGATGCGCGAGAGTTCTTCTAGGCTCGGCGCTTCAATGTGAACAATCAGGTCGTATCGACCGAAGACACCGTAGACCTCCTTCACCCCTCTTATCTTCGATATATCCTCCTTGGCAGATTTTGCGAAGTTCATATGTTCGCCTGTTCCAGTCTTTATCAAGACAAACGCTGTGGTCATCTAGGTTCCTCTCCTCATTGATGATTCTGCTATGCCAAGATTTAATGATTCTTCTCGGCTGTCTAGCCAACGATACATAGACTCAATCGGGGGGCTAGTTCCAGCCAAAGGACGAAACTGGTAGCAGAACTAGAGATCCGCTCGCCACACGCATAATGAGTACGCAACAGAAAGGACGTGTCCAAACGTAACTTCTGCAATTCCGCAAGATACTGCCAGAGGATTTTCGCTTGTTATGACTGACAGCTACAGAAGGCCGTTAGTCGCTCAACTACGGCCACAGGCCAAGCGTTTTTAGGGCTTCGCCGACTCTTCCGACGCCTAACATCAATGCAGCGGTTCTTGTATCTGACTCTTCTTTCTTTGCTGTTTCGCAGACATCATTGAAAGCCCTGACCATTTTCTTCTCGAGCTTCTGGTTCACTTCTTCGAGAGTCCAATGTTCCCGTTCGAGGTTTTGCACCCACTCAAAGTAGCTTGCCGTGACGCCGCCCGCGTTTGCCAGAATATCAGGTATCAGCGTTACTCCTCTTTCGAAGAGGATTCTGTCTGCCTCCGGGGTTGTAGGCCCGTTGGCGCCTTCGACAATGATCTTCGCTTCTATTCTTGATGCATTATCACTAGTAATAGCGTTCTCCAAGGCAGCCGGAATCAAGATATCGCATTTCACTTCCAGCAATTCTTCGTTTGTCATGTTCCTGCTTCCTTCATAGTTAATGACTGATCCGCTTTTCTGCTTGTGTTCGTTGACTTCATACGGATTCAAGCCTTCCTCAGAGTGAATTCCGCCCCTTGAATCACTGACTGCGACGATCTTGCAGCCAAGGTCGTGAGCTATTTTCGCAGCGTTCCAACCAACGTTTCCAAAACCCTGAACCGCCACCGTTGCGCCTTTCACCTTCATTCCTAGAGATCTCGCAGCTTCCCTCGCACATATTACGACTCCAAGCGATGTTGCTTCATTCCTACCTTCCGAACCGCCTAGAATGATTGGCTTTCCGGTGACGCATTCCGGGACACTATAACCTTTGAATTGGCTGTACGTATCCATGATCCACGCCATGGTCTGAGAGTCTGTGTATACGTCAGGAGCAGGCACATCGCGGTAAGGCCCGATGACGTCCAAAAGCGCGTTGATATATCGTCTTGTCAACCGTTCCAATTCTCCCTTTGACATCTCCTTGGGATTGCAGCAGACTCCGCCTTTTGCGCCACCGTACGGAATATCCGCAACGGCACATTTCCACGTCATCCACATTGCAAGGGCTGTGACCTCATCCACAGTGACCTCCGGATGATATCGTATGCCTCCCTTGTATGGTCCTCGGGCGTCGTTGTGTTGAACACGGCACCCAGTAAAGGCTCGAACTTTTCCGTTGTCAAGCCTTATGGGAATTGAGACGGCAAGCGAACGCTTTGGATACTTGAGCATCTCGTGAATGCCCGGGTCGAGGTCTATTTTCTCTGCAGCGATTCTCAGCTGCTCTAAGGCAACGTCGAGAGGATTGATTTTCTCCATTTTCCGATTACACGCGGGGCATTACTGGTTCAAACTCGATTTAAGGGTTGAGGTTCGATCCTCAGCCTGTAGAGTAGGAGAAGAGAAAGCATACGCACTGAGCTGAGATCTTTCAATACAATCTTCTACAGGATTCTGGAAGGAAAAGGATGGGAGAATTCTCTATCCGAGAATTCTCTCGATAGCGTCCTTTTCTGTTTCCTCAGCCAAGGGAATTCCAGTAATCCTCGCAGCTCTTTCAGTCAGAGCGAAAACGTCGTTTCTATTTATCAGGTTGAGACTCCATTTCCTGCAGCCAGCCATCAACTGCTGGAGCCCAACGCGCAGCCTATCGAAGTAGCCACACAGGGCCACGGCCTGCCATGGAATCTCCTTGGCCTTGGCGCCGAATTGCTTCTTCAGCTCAAATGCAGATACGAAGAATTTCTCTGGAGCAGCTCCATACCTGTCCGCAAAGACCTTTGGAAGTCTTCCACTCTCCGCAAGTTCAGTGAAGTAGGATCCTTTGAAGACAGCTGTCAAGGGCGACCGCGCCATATTGATCGCCTTGACATACGGATCCTTGCCAAAGTTGCTCATTGCGATCGCCTTGAACATCTGACTCTCCTTGATGAAACCGCCAGCCATTATCAGATCAGGAACATGCTTTCCTTTCTTTCGCAACAACTCAGCGCACCTCAGTACTTGGGTTTCCAAGTAGACTGTCGGCATGCTCATCTCATCCATCATCGGGACCGGGCTCATGCCTGTTCCGCCGCCCGCCCCATCGAACGTGATGTAATCCACCTTGGCCTCCGACGCGACCTTCATCGTGAAAGCAACAGCGGACGGTCTATAAGCGCCCGTCTTAAGGCTGACAACCTTAGCTCCCTGCTTTCTCAACCATTCAACATCTTCGACAAAACCTCTGTGCTCAGGCATTCCGACCCTACTGTGCCTCTCGAAGGTGCTGAATGCCCCTTCCTTGAAGGCTTCTTGGACCGACTTGTCTTCCGGATCGGGCAATACTAGATATCCTCTCCTTTTCAGTTCGAGCGCTTTCTGCAGATCCTTTATTCTCACTTCTCCACCTATTGCCTTGGCACCTTGCCCCCACTTTCTCTCTATGATGTTGACCTCAAGTTTCGACATCACATAGACATCAACGCCCAGCCTCTGATCTTCCACGTTGGTCTGAACTGCCACATCTCCGCGCTTTCGATCCCAGAACTCTTTGAAGAGAGTGACTCTCCTCTCCATTTCCTTTGATGAAGTGATCTTCCCGCCTTGGAACTTCGCCTCCATGTCCATTCCGCATACATTTTCACCTATGATACATACGACACCGTTTATCGCGGCTCCAATTGCCAGGCCTTCCCAGTAATTCTTGGCAACATCGGTCGAGCCGAACGCACCGATTGTCAGCGGCATTGATAACGCGATCGGACCGGTCTTGCTCTCTACATTAACGTTCGGAAAAAGAGCTTGATCCGGATCTGGCGCTATTCCTTCCGCGCCAATGAGGCTTGCGTGAATGTTGAAGTCAGACCAGTCAACGCCAAAGTACTTCAAGCCACCCGCTGTGCTATGACCAAATTGAGCTGGCTCCGGGTACAGCGCTTCACGGCCTCTAAACGCCGAGAGACTTATTTCACATATCACCGGGCAGTCCCTTATGCAGATCGGGCACATCCCACTGGTGCAACTCGCATCTCGGACTCTTAGTGACGTGCCCGTAGTGGACTTGGAGTTGAGGTATGATGATCCGTGTACACTTTCTGGCATCTATCAATCACCATCCGCCATAGGTGAAGTGACTTTGTAAGGAGAAATGTATATAAAATGTACAGAGGATTGAGGGGGTCTACAATCAGTGGCTCTTAACAACGGATTAGCGCGAATTGGCTTGGACAAACTTCCTTTCCTGTTTCAAAGGTAACATGCAACATGCGAAGCGACTTCGGTTCGCCCCCCCGGCCCCCGTATGAGCTGCTTGATGTGCACCTTGGGGCGCTACTCGTTTGCCAGCGTCAGACCAACACCTTGAACCTATGATGGAGAGCCTAGAAAGTCCGGGACTTGAGCGGTTAGCATGAAAACGTTGTTCTCAAACAGGCTACTGAAGGATGTCTATCTGAGAGCCCTTTACGACATATTCATGACGCCGATAGCTTTCGGGGTCATATCTTCCGCCGGCCTTTCTGATCTGTAGAGTAGTTTTGTCATCGTCTTTGAAGAGTTCTATGACCACTTGTGTCATGTGCTCGATCAGAGCAGATAGCTCTCTAGGGTGAGCGTTCTTTGCCATAGTCCAGTAAGCGAGTGTCCTGTAAGCATAGAGCGCGGGGCACACATGGCCGAAGAATGCCTTGACAGCGTCTCTTCCCCAGTTATTCTCCATGAGAGAGAGGCTGTTGAAGACCAGGCGCGAACCCTCACCCACGAATTCTCTTTCTATTCTTCCGAAGAAATGGTGGAAGCGGTCGGGATCCTTCGAACTCGGAACCTTCTTAATCCATGGCGGGGCGTGATCATAGAAATCTCCGAAGATCAATTCGCCTTGGCCTGCCGCCTCGGAGAAGCAGTCGAGAACGATTAGCTTCTTTTCCCAACCTTCGGGCAGAGACTTGCTCAAAGATTGAAACTGGAGCATAAGAGCTTGGGGGGGATAGATGAAGTCCAAGTATATGACTTGTTTTCCCTCGATGATGCCTTGCCTCACAAATGCGTCGACAAACTCTCTGGCGAAGGTCCCGGACTCGATTTGCCATAGAACGTTCTCGCCGGGGAGCAAACCTCCACCCAAGAGCTTGTCTAGGGTTTCTATGCCGGTGGAGTAGAAGACGCTGTGGCCGGTTGGCAAACGAGGGTCACTGGCCGTTCTGGACTCTTAATGAACCTAAAAAGGTTGCTCAGATTTGGGAAGGAGCACGCATGTACACAGGTGTACACAATGCACACAAGATTTCTATCATTGAACACACGAGAGAATATGCCGCGAGGAGAGAAGTGATATGCTGAGTGTCGTTGACGTGTCTGCCCGAGAGTTGGGAATGCTGAAGCTGATGGCGGATTTCTTCGCGGAAAAGCCAGAACTCACTGCCAAGATTGAAAGCTACACAACAGCTCACTACGCCCTAGTAACCACATATTCTGAAAACTTTGGCATCCCTTCCCAAGACGCGTGGAAGGTATTCGAAGATCTTCAGAAGAAGATCAATGAAGCGGAGTATGTCAGAGTAAGGGCGCCTGCTCCTCTGAGAGGAACGCGACCGCTTACCGGACAAGAGCTCAACATGCTGCGAGTGATGATAGACTACTTCTCTGAAAGCCCTAGAATGACGCCTTCAGGAGGCTTTCTCTCAGCGCGAGCGGAATCTCTGGCTGACGCCTATCAGTGGTTCTATGGCAGTAATGGGGAGGTCGCTAGAGAGATCCTGCAACGCTTAGCTGAAAGACTTCAGACCGCCTTATCCCTCGAAGTGGAGACGCTAGCACCGGTAGTTACCGCGCCAAACCCTTACGAAGCCGCCCTTAGGCAGCTAGACGTAGCCGCTGAAAGACTACACCTCGATCCAGGGATTCACGAAATACTGAAGCGCCCCATGCGTGCATTCATGGTCAACATTCCAGTGGCCATGGATGACGGTAGTGTTCGTGTCTTCACAGGCTACCGCGTACAGTACAATGACGCACTGGGACCGACTAAGGGCGGCATACGCTATCATCCGGATCTGACCCTAGAGGAGGTCACAGCCCTAGCGGCGTGGATGACTTGGAAGACTGCGGTGGTTGGCCTTCCGCTCGGTGGAGGCAAGGGTGGCATCAGATGCAATCCAAAAGAGATGTCAAAGGGAGAATTGGAACGACTAACAAGAGGGTATGCTCGTGCGATCGCGAAGTACATAGGGCCTTTCACGGATGTACCGGCGCCAGATGTCTACACGACCGCAGAAATGATGGCGTGGATCATGGATGAATACAGTGAAATCGTAGGCTACCCAGCGTTTGGAGTTGTGACAGGTAAGCCCATCAATGTTGGAGGTTCCATCGGGAGAGACGAGGCGACATCAAGAGGGTTGATGTACACAGTCGTCGAGGCAGCCAAGCATATCGGAATGAAGCTGCAAGGCACGACTGTGGCAGTTCAGGGATACGGAAACGTTGGCTACCATGCCGCACGCCTGCTTCATGAATTGGGCTGCAAGATCATAGCTGTATCGGACTCTAAGGGCGGGACATTTGATCCAAAGGGTTTGGATCCTGCCAGACTGCTAGAGCACAAGAACAAGACAGGTTCAGTCGTTGCGTACCCCGGAAGTAGCCCTGTAACGAATGAAGGGTTGCTGGAGCTTGATTGTGAGATCTTGATTCCTGCAGCTCTAGAGAATCAGATTACAAGCGTGAACGCGGCAAGGGTGAAGGCGAAGATCATCGCGGAAGGCGCTAATGGACCCACAACCCCGGAGGCAGACAGCATCCTCTTCGAGAAAGGAGTGCCCGTGATCCCCGACATACTCGCGAACGCAGGAGGCGTTATCGTGAGCTATCTTGAGCAAGTGCAGAATCAGATGAACTACTATTGGACTGAAGAAGAAGTGCGAGCCAAACTGAAGGACACAATAACAAGGGCGTTCAAGGATGTGGTGGCTCTAGCCAAGAAGCATGATGTTCCGATGCGGACGGCTGCGTACATGTTGGCCGTTGACAGAGTCGCCCATGCGATTCTCACGCGCAAAGGGCAGGGCGTGGTTACGGCGAAGGTGCCTGCCTGATCCCGCTTTTTGATTGAGTCCTATGTACATTGGCCGGCTTTCGTGAACATCCTTAAGAGGAGCTTCTACAAAGCTAGGCGTGTGAAGCAATGTGTCCGTGCATCTTCACACTACCATACCAAGGAAAACAGATGAGACTCTCGAGGAACTAGCCAAGACGTATGGCACAAAGAGCCGTGTTCTTGAAAAGGCTGTAGAAACACTTCTTAGAGTGGAAAGGGTCGGCTCATGTGATGACTGCGCTGCAAGAGCGAAAATGCTCGAACAGGAGAACTTTAGGGATACGCTTGAGCTTGTCTCAATCGGAAGAAAGACCTTGGACGGTCTTCTAGGGGTAGCTGTCGGCGATAAGGCCATTGAAGGCTTCATAAACGAACTGAAGACAGAGGCAAAGAACGTCGTTGGGATCCTGAAGGGCTCAACGTCTTGGAAGACTCCATCAAACTTCAAGGAGTTTGCCATGGTTCTTGAGGAAATCAAGAATCTGACACGAATGTTTGACATTCCCTCCAGCCGGGACGTAGACAGCACGGCGATCTTGAGGCCGAAGGCCTTCAAACGACTACCAGAAATAGTCGCCTTTCAGGTCGCCACAATACTAGAAGCTCTTGAAGCGCCCTTCGATCTTCGCATGATGGGTGAGGATATTGCCGTCAGGATGATACGCCCAGAGGTCTATTCATTGCGAAAGAGAGAGTTCGATGAATCCTTTAACGAACAGATTGAGAAGAGGCTTACCAACGCGACGCCAGGATTGTTCAAGAACAATCTAATGCTTGTTGGACCAGCCTTCATGAGATGGTCAGAAAGGCACCTAGAGGACCCCGTAACGGACTTGGGTTCCCTCGTAGAAGACGTGAGAATTGCTCTAGGTGCGGATCAGCTTCCGAAGGAACCTAAGGCTTTCGTTAAAGGTCTGCTTTCTGCATGCATCAAGATGAACTGGTTCAAGCAAGCTAGGATATCAACTGGAAAAGAAGAGAACACGCTGGAACTCGTATTCCAAGTGACAGCCATTCCGGTAGCCAAGTTGTCCGTCGCCGCCTTTTCTGTCATACTTGCGACAAGAGGATGGAAACTTGTGAACTATTCTATCGAACACATGACAGTTAATATGGCGATTCAATACGTGGGCTCGGAAGATCAGAGCGTCCTTGATCCACTGGCTGAACTGAGCGTTTTCCAGACAGTTGGCAAACAGTTCCTAGATTTCGTCCAAGTTCCCCGCGATGTCTTCAACTCGTTTGCGTCGAAAGTATACGAAACTGACAGGCAAAGATTCGATGACATGTACCGCACTACAGGAGTTCGAATATCCAACGCTATACGCATGCTTGCAAGGAACGACTCTGAGAAGTTCAAGAAATTCGTACAAAGTTTCATTCTCAAGAATATCCATGCCTCACAGCCAGATGCTGAAGTCAGATTTGTTGATGAAGAACATTTCACCATGATATTCAAGCAGATCGATCCACTCGTCATGAACAGTCAGCGAGTGCTTGTAGAGTCTATGTTGAAGGGGCTGGGCTACGATGTTTCATCTACAGTTTTTCAGAACCTCGTGAGTTTCAAGATGAGATTGCTGGAAAAGCCGGTTCTTGAACCAGTGCCCAGAAAAAGATTGATGCAGATACTCATCGATGAGATGTCCTGCAACTCTGTACAGGAGGCATTCGCTCTCGAGAAGGATCAGCTAGATGAGATGTTTCCTGAAGACTATCCTTGGACCATCAGAGAAGTAGGCGATAGATTCATCGAGATGTATCGAGAGCTAGGCATCGAGGTTGAAATAGAGTATTTTGAGGGTGGCTTCACTCTCAAGTATAGAAGCTGTCCTTACTACAAGCTTGTCAAGAACCAACAGAAAACTTGGCTATGCAACCTTCGCAAGAGAACGATTGAATATGTCATTTCAAGGGTCAGTCATGGAAAGAAGGCGAACATCAAGATCATAAAATCCCTCCTTCAAAACGAGCATCCGTGCGAATACGCGGTATTCTTGACTGGCTTCCTTGAAAAAGAAGAAGCTGCCTGACAAGGACATGACGATCGGGCTCTGAGCTGCTAGCAGCGGGAAGGCAGTACACTTAAAGTCCTAGCCATTCGGAAGTGAATCTATCTAACCAAGTACCCGTGAATTGCAAAGGCCGCCTTCTTTGCGTTCCCCATAGCGTGTATGACTGTCCCCTCAGAGGAAGCTATGTCGCCAGCCGCCCATATTCTGTCTCGACTAGTCTTGCCATTCGCGTCGGCGACGATACGCTCATCTTCTCCCACTTTCAACCCGGAGGTTGTCTGTGCGATCAGCGGATTTGGTCCTTGGCCTATTGCCACTACGGCCAGATCTATGGGTGTTTGATACTCAGAACCCTTCATGGGAATTGGTCTTCTCCTTCCTGACTCGTCAGGTGGGCCGAGCTCCATTCTGAGACATTCGACTCGTTCAATCCATCCGTCTTTGCTGCCCAGGTATCGGATCGGGTTCGCCAATAGCTCAAGTCGAATTCCTTCCTCTTCAGCGTTCTTGACTTCTTCGGCCCGAGCGGGCATCTCTTCTCTGGATCTTCTGTAGATTATGTCAACGTCTTCGCCTCCTAGCCTGAGAGCTGTTCTTGCAGCGTCCATTGCGGCGTTGCCTCCACCGATAACAGCGACACGCTTGCCCCTGTGAATTGGCGTATCGTACTCCGGGAAGGCATATGCTTTCATCAGGTTGCATCTTGTCAGAAACTCGTTGGCAGAGTATATGCCGTTAAGGTTCTCTCCTGGAATCCGCATGAACCACGGTGATCCAGCGCCAGTACCTATGAAGACAGCGTCATACCCCGACTCGAACAGGTCATCTGCAGTCAATGTTCTACCTATGATGATATTGGTCCTGACCTCTGCTCCCAGACGGCTGACGTATTCCACCTCAGCCTTTACGATTGATTTTGGCAACCTGAATTCAGGGATGCCGTAAACTAGCACTCCGCCCGGGAGGTGAAGTGCTTCGAAGATCGTGACATCATGGCCAAGTTTTGCGAGTTCCCCCGCAGCTGTAAGACCTGCTGGTCCAGACCCAACCACTGCCACGCTCTTGCCAGTGGATTTCGCCTTCTCCGGAAGCTTGACTCCCTTCTTCAGTTCGTAGTCAGCCACAAACCTTTCAAGAGCACCTATTGCGATCGGAACTCCTCGCTTGCCGAACACGCATTCAGCTTCACATTGGAGCTCTTGCGGACAGACCCTTCCGCATATGCCGGGCAAGCTATTCTTTTCCTTTATCTTATCGATGGCTCCGGAGAAATCTCCCTTCTTGATGAACTCTATGAAAGCTGGGATTTCTATCTGAACCGGACAACCCTTTACACAGAAAGGCGACGGACACTTCAGGCACCTGCTCGCCTCAGCCATCGCCTCCTCCCCATCGTATCCTAAGGACACTTCATCAAAACTGAGTTTCCTGATCTCAGGAGGCCTTTTTCTAACGGGCACTCTCTTCAGAAGCTTCTCTGAAGGTTCACTTGCCATATGCCCCACCTGCAGCGTCCGTTCTGGCAGTTGACGATTGCATTGAGATCTTTTCCTGATCTAGGTACATTCTCAATCTAGCCATCAGAAGATC
>Ga0209725_1001369_pt1 | contig 13791 bp, 14 predicted proteins | sample I18A1metaG_FD_184145 | JGI IMG/M metagenome (GOLD analysis project Ga0209725, IMG submission 184145) | Lake sediment bacterial and archeal communities from Gulf of Boni, Indonesia to study Microbial Dark Matter (Phase II) - ​I18A1 metaG... | ecosystem: Environmental > Aquatic > Freshwater > Lake... | reverse complement strand
CTCGTTACAGGCCTCGCCTTCGCGTTCGGGCTTCTACTAGGCGCTAGCTTTGGCCGAGATCGCGAGCGTTGCTGCTGACACCCGCTCATTATCGAGGCGCTAGATTCTTATCCAGAATAACGGCACTCACTGTCCGGCGAACATTTTGGCGAGAGAGAAAGAATCTGAGGAACTGAAAACCATCGAGGGCCAAGTGAAAGACCTCAGAAAGGATGTTGACACTCGCCTGACAGAACTGAGAGAGCAGGTCAGGACTCTCCAGCAGAAGGCCGCTAAGACGGTTGTAGAGCGTCCGCTCCTAGCGCTCGGAGTTGCCTTCCTGGTCGGAATGGCTTTCGGAATCGCTCTCTCTAGGTCCAGAGACTAGGCGTAAACCATGCCAGAAAACGAGAAACCGTCCCTACTTGAGGCTCTAGTCCGCGCAGTAGCCGAGCGAGCCTTGGGTGGGCTCAACCGGTATTTTGAGCGGATCGTGAAACGTATTCTGCGAGCGGCCGGCTTGTACATCGCCGGCCTGGTGGTCGCCCTTGCCGGTTTGATCTTCCTCGCGATAGGCGTTGTCAAGTGGCTTGCCATGATAGTACCGAGCTGGCTGGCTTGGCTGATAGTGGGGCTTGTCATGTTCCTGCTGGGCGTTGTCTTGGCGCTGGCAACCTTCGTCGGCTCAAGAAGCTAGACAGCTTGCGTACGAGCGAGTCGGCGTCTTTCCCGTTGACGGCCGTTCCTGACGAGCAAACACTTCCGAGTTTTCTTCGGACTCTTTTTATTAGGATGATGGCTTCTCATCGCCCGAAGGGGTCGTGGGCTAGACATCGCTTCACAAGATGTGAGGTGCTGGGCTAACCTGGTCTACGCTTCGCGGCTTGGGAGGTTTCGCGCAATCCAAGATCCCGCGAGGTCGTGGGTTCAAATCCCACCGACCCCACCAAACGACGAACCCACCCCACCCGCCGTGGCTGACGCCTACGGCGCTGGGCGAACTACTCTCCTACGGGCTGTGGATGCGAAAGCAAGGCTACCGGGAATCTACAATCCAAGCCTCCATCCAGGCACTGCGAGCAGTGGCGAGACGCGCGAACCTGCTTGACCCTGAATCCGCGAAAGCCTACCTGGCGTTAGCCAGCCTACCAGAGAACCGCAAGGGCAAGCTAGCAGACGACCTGGCACGGTTCTACCGGTACATGCGAATCCACTTCGAGAAGCCACACTACAAACGCGTCGACACCGTCCCCTTCGTGCCACTGGAAGCGGAAGTTGACCAGCTCATCGCAGGCGTCGGCAAGAAGACAGCCGCCTTTCTCAGACTCCTCAAAGAGACTGGAATGCGACCTGGCGAAGCCTGGAACCTCAAGTGGACAGATGTCGATGGCAAAAGGGCTAACGTGACTGTGACGCCTGAGAAGGGAAGCAAAGCGCGACAGCTGAAGATCAGCAATCAGCTCCTCGCCATGATGAACCAACTCCCCCACAGCTGGGAGTTCGTGTTCCGCAACCCCTCCATTGATCCCCTCCAGTCCATGAAATGCCACCGCAAGAACTTCGAGAAACAGCGGCGACGAGTCGCAGACAGACTACAGAACCCGAGGATAGCCGCCATAGGCTTCAAGACACTCCGTCACTGGAAAGCCACCAGCGAATACCACAAGACGCGGGACGTTCTCCATGTCATGCAGCTCCTTGGTCACAAAAACATACGGAGCACACTCGTCTACACGCACTTGATCGCCTTCAACTCAGACGAATACATCTGCAAAGTTGCAAAGACAGCTCAGGAGGCTACCGCTCTAGTCGAGCAGGGCTTCGACTATGTCACCGATGCGGAAGGACTCAAGTTGTTCAGGAAGCGGAAGTGAACGCCACTGACGAATGAAAGGTGGCTCAAGTGGGCGATAGCACGATACTACCGCTCGCATGGTTACAAAGTCAGCATGAAGCCTGCAAGGGCTGGTAACGCTGTGGTTGACGGCGTCGCCACGGGACCGGATGGAGAACGAATCGGTATTGAGGTGAAGTCACCCCGCGATGACATTATTCGTGGTATTGGTCAATGCTATGAAGCATTATGTTATGGATGTCACCGCGCAGTTCTTGTCACGACTCTACGAGTCGCCAAACGATTGAGGAAACGGGTCTTTCAACGCAGGGGGATAAGACTGCTCGGCGTTGACGCCAGAGCTCGTGTCTACAGATACGACCCTGAGGGATGGAGGCTTCTATCCTGACGATTTGCCTGAGACTGACGGAAAGGGCAGAGCTAACGGTCACCCAAGCCTATGGCAGCCCAGAAGCCTTAGAGCAGCACCTCAACCAGAATACCTGCTGGATGTTCCAGCAAAAACACCGGCGCTTCGTCCATGGAAAATGGGTCGAATATCCACCTTAGAGATCCGCGTTCTAGGCTTCTAAGATCCCTCCAGAGGAAAGAGAGATCCAAAAGTCCTCTCTATGGCAAGGCGACACTTGCGTTCTCCCCGAGCCCGACACTCCCCCATCGTCTATCTCAGGGGTCTATTCGTCTTGTGTAACCTTGCTCTTTTCGCCCTTTGCCCCAAGTTACCCACGCACACCCCGATCGGTTGTTTCTCGCTGTTCTCTTCTTTGGGGGGGCTGCCGAGCAATGTCAAGCACAAGTGAGGAAAACGGATCGCTGCATCAAATATCAGTTCGTTCAAACAAGTGAACGAGTTCTGCTGAAAGCTTTGAATTTGACCAGAAGCGCATCTAGCTTGGTTTCTTTACAGGCTGGGTTTCTAACATAGATCGCCTCAGGCTGGGCTTCTTGCTTGTGGAACTTGTATGACCGAATCACAAAGGCTCCCAAGATGTTGGGTCGAGGGTGCTTTCTGAAAGCACTTTCAGCTACATACCTTATGTCTTCTTCATGGATCCCGCCCAACGTACTAGTCGAGTCGATAACCAGTAGGCCGAGCCAAGGTGCGGGCAGTTGTCGTCCTTTCTTTCTGATAGTATCCTCTAACCGCCTCAACTCCTTCAACGCAAGTTCTCGCAAGTCCGACAGCGCGAAGCTCCCACCTTTGCCTGCACGTTCCTTCGCCACACGTATCCGTAGGTCCCGAATACCAATCGTCCTGGGAAAGCACTGCTCAGTCATCAGTAGGTTGCGTAGCTTCTTGCCAATGGAGTCTACCTCGTGGTTCGTTGGCACTCTGCTCGGAGTAAGCTCGACATGTGAGTTGTCAGGCAGAATGTCCTGAAGCTGAGCGAAGAGTCGATTCAAGGCACGAAAATAGCGTACCCTTTCATCGCTGGGTTGGATCTCCTTCAGTTCGACATATATTTGGTGCACGCCAACCGTTACTGATAGATCAGGTGTTCGCTCTGAACCTGGAATCTTGGGATACAGACCGACATGGAGCCCTTGTCTTACACAGTGAGCTGCAAGCTCGGCTTCGAAAGCAGCACTCATCCATCCAACATCGCTTCTCAACCTCTCCTTCAACTGATCGTATCCTTCAAGCGATTTGAGTGCAAGAAGATCCTCACCAAGGCTGAAGAGTATTGCCAGTGGATAGAGCCCTTCGCCAAAGAATTGCCTCAGGTAGAAGTGATCCCGAGCCTTCGCCTCAGCGAACCTCGACATCAGCCTGTCTAGCCACTCATCGTTGAAGACTTCGAGAACTTCGTTGAATACTTGCTCGACTCTTTCCCTATCATACCTGCCTTCAATGTACTCGGGCTTGAGGCACCACTTTGAGTTCCAATTACTCCTAATGGCTTCGGAAATGGCCTTTGCGGCTTCATCGCGGGAGACAGGCAGGCTCGCCAAGCTTGTCCCTACCGTATTCGTGCTCTTCGTATAGATAACTCTGTGATTGCTGTCGCGACGCCATCATACAAGAGTCAGCATGTCGTCTCAAACGCGTACTCTTCTCGGTCACCACTAAGACCGAGATGATTTCCTCCTCAGTTCATGATGTAGAAGAAGATTCTCAAGTCGTAGAGAAAGGGGCAGCTACCTGCGACAAAACGGTGACCCGCGTTCAGCGAGACCGAATCTTCTGTGCGATCTTGTCAACTGTCGCCCTGCAAATCGCATTCTTGATGGCCCGTCTTGCGTCTTCATCGTGAGCCTCATCGGTTATCCAAACAAGAGAAATCAGAAAATCTCCCTCGCCATACTGCACCGTGAAAATGGGTACCATATCATGGGGCGCGCCGTTCAAGTACGGCAACTTCTGGGGCTCAACACATGCTGTGACATTAGGATCAACAATCGCAGCTCTTCTGAATGTCACGTTCGCGGGTCTACCAAGTATCTTCTCTAGGTTTGACGACTTTGGCGCCGTGCCTATCACTCGCAAACCGAGCTGCTTCACCAATGGAACAAGCTCGAAGGGTTTGTAATGAAATATGCGTACTGCTGAGCTCTCCTGAACTTCTCCATAGACAGTCTGAGCGATGTCTAGCTTCCTATGCATATGAGGATTGTATGCCCAGTATGATGGTACGTCTGCTATGTTGACGAAAAGCCCGCCCTCTTGCACGAATCTGGTTATCTTAGAAAGTGTGGCGAACTCCTTGAGATCTTCTTCAGGATAGACTCCTCCATAGGGATTCACGAGCGCCACGTACGAGTCAAACCGAGAGCGAACATTCGCGAGTTCTATTTCTGCATCCAGTCCTTGACTCGATGCGCAGGACTGAATCGCAGAGCGCCATTCCATCGGAGGCACATCAGTCCACGCATGCGTTTCTGGATCCCCAGCATCCCACTCCATGTCGTTGAGTATGCCAATCTTCACAGGCGTCTTCCATCGATTTCGCAGACGACGCTCGTGCGCTACGTCCTGAAGTGTTCCGACGCCGTAAAAAAGAAGGACAACCGCGCATAAGACTAGAACGACTACCAGCAATGCTTCAACCTCGAACCGAATAGCTAGAACTAGCGCAGATGGAATCAGACCAAGCAGTGTCCCGGCGAAGAGCAACGCAAGAGAACGTTTGTCTTCTTCTCGCATTCCCTTTCCGTGCCATATCTTGCTGAGGAAGGATTTATGCTCACGCACAGTGACAAACACTAGATTGAACACCAACCCGCTCAGCAACAACAAGAAGAACAAGCCACCACGCCAATCCAAGTCCCAGAGTCCGTACGTGACATCTTTCACCCAGGGCCGCTCAGTGAGATACTCTCTCACTGTCACAAGCGTGGACTGAGACAGTATGAAAGTCGAAGCAGCAACCCCAATAATGTCGCATGCGGACAACCAGGAAAAGTGCGAAAGCTCGATCGCAGAATCCCGCCAGCGGGTGAGGACAGTCCCTACAATTGACGACACGGCTAACAGCGCGGTACAGGGTATCAGTGTCAAGACTATTCTGTCCATCATTGAGAAGCCGGATACCATCGGAGTTATCGGGAGTCTTCCTATACTCGATTGAAACCCATACGAGAACACGAACACGTTCAGGTATAGCAGTAGTCTGTTGCGGAGTTCTTCTCGACCTCTCAGTATTACCGAGAAGCCAAGCAGAGCATATAGTGAAAGAGCCGGGACAAGCAGCAGGTAGTTCACATACTCTTGCTGACGTTGCAGCAGTATCGTAATAACAAGGCTAGGCTTCTCCGCAGTAAAGTTCGCGGAAGCGAAATACTGAACCCGCGAATGAATCTCCCACGCGGAGTTGTCCGACTTCTCGGTCAGATTTCTGGGGCTAACTGGCACGAAATCTATGTACACAGTGCCAGGCGCCAAGCGGGTCCCGTATCCCAAGTTGATGGCAGATTGGTTCAGGTATTCTGGTAATGCCAAGCGCAGGGTATAGTTATAGTGGTCAAAGGGATAGAACTCTGGATGCGCAGTGGAGTACCAAAAAGAGGTTGTCTCGTATTCACTGCTGTATGTGTACTTGTCAACAGGCTTGTTGACGGTTATCTGAAAGCCTCGCGATCCATCCGAAAGGATTTCAGCCGAGTACGACAAAGCGTTGCGCAGCACCGCGGAAAAGGTCACGTCGATAGTCATGGTTTTCGCATCGACATGGCGAAACAGTAATGAGAAATCAAGATAGGAAGAGTCCGGGTTAGGCGTCATCGCCTGATAGATCTGCTGAGGACCGCTCGGCGACTCCACAATATTGCCGTGGTCATCGAAAGCTGTTGCGAAACCCCACACGAGGGTATCATTCTCCACGTGCGGCATCACAGCCTCGTAAGTGCCATTGAACTCGCTTCCATGTATTCGATTCATCATGATTATGTGATACTGTTGTCGACTCAACGGGGGCGGTGTTTCGCTCTTTGTCTCCGCGTAACGAAGGGTCACGTTCAGCACCGGAAAACGAGACGTGACGTTAGCCCAGACCAAAGCTGTCTCGTTAGCGATTATGGGAGATCTTTGGCCCCAAGCGAGCTTTGGATCCGTAACCTCAAATCTCAAATCCTGCGCGAATCCAACAGTCGGGAAGATCATCAGTGAAGCAATCGCCGCTATGAGAAAGAACACCTTCTCTCGCAAGGGGTTTCGGTGCTGAAGAGTGCGTCGATATGCCTGCTTAAAGTTTGCCAAGAGCGTTGGGTTTCGTGGAATGGTGATGTTTCAGGTATGTTTCGCCACCCAGGCCCAATATCTTGCTCGTTCACGTCATGTTCGAAGACATCCTCGTATATTCATAGAATCTCTGAGAGCACCACGAGACTACGAAGCTTCAACTCGATTCCAGCCCAAAAGAATACCAGCTGAACACCAACTTGTTCCCCAGCAACTGAGCCGATAATCAACACATAAGTACGAAGCGCAGCCGTCTCTTAATGCTCGGTAAGAAAACGTGCAGGACCTGACCTTTGACCAGCTTGGTGAAAACGAGAAAGTAGCTCTAACGGTAGCTATCTTGTATCCTCATCGCACCTTGATCGGAGTTTTGCCTACACTTTTCAAGTTTGAGCCTCGGGCGTCGGACAGCACCTACTACAGGTATTATCGTCAAGGGCAGGACAAGCTAAGAGAAAGAGGAATGCTTGACGGAGAGGGCTTTCCGACAGTCACGGCGTTCAAAGTAATTCCTACCAGCATCTTGGTTCAGATGGCAAAGGATCTCAACAAAGAGCTTAGACTGCTGTACAAGGAATGTCGTGAGGAAGCAAGTCGAGCGACAAATGCAAAGACAGAGATGGAGAGGGAAATCGAAGCCCTCAAAGAGAAGTTTGATTTCACAAGGTCTTACGACCAGCTGAAGCCTAGCTTGTCTTCATCATTGCAGAACGATATCGACGCAGCGATTGAGATGTTCAAGAAGGGTGACTATGGCTCGGCAATCGTCAAAGCCTACCTGTCCTCAGAAGTTCTCGGTGGCAACCTCTTCAGACTCCTGTACGGTAACGAGGAAGGTGCGAAGGTCGGCAAGAGGCACCAGGACAAGCTGAAGAAGATGTGGCATGATGAGCAACTTGAGAAACACGAGCAACCCGGCATACAAGTGATTGCTTCCCTGTTTTCAGTCATACTTTGGTATAGAAACAAAATGGGTGCCCACAAAGAGCTTCCACCCAGCATGGAAGCAGCGCGGACTTGCATAGTTTCCCTCCTTCAAGCCATCGAGGAGTTCAAGAGGCTAGGATTCAAGGATGTCATGACGTCGTAGACCTAGCTCCTAGCACTGCTGTTCGTCAATCAACACAGTTATGAACACACTTGGTCTTGACATTGATTGTGTGCTGTCCTCGCCCTTTCTGCAACTCGCTAAACTAGACATCAGGAGTGAATGTGACTAGATAGCCTCAATGCTGCAACGTGTCAACAAGGAACGCCTGTGGCAGAACAGGCATTCTCTGACATTCGACCGTCAAAGAGCCATTGCAACGGATCTGATTGCTCATCGAAGTTCTATGACAAGGGCTATGCCGTCATGGGGAATGTTCCGAACCACTTCGCCGCTTGTGAACCGTTCCTCTCGAACGTGTTTGCAGAAAGAAGTCGCTTCAACCGAGCGACGTACGAAATCTCGTGACTTGTCCCAGTCTTGGACTGTGTGGATCTTGGTCGGGAAGTGTGATTGTTCGTAGTGGGCGTTCCCGAGCGTGAAATCTCCGAGTTGCTCATCGTAGCCTCCGTCAAACAATCTAATGTGGCAGCGGTGAAGAGTGCAGCCTCCAATCGCGAGCGTGTAGCTCATTGGCTCCCACTTGCGATCTCTCCCATTGTCCACGTAAGTATACTGAGCCTCTGCACAGCGGTAGTGAGGGATTTCAGTGGTAAGCCAAGGTGGGAAGACTTCATTCACTAGAATACTCGCGACCCTCTGGGCATATGAGTTTCCGGTGAAGACAAGGTTCAATGGGTCTGCAAACGCTCTCAAGTTCGTCGACCTGTGAGTGTACGGAGATGGGGAGACCCCACCAACCTGGACTAGGGTGGTCGAAGTGAGAAAGGCGGGCGGCACGTAGTAGTATGCTTCAGCTGGAGGTGTCGCAATTCTTTCCAGGCTCGCGAGGAAATCGCGCTTCGCATCTTCAGCACCGATGGACTCCAACCAATCCAGGTAGCTTCGGTTCGTCTCCAGCAGCTCTGGTAGAGTCTGTTGCACTGCGACAGCTGGTCGCATGCTGGAGGTCATGAGAATGCCTCCGATTCAAACTAGCCCTGATTCGTCCACTCTTCAATCCATCTCAGTACGACTTGTCGGAGCTTCTCTGGGCGATCAGGCATCACGTAGCCACTGTTGTCTATGAAGAACTGTGCGCCCCCGACAGTGACGGCACCGGAGATAGGATCATAGGGCACCCCTTTCCTGCTCATGAAAGCCCCGAAACTCTCTGTGTCAAACGGCTTGATGGTATTGTCCTCCTCCCTGAGGGGATTCAGGAGAATTGTTCCGCCGCAATAGTTGCATTTGACTGATCTTGTCAGGATGGAGAAAGCTGGACCAGTGTAGGGTGCGGAGCAATTCGGACAGTTGAGGGCTGTTGAGGGTCTGTCCAACCCTCTCACCTTGAGGCTTGGGTGCCCTTAACTCGTATATGTCTATTTCGCGAAGACCGAGCCCTTTCTGCATGGAAAACTAGATATGTTCTTGCAAATCTAACCTCATCTGAGGCTCGCGTCCTTGAGCTTCGTTTTGGGTCCCGGCGAGTCGGTCCTAAGAGAAGAGCAATCGGTCTGGTATCACGGCGGTCACAGTCGGTATGGCAATCCGATATGGGGAAAGCTGATCCTCACAAACAAACGGTTCCAATTCGTTGAACAGAGAGTCGTCGAGATAGGACGTATCAGGAAAAGCACGCAGTTGGAAACCGTGGGCATCCGAATCAACCTGCCTAGTGACAAAGTCCTTGGCGCCCACTCAGAGGTTCGGGTTAGGAAGACTGGGAGATTCAGCAAGGAGAATTGGGGGGCGCTCATAGTGTCTCTCGATACGGATCGAGGCGTTGAGAATCCGGTTTTTGAGGTAAGCGACACCCAAGGGTGGGCAACCGCAATCCAAAGAGCAATGGGAGGAGAAGTTGTCTCGACTGGGTCCGGGGTTCGCACGTGCAAGTATTGCAATGCCGCCATTGGTGCGACCGCCGCATTCTGCCCTCAGTGCGGCAAGTCCCAAGTCTGAAGAAAACGTTTGCCTGCTTATCTCTCTCTTATCAAAGAGCAACTTGCAAGAGAAGCCCCACGCAATCGTAAGCGGGCAGAGTGAGTCAACGACCATGAGGAAAATGTGCGCCTAGGTTTTTTCTTCACATGGACTTAGCCGCTAGCCATCGCCTTTGCGATCCGATCGAGGATTTCTTGGTTGTTCAACTTCAACTGCGAAATTGTTAGTGCGGGGTTGATGGTCTTAGATGCCTTCTCTTCTTCGCTGATGAATAGTGTGTTGTCAAGTTCGGATATTGCCCGGCGGAGTCCCAACCTGGTTTCTTTCTTGTCAATGAAAGAGGGGAGCGAGGGGAGAAGCTTTTGCCTAGCTTTGACGTAGAACTCTGCTTTCCGCGACGCGACTATAGAAACAATCTCGAAATCCTTCTGGTCCATTTAGGCACCAACTGCCTTCCCTATTGCGAACTTGGCTAGCTCTCCAGCACCTGATGACAACGCCGAACTGGTGGAGCCTCTCATCATTTCTGCTATGACCATATCTTCGACGCGAGTATTCTTTGCCATCTCTGCGAACAGACCACTCTGGCTGGCTCTGGCAACTACTGCCGAAGCAATAGTATCGGCGGGACCCTGCGCAACAAACTCTCCTAACGACCCAGATGTCTCTTTCAGCGACTTCGCGCTAACCTTTCCTTCGGCGCCTATTTCGGCATAAATCTTGTACAGACCATAACCGAGCTTTGAGTAGTTGTACGCCGTGTATGCGGGAATCGCAACTGCACCGAGTGGTGGGACCGCTGCTGACAGCCCGTATATCACAGCGCTGGTCAGCGCCGACTTCCCAACGCTTTTGAGGTAATCGCCAATCGATGGAGGCTCTGGACGTGGTGGAGGAATGAAGATGCGTGGTGGGGGAATGAAAATGCGTGACTGGCGAACGAAAACTCGACCTCGGTGCTTTGGATAACGAGCAGAGTAACCGCCCCCATGATTAGCTCCTCCACATGAACAGCGACACTTGGAGCGAGGAGATCTAGCACTCGTGCACCTAGCATTGCACATTGTGTACTTTCACGTAGTACACTCCACAAGGTCGACCCATTAACATTTAGTTCCTCAAATTAGGCGCTAGTCACGGGCTTCTCCGAAGATCGAAATGGGCAATCTGTTCGTGGAGGCGCAGCCGTGTGAGTACTTTCGTGCGCACCCACCAACCGGCAGGATCATCCTAATCTTCAGGAGACGCATCATAGTAGTCTGTGGGTCAGTGTAATGACCGGCGAAGAGGGAAGAGGGGACATCGAAGGGGAGAAACCGCAAGGTGTCTCCCGTTCGAGCCCGCGAGGTCGTGGGTTCAAATCCCACCGACCCCACCAAACCAGATGACTTGTACGTGTCTCTTCCTGCTCAACGCGAGACTGAGATAGAACCCACAGAACAAGGCGCGGGTGTCAGCTCATGCTATCCGGGAAGGTCATCCTAGAAAGCCTAGGGATACCTTAGCTCTCCATCCACGACCTTCGCGAAACTCGTCAACTCGTGTTCTTGCGTCTTCCCTGCGCTAAGAATGTGGGTGACTGTGTGGCCTTTCACCTTCAGGTAGTCCGAGATGATCCGACGGTGGCAGCGCCAGTACAGTTGCTCCGCACACATGTAGGCGAGTCTGCCACACTCAGCCAACTCCAGTAGCCTTCGTATGCCCTCTCTGAAGGGTTCAGTCATGGTATGGTCTGCGTAATTTCTGAAGCCTTGACTCCTCCAAGCCTTGTTCGGAGAATCCTTCTCCAACCCTTTCCTACGAAGGCCGCCCAACTGGTCGCCTAGCCATTCGTATTTAATCCTATGCTTTTTAAGCTCCTCAGCCAGGCCTTCTCGGCCGAAATGCGGATAACGTCTCGAAGTCGGCCAAGTCCTAACGTCAACTAGAATCCTGATACCATATTGGTCTATAAGTCCAATGAACTCTTCGAGAGTCCTAGTGGAATGGCCAATAGTATACAGATGCATCATACTCGTTCGCATTGCCATACGCAATTGCATCTGAGATTCTTTTTGTCAAGAGTGAGAAACTCGGTGATCTCCACTTCTGGTTACGGACTCTCGGCGATGTCGGGATGGTTGTTTGTGGCGGACCGGGCGGGATTCACCATGAATTTTCGGGATATGGGAAATCAGGTCAACGCCAGTCTAGAGGTGCATGGCGCAATCCCGCCGGTCGTTGTCGACAGGTCGACTGTCACCGCTCTCTTGTTCGCTCTAGCTTCGATGTTGATTGCGCTGTTGCAAGTTGGACGAACGACAGTCGAACCTCTAAGAGTCAACTAGGTGGTGGCGGGCCCGGTGAGGCCCGCCAAGACCCTCCCCATTCCGATGCCCTCTCCGTTGCAGATCCATGCAAGACACACCTTGATACAGACAACGCGGTTTCCAACCTTCTACCACGCGCAGTGCAGTGAGAAAGGGGGGCGGTACAAATTACAGGCTGGCAGCGATAACCCCCGGGCTACCGCTCCGTCGTACACGACTGCTCATAGTATAGTTTCGTGGATCCAAGGATTCACCTGCCTAGGATTAAGTCCCGGCGGGCCCGCCAGAATTCTTTCTAACTTGTGTTAGATGCTCGTAATGCACGAAAGTGGCTACCAAGCTGAGTGTGTCCCATAGATTTTCGACACGATTTCACAGTTGCGAAGGCGAGGAAGTCTCTCGAAATCAGGTTGAGAGTAGAGGAAGCGATGCAGGAGCGATAGATGGCCAGAGTCTCAGTCAGCTCTTCGACCTCTCTGATTCATATGCCGCAAATTCTAAGCGTTTTTTCTTCGGGCCTCGTTATTCGCGATGCGCGCTTTAAGAAGCTGCTTTATGAGCGCGACGGGTAGCTGCTTGCCGATTGGAAAACGAACGGTTCCCTTGGCGGTTTGGTAGTCCTTCAGCTCCCGTTTGAACTCATGTATGATAGGGCCGGGGAAGAACCCAATGTGGTTCTTGAATGCAGCGAATCCGACTAGCGCGCCCTTGTACTTGTAATAAGGCATTCCGTAACTAATGCCCTCTTCAGCCTCGGGTGCCACGGCCTTGACGATCTTTCGAAGTTGTACGAGCTGGGCTCTTGTCTCTCTTCGGGCCGCCTTGATGTAAGCGTCTACATCTCTTACTCGACGCATCTTCTCTGCTCCGTTTCTCACAAATACTGTCAATTCGATTCTTCAAAAAGCTGACGCCCACGATTTTGACTAGCCGGGCCTTGTCACGACGACAGATGCTAAATTCCAGATGCGAACCTTATACGGCCTGAACGTAGAACAACAAGGAATTAACGGCCCAACCTAAGCGACAATAATGTTACGGAACCCGGCGGATTTGAACCTAGGAACAGACTGGGACGCCAAAAGAGGGACCCGCTCAAAGTTTGTGGTGGACCGGGCGGGATTCGGACCCGCGACCTTCCGGTTCCTCGGGTCTACGCCTTGCGAACCGGACGTTCTTTGGCCCCTGACGGGCATACCAGGCTGAACTACCGGCCCAACACTGTCGGAAGTGAAGTGACGATGTATGCCTGCTATTATCAGTTTCTTGTCTTGTCTCGAGTTGATCCATAGTCGAACGGAACCTCTGAGCCGCTGCCTCATCTTCAAGAGGCAAGTCTTTAAGCGAACTTGAAGGCTCTAGCTCACGCGAGGTTGGGCCTGTAGCTCAGCTTGGTGGAGCACACGGCTGATAAGCGAGTGCGCTTCGCTTTGCCACCGTGACGGGGGAGAGGGCGTGCTCCTTCACCCGCGGCATGGGTCGCCGGTCCGAATCCGGCCAGGCCCACCTAGTTCTACTCTTTCCGTTATGCAAACACGCTTGGGGTCGCTGAGGCGTCGCACGCAGGAACTAGTTGCGTGGGCTAGACCTAATCGAGCATCGGCATCTTGAGTCTGTTTTCGCGTGCGGTCTTCTTGGCCTGTTCGTAGCCTGCGTCCGCGTGACGGACTACTCCAATACCTGGGTCTGTTGTTAGAACATTCACAATTCTCTTCTCCGCCGATTCCGTGCCGTCCGCGACTAGGCACATCCCGGCGTGGATGCTGTAGCCGATTCCTACGCCTCCTCCGTGATGAACTGAGACCCATGTAGCGCCTGACACGGCGTTCAACAGTGCGTTCAGGATCGGCCAGTCTGCAACCGCGTCGCTACCGTCCATCATGCCTTCTGTCTCGCGTCTTGGTGATGCGACGCTGCCTGTGTCCAAGTGGTCGCGCCC
>Ga0209725_1001368_pt1 | contig 13805 bp, 17 predicted proteins | sample I18A1metaG_FD_184145 | JGI IMG/M metagenome (GOLD analysis project Ga0209725, IMG submission 184145) | Lake sediment bacterial and archeal communities from Gulf of Boni, Indonesia to study Microbial Dark Matter (Phase II) - ​I18A1 metaG... | ecosystem: Environmental > Aquatic > Freshwater > Lake... | reverse complement strand
CTCCTTCACCAGGGCATCCACCTTCCTGAACACCATGGCGAGGTACAGCTCGTAGTGTTTGAGGTCGGCGAGCGTGAGCGTATGCTGGTACATCTCGTTCCTCCGAATGTAGTCGAGGACCAGCCTGATGTTCACGGGATGTATCCCATGGTTCGCATGCAGCAGCCATGCGTATCCCATGAGCTGGCGACGATCGCTGTCAGGATCAGGATTCGCGGAGGTCTTGAGATCGACGATCGTGTAGATGTCGCCGTCCCTGCATATCCTGTCCGCGATCCCGTGAAAGGTGCCGCATCCATTGACCTCGGCCTTGAGATGCACCTCCGTCGCGGCGGGAAGTCCAAAGTACGCCCTGGACTTCAGCCGCTCAGTGAACTCGGTGATTTCGGCGATGAGTGAACGCTTCTCCTGGTAGAGGAGCGCCTTCATCATCGCTTCATCGAAGTTCACATCTGCCAGCTCGTGGAATACCCGTCCAGTCTTCGTGACTGCCTGGACCTGTTTCAAGTCCATGCGCGGCAGTATCACGTAGGTGTAGAGGTAGCGAGCCTTGCACGATTCGAACGCCTTAATCCCGCTCGGCGATAACACGAGGCGCTCCCTCACCGATGCGTCTACGGCAGGCGCTTTAGTCCTTTGCTTTCTCACATTCGTCCGCATAGTGGGCCCCCTATATCAGGAGATCGTTCTGCGGCGTGTGCTGCTGAACACGACCGTTTGCCGGTTTCCCCGCGCCGTTGGTGCGCGCCAGGTATTTCGGGTCGGCCGCCTTGAAGATAAACGTGCGCTCGGATTCGCTCCTCGGCTTCCTGGGCTTGACCAGGGTGATAGTGATCACCGAGGAATTCAGCTCTCGTGCGATCTCCGCAAGGTCCATCGTCTTCGACCAAACGTAATACGATCCGTCCTTCGACTGCTTCAGCTCTCCGGACACGAATACTGCCGGTTCATTCTGATTGTTGTACATACATGCGCCTCCTTCTTGATTGGATTAACTTCATCGCTATGGGAGGAGGGCGGACGAGCCCCATCAATGAGACGGGCCATAATCGGAGAGGGAAAAAGAGGGGATCGTACTCCCCTCGTGCATATTTCTAGGCGACGGCCGTGCTGATCATCTGCATGATCATCTGGTAATCGCGCTCGGGAATGGACAGGCGCTCGTAGGCGGTCCTGGTCTTCCCATTCCAGTCGGCGATCACGGCATGCTTGTCATTAAGCGCTGACTTCCTGCCGGAGATGAGCGAACCGTCGGAAAGGAGCTCGCGCACTGCCATGTGAAAACTGATGCCAAAGCTCTTGAACGTCACACGGGCGTTGTACTTGATCTGGCTTCTGGCGCCCGGCAGCGGCGGCAGGCTGACCGGGAAGAGCGCGATGTAGAACTTCTCCGAGTCGAGCGCCAGGTACGGCTTGCCGCTCGAAGTGCGGCGCTCGTCCATTGAGAACTGAAGCGTGTCACCCTTGATGTCGAATAACGTGCCTGATTGTTTCATGGTGTTCCTCCTGTAGTTGTTGATATCCGTTACTATGGGAGGGTGAGCAGGCGGGCGATTGTGGATGGAGGTAACTTTAGGTACGGAATGGTGTGAGGCTTGGTCAGAGTACATGTAGTGGCACTGGTAAATGCCGGAGTGTGAGCCTGTTCGATTCACGATTGTCACCTTCAGGAAGGCGCAGGCACCGGGACGGGTGACGACCCCCCGCTCAGTCATCCCTGCTCGGGACTAATCAGCGGTTAGGATGCCCGATACTGCTCCTTGCGTTCTCCTGTGGCAATGACACGCACATCGAAGCGTCGCTCATAGCCGAGCCTCCTGATGTACTCGGGAAGATTGTACGCACCGATCTTAACGGGCATGTAGGAAAGAACCTTCAACGACTTCAGCCGGATCTCCGGATCGGTGCGATAGACCAGGGCTATGAAGAGGTAGCGCATCGCCATCCCGCCCACAACGGCGTCCGCGTTCACCATATCCCGTGCCTTCTGGAGATGAGCATAGGCGCATTCGACTTCGTTATTCTTCAACTCCTCGATCCATCTCCCATATAGCCGCACGATCTCGCGAGCGGTTTTCACCGCACTCGGGCATGCTTCCATGATGTTGCGGGTTTCCCGGATCGCGCCCATTCTGGAGGGAACGACCAGCTCGTTCGGAATTGTGGCGATTCCCTCGATATTCATCTGCTTGTTGAGCAGATCGCCCTGGCCGGAAACCTTCAGGGCAAGCGCATACTCTTTCCTGAGCCAGCCGCCGTCGCCTGAGTAGCAGAACTCCGCATATTTCCTGTTCGGCGCCAGGATGAAGGCGAACTCGTCCTCGAGCGCACGCAGGAAGGGCAGGCCGGATGATTCCCCCTCCATTGAGGACAGTAGTGCGTTATACCGCAGCGCCGTCTCCTTTTTCACCGAGCCGAGGCGTCCGCGGATCACGGTCGCCACGGGCGAGGGGCGTGCCGATTCTGGAAGTCCGAGCGAACGGAGTGTGGCGGGAATCGAGGGCAGGTCCACTACATGCTTCACCGAATCAACCACCGCTTGGAGTAGTCCCCGTGCCGAAGTGAGCTCTCGTCCGTGTTCGGCACAGATCGTCACCACCGCGTCCGCATAAGGAATTATGAGCTTCGCATAGAGACTACGCGCGACCGCCTCGCTGATTGTCATGGAGCCGGAGCCTTTCATCTTTGGCGACTTCGCATTGTTAATCTTGTCCTCGTCCACGAGCCCGCCCAGGGGTATGAACCCGATGAGATCGCCGTCGAAGTCCCCGGCGAATCGCTCCGCCCACCACTGCGGCTGAATATAGATTGCATCCACGTCAATGAATCCGACCACCCGAGCCTCGGCCATTTCAATGCCGGTGTTCGGATACCGCATGACGGTAACCGGATCGCCGATTGAGAGCCCCATGCGACGGGCCTCCCTGCGGGGTATCCGGACTTCGTGAGGTTTGAGCACCGAATCCGGGAGGGCGGCGATGGTGAGCCCCGCCACAGAGCAATGTTTGGTGCGGTTACGAAGGAGAACGGGCAAGGTAGCGTTGAGGTACTCGCTCTCGTTCATCGGAAGGCCTGACATGAGGGCGACGAGGGTAGCCGACAACACCTCAGCCTTCTCAAGGAAGAAGTCGCCATCGTCGCAGAGAGCGTCATCCTCGCTGGAAGCGCGCTCCCTCATTTCCCGGAAGTCCTGGTCAAGAAGTTCGGCGACCTTCATGCCCGAAGGATCACGGTATGCGTCCATAACCTCGCGGATACGGGCCCTGAATGTGGAGATGAAGAGCTTCTCGCCGGATGCGGTGAGCGGTACCCGTTCCGCAGCCTGGATGCTGACCGTAGCCTTCCTGCTGATTACGGGATCGAAGACCGTGTAAAAGGTGACGTCTTCCCATATCTGCTTCCCATCATCGAACTTTACGGTACAGGACGGAACGATCACGTCGGCCCCCGAGTCCACGCCGCAAGAACGGCACAGCACTTCCCATTCCGAGGTGTCGAGTATCTGGGCCATGCCCTTGATTACGGGTTGCTGCGTCCTTAACTGGCGGCAGCTCGAATCGACAAAGCCGATCACCTTCACCGGGTTCTGTGCGGGCACGACTTCCAACGCACCGGCATGCAGATAGCAGACCCCGTCATGATCCGAGATCGGGGAATCCTGACGGACCACGGCAACCTTTTTCATGGTGCCGAGCAATCGGCTCTGCGCCTGAAGGTGGAAGTCCAGGCTGTTCCTTCGGGAATAGTTGGAACTGTGTGCGGTGAATTCTTCTCCCGTGCGTGAAAACAGGAGATCGATCCTGAGCTTCCCGTTCTGCGTGCGCTTCATCCATCCGCTATGCGAGGGGCAGAGCTTCATCGCGGGATTTGCCTTTCGTACATGCATCGCAGTCATGGTGATCCAGGCTTCCTGAGTCTGCATGTCCTTGGGCTCCGGGATCTCCATCTCGACGAGTCTCGGGTGCTCGTGATGTGCGGCGATCCCGTAGATCGTGCGCGACCTTCCGGTATAGTGAGGCGTACTGCCATTCAGGCGATAAACCGGTACGTCAATCCGAGGGGCCCTCGCGGCCCAGGAGCGGAAATAGAAATGCCGCCACTGGATACTGAGCGGCTCGTAATAGAGAGGGCCTGCCGTCACTTCCATGGTGACCATGCCTTCCAATGCGGTGCAGTGATACTTCGTGTGATTCATGCGAATCCTCCTTTACCCGTCAACGCGGGTTGAAATGTGTGATGAGATGCGTGATGGTGCGGCGTGTGGGTCTGATGGACTTTGCTGCGGGGATGAATCTTTATCTGACGTGAGGCGGGTCGCAACCGAGGAGCTACCAGGGGTGAGAGGGATCGTCCTCGATGATGCGATCCCCAACATCCCTGGCATTCGAATCGGCCAGCTCGGTGATGAACACTTCCATGTGCTGTGCGTCTGATTCCAACTGCGCTTCACTTCTGAGCACCAGGCGCGCCCAGATGCGGTCATCGTCCGGCTGGTACTTCAGGTTCGACCTTAGCGACGTGAGTGACTGCTTCTTAGACATGGTGAGACCTCCTATGGATTGATGTGAGGGCGCACGCGCGCCCATAAACAGAAAGAGCCCACCGAAGTGGGCCCTGTGTGAGATACCCGGGGGCTCGAAAGGATTTGTCTCCTCGGGGTATTACTCTACCTGGTGGGGGGATTATTCGATGCAGAGATTGGTAATTGCTTGGTGGAGGTGAGTGCGTCTATGAATGATTTGAGATGATACTGGGATAGTATTGTCACGGTTTTCCTGGGATATACGAATTGCTTGACAAATCAAATGCTCTTCTCATATATATTAACATTATTAACATATATATAGTTTCCATTATTAATTAAACAAGAATTGATGCGAAGTACGATACGAGCGGACAAACATACAGACGCTATGCGACTGGAGGGATAGGCATGCCGCAATCATTCTTTATAATACTTGTTCTCTTTATTGCCTCGCCACTTCTCGCCATTGAAAAGATGCAGATAGCAGTCTTGGACCTCCAGCCCAAGGGATCTTCGACCATTATCGCGGGAGCTGTCACCGACATGATTCGCTCGGACATGGTAGATGCGGGCGTCTTCAGCGTGGTAGAACGTAACCAGATGGACCAAATTCTAAGGGAGCAGGGATTTCAGGCGAGCGGATGTAATGATCAAGCGTGCGCCGTGCAGATGGGAAAGCTCTTGTCCGCAAAGAAGATACTCGTAGGAGAAGTCACCCAGGTCGGAAAGAACATCCTTATCACGGTCAGAATCGTAGACGTAGAGAATGGGGTAGCTGAGTTTTCCGCTAAGGAGACAGCCCAAAGGGAGGAGGACCTGGAGCAGGCGTCGCGGAAGATAAGCAACAAACTTGTGGACAGTATCACTGGACACATCTCGATCTGGGAAAGAATTATCGGACATGGAGAGGAAGATATAAGTGAGCCGGTCCCCTTCTCTGATACCGGCTACTACCTGCGAGGAATCGTTCCGGGATGGGGACAGATATATTCTGGTGATACTATTAAAGGATATGGATTCATGAGTGCATTCGTAATCTCGGCGGGGATTTCCGCGTGGGCAATCATGGATTACGAGAAGAAGAAGAATGCGTATGGCGATCTTAGGAGCACAGATTCACCGGCGACATTTGAATCAAAGTGGGATGCATATAAGAAGGCCAGCACGATATCACTTATCTCCGTGGGGATCGTGGGCGCCATCTATATCGCGCACTGGGTTGACATGCTCCTGTTTCCGGGCCCGCGCTATAGCATAACTGCGAACGAGCAGCGGTCGGAGAAAGGTGTATTCTTCAGAGTCGCACCGATATATGATCCTGATTGCTATTCAAAGCCCCGCCTGACAATATCCGCAGGCACGCGATTCTGAAGGTACGCGGAGGCATGAAATGAAACAACTGATGCTGCGTGTGATCATACCTATCGCGCTCTTATGCATGATCAATGTGCTCTCCTGCTACCTAGTCGCGGAAAGGGACAATCCATTTGACACGACGGAAATAGCCATTCGTCAGGGCAGTACGGATATTGCTAATGGGGGAAACTTTAGTATTGGCACAGGCGCACTATTTGTTGACAAAGATGTCACCTTCACAGTGTACAGTTTGGGACGGACATTATCGCTTGGGAGTGTTGAGCTAACAGGCGATGGCTCCTATACGATTTACGATCAGCCCGAAAGTACGGTTGCATGGGGTAACAGCACAACCTTCACCATACGCTTTCATCCAGGCACTACCGGCTTTAAGAACACATCTCTCAGCCTTGCCAGCAACGATGTCGACGAGAATCCATTTAATATCACTATTACAGGAACCGCGGTGAACCCCTATGTGTTCGCCGACACGGGACAGGTAAAATGTTATGATACTAGTGGCTCGGAAATATCCCCTTGTAATGATGATGAGGCAGGCTGGCCACGCCAGGACGGCTTTTATGCAAACAAGCCCAATGCCCGCAGCTTCACTGGGCCTACACAGCATCCAACCTATACGAGTGATTACACCACCAAGGACAACGTGACTGGCCTAGTGTGGAAAAGCTGTAGCGAAGGCCTATCGGGATCCAGTTGCGCGCCAGGAAATGCTACGACATACAGCTGGAGCAACGCCATCGCTGCATGCACCGCACTTAACACTCTTAACGGTGGGGCGGGTTATGCAGGGAGAACAACCTGGCGGCTTCCTGATATATATGAATTAAAGTCACTTATCAATTTCGCGACAATCAGTCCTGCAATCAATACAGGAGCATTTCCTGCCACCAGCTTGTTGCCCATAAGTTACTGGTCGTCTAGTACCAAAGTTGCTAGCGCGGGTTTCGCGTGGTACGTCCACTTCTTATACGGCCAAGTGAACTACGATTATAAGACCAATAACAACTGCGTGCGCTGCGTTGCCGATGGACCGTGAGGGGTAATTTTGATATTCCGTTATTACTGAGTATGAGGACAATACAAGGTATTATGGAGGCATGTCTATGAAAGCAGTAATCATCGCAGCAACCGTACTATTGGCAGTATCGTGGCTATCATCCCAGGCCCGCTTCACCGATAATGGTGACGGAACAGTTTCTGATAACGGCACCGGCCTGGTATGGCAGAAGTGCAGCCGCGGCCAGGACGCAACCACATGTTCTGGAACGGCCACGACCGCGAACTGGCAGACGGCGCTCCAGTACTGCCGAAACCTTACTCTCGACGACAGAAGCTGGCGGCTTCCCAGTGTGAATGAACTTGGAAGCATCGTGGATTATTCTGTGGAGAATCCCTCAATCAACACTGCATTCTTCCCGAACACCGAGTCGTTGTACTACTGGTCGTCCACTACCTGGGGTGATAGCAAGACCCATGCGTGGGAATTCTATTTCTACCTCGGCATCATAAGCGGCAACGTTAAGACCGCTGACGACTACGTGCGCTGCGTTGCCGACGGACCGTGATGGGTCATTGGACTATTCGATCCTTCCCTGGCTCTCCCTTGTAAAACCCGCGATACTCTATAGTATCGTGGGAAACAGGGGAGCTATACCGCCTCATTCTAATAATGCATGTTGTATACAGTATGACGCCGTCGTGCCTGCCAAGTCGTTCAAGTTCATCGATTGGATGCGCCGCATGGAGGTTACGCCCAAGGACTTTGAATTGGATACAGGTCTCGATTATAGCGACGGCGAGGAGGCAATCGGTCCATCTTGATTATGACTACTCCCAAGAACATACAGGAATCCAGGAAAGAAGAACGGGCCGCGAGCTTCACCTTGAAGGTACTCGGCTTCATCGGATGTGTAATGGCAGTACAGGGGGCCCGCCGTATTCTCGGCGATCAGGTAGCGTTAATCCTGGCCGGGTCCCTGGTAGTTGGGGGCCTTCTCTTCCTGGCCTACGTGCACAGGGTCCGGGTGATCCCGATCGTGAAGCAGATCGTGGTGCCGATCCTTCTCGTGGCCGCCATACTCGGCATCCCTATCTCTTGGGGCTACGTAGCCGGCTTCGAATCCCGAATGAAGGCGGACACCGTGGCCTCGGGCCCAGGAGAGGTTCGCTCTACCACCTGGCTTGCATATCACGCCATCAACCTATACAGCGGGAAGGAACCTGACATCTATGTAATCAAGTCGGGCAGCGAGAGGCGCCTCGTGATCGTGCACCCGACGGCCGATAGGCGCGACTGGGTCGAGCTTAACTGGTACAACATAACCAGGAGCGCGAAGAGCGAATCCTTTACTCATATCGACCTGGTACAAGGCCTCACCTGGACGAAGTGGCGGGAGGGATGGCACCTCGACCTCTCCGAGATCGAGACCGATTCTCCAGTAAGCACAAAGGGCGGGAAGCGCAGCGTATAATCATATCAATAGTCATCAGGAATACATCCAGGGCTAATGATCATGAAGTTCGGATGGAGAACTCTATATTTCGCCTACACCTCTAGCAAATCCTCGTGTTGATAGTGCTTGCATTATGCTTGACCCTTGGGTAACTTTAAGCCGATATAGAGTACATGAAAGAGAAGAGAGATTATGTTAAGATTAATGCTGAAATTACAAGAGATCTCTATGATCGCATCACCGAATCCCGCCCCCGGGGTATTCAACCAACGGAAGAGGAGAAGAAAAGAGGGGCTAAGAGAATAACAATCAATCGCATTCTCGGTATGGGGCTGACTATAATCAGCAATAAAAGAGGATTCCCCGCGCCGAGGAAGAAGCAACCACACCGCCTTGAGGTTCTCAACAAGAAATATGGTAAGGGATTCACCGAACATGGCTTCCTTCCTGTACCGCGCCCTCTACTCGCATGCTTTGTCGATCTAGGTTTTACTCCTCAACTCCGGGACTTTATTATCTACATTCTGGCCTTCGGCAATGGGACGCGAAAGAGTGGAGTCATCATTGCAGCCGACGCATTCCTGGCCATCAAGATGAAGTATTCCAGACGCCAGATACAATACCTGAAGCGCAAGCTCGAAAAGGTCTACTATAAGGGTAAACCCCTCGTTACAATAGAAGCTCCCTATATTAACCCTCCAAAGGGAATGAATCACCCATATCAGGAACGTACAACCTATGACTTTAGTTCAATGATTGAGATGATGAATTCTGTTTACCAGAAGCGTCAAAGTCAGTTAAGGTTAACACAATCTAGTTAATGTTAACAAAGAATTGCAGTGGCATTAAACTTAGTTGGTAGTCCCCGCTTGTGGGTCGCACAAACGAGTGGTGCCAGACAAGCAAAGCGATCCCTCCCTGATATATATACGTTGCCAGTATCTAATGCGTACCCTACACTACATGTACTCTGGAAGTGAGCTTGTGCTATCAAATAACACTTCACTCCCCTCACACTTCGCCCCGCATTGTCGCAGGTCGCACGCCCTCCCTTCGGGGGTATGCGTGCCATGCACTAATCCCATACAAGGAGGCACCTCATGGACCTCGTATCGCAGTTTAACAGAGAGGTAATCCCCGCCGCGCTTATTGCGTACGAAGCAGGAATCCCGGCTCCCGAGACCGAGAAGAAGTCGGCGCTTGTGGATGTGACGTTCACATCCGCGACAAGACCTACCGTATCCTCGGCCAGAACGTCAAGCAGGCCGGGTCGAAGTTTGCACTCCTGGCTCAGAAGGGCCATGACGTGGCCTGGATCGTAAGCCCGGACAACCAGTGGTATCTCCTGGTCGATGGGAAGTGGACCAAGAAGAGCGGCATTGCCGACGATGGCACGCTCCTGGCGGATTCCGAAGTGATGTAGGAGCTTTCCTCATCACCCCCATCTTCCTTCCCTCACATCTCTCTACTCCCACTCGCAGGTCGCACGCAACCCTTCCTTAGGGGAGGGAGCGTCGGTACATCCCCGCTTCGAAGAAGCACGGGGTTACCGATAAACCAATAAAGGAGGCAGAATATGAAACTGCTGGAGTACCTTAGCATGCTCGATCAGATCGAGCTCTCGCCCGTCTATCAAAGGGGCGAAGTGTGGACCAGGGCGCACCGCTCTGCGTTCCTGGGGCACATTGTCGAATTCCGTAAAGTGCCTACGATCATCCTTAGGAAGCTGGACGATGGCCGCTTCGAAATGGTTGACGGCAAACAGCGTACTGAATGCCTTCGCGCCTTCTATAAGGGGGAGATAGCTTTACCTCCGAAAACCATGATCGATTTCATAGACGGCAGTAGCAAGACGTATAGTGAACTTGAAGCCGCAATTCGTGAGGCAATAGATGCTATCGAAGTAGGAGTGGACATCCGAACCGGGGTGACCGATGAACAAGCCGTAGCGCTCTTCGTCGATCTCCAGGGTGGCACGAGGCTTACGAGCGCCGAGGTGATATTCAGCGCACCGAGTATGGCCAGGGATGCTGCGTATGAACTGGCGGCATTGCCGTTCTTCGAGCGGGTCACATTCCGCTCCGCGAGAAGGGACATCCAGGATCTGTGTCTGAAGCTCCTTTATGCGGAGCATGTCAAGGATGACAGGATGCCGAAGGACGGGACTGCGTCCAACCTGGTGGAATTCTGCCGGAAGTTTGAGAAGACGCCGCTTCCCGAATCAGAGGTCTCACGCGTTCGTGACACGATGATGTCCATGAACAAGGATTCCTACGATATAGCATCCTTGAACAAGACAGATGTGGTAAATCTCTACCTCGCGGTTCAAGCCTGCGGTGACAAGCTCAATGGTTGGTTCCAGGATAACCGGGAACGCCTCCGCAAGGAGCTCGTGGCGCTTCGGATAAGCGCGGTTCATGCCAAGTTCAATGAGCGTCGAGGGTACATCTTAAAAGAGGTCGAGGCAGCAGGCCTCGTCCAGAAGAACGGCCTCTGTTAGAACCTGGTTCTTGAATACGGGGCTTCCCGATCTGGGGGGCTCCGTGGCCACACTCAGCCTACACGCATGTCACGGCACTATAAGACCCAAATACCCAAGGGCGCACGGGGGTAGCCTACTGGAAAGGGGAATACCCTGAACCCAGTGGCACTAAGCACCTCCACGTGCGTACCACTACAATGGTTCGACATGTCCCACGCGCTTCAATGCGCGTAATTACGGCATGGAGAAGGGATGTCGGTGCGGCATCTGGTTACTTGGGATTCCAAGGTGTGCGTGATCTGCTGCAAGGACAAGACCAACCGGGAGGGGATTCTCATTCCACCCCTCCCGGACTGGGTCTTGATCGGGACACTATCGGGATATGAATTACGGAATGGTGTTCAGACACTATTATGATCTATGGGAGAATCCTATGAGAAAGAGTAAATCAGGAAGCGATGATGTGCTCAAGTATGTTGCATACCACGAGGCCGGGCATGCGGTCGCGTATTGGTACTTCTTCAACGGTCCACGATTCAAGTATGTCACGATCAAGCCAGAAGAAGCGGCATGGGGGAGGATTGTAGGTAGGCTGTCGAGATGGAATCCTGATGAAGACAGCGGAGTACGATTCTTTGTCAGGTCGCGTGACAGGATTATCAGATCGTTAGCGGGTCCTGCTGCGGAGCGCAGATTGCGAGGGAAATATGACCACCGAGGAGCTAGTGGTGACTGGAGCGCTGTAGCTGATCTCGTATTCAACATGACCGGCTCGGAACGACAGGCAACCGCCCTCATGAGGTACTTCGATATTGTTACCGAGGAATTCATTGAATTCCGATGGCATGACATTGAAGTGGTCGCTGCGGCGCTGCTGGAGCGTACTACGCTTACGTACAAGGAAGTGCAGCAAATATTGTTCCCTGAGTTTAGTCATATTTGCTAGCAGCTTGCGGAAGTGAATTTCACTTAGCAATCAGGTCACTCGTGACTGGGATTGCCAGTATCTCGATCAACACTCAGGAGCCTGTGCTCTTGGAGTTGATCACTATGACAGGTAGCAGATACCTGCATACCGAAACCAATGAATTGAGGTGAATCGTCATGAGTAAGGAATTTGAAACACACGCTGCGCATAACGCAACAGACAAGAATGAGCCTGAGAAGAGGCTTGAATCTGGAGTTAAGGGGAATCCCGAACCCGAAGGTATCCGGGAGAAGGGAATTTCATCATCGCGCATGCCCAAGAGAAGAACTTTGCATGCAATTGCAGAGGAAGCAACATGCATGTTCGGAAACTATGATTCTGATTTCAGTGAAACCTGCAGCGGGTATCCGGAGAAACTCTATTATGATATCCAGGAAGAGTCATTAGTCTGTACGGTGGATATTTCCATTGACCTTGATCCAGGTGACGAATTGGAGCCTTGGGAAGTTGAGACGAGGGAACTGGTTAGTAAGAATCCTAATCGTTTCGTGGAGCTTCCCGTCCTAGATCACGGCCAGTGGCATGATGTCTTCCAGCAGTGGCTTGAAAGTGCGGGTATGCTCGGTCGGTATACCACAAGCATCGGCCTCACACTGAAGTGCCTCGCGGGATATGATATCCACTCGTTCGATCAGGAGGTTTATTGCCAATGGAAATACAAGTGGGAGGAATTCAAGTGGGAGTACTATCGGAAGCTGGTGATTGAAACGCTGGAACGGGAATTAGCCTCCCACGGTATCGATGAATCTGGTATTCAGGATCATTAAACCGGATTGAAGTAGAATACGGTAAGTTGCTTGAATGGGGAAAGGATGACGGGGTGGGGAATTAGCCCCGCCTCGTCCCACTCCCTGAGGTTATTTGACACCGAATAAGGATGGGATGCATGTTATCAAGAATACGTCTACGGGAGGGCGCATGACAAATATGTATAGCAGGTCAGTAAAGCAATGGAATCCCTTCGTTGGATGCAAACACGATTGCACCTACTGCGTCCCCTCATTCAAGGCCCAGGCCAAGCGGCAGAAGCAGCGCTGCCTCGCGTGCTATTCCTTCGGGTCACACGAGCATCCTGAACGATTACAGGCCGGCTTGCCGCGTACCGGGGAAGGGGAGTTTGTCTTCACGTGCGCCAATGGGGACGTTGCCTTTTGTTCGACAGAGTATCTTGCAAGGATCGTCGAGGTCATCAAGTTCAGGAAGGGGACGCGCTTCCTTATCCAGAGTAAAGACCCGGCCGCGTTCACCAGGCTGGCCTGGCCGGATAATGTCATCCTCGGTACTACGATCGAAACCAACAAAGAAGAGATTGCCGCACGATGTTCCAAGGCTCCCGCACCGGCCGAGAGGTTTACTGCCCTCAAGGGCATTGACCACCCGCACAAGATGATTACCCTGGAACCCATTATGGAGTGTGACCCGGAAGTGCTTATAGACTGGGTTGCGCAGATCAGTCCTGTCATGGTATGGGTAGGCTATAACTCGAAGCCCAAGCAGGTATGTCTTCCAGAACCCCCACTCATTCAGGTGACCCACATCATGGAAGAAGTCCGCAAGCTCGGGGTCGACGTAATCCCGAAGCTCATAAGGGGGGCTATAAATGTTTGACACCTGGCCCGTTCCGTGAACAGCATAGCATGCGCAGACATCAGGGAATAACGGAGGAAGTATGCGAGTATTGTTCATGATTGCTACGGTATTGGCCTTGGTTGCGGGCCTCTATGCGGCCGGGAGCTATGTAGACAATGGCAACGGCACGGTGACTGATACAAAAACAGGCCTGGTGTGGCAGAAGTGCAGTGCAGGACAAAAGAATGACCCTTTCTGCATAAAGGATGTAATGCTTGCTGACAAATTCACATGGGCTGATGCTATTCAATATTGTCACGCTTCATTGAAATCGGGAAAAAAATAGGGTAAAAATAAGTTGGTAAATCCTCCGAGAAATAAAGAGGAGGATCACATGACCAAAGACAAGAG
>Ga0209725_1001367_pt1 | contig 13808 bp, 14 predicted proteins | sample I18A1metaG_FD_184145 | JGI IMG/M metagenome (GOLD analysis project Ga0209725, IMG submission 184145) | Lake sediment bacterial and archeal communities from Gulf of Boni, Indonesia to study Microbial Dark Matter (Phase II) - ​I18A1 metaG... | ecosystem: Environmental > Aquatic > Freshwater > Lake... | reverse complement strand
GGTGCATGATGCCAACAACTTTGACAAGAGGCTGTTTTCTAACGATATCGTACGTGCCAGTGATGTCTACAAGGGGTCCTTCAGAGACTTGTTTTTCTAGAAGTATCTTGCCTTCAAGGACGAGTTCGGTGTCGCTGGGAACGTAGGCATCCACGTGCTCGCAGGTTGTGAGTTTGAGACCTTGGCGCATGAGCGCACTTGCGAGTTTGTACTCGCTTACTCCGAAAGGAAGAGGCGATGACGCGGCCAACGTAATGGCTGGGTGTACGCCTATCGCTATTCCTATGTCGAGGCTCTTGCATCCTTGCTCGCGAGCCATTTGGCATAGGTGGTATAGATGGCGTGGAACAATCCTGATAGACAGATGATCCCTGTCAACTACCATCATCCTATGAATTGAGACGTTCTCGACTTTGTCGTCAAGGCTCTTTGCTGATACTATTCCCGAGGTTATGTACGCGCCTCCGTCTTTCTCATAATGTCGAAGGATCGGTATTTGATCCAGCCTCGTCCTTTCTTGAACTTCCTTTACAGGTCCATCTTTAGAAACCTTGGGGTTCGATAGATTTGTCTTCGAATTTACCAGATGATCTGAAATCTCATTCTCCTTAACTCCCAGAGCTATCGAAATTCTCTTCCTTGACCCACAGATTCCTGAAACGAGTTTGTTCCGGTAGCCCTGAACCTTCTCAAACAAGAGTGCGGGACCGGTATCATGCTGCTTCATCAGAAAAGCCGCTTCGTATCTCGTCGAAACAGGGTCCTTTATCTCAAGAAGTTCGTTGTTCTTTCTTAGTTCTTCGAGAAATGATCTAAGATTGCTCATAGCATTCACCCGGACTTTCATATATGTCCTGTTTGCCAGTAAATCCCTTCCAGGGTTCATATAGTTCTTCTTGAAGACCTATATGCATCGCTATTTTCTGCACAATGAAGTTCACTAGGTCTTCGATTCCCTTGGGCTTATGATAGAACCCTGGGCACGCAGGAACTATTATGACGCCTAGTTTCGACAGCCAAAGCATGTTCCTCAAGTGGATGGTGTTCAGAGGAGTTTCTCGGGGCACCAATACTACCTTTCTCCTTTCCTTTAGGGCCACATCTACTACACGAAGCAGAAGGTTGTTGGAGTATCCCTGAGCTATAGCTGCCAATGAGCCCATGGAACATGGGACAACAACCACTGCATCAAATCTTTGTGATCCGCTGGAGATTGGCGCAGCGAGGTCGTCGACCTCGTAATGTTTGCTTGCAAGTTTAAACAGATCACTCCTACTCAATCCCAATTCATGTGCTATGATTTTCTCCGCTGCTCTCGATATAATCACGCAAGTCTCCACATTCTTCCTCGAAAGAACCTTCAAAAGATTCAAAGCATAGACAGCGCCGCTCGCTCCAGTTATACCAACAACAACTTTCATATTTGTCACCCTCGAGAACGAGTTCTTCTTTGACTCTTCTTGATGTCCATCAATGATTTGGTCGTTCTTCGGATAAAGAATTACCGAAAATCCGATGAAGACCGTTTTGGACTTAGCCAGACCTTCGCGGTTGAACAAGAACAGGGTTATTGGGTGCGTCTCCAGATCTGCCCTCGGTGTTCGGACAATGTAGTTATCCAAGAAATTGGAGCAATCATAAACCCTAGGCACCTGAGACAAGGCATTTACCTTGTAATCCTAGTTACTTGTTCGCGACCGGTTTGAGAATCGAAAGTACGGCAGGGCTTCAGTCCTATTTCTTTGCCGATTCTTCGCTCGCAATTGCCTTTCCTGAGATATTGGAAGACCTGAAAGTTTCCCTTCAGAAGCGTTAAGTATCAAGAGCATACTTCATCTGGAACGTTGCAAACGCGTATTAAGCGAAGCGGGGACAAATGCACCGAAAAAGGTCATCAGTCTCTCATTGCAATACCTCGGTTTCGGAGAAGATACCTAGGAAATTTCGAGTAGTCGCGATTGGAGGAACTTTTGACCTAGTTCACAAAGGTCACAGGAAGCTCCTAGACACCGCTTTCGAAATCGGAGCGACAGTAATGATAGGAGTCACCAGCGATCGGTTTGTCAAGAAACTTCACAAACCCCACAAGGTTGACAGTTATGAAATACGGGAGAAGGAGTTGAAGAAGCTCCTTAAACGAAGGAATTGGCTAAGTAGAAGTATTATTGTCAGTCTAGAAGACCCATACGGCCCGACATCCAAAGAGAACAACATTGACGCGTTAGTCGTTAGCCAGAGGACCGAGCCCACTGCGGAGCGCATCAATCGTTTGAGGCGTCGAAAGGGCCTTAAACCGCTTAACATCGTCCCCATAACCTTGGTGCAGGCTGAGGATTCTCGCCCGATATCGACCACAAGAATTCGTAGAGGCCGAATAGACAGAGAAGGACGGATACTCTTTACGCCAAGTCAAAACTACATAGTCGATGAGCGCGGGTAAGCTCCAATTTTTTGGAAGATCATCCAAGCCTCCAATTTACCGCACCCCTCATGAAAGATTCAAAGCGCCAAGACTTCTGAGAAGATTTGGAGAACATGGACCAAGCTATCAAATTGGCGAGTGCGCGCAATTCTGAAACGTATAAGAATTCAGCTCCTGAGAGAGTAGTTTCATGCGACACCTGGATGATTTGACGCATGCACGCCTGAATTCTGATATGTTGCAGAGTAACCTTTAAGGGTTCAAAAAAATAATAAAACTGAAACATTTCAGAATAGGGATCTACAGATGGCACGAGCTAAGATTGGAAGGATACCGGCCGAGGATTACTACGACGAACGACAGAGACGTTGGGTCTGGCTCTTCCCTAGAATCGATAGAAAGATGAGCGCAGATCAGATCGTTGATCTCGATACCTTTTGCCAGATAATTTTCTCCCACAGTGTCAAGAGACGAGGAGTTGCCAAAGCAATTATCGAAGCGTTTGTTGAGAATAAGAAGCCCATGTATTTGAGAGAACTCCAGTACAAAGTTCTGGAGCGCATAAAGGTCAGCAGCCAGACGTTGAGTGATACCTACAAGGCTATGCTCAAGAGTGGAATGCTCGAGAAGAGATACCGCAATGACCCAACTTACATTAGCAGGCAGTTCAGCAATCGACTAAGGGATTTGGCTCAGTACTGGGATAACTACTTGGTTGCAAAGAAACTCGTTCCAAGCCAGTAGACATTGAATGATGCGGCAAAACTGAGTCGTTTAACTAGCCCTTTCATGCTAGATTTGACTTATCATTGACCATAGCTGATTATCACAAAGCCTTCAAGAAACTTGGAATACTTTGCCCATTGTCTTCTAATGATCAATAGGACATTTCGGCCGAGATTTCGATAGGCTACCTCGAATTTTCTCTATTTCTTGAAACGTCTCCGATAATTCCAATTTTTCGATTAGCATTCTCAAGTGTGCCTCTTTCGCTTATACGAGGAGTATCGACAATTTTTTATTGTGATAAAGAAAACTAAGCGTGGTGTGCTGAAGATGGGCGCTATGCAAATAGCCAAACGAATGAGGAGGAGAGAAAATGCCTAAGGGTGGATACATGGGTAAAATTTTGCGAGCGGACTTAACAAATGAAAAAATGAGGGCGGAAAGCCTACCTGCAGAAAGTGTCCTAAGGAAATATGTCGGATGCTTTGGACTTGGTTTAAGAATACTATACGATGAATTAGCCCTAGGAGTCAGTCCGCTGAGCCCAGAAAATCTATTAATACTCATGACGGGGCCACTCACGGGTACAAGAGTGCCCTCGCCTGCTAATACGACCATTACTACACTGAACGCTGACACCCAATTCACGGTTGGTCGTTCACACTCTCACGGCTGGTGGGGTCCTAGACTTAAGTTCGCTGGTTTCGATGGTATTATTGTTCAAAAGGCAGCAGAAAAGCCGATTTATCTCTGGATACACGACGGCAAATTCGAGATTCGCGATGCAAATAGATTGTGGGGCAAAGACACTCATGAAACTGAGGATCTAATCAAAGAGGAACTTGGTGAAGCGAAGGCAAGCGTTGCCGCAATTGGACCGGCAGGCGAAAACCTCTGTTGTGGGGCTGGGGTTTGGAACGATAAGAACCACTCATTCTCACACTCTGGTGTAGGTGCTGTAATGGGTTCCAAGAAACTGAAAGCTATAGCAGTGTATGGAACAGCTGAAGTTCCAGTTTTTGACCCAGAAAGACTTGAGGAAGTAAATAAGAAATGGCTGGACAACCTCTTCAAAAGTACCGTTTCGAGCGGACTTGCCAAAGGAGGCACCCCGAGAGGCGAATTCAAATATCCAAGAGATATGTCAATAACAACATCCAAAAATATGCTGGTCGTAAGCCCTCCTGAGCTTGGGATGGGGATGGCAAAGCAAAGGGTAACTCCAAAGCCCTGTTGTAGATGTCCCATAGCTTGCAGTTATGACGTTGAAGTCACGACGGGTCCCTACAAGGGGTTTGTAGGTACGATGGCTGGTGGAGGTGAAAACTTGGAAGGCGCGTCTTCCATCGCTGGAGTACATGAAGCGGGAGCTGTATTCTATTTGGAAGATCTTTGTGACAGAATGGGTTTTGACTCAAGTACAATTGGCTGTACAATAGCTTTAGCGATCGAGTGCTATGAAAAAGGCTTACTTACAAAGGAGGATACCGAAGGCATAGAACTAAAGTGGGGAGACGACAAGCTAGTTGCAAAACTCTTTAGAATGGCGGCAAATAAGGAGGGTAGACTAGGCAGACTTCTAGCCCTCGGACCAAAACGAGCAGCTGAGATGATCGGAGGAGACGCTCCAAAATTCGCAATCCACATCAAAGGTTCGGGAATGAACCTCCACGACTGGAGAGCAACGTGGGGCATAATGCTTGGACAATTTGTTGGGGGCGGATCTGGATGGCCGGCACCAGCGGCTGACGCGTGGGCACCTGAACCTGATGTCGGTTATCTTGATTTCGAGGAACCACTGAACCCGAAACTTAAGCCCATTGCTGTATACAAGACAGGGAGGAAAAAGTTCTGGGATGACAGCAATGGGACATGCTGGTTCGCTTCATGGGGTGTCCCGGGAGTCCTTGGATTCTCAACTGCAGCGGTAAATGCGGTGACTGGTTGGGACTTCACTCCTGAGGATGCTCTCATGCTCAGCGAAAGGGTTGTAAATCTTGAGCGGGTTTTCAACGTAAGGCGTGGACTTACACCGGCTGATGATTATGACGTATCCCCAAGGCTTGTTGAAGCTCCGCCAAGCGGCAAGGCGAAGGGCAAGGCAATGGCACCTTATGTAAAGGGAATGGTGATGGAATACTATAGGCTGTCGGGATGGGATGAGAAAACAGGAAAACCGTGGAGAACTACGCTTGAAAGAGTAGGCCTTAAAGACGAGATAAAGGACATTTGGGGTTAGAAGACTCCAATATTTCCCAAAACCGGATGAAAGTCGGGGCTAATCTATCTACTCGCCATATGCCAGCTTGTCGCTCTAAGCATGCGGCATTCACCTAGCCCTCTTATTCCAAAATTTCATCTATTTGGCGAGAGCTGATGCTTCTGAAGCCATCAAGAAGCGTCACGAAAGACTCTGTCTAAGTGAGACGAACAAAAATTGAAGGGACAACTCGGTTGGCGCCACTGAGATTCCTATCAATAAGCCCTGAATTTCCGCATTCCGATTTTTCGAAACGTCTGTGATAGTTCCAATTTTTCGAACAGGCGCGATCTGGAGTTAAGTCGCATATCGTGTATCTGGCTTAGCTTGAGCGGGCCCTTGGGAGGTCGGCAAAGGAGGAAGTGGGGGAGGTACACCGATTGTTCGCGATAGGATTATTGACTCAGCCATAGCTGCGTTGGAGATTGTCTGAATAATGACGATCGGAGGCGGCTTCTGTTGCTTGTGTTCATCAAGCACTTTGGTGACTTCGTCCTTTTCGCCCATGATCTGAGCCCTGCCTCTTAGGTTGATCTGAGCGATCGAAGGAGTAAAGCCTACTGCAAATACGAACGGCGCTTCTATCATTGAATCAGATCTCCTCTCAAGCTCAAGTATGTTAATGTTTACTGCTATCTGAACTTGGGTTGGTAACGGTCTGTCTACCTCCCACAGCCGCTCCGCGGAGACTTGAGTCATGAAGACATTGACACGCATCAAGCTTCTACACCCTCGTCCACTTTAGAGAGGCCTTGAGCTTTAAGGGTTGTCTAGTAGGCTCCTCGATATCTTCGAGGCTCAAAAGCTCTAAGATTTCTATATGGCACTCCTTTTCATGCGGCTCCATTTCGTACAGTTTCCTATGCATCAGGGTTCCCCTCTTCAATTCCGGCCTGCTCTGCGAGAGACTGGACTCGTCTAGGTGAAATCCTCTGGACAACTAGGCGCCTGCCAACGATCTTCACGAGAAGAGAGTCGCCCTCTCTAAATGGAAAGACCGAGTCGTCAGTCAACTTCGTCGACAAATATATCCTAGGCGACCTATAGAATGCACCTCGCTTTCTCGCAGGCTTCCTTGTCACAACGAACTTGGTTACTATTTGGTCGACCATTTACTTTACCACATGCGTTTCCTATTTTCTTCCTGAAAAGGCATAAAATGGTTATGATAAACGGAATAGCAATCGGTAATCATCGCGGACATCAATTTTAACAGGTCCACGCCATAACAACTTAGCCGATCAAGATGGCGTTCGCTGAGACAGGTTCCTCGCAAAGCTCTTCGCTAGCAACCTTTCGCAACATTTCGAATATGAGCGATTGTTACTGTTTTTTGGATAGTGCCACTGCGGTTTAACCAGTATCGGACTTTCGGAAATTGCTTTGCCGTTTGAACCCCATAGATAGGTTTTCATATAAGCACGGTCGCATACTCTTGCCAATATCAGGAGGATACACGATCTGCTGAATGAAATTAGATGGCACGGGAGAGCGGGACAGGGGGTGATAACAGTTAGTCGACTCCTAGCTTATGCGGCTCTGATGGAAGGCAAGTATGTTCAGGCTTTTCCTGAGTTCGGACCCGAAAGGATCGGCGCTCCGATCAGGGGGTTCACTAGGATCAGCGACAAGCCAATCGAGATTCACAGCCAAGTATACACTCCCGACACTGTTGTAGTCCTTGACTCGACGATCATGAAGACGGTCAATGTGACAGATGGGCTGACCGATGGAGGCAAGATTATTATCAACTCAAAAATGGAACCGATAGAGATGAAAAAGGAACTGGGCCTTAAGAACGCCAGCGTGTATACGGTCGACGGCACCAGAATAGCTCTCGACGTACTCGGGAGACCAGTAGCAAATACTGCCATGCTAGGAGCGCTACTGAAAGTATCGCCATTGACATCGCTAAATGGTTTGATCAAGGCGATGCTGGAACGCTTTCCAGGCCCTTTGGGTGCGAAGAACGAGAAAGTGATGAGAATCGCATACGAGGAGGTAAAGGGATAATTTTGGAGAGAGAAAAACCTGGATGGAAATCCATTCCAATCGGAGCAAACCTCCTGGAGCCGGGATCCTCAACCAAGTACAAGACCGGTGATTGGCGAACCTTCAAACCTGTAATTGACCAGAAGAAATGCACAAAATGCTTAATCTGTTGGATCGATTGCCCTGAGCCTTGCATCTTGAGGACCGAGAAAGGCGTGGAGATCGATTACACGTATTGTAAGGGCTGCGGGATATGCGCAGTAGAGTGTCCGGTAAAGGCGATTGTAATGGTGGAGGAGTAACATGGCAAAGATTGTTGGATTGAACGGTGACGAAGTAGTTGCATATGCAGCGAAACAGAGCGGAGTAGATGTGGTTGCAGCATATCCTATCACGCCGCAGACAATAATAGTTGAGCAATTCGCAAGGTACGTAGCGGACGGAGACGTTCAAGGCGAGTATGTTTGCGTGGAATCGGAGCACTCAGCAATGTCGGCGTGCGTAGGGGCAAGTCTTGCAGGAGCGAGGGTTTTTACCGCCACGGCTAGTCAGGGGCTAGCGTTGATGCATGAAATGCTTTACATCGCGTCAGGTCTTCGCTGCCCGATAGTCATGGCGGTGTCGAATAGAGCGCTCTCTGCGCCGATAAATATCCATGGCGATCACTCTGACATGATGGGGTCTAGAGACTGCGGTTGGATTCAGATCTATGCCGAAAACGCCCAAGAGGCTTATGATTGGACTATCCAAGCGTTCAAGATAGCAGAAGCGCCTGAACTTCTGCTTCCGGTTAGTGTTAATCTTGACGGATTCACCATCAGCCATTCGATGGAGGGTGTCCGCGTACTAGAGGACGAAGATGTTGCCGGATTCCTGCCACCGAGAAAGGCGGAAGTCACTCTGAATCCTGACAAACCGATTACTGTCGGAGCACTCGTCCTGCCAGACTACTACTTCGAATTTAAAGCTCAGCAAGAAGACGCGATAAAGAAAGTTCCGGAAATGATCACTCGTGCCACAGAATCTTACGCAAACCTTTCTGGAAGAAGGTACGGGATATTGAACACTTACGGTATGGAGGATGCCGAAGCAGCTATACTCTGTCTGGGCAGCACCGCTGGAACGGCAAGAACAGTCGCAAAAGAGCTCCGCGAAAAAGGTATGAAAGTCGGGGTTGTAAAACTCTGGCTATACCGACCATTCCCTGTCGAAGAGATCGTTTCAGCGATAAGAGAGGTGAAAGCGTTAGCGGTTCTCGATAGAGCTCTGAGTTTCGGAGCGCCATGTAGCGCTCTGGCTGCCGATACTATCGCTGCGCTGTACCAGTCCAATATTGACCTTAAGATTCTAAACGTGGTTTACGGACTTGGAGGTAGAGATGCCACCCCGGATCACATGAAGTCTATCTTCGAAGAAGCCGTCGAGGTCGCGAGGGCAGGAAGGGTGACTACTCCAGTGAGATTCGTTGGAGTGAGAGAATAATGGTAACTTTGAAAGAACTTTCAACAGATGAACCCCGAGCGCCAGGACACCGTCTCTGCGCTGGCTGCGGACCAGCAATAGTCTCGAGAATGGCTATGAAAGCATTGAGAGGCCCTACAGTAATAACAAATGCAACTGGATGCCTTGAAGTAGCCACTAGTATCTACCCATTCACCTCGTGGCGAATCCCATGGGTACACGTGGCCTTTGAGAACGCTGCCGCGGTAGCTAGCGGAATAGAAGCAGCCTACAAGGCGATGACGAGAAGGGGTTCATGGAACAAGAAGGTTGATGTCATAGCTTTCGGCGGAGACGGTGGAACATTTGACATAGGGATCCAAGCGCTTTCCGGAGCGCTCGAAAGGAGACATGACTTCGTATACATCTGTTATGATAACGAAGCATACATGAATACTGGCATTCAAAGATCAGGAGCAACCCCAAGAGGCGCTTCAACCACAACAAGCCCTGCAGGAAGCAAGATACCTGGAAAAGTTGAATGGAAGAAGAACTTGGCAGCAATCTGCGCCGCCCATGAAATTGACTATGTGGCAACAGCTTCCCCCGCATTCATGTTAGACTACATAGCTAAGGTTCGAAAAGCGATAGAGGTGGACGGCCCAGCGGTTATACATGTGATTTCGCCGTGCCCACTCGGCTGGCGTTCAGACCCAGCGAATACAATGAAGATTGCTAGACTAGCAGTGCAAACCACGTACTTCCCAATATACGAAATCGAAAAAGGAAAATACAGACTAAACGTAAAGGTGCCGAGACCCTTACCGGTTGAAGAGTTCCTCAAGACACAAGGGAGATTCTCTCATCTCTTCCACCCTGAATACCGAACTGAGATCGACGCCATTCAGCAACATGTGAATGAAGGATGGAACAACCTACTTCAACTCTGCGGAGAAGCAAAAGCCTGAAACAATAGGTATTTGAGACACAGTTCGCTCCCGAGGAACCTAGATGACCGCAAAGAGAATAGTGGCAGTATTCCTAACATGCATAATTCTATTTCTTTTAGTCTATCCCTCAATCGGCTCTGGAACCCTACTACTGAAGGTCAGAAACACTCCTGTCAAGACCGAAGCTACACTGGAGGGTATCTATGTCACCTTCAAGCTCGTCATGGCACACCCATCAAACATGGCAAACGACTCGGGATGGAGAATTCTTGCGAATGAGACTAGAAGACTCGAGTTGGTAGCGTTGACTAATACGACTGAAATATTCCTGCAATCTCACTTAGCCGCTGGAAAATACAACATGATAAGGATTCAGATTACCAATGCATCCGCAATAGTCAATGGAAACGAAGTCAAGTTGGAAGCGCCTCCGAAAGACGTGACGATCAATGTTGAATTCACTTTGAGAACAGACAGAGAAACAACTATTCTTCTGGACTTTCAAAGTAACTACCAAGAGATCCTAACTCTGAAGCGTCTACTGCCAGTTGTCAACGCAACTGTCGTTCGCTAAACACTCAGGGCAAGCCGCTGGAAGCGCGTGCTCTCTTGCAGAAATCGCCTCGACCGAAATGCAGAAAAATAGCAAGAGCTTCAAACCTTAGGTGGAGATTGAATTTCATGTGCATATTGGGCAAAAGTAAACTTGTTGAGTTAATTCAAAAGTACAGGTGCATACACCCCTTCGACTATGAACTGTTGGATGGAGACGGATATGTACTGACGGTCAAGGAGGAGACTACCCTCCACTATCTTGAACACAAGAACCTAATATCTTACGAGATAGTCTTTACTCCTCCCAACATCGTAGCACATTTAACTGCCAAGAGCAGGTATGGTCGTATGGGCCTTTCTTTTCTTAACGCCGCAAAAGTCCATAGCGGATTCATCGGCAGGCTGGCGCTGGAGCTCGTCAACCTAAGCAATGACAGACAACCTATAACGATCAAGAGAGGTGATCCACTAATGCATATAGAATTCATGACTAGAGAAGGAGAACCCTCTCCTTATTCTGGAGCCTACATGTTTCAATACATGAGCTCAGAGGAAAAAGCGCTCTATACGAGTCTCTTAACAAGACATTTCAAAGGTCTCTTCGACAAGAGCCATCTAGAATCGATGGCAAGGCAAAGCATTGAAGCCTCTCAAACTCGTTAAACCCGAAGCCCGGCGTTTCCAGCTAGTACCTTCAAGCGGCCCTACTCTTCATTAGTAAACTGGTTCCTACAAAACGTTATTTGCTCTTGCGCCGTTGGATATGCGCGAGGACTGCAATAGTAAGCAGTGTAACAACGATGCCGATCATAGCGACTTCGCTGAAACCTTGGCTCACGTCCAACGCTATCACGTCGCCTTTGACAGTGGCGTGGCCTCTCGCTGTTATTGTTGCCTTGGGGTCTATCTCAGCGCGGAAATGTTTTGTTACGTTATCTTCTTTGAACTTGATCAGAAGGTCTAGTGCTGGTTGAGCACTGAACTCCCACGTAGTTGATTGAGTGCTGAAATTGTACGTCTTACTCCACTTCTCGACCGGCAGTTCAAAGCTGGTGAATTCAAATAAGGTTGCGTTTCCTGCTTCATTTCTAGCCATGGGTAAGGTCATAGGCATTGTTCCGCGTTTGTAGAATATTGTTTCCGTTCTGTTTCCATATTCCTCCACTATAGGTAGGATGTAGTTCTGTCCGACGAGATTTAGACTAATATTGCCAACTCGAATGTCCTGCCTTATCACGAAAGACTTCCAAGTGCAGTTAATATCGAGAATGTCCCCTCTCTTGGATTGCAAACCCCCCAGCTCAAGCCGAACTGATACATTCATCCAAGTGTTGTTCAATGTCGCACTCATCGAAAACGCTCTCAGCGAAGCTTGCGGACACTTGGCTCTTATAGCGCTCTCGAATTTAGCTGAGGCGTCCGTCAAGTTTTCACCCGACAAACTAAACCTCGACTGAGGGAGAACAGTCATGTTCTGATAAATTGAAGATTCGATCTTTACCATCACGCCGTCAGTTTGAATCTGAACGGAAATTTCACTTGCTTGTGCAGGAACAGTCTCGTAAAGGAAGATTATGAGCAATATAAGAGCTGATGCGAAGATCCTACTCAAAGTGTAGACGCCGACCTTGGCTCACACAGTTCTTTGGAGCAGATTCCATTGTTGCTCAAAATCAGAAGCCGAGCCATCTATATAATACTACTGATTTGCCTTTCGCTCGTTATCGAACTCTCGTGCCTGATGGGACTCCCTCTGGAACCGTGAGCCAGACAGGCTTTCCACCCACATCTGCTGCCAAGAGCATACCCTGTGATTCTATTCCCGCTATCACCTTCGGTTCAAGGTTTACCAGAACGACTACAAGTTTGTCTATAAAATATTCGGGCGGGTAAAATTCAGCGCCACCAGCGACTGTCTGGATAGCCTGCCCGCCTATGTCAACGTAAACCTTGAGAATCTTCTTCAACTGCGGTATCTTCTCAGCCTTCACGACCCTCCCTATTCGTATATCCAACTTTTGAAAATCTTTCATCGTCAACGACATCGACATCTCACCCAGTAAAGCTATGTGTTACCCTCTGATGGCTTCAAAAAGTTTTGTGTAAGCATTGTTTCAACCTGTAAGATTCATTTATATGCGTTTACCCCAGTCTATGAGAAATGAGCTTGGGGAACGATGCCAAAGAGTCTGCTAGTTCTTCAGCCTGAAGGAAAACGCCTGAAGGCCACTCTCGGCAAGACTATTCTTGAAATTGCTCAAGAAGCTGGAGTTGACATTCAGTCAGTATGCGCGGGCAAAGGAGTATGTGGAAAGTGTAGAGTCATCGTCCGTACCGGGTCAGAATCCCTGTCTCAAGCTTCAAAGGTTGAAAGAACACTCTTCTCAGATGATGAAGTGGAGAAAGGTTACAGGTTAGCGTGTAGATCAATTATCGCGAAGTCTGGAACAATCACAGTCGAGGTCCCTTCTGAGAGCAGAGCTGGTCTACAAAGACTATTGGTCTCCGGTGTCGAGACCTGTGTCGAGTTCGAACCTTCGGTTCGGAAATATCTGGTGGAAGTTGGAAGACCGACATTGATGGAAGCGAAGTCAGACGTTGATAGGTTATTAGATTCATTATCTGGACAGGGAGAAAGACGTATAGAAAGGATCTGCCTAGACGCCCTGAGACGCATACCTCACGCGGTCAGGAGTGGAGAGCCGAAGGTCACTATCACCGTGTGGGAGAGCAAAGAAGTAATTTCGGTTGAAGCGGGAGACAAGCAGACAAAACTGTACGGGTTCGCTGTCGATGTTGGCACCACAAAGTTGGCAGGATATCTTGTGGACTTAGATTTGGGTACGATCGTCGCAGCTGCGTCCTCTATGAACCCTCAAATACCATACGGCGAAGATGTAATTTCACGAATCTCTTTTGTCATGAAAGATCCGAAAGGGTTAAGCCAACTACAGACCTTGATCATTAAGGAAATAAACAAGCTTATACTTGAAGCGTGTAAACGTGCTCACGTTACACCCGATCAAGTACATGAAGTGACGGTAGTCGGCAACACTGCAATGCATCATATCTTCTTCGGCATATATCCGGGCTATGTTGCTCTCGCACCATACCCTACGGTTCTGCGAAATTCAATCGACGTAAAGGCAAAGGATCTTGGAATAGACATCAACCCGTGCGGCAACATTCATGGGCTACCGGTGATAGCTGGATTCGTTGGAGCTGATGCAGTGGCGGACATTCTCGCGACCCAGATGTACGCTTCGGATGATATCGCGATGATGATAGATATTGGAACGAACACTGAGATTGTCGTTGGTGACAAGAATAAGCTAACTGCATGCTCTTGCGCTTCAGGGCCTGCCTTTGAGGGCGCTCACATTAAGAACGGTATGAGAGCGGCAACAGGAGCTATAGAACGAGTCTACATAGACCCTGATACGTTTAAGATTGGATATGAAAC
>Ga0209725_1001366_pt1 | contig 13819 bp, 17 predicted proteins | sample I18A1metaG_FD_184145 | JGI IMG/M metagenome (GOLD analysis project Ga0209725, IMG submission 184145) | Lake sediment bacterial and archeal communities from Gulf of Boni, Indonesia to study Microbial Dark Matter (Phase II) - ​I18A1 metaG... | ecosystem: Environmental > Aquatic > Freshwater > Lake... | reverse complement strand
CGTCGCTGCCAACGCGTTTGAGAAGCTTCAACATTGATGCAAGGTTGATTCTGATCTTCGTTGGCTCGGCGCACGAGTACTCATCGAATGCGGTCTTCTGCCATTCAAAATCAACCATCGCCACATGCGAAGGATCCATCGACCTTAGCTTGATCCCGTCGGGAGTAGCATTGAAGTCGGCCTCCTCAATAAGTGTCGAGATGGCAGCTAGGAGGTTCTTCCAAAGCTTCGCGTCGCTTATGGATGCTTTGAACACTACGCATTCCCTGCCCTAACGTTGTCAAGTAGTATTTTATGTTAACACTCGGGTTCTCTTGGGTTATTAAGCACGGTGGGGCCTCGCCGGAAGCCTCAGCGCTCTTCTTCCGCTTGTGCTGGGTCGAGATCCTACGATGTTTCTCGCCAAGTGGTTGCGCAGCTCGCACACCTGAAGAATTGAGTCGAAGACTCGTCCGCGCCTCGAGTCTGTACGAGCCAGTAGAAGGCCTCCTTGTGGCCGCACTTGGGGCATTCAACCTTCATTTTGGGCAGGGTCCTGATCTTCTGCTCTTCCCTGCCGATGACGATGATGTTCTCCTTCTCGGCTCTTAGCTGCTGGACGCTCTTTTCTGGTTTCCTGGTCTCGTACTCGCAGCTCGGGCAGCTTAGAACAATGGACTTTGCCTTCTTGACAGGTACCAGCCTTGCCCCACATTTCGGACAGAATCTCAATTTTCGCCGATCCGCCACGACAGTCTCACGGTCTCTATTAAAAACATTCAGAGGAGTAGGGAACCCGGCAGCCCTCGGTTGACGACCAGTCAGATTCTGCCTAGTGAACCTGAGCGGCCAATTTTCAGAAGGTGCAGCTACGATGCACCTCGCATCAGGAACTTCTCAAGTGAAGAGGCGGTAATCCTCGCAACCCTCACGGCTTCCGGGGGGCCTTCCCTTGAGGCGCAAACCCCGAGAAGTTCCTCAAGATCGATCTTTCCTAAGCCCGCGTAATAGACGGAGAACGTCTTCCCCCCTGCCTCCCAATTCGCCGCGGGCAGCTTGCCAAACTGCGCAAGTGTTCGCTGGGAGAACTTGGCGGAGGTTTTCCGAAGCCGTTCGGTGAGAGCCTTTCGCCGAAGGACCGCCAACACCGGAAGTCTCGTCTTCCTACTGAGAGCCTCAATGTCCACATAGCTTCCAGACTCGGTGACCAACTCGTCTAGGCCGATGACTCTGAGCTGGGGATAGTGTGAGGAGCGGGTTACCATCCTGGCTATCCTTGAAGTTAGGTCGGTCACTTTTGACGGTATACCGATGCGCATTACCCCTTCAAGCCAACGGTTTCCTCTGTAGACCACGCCGACGACTTGGACTGGGGCCGCACGTCTGGGATACGGCTTTGTGCAAGATATCCCGAGAACGCGGATCTCTCTCTTTATCACGGTATGTTGGACTTCCCCTCTTCGATCTTCTTCGAGACTAGTCTGATCAAGTCAGCGAATGCATCGACGGGAGAATTGGGCTCGGCCGCAATCTGGTCGACCGCTTTCTCGATCGAAACCAGCTTGTTCAGGTAACCATACACTAGGAGAGCCTCTACCGCGTTTGCGGAGTCTTGCCGGGTTGTGCGATGCGGAAGCTCCTGTCTCAGTCCTGATCTTCTGAGAGCTTCCGCGAGGATTCTGTCGCTGACTTTGATGCCTTGAGGTTCTTCGAGGGCTCTTGATCTGGCAAGCGAAAAAACGAAGTTTACGTAGGCGTCTCCGAGTTTCGCGAGTCTCGTGTCTGTGAGAATCTGTCTTAGCTGTGATCTCGGCGAGTCAGCTTGGGACGGTAGCTTTGTCGAGCTTTTCCAAGAACTCGTTGCTCATCTCGCCTACCTTTGCCAAGGCTCGCTCCAACGCTTTCCCCGGAGACGACTCTCGTTTCGTCCTGACGTAGAGGACCGAGTTGGGAACGAGAGGATGCGGAACATCGTATCCAGCCATCTCAACGGCCTTGTCCTGCAACAGTACATACTGGAGCAGATTGCAGAAGGTGTGTCCTTCGCCCTGGATCTCGAGCCTCAACTCGTTCTTCGATTTCAGTAGGACCTTCAGGTTCATCCGCTCCACCTCACTCATGCTCCGTAGTCGTCGGCCAAACGCCTCCGCTCCACATTGCCGCATTCGCGACACTGCAGTCTGCGGTTGATCAGGTGGAGCAGGCCGCCGCACCTCGAACAGTACGCTTTGATAACTCCAAGTCCTCTCCCCGCGGTTGTGAGTTCGGGGATCCTGTTCTTGTCATTGAAGACCTTCGCCTTGACGATGTCGCCTGTCTTGCAGACATCATCCATGTTCCGCTCGTATCTGGGACTCGACGAGGAAATGTGGAGTATGCCCGTGAAGGGTCTCCCAAGGACCTTCGAGTCCACCTTCAAGATACTCACGATGGCGGACTTGTCATGAACATTCGTGACTTGACCGATCACCGTTGAGCCGTCCGTTGGCATCGTAGGCGTTCTCGTCTTCGCGAGCACTCTCACAGTCCTATCCTTGACGTCTGCGAGCATCTCGCCAGTAAGGTGGGAGTAGACTACACCGTCCCTCTCATACGTGCCGGGGCCCGGCGAAAACTCTTCAGAGACGCAGAGCTTCTCTCCCGGTACAACAAGTATGGGCGTTCGAAAATCTCTTGCAGGCATGTCCTACTGAACCTTGTTTCATCTCGTTCGACAAAGAGCGGAGGTCGGCTCTGCCGAAACTTCGTTTCATAGTAAGACAGGGCTATTTAAGCAAGGGTAGTGCTCGACGCGCCCATCAACTGACTTGATTAACCGGCTTCAGTTACGGCGAGCATATACGCGTCTTCTGTCAGGTCAGATCCATGGAAAGCATCGTCGAGCGACTGCGAAAACTAGGACTGACAGAGTACGAGGCGAAGGTCTACTCAACCCTACTGAAGAACCACCTGAACAGCGCATCGAAACTCTCGGAGAGGTCAGGGGTTCCTAGGACCAAGATCTACTCGGTTCTCGAGTCGCTCGCAGCCAAGGGGTGGATCAAAGTCTACTCCGGTACGCCCCTGCTGTTCAAGCCGCTGGATCCCGCGGAAATCTTCGAGAGAATGAGAAAGGACTACGAGGCGGTTCTCGAGGTCGCCAAGACGATGCTTGATAAGGATGAGGTGAAAATGAAGGAGAAGTTTGTGATAACCAAGTATGACGTAGGATTTGAGAAACTGAAAGAGCAGATATCGAGAGCAAAGACGGTTTGGATAGGAAACGCCACCACAGATTTTCTTGAGAAAGTGAAGCATACATTCGACCCCAACGCCGAGGTCAAAGTGACGCTCTTTCCGGGAGAGAGGAAGATCGCCGGCACTAAGGCACAGTTCAAGGAAGCCGGTATCCAAATCGTGCAGCTGGTGAGAAACGAGGAAACGCCGGCTCTCTCAGTCATCCTCGACGAAGACAGAGTCTTCTCAGTTTTCAAAGACCCGACAAACGACCGTTATGTGATCATCGAGATGCTCTATGATGATTGTTCCAGATGCATCAAGGAATGGCACAGTCTAGGATGGAACTCTGCGAAAGAGGCCTAGGACAATTCTGCCGACAGCAAGGAGAGTAGCAGAGAATGAAATCAATCAGGAAAACCCTCGTCTACGGGTTCGCCGTTTGGGTAGTACCGTTCGTCATTGCAATCATGATATTTCCAATCAGGATCTCAGACCGCCCGTTGTTTGAGTCGATCATGCCCTTCGTCGTGACACTCTGCGTAGTCTCATTCTCAGTCTTGTATCTCGGCGGCTTGCAGGCCGGTTTTCTAAGAGAGGGCACTATGCTCGGGATCGTATGGTTCGTGATCAGCATAGCGCTGGATCTTCTCATGTTCATGCCGGAGAGCCCTATGAAAATGGGCATTGTGGACTACATGAAGGACATAGGGCTAACCTACCTAATCATCCCGACAATAACTGTCGGCTTCGGGTATCTGGCCGAGAAGAAATGAAGCCTCATGATTAGGCGAAGCCCAGGCGAACACCATGAACAGAATCGCCAACCTTCTGATGATCCTGAACAGTGCCATGGCCGTCTGGGCGTCGCTAGTCTTTCTCGTGTTTCTGAGACTGGACTTGTTGAGTTGGATCATGCTGAACACATGTTCTCCTACACAATTTGTGACTATCCTGGCTCTGGCTAGTCAAAGGAGGGTTCTTATGAATGCCGTTGTTCCTTGGCTGCTATTCTTCGGCTTCGGCGGACTGCTAATATTCAGTTGGACCGGATACATGATAGTCGCTCAGATAAGCCACATGATAATGACGGTCACGGCTGTGTTCATCTCGGCACTTGCGGTGAAAGATAGGAAGTTCAGAGATCTGATCGTCGGAATCACGATCGGACTTTTTGCGTTGGTTCCTTTTCGATTCTGCCAAGATCAGTTCCTGAACGCGCATCCAGAATTGCTACGCCTATGGCTTGGAGTAGACTGAACGTTGAAGAGTAGTCGGGAGGTGATCTCTTGCCAATAGTGGATGGAAGATATGAGGCAAAAATTGGCACCACATTCACGAAACCCGAGAATGGAATTGAGGAGATGAAGCGAAGGATTCAGAGATCAAGGGGTATCAGGATCAACAACATTCCAATGACCCTCCTTGACGAACTGAAACCACTACTGAAGGGCAAAGATCTGAAGATAATCCTGCCCCTCGGGTCGACCACGACACAGGAATTGAGAGAACTATGCGACATCGGCGTAGCCAACTCGCGAATCTACGTTGAATACGATGGAGAAGAGGCGAACTCGGGTTCCGTCGGACTCTCAGATATCATCTTCAATATTGCTTGGGTTGACGCTCGAATACTTGGGGTCTCAACGATGGAGTACAGCAAGTGCGTCAAGTGCCTGAGAGGAACCTTTGAAGGCGCATGGAGATACGCAAAGAAGTGAGAAGCACGGACCCTAGGTCAAGACCACTCAGCTTCGCTGGCTTGCTGGTTCCGTCCGAGTGCCCCTTGATCTGTGAAAGATTATAGAGCAGCCGAATGAAAGCCTCACAGGCGGGAATGATTTGACTCGAGCAGTCTTGATCCACGAGTGGGTAGGCTTGCTCATAATGGTGATCGCTGTTGCGAGCCTTGCCAGTACCGTTTGGAGCATCGTCCAGAACGCCTACTTGTACGAGTGCCCGACGCCACTTCCTGAGATTCCTGAGAAAGAGAGGGTTGCATGTCCCAGCCTCTTTCAGAGAATCAGCTGGAACATACCCGGCCTGTTCGTGGGCATCGCCATGCTGCTCTTCGGCGCGTGGACCTACAGGAGGGGGAAGGAAGGCGTACCCCTGATCTCTATGAGATGAACCAACGACCTCGGCGATGTGACTCTTGAAGGCGCGTCGAGATGCGCAATGAGATGAAAAAGGACACTATGGTGGGCTAGCAGCATGTTGTTCTCCGAAAGATGCTATGCCATACGGGCCACCCGTCCACACCTATTGAAGAAGCCTCCTCCTGACGGAGAACCACTGCGCTAGGCGTCACTTACTTCTCGTTGACGAGCATCGAACCATTTCGGATCCGCCAGAACCACAGATGTCTCGATCTGACGTTCCGGGATCGACCAGTATCTTCTCAACAGCTGATCCTTCTCCTCCGGTGAAACGAGTCGAAAACCATGCTTCTCATAGAAACGAATTGCCCAGGCGGCGTCCGCCCATGTGCCAACTAGGATCGGGTGAGTCGTCTGCTCGCGAAGAACGGATAGCAGTCTTGCACCTATGCCATGATTTCGTTTGGCTGTGCGAACGTAGGCGTGTCTGATGAGCATCACGTCGTGAACATGTTGAATCCCCATCACACCAACGAGTTCATGATCTTCCTCGTATCCCCAGAATACGACGCCCTCGTCCATCTCACGGCGAAGCTCTTCTCTCGACATGTAAGGCTCTTTCCAGCGGTCTGCAGGGATGATTCCTTTGTAGGCTTGAGCGGCGTCATTGATGATCGCGTAGATCGTCTCGAAGTCGCTACTGTCACATTTGCGAATCATGAAACCCATCTCCGCCCATAGCGAATGACGAACAGCGCTCTGCGAACGTGGATGATGAGCAATGAAAGTCGGCTCATTCAAGCGCCTCGACTTGTATCCTGTAGCAGTCAACGTTGACAGGATACCTTCGCTTCCTGTGATGCTCGAACATTCTCGGAAGATCGAGCGTGTATTTGTGGATGGCATGCACAGCACACCCGCATCGCTTCAGGTAGCTGAGAATGTACTCTCGCGTGGCTGACTTGTGGATGGAGTAGACTATGCGTCCTGTCTTGATGGCCTTTCCCAAGAAGATCCTGTCAAGGTGTCTCCTCTTCGTTCCGAATGGCGGATTCATTATGACAGTATCTAGTCTCCCATGGACGGCATCTAGATCGCCTAGTATCCAGTCGATCTCGACCTTGGCCAGCTCAGCGTTTTCACGAGCTACATTGATCGCGACAGGGTCGATGTCTACCGCCACCGTTTGACGTGCGCCCAGAAGTGCCGCGCCTATTGCAAGTCTGCCAGTGCCAGTTCCAAGATCTCCTACGGCCTTGCCAGCGATGTCTCGGTAAACGAACGCTGCATGGAATAGGATGTCAGCCGCGATGCTGGCGGGGATCGTGTACTGTTCCAGACCGATGCGTGGACTAGGGTGCGGCCGCATCTGCTGCAGCAGGCGTTCGATCCCACGCTTCTTCGGTATGCTTACCGTAGTCTTCCCAGCTCTTCTTGCCGATCGCTATCAGCGCCTCTTCTGGATTCACCATGGGCTTGTGATAGCGGCTGCGGTCGTCGATCGAGATTCTCGGGCATGCAACCTCCACAAACCCCTCCATGTCCGTGAATGACTCGATTGATTCTGGTACCAACTCTGTGGATGCTATCAAGGCACAGATCTTCCCGGTCTCTTCCAGAAGGGTCTTCAATCTCCTAGCTAGGGCTAGATTCGCTTGTCCGCTCTTGAGTCCGATGATGATTCCGACTTTTCTGGTTTCCTTGAACTTGAGGATGGTCGCGTACCTCTGCCGCAGTATCCTATCAACAAGACCAGCGGCGTCTCGTACCGTCTGCTGGTACGGGTCGACCACGATCGTCCTTTTGCCCGTTGAGAGTGAAACTCCGAGGGCGTGGAAATCCCCGCCCGCGATCACTAGGAAAGCGTCCACGTTGTTCGCCACAGAGAGAGCGCTTGAGTAGTCGCACCCGAGAACTTGACCCTCATGCAGCAGCCGTCCGGACGGTCTTCCTATCCATACGGTCTTCCCGCCGCATTCAAGTGTCTCCTTTGCTGACTTGAGCAGATGCATATGCTGAACTGACGCCGCCAACCCGATCTTCTTCTCATTCTTCAGAAGTTTCAGAGCTTCAGCTAGCGGTTCGTCGACCTTTTCATCGGATCTTGCCTCAACGTAGACGACTTGATCGCTGGGGGTCTCGCTCGGAATCTCTGCGTGGCCTACATGAATCAGGAGGTCTGCGTTGACTTGCTTCTTCTGCTGTAATGCCAGATCGCAGGCGCCGTAGCAAGGGTCTCCGGAGATCAATACCTCAGCACCGGTTGCGTTCTGAAGTCTTTCGGCGAGTCCTGCGGCGAGCGGCTTGAGTCCTTCCGGTAGCTGAAGCAGGACGCGATGAACTGCCCGCCTCTTGATTTCATGGATGAGGCGGGGCTCCTCGAGATCGTACATGGGAGGCCGGGGACTTACGGACGAACCGGCCTCGAATTAACCGTTGCTCGAAGCCGTCAAACGGCAGGCGGCGAGAGCCGCATGCAGCTGATCAACTCTCCGTTTGGTGACCCAGCCCTTGTGGTGGCGGAATCCGCCGCCGAAACTCCTCGGGATATGAAGCAACTCGTGGATTATGACCTTCTCCCTCTCCGTCGCCGAGAGATTGTCGAAACGTTCTGAGATAACCTCGATCGCGTAGTGAGACTTCATGCTTAGGCCCCGCTGCCAGACTCTCGGAAACGAGTGCACCCGAGCGATGACGCCTCGAGACTTCGACCCGACACTCCTGACGCAGATCACTCTGTCCTTTGGGATATGGACAAAACCTAGTGCTTGGATCAGCTGATCCGTCAGGAGTTTCACGTCGGAGGCCGGGAAGTACTTGATTGGCATGGCCGGTTGTGGGTCCCGCAACAGGATAAGGTCTTGTGCAATTAGCGTGCAAATGATCGCGTGGTGGCATGAGAAAAACTGTCTACTTTGCGGAGATCGTTCGCGCAAACACCCTTGGTGAGGTTCGAGACAAGCCTTTTTTAGGCCTGTGGAGGCCACTCTGCGCCGGCACCGGGTGAATCTCGTATGGAGTCAGATGAGCTGACAGCACAGCCGATCACTCTCGCCGATGACGGCTTCGACATCGTAGTGGGAAGATATGATTTGATGGTCGTGGACTGCTGGGCCCCATGGTGCGGCCCCTGCATGAGCATGGCTCCCATTATCGAGGACCTTGCCGAAGAATACGCGGGCAGAGTGATCTTCGGAAAGCTGAACACAGACGAGAACCCCCTTACAACTGAACGTTTTGGAATCTTGGGCATCCCAACGTTCCTTTTCCTGCAGGGCGGGCAGGAGGTCGAACGCATCGTCGGAGCCGTTCCGAAACACGAGATCAAGAGCGTGCTTGATAATCTGCTCGAGCAAGGCTAGCCGATCCGTCCCTACGTTGCCCAAGATCTGATTCCAAGAGTTGCCAGGTTGCCTACGTTCACTCTTTTCAGATGCTTGGTGGCCGCGCGGTAGCAATCCTGCACCTGACGGTACGGAGTCACCGGAAGATCACTCATCATGAAGTCTGGGTGAAACACGAGCAGGCTGTAAGGTATCCCCGCATCCAGATTCGCGAGGAAGACGGCGATCTTCTCAACCTCCGAAGCGTCTACGTATCCCGGTACAAGCAGCGTTGTAGCCGTCAACAGCGGCATGTCCTGTCGTTCTCCGCCATATTTTGCGAAGAGCATCTCGAAGTTGTCGAAAGATCTGCGGTTCGAGACCCCGCTTAGAGCTCTGCTGACCGTGTCGCTGGCACATTTGAGATCGAACTTGATGTTGCCTCCGCTTCTCAAAGAGAGTTCTGCCGCTCTCTCAACGAGCAGCCTGTTTCCAGCCCCGTTCCATTCAAAGCATATTCGCAGAATTCGATTCTGAGGCTTTGAGTCGAGCATGGCCCTCGAAGCGGCTACCGCGAATGGTAGCTGAGGTTCCGGCGACCCGCCGAAGAAACACCAGCATGAGATCCGCTTGTTCGCAAGCGTGGTTGAGACAAGCGTCTCGACGCTGCAGCGGGGCGCCTCATCAAGCCGCTTGTGAGAGTCGTTCTGGCAGAACAGGCAGTCGAAATTGCAGCCGTAGAAGAAGATCGCTAAGTTGTAGTATCCGATCTCAGGCCCGGGCTTGCAGGCGTAGTTGGGATAGCCAGCGCCGGTCCCGGCGGGGCAGAACCAAGCGGCGCAGCAGTTTGTCACCTGCGGATCTAGATAGTAGTACAGAGCAGCCTCATTGGGGCTTGTGTCCGAGGTGAAACCGTCGCTTGAGTTGGCCCGCAGGCCACAGTAGCCCCTGTCTCCCTTGCCGATCACACACTCGTTGGCGCAAAGAGTACATGGAACACCTCCCCGCGTCCGCGCGGGAGTCGCCGGCAGACCAAGCCTGTTTCGAACCTTGGCATGCGCTTCACGGAGATAAGGCTCAGCTTTGTCGTAGTTGCCTCGGATACAGTTCACGCACACGCCCAGACTCGAAGATATGAGAGAAGACTCACGATCGCACGCAAGGCACCTCAGGGTGGTCATGATCCTCAGAGAATCCCGCTCTGGATGAATTGACTAGAGTCGGATATGTCCTCTATGTTTCAGTCCGTGAATCGGACGACGATTGAGTCGAATCGTCATCCGATTCGACCATGCGCCCGGCGTGTGGTCTACCCCCACCCCCCCTAGGGGGGGTCCCCCGCAATGAGCACAATATATAGAGCGTTGTGCGCCGTCTGACGTTCTCCCGGTTGTGCGTCTTCGGAAGGTCAGCGCGGGCTTGGTTTCAGCGCGGACGCGTAAGCTTCTCCAAGAGGATCCTCTGCTCGACCTGAGCCACGAGTTTCCTCGTCTGCACCACAACGTCCGGGTTGACAGATATGCTGTCGATCCCTGACTCGACTAGGAATCTCGTGAATTCTGGGTAGACGCTCGGGGCCTGACCGCAGATGCTCACCGTCTTGCCGTACTGGTGAGCGGTCTCGATGAGGCTCTTGATCGAACGCTTCACCGCGAGGTTTCTCTCGTCGAAGAGCGGCGCGAGTATCTCGTTGTCCCTGTCTGCGCCAAGTATCAGCATGGTGAGATCGTTGCTGCCTATCGAGAAACCGTCGACTCCTGCCTTGCAGAATTCATCGGCTAGGATCACGTTGCTTGGGATCTCCGCCATGATCCAGAGTTTGAAGTCCTCATCCTGCTTCAGTCCTTCGCGCTGGAGAAGCTCACGAACTTTCACAAACTCCTCGACCGTTCGGTTGAACGGTATCATGCACCACAGGTTCTTGAGACCCATCTCGTCTCTGACTTTCTTCACCGCGGAGATCTCAAGCTTGAACGCTGGCTCGTATTTCGGATCGGTGTAGCGGCTTGCCCCTCTGAACCCGAGCAGTGGGTTCGCCTCCTTTATTGCGCTCTCGTACTTTTCTCCGCCTTCCAGCTTCGCGTACTCGTTCGTCTTGAAGTCGCTGAACCTCAGCACTACGGGCCGTGGGTAGAATGCTCTGCAGAATGTTGCGAGCCCCTCAGCCAGCTTGTCGACGAACTCTTCCGGATGCTTGATCTCGATCAGCCACATCGGATGCTTCCTGATGTGGTCGTTGACGATGAACTCCATGCGGAGCAGGCCGACGCCATCAACTGGAAGCTGGGCGACTTTCTCCGCGAGCTCCGGTTCGCCGAGGTTGACGAGGATCTTTGTTCCAGTCACGGGCGCCTCAGAGAACCCAGACTGCGCGGAGAACGCGAGCGGCTGCAGCGGGGGAGCGACAGCCTCCTCCACGACTCCCTCATAGACGACCCCTCTCTTTGCGTCAACGGTGACATCCATGCCTGACTTCAACAGTTGCGTGCCGTTCTTGGATCCTACGATGCATGGTATTCCGAGTTCCCTGCTTACGATGGCGGCGTGGCAGGTCATGCCTCCGCTGTCCGCCACAATCGCCTTGGCCTTCTTCATAGCCGGAACCCAGTCCGGCGCGGTCATCTCTGTGACCAGGATCTCACCAGCTTGGAACTCCTTGACGTGTTCGACTGATGGAATCACGTGAACCTTGCCGGCTGCAACTCCAGGCGAGGCCGGCAGACCCTTGACAAGGATCTTCCTCTCCGTCACTACGGTTGCCCTCTGCTCGATGGGGGCCTTCTTGAGCGACCAGACGGTTTCAGGCCGTGCTTGGAGTATCAGTAGCTTGTTCGTCTGCCTGTCGAGCCCCCACTCTATGTCCATCGCTCGGCCGTAGTGTTCCTCGATTGTGAGAGCGTACTTTGCGAGCTCGGCCACCTGACCGTCTGTGATCACTTGACTGTTCTTCAGCGCGTCGGGAACGGGCTTCTCCTCAGTGCCGCCCTCCGGTTTCTGTACGAGCATGACGGTCTTGGTCGGAATGCTCTTGCGGACAATCCTCAGCGTCTTCTTGTCGACGTAGTAGTCGTCTGGTGTCACTCTGCCTTGGACCACGTACTCGCCGAGCCCGTAGTTGGCCTCTATCATCACAACGGAATCGTCGCCGTTCGTCGGGTCTATCGTGAATATGACTCCGCTCGCTTCAGAGTAGCACATCATTTGAACGATCGCTGACAGGGCGACGTTGAGATGGTCGAATCCTTTCTGTACACGGTAGAATATCGCCCGGTCGGTGAACAAGCTCGCGTAGCATTCTCGAACCTTGTCGACTACTTGGCTCACGCCGGAGATGTTCAGGTACGTCTCCTGCTGCCCTGCGAAGCTCGCGTCCGGTAGGTCTTCCGCGGTGGCGGAGCTCCTGATCGCCACGAATGGATTCTTCACCTTCTCACGTGTGGAGAGCTCATGGTACGCGTCAACTATGACCTTCTCAAGCTCCTTCGGCATCGAGGCCGAGTTGATGATCTTCCTGATCTCTGCGCCCACCTTCTGGAGCATCGCGGTGTCGTTTGGGTCCCGCAGCGGCTTCAGCGCGTCCGCGATCTTCTTGTCGAGCCCGTTCTTCTTCAGGAAAAGCCTGTAGGCTTCCGCTGTGAGCGCGAAGCCGTATGGGATCGGAACCTTCGTCTTGGACGTCATCTCGCCTAGGCTTGCCGACTTGCCCCCGACGACCGGAACGTCTTCTTTCCCTATCTCGTCGAACCAGAGCATGAGCGAGTTCTGCTTGCCCGAAGACGCCATTTCATGCACACCTGGAGTTTCGTGTCAGCACGCTCAGGGAGCGTCTAATAAAGCATGATACCTGAGCCGCGAAAGGTACGCTCGCCACCGCTTGCGGCGTGAGAAAAAAGCTTCACGTTGGGTACGCTGTTGACTCATTCGTGAGAAAGGCTGATGATTCGTCCTAGGCTGCTGGTTGGGGAACAGCTCGCTCGACCGTCACTTTGCACGTTGCCGCTAGCTTGCTTGAGCTGACCCTTAGTGCCTCTTTCGCCAGATCCACGTGGGGCTGATTGACGTACAGGTCGAGTATGGCCTGGCCAGCTCGGACGCGGGCGGCTCGGCCGACCGGTTTTCCGAAGGCTCTCCGCATTCCCTCCTGAAGCCTGTCAGCGCCGGCGGTCGCGATCATGCGGTTCTCCCGGAGGACAATGTGCGGGTACGGCCGCAGTCGGACCACGTAGCCCGTCTCGCCAAGCTTGTCGAGGAGGACCTTGTTCGCCGCGATGCGGGCCGCCTCCAGCGCGTTGTGGCGAATCTGGATCGGAGCCTGCGCGACAAGGCTGACCTTGTACTCGTAGCTGGCTCTCGTGTCGCCCATGGTGAACTTTGAGATCCTAGGCGGCGGAGAGCCGTGGATGTACTTCCCACGCGTGTACGGCTGACCGCGCGGGGCTCTGTAGTTCCGACCTTTCAACACTCTTCACTAGGCGAGTCCGTACGCTCACCTCGAGTGCCACTAATATCTATTTCCCGCGCTAGCGCTGGTACCTCCGCGTCTGATTCATGGGCTTGCCATACCTGTTACTTTTCGTCTGATCGTCGCGTTCTGGATCAAGGTTAGCCACTTGTTCTCGCCTTCGACCTTGATTCCAGCACGGCTTGAGGGCGTTTCTCCGCCAAGCGCCATGTGAGCTCTCAGATAGTTGTGGAAGATCTGATACCCGTCAAGAATTGGTGAATCCTCGCGCTTGAGAGAACGCATGACCTTCTCCCTCGACCTTACCGTGCCATTGAACGCTTCCATCTTCTCGTTTCCTTTGTCTCGTCGCCATGTGATGTGCTCAACATGTTTGGTCACTGGCTTCTGGTGAGCATAGAACTCACGCTTGTACGCAGAGTGGTATGCGTGTAGTCCGTCTGTGATGAGTGTGAGCGGCTTTCCACCTCCTCTTTGCCTTGTCGGAACAAACGACTCGCGTATTCCATTGATTCGCGACTGAACTTGTCACCCGCAACCTCTTCCGCCATCCAGAACCGTGTCTCATCATCCAAGAGAGCGTCGACCATCCCGTTCAGTTCACCAGTTGTGCTCTCGTTTCCCGAAATAATTTCACTACCCGCCTTAGGCGGTTTATGGTCAAGCTGAATGAGAAGAAGATACGTTGGATCATCCAGCAGAAACTCAGGGGGAGGGGTGCAGGAGAGATAGCGCTGATC
>Ga0209725_1001365_pt1 | contig 13821 bp, 11 predicted proteins | sample I18A1metaG_FD_184145 | JGI IMG/M metagenome (GOLD analysis project Ga0209725, IMG submission 184145) | Lake sediment bacterial and archeal communities from Gulf of Boni, Indonesia to study Microbial Dark Matter (Phase II) - ​I18A1 metaG... | ecosystem: Environmental > Aquatic > Freshwater > Lake... | reverse complement strand
AGAATACATGGAAATGAAATAGTGAGCCAGATTGGGGGGAAAAGAACCAGTCCTTGAGCATATGCTATGCAAGGTATGCCCCCATCGAGAAGCTGCGGTTTGTTTCCAACTGTTGGGCAATTGACTAGAACATATTTCTGGATATTTCATCTTTCTTTTCCGCAATGCTTGCATTCCCATTCAGAGCAACGGTCTTTTCGTATTCCATATATTAGTTATCGCGCGCAAATCTTCTTAAGTTAATAATGGGCAGAATTTAGACGAGCATTTTTCCTTAAAGAATGAATCTAAGAATTGGACACGAATACGTTCAATACTTGACTTTTGAGCCTCGTCAGTCAAATGCTCAAAGCATTTAATGATATTTCTGGGCAGCAAATCGATGCCTTTAGTCACTATCTCGTCTATTGTCTTTGCAAGTCCCTCTTCGGTATAAGGATAAAACTTGTCAGAGACATCACGCCTCTTAAAATCCTCATGGTTTATTAAATCTTTGATAAACACGAAGGCTTCTTCTCTATTTAACGGGGGGACCTCCAAGATGGAATGTGCACTAACGGTCTTAAGGTCGTCTATCATTCCCTCGGTTATTTTTTCAGGATCAGGCGTAGCGAAACTCATAAGGATCAGGAGATTTGTTGGGCACTCGTCTATTGTGCGTCTGATTCCTCGTTGGATAAACTCCTGTTCTTTTGAAGGCCTTGCGAACAACACGTGGGAGTCATCCATTATCCATACAATTGGCAATACACGATCTTTCCCACATGCTTCTTGAGAGGTCAACAATCTGATTATTCCGCCTAGAGCAAGAGCTGCGTCTGAGTCATTTTGGATGTTGTTCGTCACTCCAATGGCATTCATATCTCGTCTGCTTAATTTAGCGCCCTGTAGCCACATTCTTGACAGTCCGAACAGGGGATCCCTTAAGGCCTTCATAGGAGATATACTCCACATTTTGGCTAGATTGTAAACAACTTGAGCGAAATCGTAAGACCTATGAGCAATCTGATCGAGAATCCAGAAAAATGCATCCTCTTCGCTTCTTTTTCGAGTCAAAATTTCCCATAGATTTAAACAGTTTTTTACGAAGACCTCAAAATTGAATGAAGAGACGAAACCGTCTTGATAAAGTCCTAGGAAATTCCTCGCTTGGGTAGGAAACTTGGAATAGATAAACGTTAGTCGTTTTTCCTTTTCAAGGAGAAAATCAAAATGCCATATTGCGTGCGTCTTGCCGGCGCCTAAATATCCCCAAAGGGGTTGGACGAACGACCTTCTCCTTTCAGCAAAAGTTTGGAATAAGTTGTGCAGTCTACTGAATAGATCTTTCCTGTCAGCCCATATAGCCGGATGTTTTTCCGGGGTTACTCCAAACGGCCATGCACGAAAGTACATACAAAAGCTCCCAGTCTAAGTTATAGAGAGGTTAGACAAGTATAATACTTCAATTTTGCTAGATATCCAATTATGCCCACCGCCGAAGTAGGATATCTATTATCCGAGGATAGCTACGTTTGGACCAAAAGAGGAATACTAAAAATAAATGAATTACATGAATCGGACTACGTTTTAGGACTTGATCTTGAAAAGCGGGATGTCGCCTTTGAAAAAGTGGGATGTCGACCCCTTAAGTTGAAGGTAAACAGAGCACTTAGGATCACGACGGATGTTAATGAACTTCTTGTTTCAGAGGAAACTCAGCTGTACACTTCAAATGGAAAGAAGGCGGCCGCCGAGGTCTACAAAGGCGACATGATCGATATATTCTACAGGCCTCGAATTTTTGGTATGATGAAACAGTTATACAGTTCAAATCCACAGCAACGCGTGGATGTAAATAAGCATCAAATTGCGGTCACAGAGAATCTGGCCTACGTATTGGGCACACAAGCAATAGTTCCCTACAGAGAGTCCCATAGACTCGTTTTATATCTAGAAAGCGGGTTCAACTATAGGAAAATCTGTCAAATTCTCAAGGAAGCTTTGCAAGAAACAAAGTTGCCTCACAGAATATACTACCGACCAACAGATTACCGAAAAATCGTCATATATGATGATTCGACAGAAAATTCACTTACCCGCATGATCTCACAACTCTTCAAGAACTACGAAATGCCAGAAGTTATTCGTACTTCGCCAACAACCGTCATCCAACAATTCCTTGAGGGTGTTTTTGACTCTCGCGCGAAAATAAGTAAAGGGGGACTTGTAAAGTTCTATACGCGAGCTTGTAGTGACAAAATTCGCCGTTTCATCTTTTCTGCCTTAGTTTTGTTTGACATCCAGCCCAGGTACACCTTTGTTAGTCAGACTTCAGAGGGACTCAAACTGGTATATATCTATCTTGCGCTGCCACAGGAACGCCCATTCGATCTTAAATCTCTGGCTATTACATCTCAGGAATTTCTCGCAAAAAAGACGAGAGATGACACAAAGGTCTATTCAGAGGTCAAACATATAGTAAAACTCAGACGAGCTCAATGTTTCATCTCTCGCGTCAGAGAGCACTGGGACCTAATTGCAGATCTCGTTCCAGTTCATTATCAGATTGTTCAGTTGAAGCAATAGCACAAGAGATTTTAAGTGACGTGATCAACATTATTTGTGATTGTTTTTGATCCCGAAGATAAAGGACGTACGTTTACCTGCAAGAATCCACGTAACAAGCCCTCTTGGATTCGACTGGGTTGATTCTAATTCCAAATCTGTGGTAATTGGACTCGAAAGCAAAGAATCTAGATCCAGAAACGCCATTTTTCTAGGAAAAATCAATGAGACCGGAACGACGCGAAGCTTCTACAATTACAACCTGTGGCTTGCAATAGATTTTCCTCACATAATTCTAATATGTGGAAAACGGGGAACAGGAAAAAGTTACACTTTGGGAGTTATTGCCGAGGGGTTAATGGGATCGGATAAGGTCTCCACAATCGAAGAACCAACATACGCCATGCTAATTGTTGATACGTTGGGTCAATTCTGGCAGATGAAGTACCCACCTATGCCCAAAGACCCTGATGGCCAGGAGCAATTGTCTCTCTTAAGCAGCTGGGGATTAGAGCCAAAGGGCTTCAAGAATATCAATATTGTTGTCCCAAAAGGTTGCAACCAGTATTTCTCAGATTGGATGATATTTTCGATCCGTATCTCAGATCTAGATCTAGATGATTGGTGCGGCCTCCTAGGGGTAGATCGATATTATTCGAGAATGGGTCAATTGATGAGTCAAGTGTACGAAAAAGTAGTTGAGAAAGGATACATGTGGGTGAAAAGGCATCTTGAAACAGGCGACATAATCGAGTCGAAACGCGTCGACCCCAAGGAGATTTACAATATCGAGGATTTAGTTGAATGCCTGGATCACGATCAGGAAATCAACTCCAAAATTTATGGCTTTGAAACTAGGACAATTAGAGCTTTACGCAGCCGTCTAGCGGATCTTCGCAATTGGAAAGTTTTCGATGAAAAGGGATCCTCTATAGATGATGTATTCAAACATGGAACCGTAACAATAATGAATCTACAAGAAGTGGACTATGCGCTGAAGTCTCTAGTCGTGGGTATACTCGTCAAGAAAATCTTCAAAGCTCGCATCGAAGCACGAGGTGCCGAAGAAGCGACGAAAATAACAATGCGTAGAAAGGGAAATGAGGAGGGCGTTCCTCCGGGATGGTTACTGATCGATGAAGCGCACAATTATTGCCCGGAGGCAGAAATTACAGCGGCGAAAAACTGGCTAATAAGATATGCAAAGGAGGGAAGAAGCTTGGGATTAGGATTGATCCTCACTACGCAACAACCCTCTGCATTATCAAACAAATTGAGCTCACAAATCAACCTCTTGATTTGCCACGGACTGGCGTTTTCGCAAGACGTTTCTGCAGTCGAAGCACGATTGCTAAATGAACCCCCAGAAAGTTTCAGGCTTGAGTACGAAACAATTGAAACAAACGTTCTTAGAAGAATATTAAGATCATTGGAAAGAGGCGACGCATTGATATCAGCCTCTGGAGTTAATCGAGTATTCTGTGCTCAAGTGCGGCCTAGATTGGCGATGCATGGCGGGGGACCGCCGAAACTTGGCTAGTCGTTCTCGCGGAAATCCTGAGAGGTTCAGAATATTGTTGTATGACATTCCCGCGAGGATATACGAAGGACTTACTGCTGCCCAAAATGTCTTTGGGATCTATTTTTGTTCCCCATGGCTCTCTGAAATTGGAATACCTGGATTCGTAAACCTTCTGCAAGTTAAAGGTAGAAATAAGGCATTTGAGGTACTTACACGACCGCCACCAAAGGATGCTCCATGGCACTTGCAAATGATGAACATTCTTTCCGAAGAATGTAAAGCAAAGATATACTGCAACCCAGTATTACATGCAAAATTATACATCGTTATGGCGGAAAGTGGAGCGTTCGCTGTTTTCGGATCTCCTAATCTTACGAAAACAGCTAGAAGCAATATCGAGGTGGCTATCATCACATATGACAAGTCATTTATAGATAGCTTGTTCAATATTTTTCAGATTCACCTTAAAACACTATGTAAAGGTTGGAGACTAGAATATGGAAGAACTGAAACCTGAAAATTACTGTTTAGACCGGTTTGATCTTTTACTGGATCCAGCACTGAATGCAGCAATCTACGCCGGAAGAAATGAGTTGGCCAGTAAACTCAAGAGAAGAATTGATAGGGCCTACAAAACTGGCACAGCCATGCATACTCTTCTTTGGGGGCATTATGGCGGAGGCAAAACACATACTCTTTACTATCTGGTTAATTACATAAAAGAAAGTGGCTACGAAGCTCATGTTTTTCATCTGCCATGTCCTTCGTTCGCTAAAAGAAGCGTGGTCGAGCTATACGAAGCAATAACTATGTCTTTTGGGCAGAAATTTGTATTTGAAATTCTAGAAGATGTGTGGAATATTACTCAGCCGCAATTCCAAAAAGCGGGTGCCAGAACAGATACAGATAAAATCGAGATCATCGACAAATTTGTGGATCATAGGGATCTGGCTTCAGTCATACTAGCCTATCAAAAACCAAGTGCAGAAATGCCCTATCTCATTTGGAAATGGCTGAGCGGAGAGAGATGTTCAGCCAAGGAGAAGCAATCATTGGGAGTGATAACAGACAACTCCGCTCCAATGAACGCTATTCATACGCTTTTATCTATTGTTATTACATATACCAAAATCAAGCGTTTGAGAAATGAAAAAAAGTTACTTGTATTGATGATCGACGAATTGGAACAGCTTATCGCTTTAGGAGAAGCCAACGACTTTATTGAATTGTTTAGGCGACTTTCGGAACAGAAGACGCTCTTTGCAATGCTGCTAGCATATACTGCGGCGGCTGCTGACGCAGTCCCCGTTCTTAGCACGGCAGCGGTGAGGCAAAGGTTTGGCTTTCCAGATAACTATATAGAAGTGACAGCCTTTACTGCGGCAGAAGCCAAAGCCTTTGTCGCGGAACTCCTCGCTTTGTTGAGACCTAAAGGTGTTAATGTAACTGAAATAGCCACGGAAGCTGCAAGAACTACGGCTGAGACAGTTTCTGCTGACTTTTACCCGTTTTCGGCAGAGGCGATTGAGGCTATGCTCACAAAGATATCTGCGAGTGGGGAGGTCCTCTGTCCGAGAACCATAGAAATGGCCTTAACAACGGCGATAGGTGATGCGTTAATACAGGAAAAACCATCTAAAGTGATAACATCAGACCTCATTTCATGATGAAACGATTTTCGATACGTCCTTTGAAATCTTTACGAAACGCCACTTTCCACTTATGTCAACATGGTATTGAACCAGTCTAGGATCAAGTTGGCGTATGCTTTCAATAATTTTGGCTATAAACGTGATTCTGACCAATTTTCTCTGAAGCTCAAGCGCTTCAAATGCAACGAAATTCTCAAACAATATTTTATCTACTACAATGTGTCCGGCTTTTTCGAACTTCAGATAGCAATCGACTAGGAGGTTCTTAACATCGTCCGAGGAAGCTTCATTCGTAATGTTAAGATACACTTTTCCGAGTTGATAAAAAGCTTCATCGCCAAAGGAGTCTACTGTACTCTTGGAAATTATGTCGTAGACATTTCTAGCAAAAGGGGAAATTCGATAAGTCCCCCTTCCTCTTTTCTCCAGTACTCCGAGGTCAATGAGCCATTCAAAACGGGGCGGGGCCATATGCCTATATTTAGCATAGAGATCCGACATACCCCACTTTCCTTCTCTCTCAAGATTCATTCTTTCCATCCGAAAACTTTTAGCCCTCTCGGCCTCCTTTTTCCGCTTCGTTTTTTCGGAGTAGTCAGTAGAACTAGAGTATAAGGTCTCCATCATCTTCGGATAAAGTTCTTCCATAAAATGGTTCATGGCCACTCCTCGTGAGACTGTGTCTTGTCCTCCTTCTGCCAGTTCAGATAACCATTTGAAAATGTGGAAAACTGCCAACCCATCGACCTCTAGTAATTGTCTTAGAAATAGAACGCGTTCCAAGTCAGAAAGAACGAGAATGTTTTCTGAACGGGAGGAGTGATCTTTTATGTACTTTAGAGTATTATTAGCTGTTTCTGTTTTTGAGAAGATTCTTCCAAATGACCCTAGAGTCTGATTCTTTGTGTTTAGAACACCGAAATCATAAGCCAAGTTGACATAATTTCTGGAAATGGTCAACCCTTGTTTGTCTGTTATCAATCCTGCATCGCTTAATCCTGCAGGAAACTTCCAATAATTTGAGTAATCCTTAGTTAACGAGTGTAAACGATACGAAAAATATTCCATGCTATAAGGTTGGAAATCATCTCCCAGGCAAGAAAGTACTTTTAAATACCCAAGCCGACAGGTGTCACCATGAACTTCTTCCAGTTTTCGGCTCGAGAACATCTTGTTTACCCTGCGAATCGCCTAAATCTTTGAACTACTCTCTCTCTTATGTTTTGCAGTAAGCCACAACCTTCAAAGGTCATAATAATATTCTGAATAACAGTTGAATGTATAATTATGGTTATTCCGTCGGCATATAGAACACTCCCGTACGCGTACTCAGGAAATAGGATACTGAAAAGGAAATGACGCACAGTCGGGATCTGATCGCTGGCTTCATATGCGTCGGTGCACTGACTGCGAGCACTTCCGAACCGTAAGCAACCGTTATCTAGCGCATTTGTCTATGGAGCCATCAAACTCAGTGCTTCAAATACCTTTTCGAAGGAGCTTGGCAAGCACCATTGGTAGTGCCATAATCGTCAAGGCCGATAGGCCGTTCCCGATAGTTGAAGCAGGGATTCCGAACACGGCTGCATGCGCATCTGAAAGAATTGTTCCACACCAGAAAAATCCGCCCAATACAATTGCCCAAATTATTAGTTCAAAATTTCTTCTAAATCTGCCAAGAAATCCTTCTCTCGCAAACATGACTAGAATGCTAACTAAGGGGGCAATCAGCTGCCTATTTTCAAGGGAAACCCTAAGGCTTGTTGTTTGCTTATATGGGTACTCATCAGAAGTCGGCAAAGTTTTCACTGCAACACTCAGACTGCCAACTCTATCGTCTATCTTGAATTCATTATAGATTTTCATCCATTCGTTAGCTGAGACTCGTATCTCTTGCGGACAAAGTTCAAATTGCTTGTCCGGAAGCGAATAGTCGATTTGGAGTCTATAGGTTTCATTCACTTTAAGTCGGTAATACTTCTTAGGTTTATGTTTGTCACCGGCTTTTTCCGTCTCAAGATAGATGGAATCTTTAGACACGCCAACAATACGATAGAAGACAGCGTTACGATAAACTTCCATGCTGCCAAGTGAGTCAACAATCTTTTTCCAAGCTTCATTGACTCTACTATATTCACTTGAATCAACGATCTTCACAGATGGGAGAGCGCTAGTTGGCACATCAAATGCTATGTAACTTTGTTCAGCTGGTGGCAACGACTCTAGGTTGTCCTTCAACTCCTCGGCGAATTTGTCATAATCGTCACAGGACAAATACTCTTGAGTTTCGAGCCAAAGAACAAGATTATCGCCGTCTACCAAGGCCTTGGCTATCCTGACTTGCCGAATAGGCATAAATCTTTGTGCTACATACTCTTTGTCAATTTTCTTAGCGTCAACGCACACGACCCAAGCTAGTTTGCCCTCCAGACTCTCTGGCGCAGTATATGTTTTTGCAGGTATCCACTTCTTTCTATACGTAGTCATCTTCACAATTATATTCGACGGCGATGCCAGGATCTCCAACAGCTTTTGAGTGTATTGGGGGCGCTCAGCTGTCGGCATTTTAAAAAGAATCTCTTTAGCAGGTCCTTCCATAAGATCCTCCCCGCAAAACTTGGCTGTTCCGAGAATCTTGAGATAGCCTACTCCATAGTTAAGCAGGTGACTATAGTTATAGATTTCGCTTTCCTCCGCGAATAATGACTTGCCCTTGACTCTACCGATGACGCCAGTCCGGGATCGGCCGCAGAAACCCTAATTGGAAAGCTAGCATATTTACAGTGTGGATTTACCTGTATGGAATGGCCGATTTCTATGGAATTAATTAATCCCGAATTTCGGGCCGAAGACTACAGAAAGCTTATGATGAAAGAGGAAACCAAGGAGAGAAAGTTTCTGGTCGCAAGAATCTCTGGCACAGAACAAGAAAGAGACACACCGGTCTTCAAAGACTGTTTTCGAGTCAGAGATTACATAAATATAAGAGAGGGTTCTGACTGGGCGCGTAGATGGCTAGGGGCCTCCTTAGAGGAAATACTTTCGCCGACATTTCTCGGCCTTGACGAAGACGGAAGACAGAAACTTGAGTTTCAAAATCCGGGTTATGTTGCAGCTTTCAGATTAGGGGGCAATCCAAGAGACTATAACAACGCGTTCACGGTACAGGTTGACGGTTGTTGCTATGAATGCAGCTTCTGTTTCGTATCTAAAGAGCAAAAGAATCCTCATCTTGGATGGGGGTCTTTCTTCTCTGCTACTGAGATTGTTGACAACTTTATTGAAGCTAGAGAGGAATATTCCAAGAGAAGGAATTCAGCAGTAAACGTTATTCGACTTAGCGGAGGAGAGGTCACGACGATAGTTCCAGAGCTTATTGTAGATCTTAACAGCGAAATCAATCGTAGAAAGATGTCAAGATCCACCTATATTTGGATTGACACAAATCTCTCGAGTAAGAAATATCTGGAAAATGTGGAAGACGAACTTAAGATCCTGGCGAGGCAAAGAAATGTCGGCTTCGTAGGATGCTTGAAGGCCGTTGGCAACAGAGAGACTGGCAAAGAGTATTTTTCCATACTGACCAAGGCGCTTCCCGAGTATTTCAAGGTGCAATTTGAGGTACTGGATTATCTTGTAAACGAGATCGGAGCCGACTTCTATGTCTATCTTCTCCCAATAATCTCTACTGAAGAATCTGTGATAAGAGAACGACTTGAGGAATGCTTTCAAGAGTTGCAGAAGATTCGCAAGAACCTTCCTCTGAGAACCAACATGCTGAGAATAATCGAATATTCTCCTACGAAGACTAATCTGATAGAAGCTGAAAAAGAGGGGAGACCTTGCCCCAAATATGACGAGAAAACTGCCTTCAAGGTGTGGTATGAGATCTTGCAAAGATACTACTCACAAGAAGATCTGGCAAAGTACAGATGCCAAATTCGCCTAGACTAGGTGGGGTACTGAATTAGCAAGCAAATGCCGAATTGGTTTGTTACATTCAGCTCTCGCCATCTTCCTCGGTTTCGTAGACCCATTCAGCGGCAACTCCTGTTCAAGTTGCTCTGTTGAAGAGCTGAAGATTTGAAGCGATACTTTTACCAGTCTCTCTGATTCAAGTCAACGGCTGTACACTTGAAGCTTGTGCTCGGCTTGGGTGAAGTCAGAGTCTACGTTCTAGACGATCTTCTGAGAAGGCTAGGCAAGGATTGTGAGGTATGCGTCTACGGTCCAGCTAAGAGACGTTTCTTAACCAACGAATGCCAAGAATGTATAGAGCGAGCTGAGAAGCTGGTCCACTCCATCGCGCCAGACCCGAACTACATCTCAAACCCTGAGAAACTCGACAAATGGCTGACAAGGAAAAACTCTCCTACTTCCCAAAGTCCCAGATGAAATAAGGCTCTGTCGGGAGTTGTTTTCTGATGCGTAGGTGGTGTGAAGACTGTGAGCATCTCAGAATCTTAAATGAACCTCATCCCGGCGCTCCGTTCTGCATCAAACATTGGAAGCAAGCCTTGCTCACAAGCACATCCCCAGACCTCAAGCACGTAGCAAAAGGCGTTATGGAATCAATCTAGGTACTATGGCGCCCAATATTGACCCGATGACCGAAAAGATCCCTACCATAATTATCCGCACAAACGTTGAACCCTTTATAGGCCAAGTTCCATCTCTTGCCGTAGCCCGATATTCTTCGAGTAGTGTTCGATATCTTTCCAGATCCTTCTCCTTATCCAATTCCAGTTCCAAAGCCTGCAGTTTTCTTCGTTTCGAATTCACCATTAAGCCGTGCATTTCATACGAACCATACATAATAATCGTAGCAAGAGCCCCGATCGCTATAATGCTCACGTAAACTGCAAAATATAGCGACCATGACTTTGATTCAATGGTTGGATTAACAAAAATCCACAAGAATGCCCAAACAGAACCAAACCCCAATACCAACCCTACATATGAGAATATCGACAGAAATAGATCTGATAGCTGTCCGTAGTGTACGCTAAGCGGTCTATAGCGCGGAACATTCACAACATTGATAGTCCAAGTCAAAGCCAAAAACCCGAGATAACCGACTGCGATCGACCAAGAAAAAATGCCAACGACGCCCCATATGAAATCAAACAGAACGCCCCTGAAGAAGAAGAAATCAAAAGCTGCCAATTCAGGAGGGCCCGAGAAAGGCAATTTTGTAAGCCACATCCCAACCGCTGACAAGATTGATGCAATAAGGAAGGATATGGCCTGATACTTCTTGCTGTAGATCAAGTTCAGGCCGGGTTGCATTAATATTGTCGCGATCCGTTTAAAATATCTCTCTAGGAATATCTCGTTGATGCTCTTAAGGTCTGAATGTTCGATATATCTTACGAAAACGGGAGCAGATATCAGTTTACCTGCAACAGAATAGTTGACGTCATGCACAATATATTTCAATTTTTCAAATAACGATCTCAGGGACACTAAGGGGACTACTATGAACGGTAGGTCTCCGATTAGTCCAAGCATGGTCGCTCGAGCATAAGAAATAGCAATAGGATAGTTGAGTAGCAAGACGACATAAATTGTCAACAGAGCCCTTGGAAGAAGCGAGAGAAATATGAAGAGGTAAAGGGAACCACCAAGAATTCCGACTTTGAACCACTTCCTAAGCCAAGCTTCAAGCCACCACTGCTCAGGCCACTTGAGCTGGTCAATCCATTTGCCTTCTTTCAGCTCATAGAGTGTTTTAGTCTGGCCGCTCTCCAACTCTTTTCTTAGGCGTATATCTTCCGATACTACCTTGCATGTAGCCTTGATGGTATCTAGTAAGGACATCGGGTCTACTAGTGCATTGTTGGGTATTTAATTTTGCTTATGAACAATGAGTAAGTGCTGGCCTTGCATTCTGCGCAGTCAGCTTAATCATTTTGACTTTGAAGCGCTGCTCAATGTTGACCGTTTTAGTGTGAATGGTTACGGCAGCGCTTTCTGAAAGGAAGCTATCCAAGCGAACTTGACTGGTTCTCCTTTGTCCGAGTGTCTATCAATCGATTGAGAACTTGGTGTTCCGCGATGTAGGGGGCTTGCAGAGGGCCGCCAAGCGGAGTTTCAATTCGCGTTCTCTTGTTTGAATCATCTTGCAGGCAAGTCCTGCTCTCAAGCATATTCCCAGACTTTAAGCATACTGAGCCCTTTCCTTCCACGGAGCTCACTTCAAGCGAGAGAAAAGCCTACTGGGTATGGAAACAGAAAACGAATCAAGGGCTTCTCCAGTCTAAGCCTGTCTTAAGGAAACAAGTTTGAAAACTTAATCTTGGAGTATGCGCAGCAAGGATTTGAGGCGACGCATCTTGCAGAACCTGAGTCGAGAAACGCTGGACAAAATGCATCCTCATCTCTTCAGCTTCTATAATAGCGTGAAACTGAGCTTAGCGATAGTAAGAGGAGAACAGGCATGGCAAGCTCTGTACCTTCTAGCAGAGTATGACTATCTCTTGCCGGATATGGCCTTCAAAACATTGTTTAACACTCCGCAATTCCGGATGATATCAGGAAGCATTAGTACCGCTGAATGGGACAGTTACAGCCAAGTAATTAGCGATGGCGGAAGTTTTTCAGCCCCTTTGGAATCCGGAGATCGCCTGACGATAGTCTTCTCGCCGTGGAAGCAGAGCGGTCCCTATTTTGAAACGGGCTATGAAGCGCGAACGGGCTGGAATCGTACTTGGCCGCATATTCGATTCGATTTTGATGCAACATCGGGGCTCATCGAGAGCAGTCTTTGGACATTGATGGCAAACGCGGTGATTACTTACGATGTTCCCTATTCCTCGGTTTCTGAGGCCGTTAGCGACATCTTTCGCATTAAGGAAGACAGACTTAAGTTCAAGACAGAGCAGTCCATCCATGGTTCAGTTCTTCTTCCAATCTTTGCCTCATTTGATTCAGCTAGATATGATAGAAGCGAGCAAAAGCTCCGTCTGGTTGTTCAAGTGACCCATCATTCTAAAGTAAACCAAGAAAAACTCTATGTGAGCGCAAGGTTGGAAACACGTGATCAAAGGACCGAAAGAGTGCCTAAGACAAGGCCAACAAGAGCCGCCCCTACTGATGAAGAGCTCTGTCGGTCGGAATGGGGATCATACGTTGAGCTTTCCCCTGCATTAGTGCAACGTACAAGTTTTCATCTTGTCTATGACTTGGTTGACGACTACCCTCTTCTAATAGATCAAGCGTACCTGCAATCCGTCCCCGCTCTTACGGCCAAGTCAGAGATTGAGAAACTCATGACGGAGAAGTCGGATAGAAGGAGATTGGACTATTGGACGAAAATTGAGAAATGGTTGCTTGATGGAAAGGGAGATGAGTTTGAAGAGGCTATGTTCATGCTACTTTCTCGAGCAGGTTTCGACGTTTCATGGGAAAGTAAGAACAGCCCCTTCGATATTCTGGCTGCAAGCCCAAATGGATGCTTAGTGGTGGAGTGTACTTCAGATCCGCCTTCGGTAGCCATGGCAGAAGAACTGAAGAGTTCGGCACAACTGTATAGAAGTCAGATGAATCCTCTAGTCTTGCCGGTTTTGGCCACGAATCAAACATCATCGAGAGACCTCGACCTAGATACAACGAGAATGCATCAATATGGTGAGGTCTACTTCTTAACGAGAGATCGGCTAAAACAGCTTCTCGACACTGCCCGATACGAATCTTTGGCCAGAACGGAGAAATACTTACAACGTCACTTCGTATGGTAACAGAAATTCGCCTCAGACCTTGGGCGTTCAAACCTTTTTTCTATTTTTCAGTAGCTTTTGCAAATCCGTTTCCCATCGCAAACGTCCGAGATATGGCAGGAGTGGAGAGCATCTTGATGAATGAGAAGAACAGGATCGAAGACGCCATAAAGCTTCTTGAGTCTTGGATCGACAAGCTTGTTATGATCGAGCGTGAAGCCTCTAAGCCTGGAAGCTGTGAATTTCGCAGTAGTAGTAGAAGATATCGCAGGGGTTTCAAGAGCACTCATGCTTTCTTCACTCGCTCCTTGAATTCTTCAGTTGCGAAGTAAACCCATTGGCCGGACTCCTGCTTTCGCTTTAGGACGCCTTTGGCTAAGAG
>Ga0209725_1001364_pt1 | contig 13824 bp, 16 predicted proteins | sample I18A1metaG_FD_184145 | JGI IMG/M metagenome (GOLD analysis project Ga0209725, IMG submission 184145) | Lake sediment bacterial and archeal communities from Gulf of Boni, Indonesia to study Microbial Dark Matter (Phase II) - ​I18A1 metaG... | ecosystem: Environmental > Aquatic > Freshwater > Lake... | reverse complement strand
CCTCGATAGCTCAATACCTATTCATTGGCAGTGATCTGAGCAAGAAGATCAAACGGATCAAGGGGCCCGTCGGAAGGCGCCAGCTCATAGTAGCGCTGAAGCGGTACAAGGACAATAGAAGTTCCGAGAACTTCAAGAGAGTTCTGCGGGTAGTCTTCAGGGAAGCTGGTAGGGAAAAGCGCATTTCAAGCCTATCCTGACAGGATAAAATGCATGGGTGTCGGCCAGCCCCCCCTAGGTATTTTCGCAAGATATTCGTGAATTGCTTCATGCATGATCGCGCTTTTCGCTATGCCTTGCGTTTGGCAACGGTACTCAGCTGCGCCAAGGTGCAGACTTTGAGAATACGCTTATATTGAATGACCTTATCACTCTCAGCGGAACCTATAGGGGCCGTCGTCTAGCTTGGTCTAGGCAGCGAAATGTCGCCAACAGGATACCAGTACGCTTGCTTGAGCGTGGTGAACCTGGGGCGCTGGCGACCTTGACCACAAAGCACGTCGAGGCCAGATGTCGCGAGTTCAAATCTCGCCGGCCCCACCATATGACTCACACACAAAAAACTATGTGACGAACGACGGTTCAGACTCTGTCGGCCGCACCAGCTATGAACACACACAAAACCACTGAAACGACGACGAACTAAGGTTCAAATCTGCCCGGCCGCACCTTCTGACCCACACACACAATTTGACCGAACGGAACGACGAGACGATGATAACTACAGGGTCCTCACGTCTTGGGAAGAATCCCCTGAAAACCCTCGTAACCACTGCAACGGCGATGTTCGTTTTCCGAAAACTGGACAACAGAATCACCCTTCAAGCTTTTTAGGGTCAAGCTTCCATCCATAACATGGAGAAGTATGAAGACCCTCAATCTGTTTCCGTACTATGAGACTCTAGTTAAACAGAAGCTGAAACGCGCAAGCTTGCGACTTGGAGACCAAACCACCAAGTATTCGGTTGGAGACAAAATCCACATCACAGTCGGGTGGAATCTCAAGCGCGGCTCATCCATTGCTTCCGCTGTTATCACTCACACTTCAATCAAACGTGTCGGACACCTGATGACGGAGGACTTACAAGGGGGAAGCCCAGACTGCTCAAAACCAGAAGCGATTAAGTGCGTGATGTCGGCTATCTATCGGCAGGTTGTAACCGAATCTAACGCTGTAACGATAGTTAAGTGGCGTTACCTCCAATGAGGCAAAAATCTTGAACTCAAAAGTGCTCTTTCTTCTCACTTCCACAAACGAGCCGTACATACATGATGTTCTCGACCTGTTGTTTCTTCCTTCAGGTATCGATTATCGTTTTCGATACCATAGGCAATGGATCCCTGACGAATTCCAAAGTGATGAAAAGCTCAAATCCTTACATGGTGTCGAAGGATTTGCGATACACATCGATACAAAGAAGTACGAGGAACGGTTGTCCAGCGAAGAGCCCGACGTTTATGAAATCAGAGAATTCATTCCGATCCGCAAAGTCTGCATTCGTGAGGCCGAGTTCTTCGGTGAATTCTTGTGGGTTTCTTTCACTCTCGGGGATTGGGTATACTACCGGGAGGAAGCAAAGAGAGGTGTTCCCAATGAGCATCACGAGACTTTCAGGAGAGCTACCCCCCAGGTGTCTCAAGGAAAGGTTACGAAGATCTTTTACGAGGTAGAACACTTCAAGGTTGAGACGATTCCGGACGATTTCTCAGGAAAGTCTGCTAGAACGAATTCTAACTGGTTCAGAATTGTCTCTCACATCTCGAAACTTGAGGCTCACGCAGTTAAGCAGACCATCTTCATGAAGTTGTGGCGGATAGCCGAAGGTGGAACGACCTGCATAGAGCCTGCAGAACTTCCTGGAGGTTTTACAGGTTACTTCCTCGATTCCAACAAGCACTACTTCGTCGATGTGTTGCAGTTCTTGCCGTATGGATCACCAAAAACACCGATTGGATTCTCTGTACAGACAGATTCACGTATCGTGCGAGAACTGAAGCCGCAGGACACAGTACAAGGGAAGTATGATCTCCTCAGAATGATATTGCAGTGCAAGCAAGTCTCGCGCGACGAGAATAGCTTCATGCGCTTCCTGCCCACAGATCAGCATCAACACATGATGGCCTCGAATCTGATTCATATCAGAGTGAGACATTCGTTGACAGCGTTGATACTTTCCTGCGCAGTGAGGTCGATACTTACCTTTCTTGGCGTGTTACTAGCTGGTATGTCTTCACAACTTTCCTCAGGCCAACCACTTAACACGAGCGTCTTGACGCTCTCAGCTGTTGGTGCTGTACTTGTGATGTTTGCATCGCTGTGGAGCGGGCTCTCCCAACAGTGAAGAACGCTCATGCTTCTCACTGCTACGTGTTAGTACTCTATGATAACAATAGTTCCCGCCATTCGCGTGTCAAAGGCTTCACGAAGAGTCTTCTCTTCTTCCCCGTATAGAGGTAAACAAAGACTTTCTTCTGAGCAGAAGGACTGATCTCTGAAATAACATGGGTGAACCCTTTGGTTTCGCCAAGTAGTAGCCAACCTTGGACTTGAGTTTGCTTCTAGAAGTCTCCCTCTCTTAGCGTATTTATCAGACCTGACTATGTCTCTCTTGGTTACCGTGACATTTCTTCTTTGACAACCTGTCTGAACGGCACCATCCTGATTGAGGTTCTTCTGTCGCGGTTGAGGTTTGCTCCACACATTTCCTCATCTGTCAACTGATGATACGCAACAGTCATCTACTAATCCTGACTTGTTACTTCATGAGTTCTGCCGCCCAGAACCGAGAGAGAGGTCGCACAAAAATCGATTTCTTCTGACCAGTGTAGAGGTACACAGAGGTTTTCTTGTCCGCCAATGCGGAAATCCTTAGTGTGATATGCGTGAATCCTTGCGTTTCTCCGATCCTCATCCAACCCGCGGCTCTGTAACTGGTTCCAGGATACCCTGGTTCCACAAACGTTTCGACTAACGCCAGAGGATCTCCATACCTTGACTCCCACTCCTTCTGCCCCATGTCGCAGAGGAGTGCTAAAACACGACTCGCAAGGTTTCGCACTCTTACGTTAGGTAATATGAGAAATCTGCGATTGTTAGCTACTTTTCGAAGGTTCCTGAGACGCTGCTGCATGGTCCATCCAATCCACCTATCCCTAGCCGCACAACTCAACACTGCGCTGCCGAGAGATGCACATCCAAGCATCCGGCCATCGTTCATGTCTCTTATGAAGAATCTAATGTACCTTCCAGCTCCACCCATGAATGGCATCGGGTGAAAGGCTCGAACGAGCAGGGTCCATAATTTAGTATCACTCCAGCTACCTCTCGATATCGGCTCAAGAACTGGAGTTGCAGAGTCTATTGCTTCAAGTGAGAGGCCGAGCTTTTCAGCCGTTTTCTTCTTGGATCTGAGAATCCTTGCTCTTCTTCGCAAATACTGTTCAATCTCGCCTCTATATCTCGTCGCTCTGGGATCTCTTGTCAAGGGATGTGCCCACATAGTTCTCCGCGACTCGACTAGTCTCCTTAGCTACTGTGTTACATGCTCACAGGCACTTTTCTTCTGCGCGCATCTCACAAGAGAGCGCACAATCCCCCATCTGAATGGTCAGAGACGCGTTATAACTTTGAGGTTCAGAGTCGACATGATCTCCGACCGGGGAAGATCAAGACAAAGGGATAGCATGTCGAAGAGTCGAAAGAACATCTAACGCGCTGCCTCTTCGGAGCTCGATAGATACTCACTCAGGATCATTCTGATGGTTTCAGGTATCGAATCCGAATAGCGACGCTTTCGTTCCTCCTCTAGCCGTTTGTGCACGTCATCTGCCATTGTTAAAGTGTGTTCTCGCCTAAACAATTCATTCACATCCACCGATTGGCGTCTCAGGACATAGATTTCCTTCCGCTGCCTGCTATGGAGCCTTCGATTGGGTGGCTGCAAGTTTACCAGTGCTTAGACTTGGGAGTCGGCTGTTGTCGGTGCGCCAGAACGATATCTGAAAAGGGCTCAAGTGCATGCCTGGTTCTGGGCATGTGAAACTCTGATCCATTTCTTGGGGCATTGTGATTTTGCGAAGGGTCGCCTGCACCTAGCGCAGTAATAGCGATCTTCACGGCTTATTTGCCCGCTCACAGCGGCCGAAATACCTGTTGAAGTCGGAAACTGCACGCTTCCCTCAATCCTACCCAGCGATGTCTCCTTTCCTTCGACAAGAGAGACTTCTTGCCCACATATCGGGCAGACACGCATCTCCCTGGTGTACTCGATTTCAGGCTTGAGTACTTTCCTACGATGGCCTGGGCGTATTCTACCTCTCTTGTCTCGGTAGAAGAAGTCTGGCTTTCTGCGTGGGTAACGCATCTCGATCCCATCATGAGAGAAGGAGGCTTGTCACTAATTAATGATGAGCCCGGCGACTCTCCTTAGTTAGTGCTGTGGCCACAGATGGTGCGCACACTAGTTCGTGGAAGGACACAGACACTCTCCAACATTCCTCTAGCCTGTCCATAAAGCAAAATAGTCATTCTCACACCTTGTCTCGGTATGTCAAAACTGAGAATATTGAGCATGGTTCTGATCTTGGTTTCTAGCGGCGTACTCTCCAGTCTGAGCTTCACAAGTATCGAAAAGCCAGCAGAATATGTGAGACAAGACCATTTCTTGGTTCTAAAAGACAACTTGGGAGTAATCAAAGTCAATTGTTTCCAAGCTCCAGCCGCTCCGTCTTCATATTTCATTGGTCGAATCATGGAATCTCAAGGCAAAATTCTATTGAAGAAGAATCTGTTGGTTTGTGATTTTGACTACTCGCAATTGAGTAGCGCCGTCGTCAGGACGGTTGTTAATTCAACAATTTGGTTCCAGAACCCAGATGCTGGTGATGTTGCCGAGAAGATATTACATCTCAATCAAACAGGAGAACAGATAATCTTCTCTATGAGAGAGGCCGGGGACTATACTTTTGACATTTGGATTCTCCTTCCTTCCATGGGTTTGAGAGAGAACTACTTCCGTGTTCCAAACTTTCATGTTTATGATTCCAACGCTGCATACTTCGCCGCTGATAGAAACTTCCGAGTGTCTGTTTCGGCTATTTGTTTGGGGCTTGTCAGCTCGATCTCTGGAGTGATTCTTTCTCATGTGGATAACCGACAAGACAGTAAGGGAAAGGAGCGATATCATAGACATTTGGATGGCTATGAGGCCGCTTTCGCACTTGTGTTACTGGTCACTGCAATAGCTCTTGCAGCGAGTAAGGCGGTCCAATACATTGAGAATCAAGATTAATGAGTGCGCGTGCGCCGATTTGCTCTGGCACTTAATCAGCATTCATGGCAGTAGCTAGAGAAAGAGGGGGGTTTGGGGGATTCCTCCCCCAATGAAAGCGACAAAATTGTGTGTGTGCGCACCAGATGAGGCACAAGCTGAACGACGACGGTTCAAACTACGACGAGATAACGGACGGTGGTAACATGTCGGCAGAATACTCTCCCAAACCCACTCTTTTCTCATATGTCCCGCGCGCAAAGTGACTTGTCGCATTCATTATCGTGACTCTCGTGCTTTGTCGTAGACATCGTTGACTAGCTTGCAGCCTCGATAATCAGGTCTGCTGCATAAGCACATCTTCGAAACATCTCCTTTAGAGAACTTGATGCAACCCCAACACTGACTAAACAATTTGTGCTCCCTTTCTCGGCGAATCTCGGAGCAGAGTTGCAGGGCAACTTCCCGTGGAATGGTGTCACCCAAGCTCCGTCAGAACCATCAACAAGGAGCATGATGTTGTTGAAAACCTTAGCGGGCGCTTGAAAGCTGTCAGGGGTACCCGATTTCCTAGGAGACTTCTTTGCCTATTCGTTTTCTCAGCTCTAAACACCAAGTCTCTGAATCGCTGCCTAGGTTTAGCAGTACCCTATCTTGAGGCATTCTGGGCTCGCCTGATAAGGCAAATCTCGTCAACAAACCTTTTCGTGCCCTCTTGAGTCGTATCTCCAAAATCTCCTCTTTACCTTCGAATATACTGACATCAGTGATGTCTGAGAGCTGAATTTCAAGGATCAGAAGAGATGGAAAAATAATCTTACAGTATAGGGCCTCATCAGTCAGGTAGAGTCTTGCGAAGCCGACGCTGAGTTTGACATCGCTTATCCATCGCCGACCAGTATGTTCGATTGTATGACTGTCTTTGTAGTAAGGAAACAGAACAATCGGCCGAAATACGGAGGTCTTCTTCAAGACTATACCAGTGTCGGATTCAGCCATCGCGTCTCGCTCACCGGGACTATAAAAGGGACACGGCTCTATTCATGCTTAGCGGAGTCCATATGATATTGAACTTTGTGTGTGTATCTCCTGGTGCGCACACACACAAAACCACTGAAACGACGACGGACTAAGGTTCAAATTTGCCCGGCCGCACCTTCTGACCCACACACACAGGAACCCTCCCAATAGTCCTTTGCATTGCTGGGCCCTTGAGGGGTAGGGGAGGGGGTGAAATTTCTTTGACGAAGTTCAAAGGTTATCTTGACAGGCTTCGGGAGAACGTTGAGGCTAGATAGAATCAAAGGCCACTTGTTGGGAAGAGATGAAACAGACGTGGTAAGTGAGCTATCCGACATGTATGAGGGCAACGTACAGGTTGAGTTTGAACCAGTATTATGATAAACTCGTGTTGCCTGTCAGATCTGAGAGAGAGGGAACGTTGTGTCTGGTCATGAGGCAAGCTGGGCAGAGTTGAGGTCATGTGTTGAGAGATGCATATTTCAGGACTGTCCGAGAAATATAGGAGGAAGATTACACGTATTCTTTGAGAGAAAGGAGGATTCTCTAACCCATATCAGATTTGTAGCTGTATCCCAAGATCCAGGGGTTGCTTTGAAATCCAAACACCATCTGACGACTAGTGAAGAGATTGAGACAGCTCTTAGAAGGGACGCTCGGAAGAAATTCGAGCCTTCAGAGAATGTTGCCCGTAATCCCCGTGATCGGATCAGACAAATTTTCCAGAAAGAGTTTGATCCTTCAACTAGTGACATCTATTGGACTCATGCTCTGAAATGCCTTCCAATACAGAGCGACAAAGAGATCGACGATCATTGGGAGAAGTCTGCGCCGTTGTGTGTGAAATACTTCAAGGAAGAGTTGGACCTGACCCCATCAAGGAAGCTGATCGTAATTGCATTTGGAGGGTATGCATTGGCCATGTGCCTTCACGTCCTAGACGGGGGACCGCTGGTTGACTCACAACGCGTCACGGAATACATTAAGACTTGTAGCATTGATAGAACGTTCCCCTATGGTGATAAGGATGTGTCTCTCTTTGCGTTCTTGCATCCAGCCCATCGATATGCGCATGCCAACTACGAAATTAAGATGAGAGAACAGCAGTTTATCTGCAGAATTCGAAATGTACAAGAGCAGAATGAACTACCAGAATAGGGCGTGCTATTACCTAGTTGAAGCGGCCACATCATCCAGAGTAAGAAGTACCCTTCTTAAGATGCTGAAGGGAATCTTATGCGTAACAATCGCTATATTTGTGGGCGTTTTTGCAGGCCATGCGACGAGTGCGGAACATATGTATGAGGTCGTGCGAGTCACTCCTCCACCTGCATCGGTTACAGTTATCGGGTATGAGCCACTGGGCGTAGATGAAGACGTGGTTAGAGTCAATTGGCTTGCGAATGTCGGATTCCCGGAAACGGGATTGAATAACGGAGTCGCTCCCGAAGGAAGACCAGACGCAGAAAGACTCACAGTTTGAGTCGTTCCAGAGATGAGTCACCGTAATCGTATTCGAGCCTGAACCACCTTGCCCAACAGCGATTCCGCCCGAGTTGCTTAGCGAGAAATCGAACGTACCTCCATAGAGAGCTACCTTGATAATCCTGCCGAGGGAATACCCGCTCTCGCTGATGGTTCCGAAATACGCGAAACCGTTAGCAGTGTCAATAACAGCTGATAAAAGCTCGTTTTCACCCCAGTTTAGGTCCAATGTTCCGGTCCATGTGAAATCTGACAGCCTCATCGCATCGATCCGGCCCGGGGTTAAATATTCAGCTGCTTCACCACTACTGAATATCCCATACCTTCCAAAGTATGCGTAGCCATTCGTAGCGTCGATGACAGCTGAGCAAAGACCACGATCAGCTGATCCGCTTACACTCTTAGGTTCTTCCCAACCCATAATCATGGGAGATGAGGACTCGTACACTATTCCTCCTGGAACGAAATATCCCAAAGGCTCGTATCCGCCTGCAGCCGGCTAAAATAGCTACAGCTCAGGAAGAGTGGTTTTGCTGGGTCACGAAGGCTTTTTCTACAGTGAGAGTTTACAAAGCTATGACAATCTAAGACTAAGCCTGAACATCTTCAGCTGGCTCAGTCAAACACAGCAAGTCACTTCATCCGTAATAACTACCGTTTCAACTGAAAGAACTCTTCTCTTCGATGATTTTGAGGATGGCGACCTCAAAGGATGGACTGCGATAAACGGCGACTGGAAAGTCTTGAACGGAGAACTCGCTCAGACGCATGAAAGTTCCTGGCCTGTAGTAATATGGGCCGGAGACAAGTCGTGGACCGACTACGTACTAGAAGCAAGAGTCCGTACGTAGGCTTGCCTTCGGTCTTGTTCGTTCGTTGGGCCGTAAACTAATCCCCTGAAGTTGATCGGTTTGCCGACAGTAACCTTTCCTTTGTCTGCCTTGCCAGACATACCCCCAATATGTGGCTACTCAATAATAAGACCGCTGAAACTCGGCAGTCAGAGCAATTGCCACTTTCACATCATGGCAGCAGCCTAATATCCGCTTTGTGTATACTTATGATGCAGACTAGGGCTTGGAATCAATATCTGATTGGATACAGGCCGCTGCAGCTGTGGCCACAACATTCGCAACTTTCATCATCATCTATTACGCCAAAGTGACAATAGACGAAGGAAAGAAGAATCGCAGAAAAGACACGATAGAGAAGATGTTGGAATATCTGTATTCCCCGATGTACGAGCTTCTTCCAAGAGCAAGGCACGAACAGACTGATGAAAGACGATGGGTTCGGCAACAACCGTCCACACAAGGCCCTGGAGACTACGCTTTCCGACAACAGGAGCTTGCAGAACTCCGAGGAATAGTTGAGAAATACGGTCATTACCTTGACTAAACCATGCTCATGAGATTCAGGATAAGCCTTGACAAGTTCGACCAGGTGATACCCTCCTACGATACTGAGCTGCCCCTCAAGTGTACTACCGAATCTGGAACGGCGAAACGGAACCTTACTTCGGTTACGTTGAGAAGCGATGCAGAGAACTAAGGGAACAGCTTCAGCAGCTGACGGTCAGATTTGACTAGTTGCGCTAGTTTTGCGTATTAGAACAATGTCATTGAGACTGGCTCTTGCAAGAAAGGATTCATTGAGATGATCAAAGCAGACAGACAGGAAGCAGAGAAATCATTTGAAACCTGGGCCGAAGAACTATCAGATCTCGGAGGACTTCCCACGATAGGATTGGATCAGAAGATGAATCCAAACAATCAATCACACAAAAAAACAAGAACTCCTGAAACGACTGAGGCAGGAAGCGAGATAATAGTTCACGATAGCCGTCGATAAGACCTGGAGGCAGATGAAGGTTTTAGTGGAGGCACACCCAAGGTACTCTGACAGAACTAGGACATACCGAGTAGGTGAAGGCTTGACAGAAGTCAGTGTGGTTATCCCTGCTTTCAACGAAGAGGAAACAGTGGGAGACGTCGTTTCTGGGGCAATCGAAGTGCTCAACGCCTCACACATAGACCATGAGGTAATCGTCGTCGACGACGGGTCTGCCGATGAGACTTCCGCTATTGCCAAGAAGTCTGGCGCCAAGGTAGTACGTAATCCTCGCAACTTGGGCCACGGCGCTGCCCTAAGAACAGGGTTCCGACAGGCCGACGGTGATATAATAGTCATGCTTGATGCAGATGAACAAAATGATCCTCACGATATTCCGAAGGTCGTCTCCCCGCTTCTGCAAGGAAAAGCCGACCTTGTGATAGGATCTAGATATATGATAGAGCAGGATAGAGGATTTGGCCTATACAGGAGACTCCTCGACAGACTGTTTGTGACTCTCGTGCGTTATCTGGTTGGCGTGAAGTTAAGCGACAGTCAATCGATGTTCAGAGCCATTAGGACAGACCTACTAAATCAGCTCGATATCAGGGCTGACTACAGAATAAGCGTAGAAATGATCGTTGAAGCGCAACGCAAAGGCCTCAGAATTGTCGAGGTTCCGATAAAGGTATACCGTAGAAGGTATGGTGCTTCTCGGGTGGGAGTCTGGTACGCGGCCAAGATTACTCTCAGTCTTCTAACGAGTCTTCTCCGGTAACTGGCGGAAGGGAAATACTTGGTATGCGTTCTCCAAGTCTGGGAAGAGATAGCAATTGTCACTATTGGCTTGTCATTTGCCTTGTACTACGAAAGATCAATTACGAAATACCCCTTGGCACTGCGGATTATTCGACTTACTTGGTTTCCTAGAAGAGAAGCGGGAAAAGCCTTCCAATACACGACCAAAGATGCATTTCTCGTGCTTGCCATCAACAACGCTGCATTCTTCTCAAGCATATATCTGTTTGTACATTTGGTTCTACCAGGTTATCGTATGGCAATAGAGGCCATGTGTGCCGCAAAAATCCTCGGTCATGTGATTGTTCTTATAGATATGACTTGTATTCTAGTGCTACCTTCTATGGCTCTACATTGCTCAAGAAGCTTGATTCAACTCTTTCTACGAAGTGATTTTGTAAGATACCTGCATTCAGAGCAGTTTAAGGGCGATCGATCAGGCATCTCCAAGGCAGTAGCAGACGAAATAGAAACGGATATCTTTCAGAAGAAATATCGTTCACTAGCCTCTCGGTCAGGGATCTCCATAATAGGTTTATTCTTTGCCGGTTTGGCTCCAAATCTCCTTGGGTCTCTCCTGCCTCTTCTGGCTAAGCTCGGCATCTTCTTTTAGTGCACTCCACAGCGACTCGCCCACCTAGGTCTTCAATGCGGATGTGCCTTCTCGTAAGACGGATAATCGAGGATGGCGGTACTTCTTGACGGTCTCATCGATGTGGCATAGAGCAACCAGTCAACACACTGATCTGTCCAACTCGCCTATCCAATTTAGTTGTGAAGGATGCTCTCCGACACAACAAGTACAGAGCGATTCAACGATACCTATGTAAAGACTGTGGAAAGCGATTCTCATTCAATTTAGGTTTCGACAAGATGAAAGCTAGACCGGAAGCAATCACCTCAGCCCTGCAACTCTACTTCACAGGCGAATCCCTGCGAAACGTTCAGAAGTTCCTCAGATTTCAAGGCATCAATGTTAGCCATGTTTCGATCTACAAGTGGATTCAAAAATACGTTGGATTGATGGAGAACTACCTAAAGCAGATCACGCCTCAAGTGTCAGACACTTGGCGAGCAGACGAGATGTGGCTGAAGATCAAGGGCAATCCCAAGTATCTGTACGCCCTCATGGACGATGAAACGCGATTCTAGATAGCCAAAGAGGTCGCTGGCGACAAGTTCGCTACTGAAGCGAGCGACTACGCAAGCCGCCTATTCCAACAAGGCAAGGAGATTGCTGGCAAGAAGCCTCTAACCCTAATCACTGATGGACTCCACGCCTACCATCAAGCGTATAATAGAGAGTTCTACTCCCACCAGAAACCGCAGACGAAGCATGTTCGCCGTGTAACATGGAAGAAAGGCGTAGAGGACAACAGGAAGATGGAGCGCCTCAATGGTGAGATACGGGACCGGGAGAAAGCCATGAGGGGACTAAAGAACGAAGATACCCCGATCATCACGGGTTACCAAATCTACCACAACTACGTACGACCGCACGAAGCCCTACAGGGCAGAACCCCCGCCGAAGCCAGCGGAATCAAAGTCGAAGGTGAAAACAAATGGTTGACCCTGATTCAAAGCGCTAGTCGGAAGCACCCTGAACGAACCAACCAAAAGTCTTAGATTGTTGACGAAAGCTAGTAGAACCACTCAGTGGTTGCTCTTGTTCTCACTATTGAGAGGAATGTTCGAGCAAGATCCTCTAGCCACATTAGGCTTGATCGTTGTTGTGATCGGTATGGCTTCGCTATTCTTCCTAGCCTATCAAGCTCTAGCACTTCATAGTGCTTCCACACAAACTTGGGATCTTGTCAATAAGGTACTGGAACTCATGAAAGATGCTGTCTTGCTTGTACTAGGTTTCTATTTCGGCAGAGGACCAAAGAGGACCGAAAAGTAGCCGTCACCCGACGGTTAACAGGCAGACGGAAATCGAGCGTCACCCGTCACCTTAACGGAACTGAAAGGATGAAGGAATAAAAGAGAGAGGAGCTTTAAATATCGCAGGTAGGATCAGCTCTGAAAGGAAAGACAAAGATCGCCATCTTGGCGCTTGTTATTTTGGGGCTGGCAATCTACTTGGTTTCTCTTCCATCTCCGACTGAACCTAGGACAACCCATACCACGCCAACGTCGTCAACTACAAGTCTAATTACTCCATCCCTGAAGCCTGAAGACATTCTACTCACTGTGAATGGGATCCTGAACAAGACCGAAGGCCAGTGGCGATTTCGCATCTATCTGAATGTGACAAACACTGCGAAGATAAGCATCCATGTGTTGTGGGTTTCTGCTAGCACCACTGATATGATCTATGTAGATGGGACCTCGGAGTCATGGAGTCTTCACGCCAACCAGACTGAGAAACATGAGATTCAACCAAAGCAGACCTTCAGCTGGTATCTCACCGGTCCTGACACTGGTCTTGCTAAGAAACCGCAGTCACTAGGGATACGGTTCGAAATAGGCATCCTAGAATTGAAGCAAAGCATGGTCCTTCCCACTAGAGTACTATTCTAGAGCCCGAAAACGCTTTGGAGAGAGAAAGGAGGTTAACGGAGGTTCTAGCCTTGGCATCTTCCTTTTCCTACTTATGGTTGGAGCTGTTCAAAACTTTACTCTGAGGCTGGGGCCCTATGATGTTGGCGGATTGTTGGCGGCGTTCACAAAACTGAGAGATAGGGTGCTAGCGAACATCGATAGGGTCCAAGAGAAGCAAGAACTTAGAGAGAAACAAGAGCTAGGAGAAGAAAGAGGGAAATTGCAAACGAGCCTCGTGCGTCAATGCTCTCTAGAAGAGTTAAGGAGTATGCTGCACGGAGCCTTTGCTTTCAAATACGCCAACCGAGATGAACGGAACAAAGTTATGAAGGATCTCGACGCTCTCACCGAGAATATGACTGATGACGAAAAGAAGCACTACTATGCCGCAGCCATATTGCGCGAAGGAGCGATCCAAGGGATAGGGCACGTTTGGAGGTAGGCGCCTGACATAGATGTCGTGCGACGGAGTGAACGGAAACAACTTCGATGAATGCCTGCCACCCAGATACGAAATGAATCGAGAAGTAACCTAGAGCTTAAGCGTAACCCTTCCTGCGTTTCAGGCATTCTTCGAGTCCTCCTCTACATTCGTGGCAAAATCTAAGTACGATCATGCAGCCCGAGAGATGCCCAAAATCGAGGGTTCAGCTCTCGTCGGGCCCGCGAATGCGTCTGCTTGAGATTGCTGTTTTACCCAGCTGCCTTCCCAGTCTTCTGCATTCTTCTATTGTCTGTTGGTTTGGTTTTCCGTAGGAACCCACCGGTTCACCTACCTGCGTGCCTATTCTCTTGAACAGTTGGATCATTACCGACTTCACTTTTCCACCACCTCCGTGCGAGTAGAAAAGAGCATACAGCTTGCCCGCGTACC
>Ga0209725_1001363_pt1 | contig 13834 bp, 16 predicted proteins | sample I18A1metaG_FD_184145 | JGI IMG/M metagenome (GOLD analysis project Ga0209725, IMG submission 184145) | Lake sediment bacterial and archeal communities from Gulf of Boni, Indonesia to study Microbial Dark Matter (Phase II) - ​I18A1 metaG... | ecosystem: Environmental > Aquatic > Freshwater > Lake... | reverse complement strand
GAACGTATTCAAGAACGCAAGTACCGTCCTCACGAGAGAGTTCGGGCTCTTCCTGATCGTGATGGGAATCTTCGCTTTGGGCGCGTACAACTTCTCTTTCGTTCTGGTGAAGGCTGGCACTCTGGGGGTTGAGGAAAGAATGCTTCCCCTCGTGTACGCTGCATTGAACGTGGCGACAGTAGTGACTGCTTTGCCGTCGGGCGTGCTGGCTGACAGGTTCGGACGGGAGAAGATTCTGGCTGTCGGTTTCGGAGTCTTCTTCGCAGCGTCTGTGGCGGGGCTGATGGCCACTGAGGGCGCTTTGTGGGCGTTTCCGATAGCGTTCATCTACGGGTCGTATCTCGGAATGTCAGAGACGCTCCAACGAGCGTTGGTGCCTTCATTCGTCTCGAATGAGTTGAAGGGTACAGGGTACGCGGTCTACTATCTCGTCATCGGCGTTTGCTCGCTTGTGGCAAACCTTGTCTTTGGGACGCTTTGGGATCAGTTCTCGATGAGCGCGGCGTTCACATACAGCCTAGTCACGTCATCCGTTGCGATCGTCGGCATGCTCGCGTTCATCGTCGCCAAGCCAAAGACCTGAATAGGACCATGATTGCCGCAAAGGCGACCCGGAAACCTTGTAATCACAGCCCTCTCAACACTACGCCCAGATGCGCATGACCTTGTCGAACAGCATTGACCGCGCCTTTGTTCTGGATCTCTTGAAAGAGTTCGTGGCGACGAACAGCGTGAACCCCATAGTGGGAAGAGGCCCAGGTGAGCTGGCCCTTTCGAACCTCGTCTTCAATCGTCTGACCGCCATAGGCAGTCTTGAGGTCCGCAGACAGCCCGTGGCAGACGGAAGGTCAAACGTGATCGCAATCCTGGCAGGCTCCGGCAGCGGGCGAAGCCTGATGCTCAACGGCCACCTAGATACGGTAGGCATCGATGGGATGACCATTGAGCCCTTCAAGCCATTCGTCGAGAACGGAAAGCTACACGGCAGAGGCGCGTGCGACATGAAGGGAGCGCTCGCCGCCATGATAGGGGCGATGAAATCTCTCGCTGATTCGAGAGTAAGGTTACGTGGAGATCTCATGCTCAGCGCCGTCGTCGACGAGGAGTACAAGAGCATCGGCGTGAAGAAACTGGTTGAGGAGTACCGGGCCGACGCGGCCGTAGTGGGTGAACCCACTCAAATGAAAGTGGCGATAGCACACAAGGGTTTCGTCTGGATTGAAATCGAAACCAAAGGAAAAGCGGTCCACGGCTCGGTTCCCGAAAAAGGCGTTGACGCCATTGTTCACGCAGCGAAGGTTGTGTCAGGAGTTGAGAAGCTCCAAGAGGAGCTTGAAGCGCGGGTACATCCGCTTCTGGGAGTCCCGAAGATCCACACCTCAACGATAGCAGGCGGCACTGACTGGAGCATAGTTCCCGAACGTTGTCTGCTAAGGCTTGAGAGGCGAACGCTTCCAGGGGAGTCAGCCGCGTCTGTGATGAGCGAGATCGAGGGAGTCCTCCGAACCATCAAAGAGGAAAATGCAAACTTCAACGCCACAGCTCGAAGCCTCTATGACATGCATCCTCTCGAGACCCAACGAGACGAGAAGATCGTTCACATACTACAGCAAACGCTTGTCGAAGTAACAGGCAAGGAAGCGCCGATAATCGGGCTTCCGTACTGGACCGACGGCGCCCTTCTATCCAAGCTAGCTTCAATTCCAACCTGCATCTTTGGCCCCGGAGACCTCGGGGTGGCACATTCAGCCGACGAGTACATCAGCCTCGAAGATGTGCTTGGCTCAGCTCAGATCTATCGCATCATCGCTGAGAGGTTTTGCTCGTAGGCGCTTTATGCGCGCCGACTAGGCTCCTTAAACTCGGCAGACGAAGGGCTCACAAGAGGTAGCGGGTCTGATGGGCTAACGTCGTTCTTTCGTTGATCACAAAAGTCGCCAGCTCTTCTTTGCTCTTTGTCAAGCATCAGTCTGAAACCAGCAACCAAGCTGGTTCTGGTAGCGCCGGAGCGGAATCATATGATGAAAAGGAGCGGGCACTTGATCAAGCCGGGAAGTGTGAGAATGACTCGCGGAAGCTTTGAGAAGACCCTTCATAATCATTGTCCAAACTGCGGAATCAGTGACCTCACAGTCTATTTTGAATTTGGCAGCACACGGAAGGTAGGAGCGCTGTGCTATTCATGCGGCCTAGTCGGCTTCTTTGCCCGTAACGACTTCTTTGAGCTCGGAAGGATTTCCAAGGCATATGGACGAGTAGGTCATCGTCGCATGTCGAGACCGGGCGGGGGCTAGTCTAGCCCACTACCATAGCTCCAGGCTTGGATTCCTGCAGCAGATGAGACTAATCATCCGGTCCGATCTGCAGTGCACTGTGGGACTGCCGCTATCATTCATTGACTTGGTGACAACCGAGGTAGTCGTGCAGCCTCTTGATGGCATTGAGCTTCTCCTTGTCTCCCACTCTTGCTGCTAGGGTGGCGCTCTCGATGATGCCGATCGTCTTTTGGTAGGTTCTCCTGTCGACAGGATATGGGATGCCGTCCTTTCCGCCATGCGCGAAGCTGAACTTCGCAGGGTCTTTCCACGAAGGACTCGCCCCGTGCACTACTTCGGAAACCAATGCTAGTGCTCGAACGGCTTTCGGTCCGATGCCCCTGATCGCAACCAGTTCCTCGTAGCTCTCAGGTTGGAGTTCGTAGGCTCTGCGCAACGCTTCCATCGTTCTCTCGCATAGTCCCAGTATTTCGTGACGACTCGGCATTATGAGAGTTCGCATTTCGCGTGGACTGGGTAGGTATTCGTCAATGGATAATTGTTCCGCTCCTCGGAGGTAAGCCTTCAATCGCGTTGGATCGTCTCGAACCACGTCTAGGCCAACTGTTCTTGCCTCCTCACTCTCGCGGGCAGTCATGTCAAGCACCGCCTGCTCCTCTCTGTCGGCCGCGATGCCTGAGTGCGGCTCCTCAACGAAACTATGCACGCCATCGGAGAGCCAGTGGTATCGTCGAGCTAGCCTCTCTTGCATCCCCTGTTGAACTACTGCCCAGTCTCCGTCCTCTGTCAGTATGAAAGAATGATGATAAAGCTGGTATCCGTCTTGGACACAGCTGTTGTCGACTTTCGCCGCCATCTTGCTCGCGTACTTGAGGGACTCAACCGTCTGAGAGGATAGAGAGAAGACGTCCGAGAGTTCCTCGATCTCATCTCGCGTCCGCTTGGAAACATTTCCTTTCCCGCCGCATACCGCGATGCCAAGCTCGCCCGGTTTCATCGCTTCCTTCAGCGCACCGCATACAGTTGTCGTCAATCCTGATGAGTGCCAGTCGAAGCCGAGCGTGCATCCGAGGGCCTGAAAGAAGAAAGGGTCGCCTATTCTCTTCAGAAACTCGTGCCTGCCATATTCGTGGACGATCAGCTCAGCTATTGCTCCGCCTAGACGCCTCATTCGACTAAACAGCCAAGGCGGGCATCGGCCCGGATGCAGCGGCAGCTCGGCAACACCGACGCGTCTCATGGCGTTTGGGAACTGGTCCTTCTCCTAGATTAGGCATGGAGGTTTCCGTCGGACGTCTGAGGATTCGCTTTGTCGCCTCCTGGACGCTGAGCCTCGCTCTCCGACGCAACACGGCTCCAATCACATAGATGATCGATCCGATTCGACATGCAAGTCAAGCGCGCTTCTGGACGCCCCCACCCGTCAGCCGGTCATGGGAACAGTTGTCTCAGACGTTCGACCTTCGTTCCGATCTCTTTGAAGTCGAATCGCCGCACACTGAAGCGCGCGAGGTCAACCTTCCACGCTTCTTCCCCTGACTGTTTGTCTTTTCTCAGCTGCCACCTGTAGAACCGTACATCACGTGCGCCATTCTGAGTTTCCACTGCGACTATGGCCATGATGAGGTTCGGTGAGCGGTAGATGTCGAACCCTCCGAGCTGCTTGAGGAACCCGCCCTCCCGAATCGGGTAGTCCTTCCTGAACTCCTGACTCACTTCTTCGCCGCCTCCACAGCCGACATGCTTCCTCCTCTCCGAGCATGATAACTCCTCCGGTAGGCACTGGTTCACTGTGTTGGCCAGCAGCGATCTAGCGCAGCTCGGAATCGCTAAGGAAGATCGCGAGAAGTCAGCTCGTTCTTTGAATGAAGGCTATCAACGTGCTAACAGAGTACCTGAGTTGAAGTTTCTCTGCGAGGACCATTTTATCGGTCGCAGGTGCCTCGCCTTTCCTGCTTACTCTTTGTTAAGCGTCACTCTCTCTAACCCGCAGCTGGCTCCTGATGCGCTCGGAATTCATGGGCGGATGACAGTAACAAGGAGGAGGTGAACTAGAACGCAAAGCACATCGACGAAGAAGGGATTCGACAGGCGTGTTCTGGTTGGCGTCGTGCTTGTTCCGATCGTTGTTGCAGGGCTTTTTGCCTACTACCAGTATGCCGCAGCTCCTCAAGTCAAAACTGAGACGGTGACGATAGACATCAAGTCGGTGACGGAGAACGGCGTTGATCACCATGTCTTCGACCCAGCGACTGTAACGGTTCACAAAGGTGACCATGTGGTTCTGGTCGTGACCAACACGGACGAACTTCCGCACGGCATCGCCATTCCGCAACTGAACTTGGACACCGGACTGTTGAGGAACGGTCAAACAGCGAAGCTTGAATTTGACGCGACTGCAACGGGAACCTTCACTTATGAATGCTCAGTCCCAGGCTGCGCACCGGACCACGATCAAATGCTAGGTCAGCTTGTCGTGGTCGATTAGAGCGGGATCCTCGCTTACCCCTATTTTCCCAGTAATCCTGACGGCGGTCTCATTGGTGCGCCGTCGCATGTCTCGTAGGTCGCTCGCTGTCAGCGTCTTGCCGCAGGACATACAGCGGAACAGCGTCTCATCGGAGTCTCTGAACTTCAGCAGCACGACAGGCTGCGGATGGACACATTGGCTCGGGTCGACCCAAGGGTAAGGCTGCTCTCGCGGGCGGCTCATTCCTAGAAGACTCTCCTCATCGTTTCAGGTCCTCCAAGCCTCGAGACCTGCAATAATGGTAGCAGGGCAAGAGTCGTCGGCCCAGTGAGTCCCAAGTGAAACAGAGACCCGATTCATAGGAAATCTTAGAAGAACCAAGCCCGAGGATCAGGAACCATGGCCGCTTGGAATGCCGTCCTGAAACGATTTCACAGCCAAGATTAGACTTGATCGCCTCGACTGGGTTGGACTCGTGTGCGCATCGCTTCAAGCATCGTCTTGGCTATCGGCATCATCGCCGTCTCGACTGCCTCGATCTTCATTCGTTACGCTCAGTCTGAAGCGTCCTCGCTGGTAGTTGCGACCTATCGCTTGGTGATAGCGTCGCTCGTCCTGGTGCCAGTGGCTTGGCAGAGCCGCAGGGGCGAACTTCGGAACCTGCGTACTCCCGAGTGGGGGTTAGCAGCTGTCTCCGGCGTATTCCTCGCGCTCCACTTCGCAGCATGGGTCACGTCTCTGGAATACACGTCCGTAGCTAGCTCGGTTGTGCTCGTCAGCACGTCGCCGGTGTGGGTCTCACTGGCGGCATGGATTCTCCTGCGCGAACGATTGAGGCGTCCGGTGGTCTTCGGATTGGTTCTGGCCGTTAGCGGTAGCCTGGTTGTCGGCTTGAGCGATACAGCGCAGAAACCCGGAAGTTCACCGCTGCTCGGGAATGCGCTGGCACTTACTGGCGCGCTGATGGTGGCCGGATACTGGCTGATTGGACGACGACTGCGCCAAAACATGTCATTGACAGCTTATGTGGCGGTTGTGTACGGCAGTGCGGCCGTGCTCTTGTTGATGATGACCGGAGCGGCACGTCTACCGTTGACTGGATACCAACCAATCGTTTACGTGTGGCTCCTTCTGCTAGGGCTGGTCCCGCAACTGATCGGCCATTCTTCGTTCAATTGGGCGCTCGCACGCTTACCCGCAACCTTCGTAACCGTTGCAACCCTGGGCGAACCCATCGGCTCGACGACGCTTGCCTATTTCCTGCTCGGCGAAACGCCCACGCTGCTGAAGATATTCGGCGCGACGCTGATCTTCGTCGGCATCGTCCTCACACTACGTCACCAAGCCAATCTTGCGCCCAATAGTATTGGCGCCGCCTAGCGCACGTAATCGCGCGAACGATGACGAATACGATGAATGTCACATGGCCCTCGAGCCCGTGCTGGAAGTTCGCTAACCAGTAACACCTTTAGAAACTAGGGCGTCAGCGCGAACCGCCGCCCCTTGCGCCTAACGGCCCTCTTGAGTTGGTAGTAGCCGTCGGCGTCTCGGTAATACTCCTGCATGATTCAAGCTCGCACAAAGGACTGATTACTGCTCTGTTACTTGCTTCCATCAATCCAAGTTACAGCCGCATCCTGCGTCCTCTGCTGACATCTGGGACACCGTTGTCAAGAATTTGGAGATGGCGCCGCCGGAAGGACTCGAACCTCTAGTCGCGCCCGCGCGCTTCGACCAACGGGTCGCTGCCATGTGGCTAACAGCTTCAGCCTCAATCTTCCGCGACTGAGTCCGCTGCTCTACCACTGAGCTATCGTCTATGATCAGACTTTAGATCCTAAACGGCGGCTCTTTTCGGCGGCACCGTTTTCACGTGGGCTTAAGTCACTTATTTAAGAGTTCATCGCCGATACCGCGCGGGCTGGAACGATCAAATCCTTCTTGATTCTCGATCAACTCATTGCAGTTCAGCCGATCTTAGTCGCGTATCTTTTAATATCGCGCGAGGAGAGAGCGATCACAACTCGGTTTGAGGAAGACCCTTCTTGTCGAAGGTTCGAGATCGAGGGTTCAAAGAGGCAACGAGAATCGAAGATGCGCGCCGTATCTTCTACGAGGCGCTTCCCGCGATTTCTCTGCCCTCGGAATCGATTCCAGTTCGCGAGTCACTGAATCGCATACTCGCTGAGGATGTGAGAGCGGAGGAGAGCGTCCCATCGTTCGAGAAATCCGCCATGGACGGGTACGCTGTAGTTGCTGAGGATACATTTGGGGCCTCGCCGACCAACCCAAGCTTGCTGAAGTTGATTGGCGAAAGCAAGATTGGAGAAGTACCGAAAATCCTTCTTCATAGAGGAGAAGCTGCAGCAATCGCTACTGGGGCGCCGGTGCCGCAGAACGCCAACGCTGTTGTCATGCTTGAGAACACGAAACGCCTCTACACTGGCGACGTGGAAGTCTACAGTCCAGTTGCTCCAGGGGAGAATATCTCGCAAGTTGGGGAAGACGTCAAACAGGGCACAGTTGTGCTCGAAAGAGGAAGAAAACTGAAGCCCCCCGACCTGGGGTTGCTCGTGGCGCTGGGCCGAAGGGCCGTAAAGGTTGTGCGAAAACCTCGGGTCGGCGTCCTGTCAACCGGGAATGAACTGTCCGAGACTGGCCGAAGTGCGGCTGGCAAGATTGCGGATGTCAACCGCCCTGTGCTGATGGCGATGGTGGAAGATAACGGCGGCATGCCGGTAGATCTCGGGATCGCAAGAGATGACGCCGGACAGATTTCGCGCAAACTGAAACAGGGCCTCAGGTCATCGGACCTGGTTCTGGTGACGGCTGGGACATCCGTGGGCAAGGGCGACCTTGTGCCAGACATAATCAATGCGCTCGGGAAGCCAGGGATGCTTGTTCACGGCATCGCGATGCGCCCGTCATTACCGACTGGATTGGCAGTAGTGGATGGCAAACCCGTTATCTCTCTGCCCGGTTTTCCTGTCTCGGCAATGTTCGCCTTCTCCACCTTTGTTCAACCGCTAATCCTCAAGATGCTCGGGACTGAGCAGGATCCTCAGCCCAGGATCAAGGCCAAGACGACGAGAAGAATCGTTGGAGTGCCTGGCTTTCGCACATTCATACGGGTCGTCGTCAGGCAGGAGGGCGAGAAGCTTGTGGCCGAGCCTCTTCGCACCCCCGGCTCAGGGATTCTGACAACCATCACCCGAGCTAACGGGATCGTGATCGTTCCAGAGAACATTGAAGGCTTCGATGAAGGAGCCGAGGTCGACGTCCAACTCTTCAGACCCGTGGAACGAGGTGAAGACGCTGGGAGACCGTAAAGTCTTCAGAACCCTAGTGCCAATCGAGGAGGCGCTCGCCGAACTCTACAAGTACTTCACACCTCAGCCCGCAGCGATCGATGAGGTGCCGATCTCTGATGCGATAGGAAGAACGCTCGCGGAGGATGTCATCTCACAGATCGATGTCCCAGGCTTCGACCGCGCGTCAATGGACGGCTACGCCGTAATTGCTGAAGACACCTTCAGAGCCGATGACGACAACCCAAAGAAACTTCAGGTCATTGGCCGATGCGAGGCGGGTCAGCAGATCTCGATCACGACGGGGAAAGGTCAGGCCATCGAGATCTCGACAGGCGCGGCTGTCCCGCGCGGAGCAAATGCGGTCGTGATGATCGAGTATACTCACCGCGAGGACTCTGAGCTCGAGATCTTCCGATCAGTTGTGCCTGGAGAGAATATCGCGGCCGCCGGATCTGACATCATGGCGGGGGAACTAGTGCTTCGAAAGGGCGAGACTGTCACTCCCCGTGAGATTGGAGTGCTTGCCGCGCTCGGAGCAGAAAAGGCGAAGGTCTTCAGGAAACCACGTGTCGCCATCCTATCAACCGGCAACGAGCTTATTCCTTCGGGTGCGCCGCTTGCATACGCGAAAGTATATGACATCAACGCGAGCGCAATAGCGGCAAGCGTCATCGAATGCGGCGGAGAACCGGTCAACCTAGGCATTGTGCCCGACCAAGCGGCGATCATGGAGGAAAGACTGAGACGCGCTCTTCAGGACAGCGACATAGTGCTGACTTCGGGAAGCACTTCCGCTGGCGCTGGAGACCTCGTCTACCGAATCATCGACAATCTTGGGAAGCCGGGAGTACTAGTTCATGGAATATCGGTTAAGCCGGGCAAACCTGCACTCGTCGCAGTTGTCGATGGAAAACCACTGATTGGCCTCCCGGGATATCCAACGTCAGCGCTGATGATATTTCATGCACTCGTGGCTCCTGTCCTCAGGGCGATGTCCGGATTAGCTCGGCGGGCAACCGTTGTGCTAGATGCCCAACTCGCAGTCAAGACCATGTCCGCTAAAGGCAGACGCGAACTCCTCCCGGTCCATTTGACGCGAACTGCCAAGGGAGGATACCTTGCCTACCCAGCCATGGGCGGCTCAGGCGCGATAAGTTCATTCTCCCTTTCAGATGGATTCATCGACATACCAGACACCGTCGAATTCCTAGAAGAGGGCGAACAAGTCAAGGTCACCCCATTCGGGACCGATCTCAAGCCCGCTGACTTGGTTGTCATCGGAAGCCACTGCGTAGGAATCGATGTCCTGATCGGAGTCGTGCGGGAACGCGCATCCGAGTTTGTCGCCAAAGTGATCAACACCGGGTCACTTGGAGGGATCAACGCGATGAAAAGGGACGAAGCCGATGTCGCTGGCATCCACCTACTAGATGAAGCGACCGGAGAATACAACATTCCGTTCTATCACAGGTTCGGGCTGAAAGACAAGGCGATCTTGGTGAGTGGATATGCACGTGAGCAAGGATTCCTGCTTCCGAGAGGCAACCCTAAGGGAATACAAAGCTTTGATGACCTCGTCCGCCAGAAACTGTCACTAATCAATAGGAACCGAGGTTCGGGCACAAGGATTCTGATGGACTTCTATCTCTCGAAGATCGCGGCTTCGAAAGGGATCAAACTTGAGGAACTTACGAGAGAGATCCAGGGGTACAGCTCTGAGGCGAAATCTCACTCTGCCGTAGCGGCTGCGGTCGCGCATGGCCGAGCCGACGCCGGCGTTGGCATCAGAACGGTCGGAGTGCAATATGGCCTTGATTTCGCGAAGATCGCGGACGAATCATTTGACTTCCTGCTGGCGAAAGACGGCCTTGTTAAGCCGGCTCTCCAATCATTCTTGGCCGCGCTCAGATCGAAAGAGTTCGCTTCATCGCTCACTGCAAAGGCGCCGGGCCTGAAACCGAGCCCGAGCACTGGAACTGTTCTCGTCAGCTGACTGGGAGACGGTTACTTCTTCACCTGTCGGATCTTCAGGATCTCCGCAGCCAAATCCTTCAGCATTCTCGACCGAGATCTGCCTTCGCGCTTCACTAGGACGTACCCGGTCTTCTCCCACCAGCGAGACGGAAGCGCCGCGCCCGCTGAAACCTCTGGCTCAAAGGAAAGCCTCTTCGCCGCGAACTCCAACTCATCAACCCTCGGCGCTTGCACAGCCTGCGGTTTCGGCAGTCGCCTCCCTTGGGAACGAGACTTTGTCGAGTCAAGCTCCGCGGGCCAAACCAGCATCTTCCCAGCTTGCTTCAACTCGCGCATTCCTCGCTCCAGTTGTACGGGTCGCCGAGGTCAGGCCAAAAGATGATCTTCTAACTTGACGCTTTCTGTAGCAGGATCGCGTTGACAACGCCGTGCTGTCCTGGTCGTGAAGTCACCCGAGCCTGTCCCAGCCGCGTCTCCAGTATGGCTCCCTTTGTGATGACGCCACGGCGCTGGTAGTCAGCGTTGGCTGGGTTCTTGACAACTCCTCTGATCTCGGTCTTCTCCGTCTTCCCGGTGGACGGGTCCGTGATGTTCACAAACTTGGTAGCGAGCACGCTTAGCTTGATCATGCCGCCGCGGCCTCGTTTCGGTACGATTCGAGGCTCGCCTATCACGGTGGCCGCAGGGTCGCTGCCCATCTCGTAAGCGCGTTTGCCGCGGAAGACTTTCCTTCGTCCTCCTGAACGTTTGCGCTTGTGTATGTCGCCGTGCCATTGGGGCAAATCGGTACGCTCCGAACTTGAACGGGTGCACACCTCTCAAGACTGCATATAAGAATTGCTTGTTTCGGCTCTGTTAAGTCCTAGCGCGATCTCTCGACCCGTTGACCTTCCGATGACAGCTTGCGTTCTGCATCATGGTTGCCCGCTTGTCTTCGCCTCTGATTTCGATTGCATAGGCTTCTGCAGGTGCACGACCGTCAAATCTCTGATGTGACCGGATATAGTCATGAAACGCGCTCCACTTTGGAGCGTAGGTCCGAGCTGAACTAGTCTGTTAGGGTAGTTTCTCTTGCAAGGTCTATGCATCGGGAGAACGTGACGCCTCTTCTTCTCCTCATGGACTTTATGAGAGTTTCAAGCATCGCGGTTCTTGATGCTCTTCCGATAGTTTGCGGATGCATGGTGAGATTCAGGTAGGGTACCCTGGCCGCGTAGAGCGCGTTGAACTCCTGGATCCAGCTGTTGAAAGCCTCGCTGGCGGGCCTTCGATGCACCTCAAAGACGGCCCAATCGTCCAGCAGCCATGACACAGGGAGCTCTACGATTCCGGACGGTTTTCCCTGATGCCTGATCACGTAAGGCTTGTCGTCGTCCATGAGGCTGCTATCATACTTGAAATCGAACTTGAACAGGTTATCCATCGTGCTCGGGCTGAATTCCCAGTCTGGCGCTCTGAAACCTGCTGGCCTCTCACCCACTACTGCCCGCAATCGGTCGATTGTTCTTCTGAAGATCTCAATCTCATCCTCCTGCGAGTTGAGCTCGGCTAGGTTCTCATGTTTGTAGCCGTGGGCTCCGACTTCGTGGCCTCGTCGCACAATCTCTTTCACACTGTCGGGGTAGGTTTCAGCAACCCAGCCGGGCACGAAGAAGCTTGACTTGATCGAGTACTTGTCAAGCAGGTTCAAGATTCTGGGAAGCCCCACCTTCGGACCGAACCAGCTCTTGGAACGCGCGACCGGTTCGTCGGGTCGCTCACTGTAGGCTCCTCGGACCGCGCTATCGGCGTCGACATCAAAAGTGAGCAGGACATTGAACCCTATTTCCTTCTCCTTGACCATGGCTCGACCCACAATTACTAGAAAGCAACGACGAAGAAATGCAGGCACGTTTTATAGCCTTTCGACGGAGAGTCGCGACTCACGCTCGCGAGAAGGTTACGCAAAGATTGGGATGGTGTTACCCGGAATACGGCCGACTTCGCACTGTGCTCATGCATACTCCCGGCAAGGAGCTCGAGCTTGTCAAGCCAGCAACATACGAGCGGTTTCTATTCGCAGACGCCGTCAACCCGGAGCAATTTCGAGCAGATCACAGCCGCTTCGTTGACATCCTCCGCTCCGAAGGAGTCAACGTCGTCCTGCTCACCGAAGTATTGTGGCAGCAACCTGAGTTGCTGAGCGCTGTTGAACAGTTGCCGAATCTGATCTACATCAGAGATACAGCAGTTGTCACGCCAACGGGATACGTTTTGGCTAGGATGAAGAGTCCCGTAAGACGCAACGAGACGAGAATTGTAGAAACCGCGTTGCGTGAACTTGCTATCCCAGCACTGATGAAAGCGAAAGCACCAGCAACGATCGAGGGCGGAGATCTAATCTTTCTGGATGAGGAGACCCTGCTTGTAGGGGTCGGGAATAGAACCAACATGAAGGGGCTTCATGATTTGACCAAGGTTGCAGCAGAATCAGGGCTGCGTAGGCTAGTCGCGGTACCTTTACGATCTTCCGTGATTCACCTGGACGGAACCATGATGGTCATCGATCGAGATCTAGCGATGGTCCATCAGCGATCTCTCAAGGACAACGCTTCTGTTTACGAGAATGGGAGATTGAGCAGACGGCTAAGGCTTATCCAGTTCTTGAAGATGCTCGGAATGAGATTGATTGAGATCTCGGACTACGAGAGACAGAGGCGCGCAACAAACGTCATAGCTATCGGCCCTCGGAAGGTCGTGGGCTACACAGGAAACGCGAGAGCGAAACGAGAACTTGCCGGGAATGGCGTGGATTTCATTGAAATCAATGGAGAAGAACTCATTCGTGGATTTGGCGGGCCACGTTGCATGACGATGCCGATCCTCAGATACTAATCTCCATGTCCGAAGATATTGGCGAACGACTACTCTACCATCTATCACTGACGGACATGCCTGCAGCTATTACGACTGCTGTGATTGCCAAGCCAAGCGCAACAAGCGGTCCTGGAATGCCACCTGTGTAAGGGACCGCCAGATATGCACGTATCGGGCCAAGAAGATCAAACGCTATCATCCAGTCTCGTCTCCGCTTGGATGTAGGAGATAGAACAACGCTAAGGCTGAGCATACGCCTTCAGCTTTCGAGTCAGTGCACCTTTGGGCCCCTGAGCTTACAAGTGCAGCCCAGGCTACCGTGGTAATTCTTCAAGCACTTCAGAAAGGCGTCAATTCTCTCGCACAGAATTGGCATTACCCTCTGGACACATAACAGTTGTCGCACGTTCGCACCGCTTGGACATAGTCCATGAAGGGCCCTCTGACTGTGGTACCGATGTATCTGATGCAACCGAAGCAAACCGGTTTTCCGCAGAACCTACACCTTGCCCAAGTCCGCTCCTCATCTTTGGCTAGGAGCGCCCTGCCGCAAGTGTTGCATGTCAAACCTGAAGCTGTCTTCTCGTGAACGGCGCCCATGCTCCTACCTCGATTTGCACTCAGAGATCCAGAGGAGATTTCCCGACCGCCCTTGCAAGATCCGCTGCCGTGAAGACACCGATCGGCTTACCGTCTTGAACCACGACGAGTCGCCTAACCTTCATTTCCGCCATGATTCGGGCAGCCTCCTTCACATCCGTTGTCGGAGTCACTGTAATCAGCGGCGATGATGCGTAGCTTCCCACAGCAACCGAGCTTACGTCGGCCCTCTCAGATAATACTCTTGACATGAGATCGCGTTCTGTGAAGATCGCGCGGACGACTCCGTCATGGGACAGCAGTATGCTTCCGATGTGTTTTTCTCCCATTAGCTTGCAGGCGTCCGC
>Ga0209725_1001362_pt1 | contig 13840 bp, 10 predicted proteins | sample I18A1metaG_FD_184145 | JGI IMG/M metagenome (GOLD analysis project Ga0209725, IMG submission 184145) | Lake sediment bacterial and archeal communities from Gulf of Boni, Indonesia to study Microbial Dark Matter (Phase II) - ​I18A1 metaG... | ecosystem: Environmental > Aquatic > Freshwater > Lake... | reverse complement strand
TTTCAATATACACTCGGGAGGGACGGAATTCAATCGGACCATTATCCTTTTTCCGCCCTGATTCATTGAATATGCCCGCAGATAATAATTGCATTGACTTGTCCGGCAGGCAGCCTATTGATGAGGTACAGGTGAGCGACCGGTGGCAGGGGTGTGCATCGGCGAGACTTTAAGGTCCGATACGCGTGGGGCGATGATCGGATGAAAAATTTTGAACGCGGGGTGCCGGGCGATGAACAGGAAACCAATCTTTATCTTTGCAGCAATCATCATACTTTACTTCATCGCGAAGTATGCCGCCGAGTTTTACCTGGACTACGAATGGTTCCGGTTCAACGAGGGCCTCGAGGTCTTCTGGGTGCTGTTCATGACCAGGTTCAACGTCCAGGCCTTGTTCGGGATACTGTTCGTGGGCATCTTCATGCTGAATTTCCTGCTCATCCGGATCCTGGGGGGGAAGGGGAGGCTGTTCGTCGACAACTTCCTGGACAGGATTCAGGTCCCCAGGATCGGGTCCACGAGGCGCCTGCTCTTTCTCGCGCTCATCGGCGCGGTGCTCTTTGTAGGATTCCTCATGGGACAGGCGGCATCCGTGTACTGGAAGGAATACCTGATGTGCGCCAACGCGGTGCCCTTCGAGGGTTTTCCCGTCGACCCCATATTCGGGCGAGACATGGGGTTCTACGTGTTTTCTCTTCCCTTCTACCAGTTTCTCTACGGCTGGCTCATGGGAACCCTGGTCATCATCTTCATATTTTCGTTTATCATTCATCTCATCAATGGAGGGATATCCTTAAGGCAGGTCGAGATCGAGGTTTCCCCGTTCTGCAGGGCACACCTGTCCATCCTCCTGGCCATGCTCGTAATTCTGTACGGGCTGGGCTACCAGCTCTCCGCGTACGAGCTCCTCTTCTCGCAGGTGGGAAAATTCTACGGTGCGGGCTATGCGGCGGTCAACGCGAAGCTCCTGGCGTTCCGGGTCGCCCAGGCGCTCTCGTTCCTCGCGGGCGCGTTGCTCCTGTATAATTCGTACAAAAAGAGCTTCAAGCTCCCGGTGATCGTGATGCTCACGATCATTCCCGTGTACTTCGTCTTGGGCGTCATCTACCCGGCGCTCCAGCAGCGCTTCGTCGTGGTGCCCAACGAGCTTGGAAAGGAGACTCCCTACATCCAGCACAACATCGACTTCACGCGGCTCGCGTACGGCATCAACAGGGTCCAGGAGATTCCCTTCGAGAACAAGAGGGACCTTGGCTACAGGGACCTTGCCGAAAACAAGGACACGCTCGAAAGCGTGAGGCTGTGGGACTGGAGGCCGCTCAAGCAGACCTACAAGCAGCTCCAGGAGCTCAAGCAGTATTACTTTTTCAATGACGTGGACGTGGACCGCTACATCGTCGACGGGAAGAAAATCGCGGTCAACCTGTCGGCCCGCGAGCTTTCCATTGAGGGGCTGGGGGGAAACAGCCAGACCTGGCAGAACAAGCACCTCATCTACACCCACGGCTACGGCGTCGTCATGAGCAGGGTGGACAGGATTACCACCGAGGGGCTTCCCCTGTTCATGATCAAGGACATCCCGCCCCGGACGGCAACGACGATCAAGGTGGAGCGTCCCGAGGTGTACTACGGCGAGCATAAGAACTCGTACGCGATAGTGAACACCTCCATCCAGCCGGGCGAGTTCGATTATCCGTCGGGAGACGAGAACAAGTACACGACGTACGCCGGAACGGGAGGGATGAAGCTGGATTCCATCTTCAAACGCGTGATGGCCGCCGTCGCCTTCGCGGACATCAACCTGCTCATTTCCGGAAACATCGGCAGCGATAGCAGGGTACTCTACAGGAGAAACATCTCCGAGATGGCCCGGACCTTCGCGCCCTTCCTGACCATGGACCACGATCCCTACCTCGTGATAGCGGAGGGGAAACTTTACTGGATCATCGACGCCTATACGCAGTCGGACCAGTTCCCGTATTCGACGCCCATCAGGGTGGAAAGAAATTACCTGAACTACATACGCAACTCGGTGAAGATAATCATAGACGCATACAACGGAACGATCACGTGCTATATAGCCGACGGCGGCGACCCGATCATACAAGCGTACGCAAAGATTTTCCCGGGCGTGTTCAAGGACCTCAAGGACGTCCCGGAAGGGCTCAAGGCCCACATACGCTATCCGGAGACGATTTTCAACATCCAGAGCCAGATGCTCCTGAAATACCACATGACCAATCCCAACGTCTTCTACAACAACGAGGACCTCTGGGCGATTCCCACGCAGATTTACGGCGACCACGAGGAGACCGTGCACAGCTACTACCTCGTGACGACGCTGCCCAACGAAAAGCGCAGCGAATTCATTCTTATACTTCCCTTCACGCCGTACAAGAAGAACAATATGATCTCCTTCCTCACGGCCAAGTGCGACATGCCCGACTACGGGAAGCTGCAGCTGTACCAGCTCCCCAAGGACAGGCTCAGCTACGGCCCCATGCAGGTCGAGGCGCGGATAAACCAGGACCCGGAGATCTCGAAGCAGCTCACCCTGTGGAGCCAGAAGGGCTCGAACGTCATACGGGGAAACATGCTCGCGATTCCCATCAGGGAATCGATTCTCTTCATCGAGCCGCTCTACCTCAAGGCGGAGAAAAGCGAGATGCCGGAGCTCAAGAAGGTGATCGTCTCCTTCGCGGACAAGATCGTGATGGAAAACGACCTGCCCTCGGCCCTGGAGAAGCTGTTCATGGGCGGAGGCTTTGGCGCCGATTCCGACAGGGCCGCAGTCGCGGGCCTGGGGCTCAAGGCGCTGGCCGACAGGGCCTGGGCCCATTTCTCGAAGGCGGAGGAATTCATGCGCGCCGGGAATTGGAAGGGCTACGGCGAGGAGCTCGAAAATCTCAAGGGCGTCCTGAACCAGATGAAGGTCCAGGGAAATTAATTTAACAGGTCCGCGAGGGCGCCGCGTGATTCCCTTTTCCGTGAAAAAGCATGAAATTTCCTGCCCGTGCGGGCCTGGAAATGGGCTCATCATACTAATCCGGTCCGCGGGCACCTCGGGCCGCGGAGGAACACATGTCGGGTAAATGGAAAGGCTTTATGCCGGACTGGCGCGAAACGGCGCCTTTGGCGGGTTCGTACAGGTCAATCTTCAAGTGGGGCGATCCCGCGGGTTTCAAGCATCCGAACGAAAAGCTGTACCGGGAGATGAAGGAGGTATTCGGTCTCTCCGATGACGATTTCAGGCAGCGCCGGCGGGAGGGTGACGAGGCGGTGAGGCTTGCGCGTACCCCGCGGCTGGGCGCGTCGCACGTGCAGGCGATGGCGCGCATCGTGGGAGAGGAAAACGTGTCCACGAAGGATTATGACCGCCTCAGGTACGCTACCGGAAAAACCGTTGAAGAGGCAATGCTGCTGCGCGAGGGAAAGCCGGGCAGGGCGGCCGACCTCGTGGTGCATCCGCGCGGAAAGGAGGAGGTGCGCGCGATCGTGAAATACTGCGCCCGGCACCGTATCCCGGTGTACACCTACGGCGGAGGCTCGTCGGTCAACTTCGGATTCAGGCCCGCGAAGGGCGGCATAAGCCTGGTCCTCTCCACGCACATGAACGGCATCGTGAAGCTCAACGAGGAGAACCAGACGGTGACGGTGCAGGCGGGGATCATGGGGCCCGCGCTCGAGGGCGCGCTCAACGATGCACCGTCAAAGCTTCGCGCGGCGCGCCCCTATACCTGCGGGCACTTCCCACAGTCATTCGAGTACTCGTCGGCGGGAGGCTGGGTCGCGACGCTGGGATCCGGACAGTCATCGACCTATTACGGCGATGCGTACAACCTGGTGCTGAGCCAGGAGTACGTCACGCCGGCCGGCGACATCCGCACGCGTGAATACCCGGCTGCGGCGACGGGCCCCAAGGTGAACGACATACTCAAGGGAAGCGAAGGCACGTTCGGCGTGCTGGTGGAGCTCACGCTCAAGGTCTTTCGGTTTATGCCCCGCAACAGGAAGCGCTTCGGCTTCATCTTCCCCACGTGGGAGGCGGCGGTATCCGCCACGCGCGAGGTTTCACAGGGCGAGTTCGGCATGCCCGCCGTGATGCGGATATCCGACCAGGAGGAGACGAACATCGGGCTCAAGCTCTACGGGATAGACGGCACCTTCCTGGACACGCTCATGCGCCTTCGCGGCTTCAAGCCCATGGAGAGATGCCTCATGCTGGGCACTTCGGAGGGGGACGCGAGTCTCACGAAGAACGTGAAGCGCAACGTGAAGAGGGTGTGCGCCCGGCACGGCGGGATGTATCTCACCGGACTTCCCACGAAGCTATGGGAGCCCGGGCGCTACAGGGACCCCTACCTGCGCGAAGACCTCCAGGATTTTGGAATCCTCATCGACACGCTCGAAACCAGCGTCACATGGGACACGCTGCACAAAGTCCACCGGGAGGTGCGCGCCGCGGTAAAGAAACGCCCCAAGGTCATCTGCATGACGCACGCCTCACACTTCTACCCGCAGGGCACAAACCTCTATTTCATCTTCATCGCGAAGATGGAGCGCGTGAAGGACTACGTCGCCATGCAGGATGATATCATCAGCGCGATATGCGCGAGCGGTGGGAGCGTGAGCCATCACCATGGCGTGGGAAGAATGCTCGCCCCGTGGATAGAGGAGCACCTGGGGAAAGGGCAGATGGATGTCCTCCGGGCTCTTAAAAGGCATTTCGATCCCGCGGGCATAATGAATCCCGGCGGGCCGCTCGGGCTGGATCTCAAGGGAAAGGACTGGCGGAAGATCTGAAGGCGAGTGGGGGACGAGGGACGAGCCGCTGCAGGACTCGTATGCCGGCAGGGGAGAAGGCGGAATCACGGCGGTGCCGGTTCCGCCAGCCCCCCGGTTATCCTGAACGAACAGTACTCGCATCCGCGGGGACGGGAGTGCAGGATCTCCATGGAAAGCGAGCCGTCGATCGCGCCCAACCAGTCCCTGAACACGATTTCATCGATCATCTCGCAGGGATGGTTCCGTCTCCCTGCCTTCTGGAAATTGTCCCACCACGGACATGCATCAACGCGGTATAAGAGCGTACCGTCGGGCTCAAGCACGATCGACGCCCTGGTGCCGTCCAGAACGCACAGCGCGTCCAGCAGGAATTTCACCTGGTGCATGTCGGGGCGTGAGCCTTTTTTCAGGTCGATGCCCGTCATTCTCGCGATGCGTTTTGTGAGTACGATCCCGTAGTTTTTCCATACCTGTATGTCGATTTCTAGTGCCGTGTCGAACCCGAGGCGCTCCTCGACGCCCATGAACCAGAGGCCGTCCATGGCGGTGAGCGCGCCCATCCTCAGTTCGTCTACCTGGTCTTTTGTGAGCCGCATCATACGAGTCTCCTTGCTGAAAAAATCGACCGGGGATTTCATGATCCGCAAGACTTTTGCACTCATGGAAGGAGGCGGGATGCCTGTATCCCCGGTGGCGTGCGTTCTCATTACTACCGCATAACCTAACAGGTCGTCCGGTTGATTGCAACCAGATTGTGGAGGAAGGTCGGACCCCTTCCCGGGGACGATGAATTCAATAAACTGGTGTAATAAAGGTAAGGCATGAAGCAACGCAGTAAAAATTATGGAAAAAGCTTGACATTATAGGCAACAGGTGTTGCATTACGCATGTAATGTTAAATGGTTCTCATGGGTCACTTGTCGTGCCGGCCTCGCCCCATTTCCTGATGCGCGATTTCCATAATGATGGATGGCGAGTCGCCGACTTTCCGGGGGAAGAACTTTCTTGTGCCGATTTCTCAAAACGGCATTTAAAAAACGAACACGGAGAACGTATGCCTCCAAAATCGGTTTTTTACAAATCGGAAATCATCAACTCTTCACTGAAGATCGTCGCCAAAAAGGGTTTCAAGCAGCTGAGCGCACGTGAGGTCGCCAGGGAGCTGAATTCGTCCACCAGGCCCGTGTACGAGCATTTCGAGTCGATGGAGGAGCTTAAAAAGGCGGCATTGCAGAAAACCATTTCGCTTCTGTACGATTACGTCATCCGGCCGCACACCAAGAACGCCTTTCTGAACATCGGTGCGGGATACGTGATGTTCGCAAGGGACCACCGGGAATACTTCAGGGCCATATTCCTCGAGGACAACGACTCGAGCGGAATAATAGACGAGCTGTTGAAAAAACTCGATGACGAGATGGTGAAGGTTCCCGAGCTCAGGAAGCTTACCCGTCACGAAAGGCAGGTGCTTCTTAGGCGCTCCTGGATCTTCACGCATGGATTCGCGACGATGGTTTTTGCAGGTTACATAAAAAACGATCATGATGCGTATATCATAAAGATGATTTCGGATACGGGCATTGTTTTCATAGAGGATTCAATTCGAAAGCACGGTGACGGCAGTCCCGTTGCAAAGGGAAAATAATTTTACCGGAGGAATAGATGGCTGATTATGATGCGATTGTGATTGGTGCCGGAAACGGCGGACTCGCGGCAGCCGCGACGCTGGCCAGGGCAGGGGTGAAAGTTCTTGTCCTGGAAAGGCATAACATTCCCGGAGGCTGCGCGACAAGCTTCCGCCGCGGACGATTTGAATTCGAGGTGGCGCTGCACCAGCTCAGCGGGATGGGCACGCAGGGCAATCCGGGTCCCCTGCGCATGACGATGAATAATCTGGGCGTACTGGACAAGGTGGAGTTCATTGAGATGAACGACCTCTATCGCGTCCAGATTCCGGGCAGGCTGGACATCACCCTGCGGACGGATAAAAACCAGGTGGTCGACGAATTGTCCAGGCACTTCCCCGAGGAGAAAGAGGCGATTAAACGTTTCTTCGACATGCTCTATGCCTATTTTCAGGAAGTCGTGAAGGCTTTTTTCTTCAAGGACCCGGATGCGACGCCGGAAAAATATCCCCTCATCTACCAGTATTCCATGCAGGGGACGCAGGACGTGATGGACTCGTTCTTTAAGTCGCCGCTGCTGAAATCCGCCATAACCATTTACTGGTCTTACCTGGGTCTTCCCCCCAGCCGGTTGATGTTCATGGATTTCGCCATAACCCTGTACTCCTATCTAGAGTACAAATCCTATCATGTCAAGGGCGGCTCCCAGTCGATCTCAAACGCCCTAGCGGATATAATCACGGGCCAGGGCCGGGAAATTCGCTACAATTGCGGCGTGAAAAAAATCATGGTCAAAAACGGCAGGGCCACAGGCGTCGTGACGGAATCCGGTGACGAAATATCCTCCAACTGCGTCATCTCCAATGCATCCAAGATTACGACCTACATCGATCTCATCGACAGGGAAAGCCTGCCGGATGAATTCTTCAATCAATTGAAGAGCAGCGCGATCGGGGTGTCCGCGCTCTCGCTGTACATGGGACTGGATTGTCTTCCGTCCGAGGTCGGGATAACGCAGCCCACCAATTTCATCTGCAACACGGAGGACTATGAAGACGCCTATAAATGCGCGAAAACCATCGACGTCACCAGGGATTCAGGGCTTCTTACCTGTTATAATTTAATGGACCCGTCATTTTCCCCCGAAGGCACCACCATCGCGACCTTCGTAACGTTGAAATATGGTGAGCCGTGGATGAAGATCAGGCCGGAAGACTATCATGATATCAAGTTCAAGTGCGGACAGGAAATGATGGGGATCCTGGACAAGGTGTATCCCGGCATGAGGGACAGAATCGAGGAATTCGAAATCGCCACGCCTCTCACCCACTTGCGTTACCTGGGGCATCCCAACGGTTCGGTGTACGGCTTCGATCAGCACCCGTGGGAATCGTCGTTCTTCACCCAGCAGAAGGCTCCCATCGACGGGCTTTTCATAACCGGGGCATGGGCAGGCATGGGAGGATTCCAGCCCACGTACCAGAGCGGTGAGAAGGCAGCCCGGCTGGCGCTAAAAAGTATTACCGCATGATTGCATGCGCATCAGTGAATACAGGAGGATATCATGGCCATCGATTTGAATAAAATGCAGAATTACCCCCAATTATTGAAGCAGATGAACGAGTTCCGTGACAGGGCCGCCGACTACAGGCCGTTTAAAGGCACCATGAACGAAGTCATGGAGAAGCTTCACCCCAGGAAGCTTCGCTTGAAGGTTATGGATATCATTCAGGAAACTAAAAGCACAAAAACCTTCAGGCTTGCCGCGCCGGACAGGGACCTGCCGCCGTTTCTGCCGGGACAGTACATCACCGTCTACGTGGAGGCAAACAACATCAGGACCGCGCGCGCCTATTCACTGTCCTCGGCCCCCGCGGCTTCGGGCCATTATGATATTACCATACGAAGGGTAGAAGGGGGACTGGTTTCTAATTTCATGCTGGAGCAGGTCAAAGCAGGCGACACCGTAGAAACATCGTCACCCTCGGGAAATTTTTATCAAAATTACATCGTTCATGATTCATCCGTCGTTTTTCTCGCAGGAGGGAGCGGGATAACCCCTTTCATGAGCATGATACGGCAGGAAACGGCGAAACCGACCGGTAAAACCATGTACCTGCTCTACGGCAACCATTCTGCGGCCGATATGATCTTTAATGACGAATTAACCGGTCTTGCGCGTGGAAACCCGCATTTTAAATATATTCCCGTAATAGAAAAACCGGGGACGGGATTCACGGGGAAAACGGGATACCTGTCGGCGGAACTTGTTAAAGAATCAATTGGCGATACCAAGGGGAAAACCTTCTTTCTCTGCGGGCCGGGAGCGATGTACGATTTCTGCATCCCGGAGCTGGACAGGCTGGGCGTCCCGCGAAGGAAAACAAGGAGGGAGGTGTTCGGTGCGATGCCCGACATTTCACGGCACCATGACTGGCCCCGGGACGTCAAGCCCACCGCCGAATTCTCAATCAGGATCAAAAACGGGAACGTGATAAAAGCGAAGGCTGGAGATTCCCTGATTACGACGTTTGAAAAAAACGGTCTTACGGTACCCAGTCTCTGCAGGTCGGGGGAATGCAGCCTGTGCAGGATAAGGCTTCTTTCGGGAAAGGTTTTCCAGCCCAGGGAATCGCTGGTACGTTATTCGGACCAGCGATCTGGAAATATTCATTCTTGCATGTCTTATCCCCTGATGGACCTGGAGATAATGATATAGCCGCAGTGGAGGCCAGGCCTGATCGCATCCTGATCGACGAATTGGTGCTTCATGAAATAATAAAGGCGTCATATCGAGGCGGAAATATTTCTGCAGTAACATAAGGGACGTTATGGCTACTTCAATAACGTCCTTTTCATTGTCCGCCCCCGGCAAGACTCGAACTTGCGACCCGGTGGTTAATCCCGACCGTGTCGGGACTCTACCGACTGATGAATCGGTTCCCAAGGTGCCGGGTTCGGCAGCTTTACATCATAAAAATTAAAGAGCAGCGATTGGAAACCGCTGCTCCTTTTTAAAGCTCCCCCGGCAAGACTCGAACTTGCGACCCAGTGGTTAACAGCCACTTGCTCTACCGACTGAGCTACAGGGGAATGGTTCTGAAGGTGGATAACGTATTAACAAGAGGGTTGTACCTGTGTCAATACTTTTTGTAACTTTTTTCCCGTAAAAATGATTTTATCTTGCCTAATAAATTTTGAACGTTCATACTATGCAAAAAACAGGAATACCGGTCCATGGTGAAAGACTACGAGGAAGAGCTCATCGCCCGCTACCATCTGCTCTTTTACCATGTCGCGCACATGGGCGGCCGCGGGGAGATCGACAGCGGCCTCAATTTTTCATCGCTTTCCAGGCTTTCCGGTGAGGAGCTCTCAAGCAGCATCAGGGACGGCCTTGACAGCCTGGGCATCCACGCGTATTGCATCCTTGGATTTCATTTGAGAAAGAAATGCTTCATTCCCGTGATCAATACCATCAACGATCTCGACATCTATTCGCTCTTCTTTGACGTTCATGACGCCCTCTACGCAACGCTCAGAGACTCTCCCGACGGCATGTTCGTTACGCGCGCCCATATCGCCTCGGACGAATCGCTCGCTTCGAGGTTCACCTTCATGCAGGGAGATTCATGGGCGGTGTACTGCGCCACCTTCCATAACCTGTACGCCCCCCTCCTTCGAGAGCCCGCCTCCGGGAAAGTGCGTGATTACCAGGATAAATCGCTCTCTCCGGTGCTCATGATCTGGTACCGGCATGGGGTTCCCGACGGCGGTACGGGTGATCTCGCGGCCTCGATACGCGCCAGGCTCTCACCGGCGCTCCTCATGTACGCAAGGAACGAGATATACCATCAATGCGCGCTCAGCATGGGGACCGTCAAGCACTCCTATTTCATGCTGGAATACATGCAGAAGGCGTTCATGCTGCTGAAGCGGGCGGCGTGTTTCCAGCTGGACATTCTGCGGTTCGACCCCGAATCCTACCACCTGTGCGCATACCTGTTCTCAATGCTGCGCGCGCGGTTGTCGGGTAATTCCATGATCTGCAGGCTTGACCGGTCGCGTATTATCGTGACGACTGCCGCGGAAGACGTGCAGGTTTTACAAACGGCGATCCAGGGATTCATACGCATACAGCCGGGACTGGTGAGTATCAGGAAGATAGAGGCTACGGACAGCGGGAACAGGTTAGACCTCGTGAAAGAGATCATGTTCAAATAAAAACTTGCCCCCGGAATGAATAAGCATAGTAAATATTTGAATAGTCTAATTGAAATGACTATGCTATACTTGTGCGCCGCTGGATACGGAAACGGCAATTAGAGCGCGAGCGGATATGAACAGACCGTACATTCCAAGGATACTATCGCTCACGTGCATGGCCCTGGCGCTCTGTTTTAGCGCGGGAAGCGCGGTGCTTTATGCCGCCGGAAGCACGGGAACCTCGGGCGCGGCTTTCCTGGAGCTCGGGGTAGGGAGCCGTCCGCTCGGTATGGGAGAGGCGTTCACCGCGGCGGTGGGCGACATAAACTCGATTTACTACAATCCCGCCGGTCTGGGCACCATGAAGTACCCGGAAATCTCCATGATGCACCAGGACCTCATCCTGGATTCACGGTTTGAAAACTTCAGCCTGGCGTGGCCGCTTTGGAAGGGATTTTTGGGCTTTTCCAACTCTCTGTTCTGGGTCCCTTCCTTCGAGCGCGTCGACATCAATGGGAATTCGGATGGAAAAGTTCAATTCTACAATACGGCCACGACGGTTGCATACGGTCAATCGCTTGGTTTCATGGAGGTTGGCGCCTCCTTCAAGCATATTTACGAGCGGATAGGACCCCTGCCGGTCAATGCGGTGGCGTTCGACGTGGGCATACTGAAAAGGCTGTACATGTATTCGCCCTTTGATGCCCCCATCAGGAACCTGGCGCTCGGCCTTTCACTGCAGAACATGGGTACCAAGGCACATAAAGACCCGCTTCCCCGGACCCTGCGCATCGGGAGCTCGTATTACCTCACGAAATGGTTCGGCCTTAACATCGACGTATCGGAATACTTCATCGACCCCTCGGACCTTTACGACTTCACGTACGGATTCGACGAGAGCCTGAGGATCATGACCGGCTTTGAATTGAGTTACCTGGACCTGTTGTCATTCCGCGCGGGCTACCGCTTTCTCGATTCCAGCATCGCCAAAACCGAGGGAAAATACAGCCTGGGCTTCGGGTTCAACTACGCGGTAAAGAACGTGGCCTTCCAGGTGGACACCTCGTACATGGACACCAAGGTCTTTGGCCCCGTGTACTCCTTCACCGTGTCGTTCAAGCTCATCCCGCGCGTCATCACCGTGGAGAGCAAGATCAAGGCCGAGGAATACTACCAGAAGGGCATTCGCTACTATATCCAGAACGACCTGGATTCCGCGATCGAAGCGTTCAAGGACTGCGCCGAAAACAATCCCTATCACAAGAACGTCAAGCAGAAGATCCTGGAGCTCGAGGAGCTCAAGGAACTCCAGCTCGAGAACGAAAAAATTGAGAAAGAACGGAAGAAGGGCAGATGAGCTGAGGCCCGTGAGCCTCCAAAAGGGCTTTTGCCCGGCGGCGGACGGCTCGGTGCTCGTGTGCATGGGGGACACGCGCGTCATTTGCGCGGCGACAGTGTCCGGCGAGGTACCGGACCATGCCAGCGCGAGAGGCGCCGGCTGGATCACGGCCGAATACACCATGCTTCCCTATGCGACCAGTCCGCGGACGGAGCGCCGCACCGCCAGGCCCGACGGCAGGTCGATCGAGATCCAGCGGCTCATAGGACGATCGCTCAGGAGCGTGGTCGACCTCGCCGCGTTGAACGGCTTCGCGATCACGGTGGACTGCGACGTGCTCCAGGCCGACGGTGGGACGCGCACGGCGTCCATAACAGGGGGCTACGCAGCCCTGCGCATGGCCGTCGCATCGCTCGTCGCGCGAGGGGCGCTTGCGGAAAATCCCCTGCGGGCCCAGTGCGCGGCGGTCTCCGCCGGCTACGTGAAGGGGGAGGCGCTCCTGGACCTTGAATACACCGAGGACGCGCGCGCCGACGTCGACATGAACGTGGTGATGGACAGCCTGGGCAACCTCATCGAGGTGCAGGGCACCGGCGAGCGCTCCGTCTTCACCAGGGCGCAGATGGACGGGCTCGTGGGCCTGGCGGAACGCGGAATCCAGGAGCTTTTACGCGCCCAGGCGGCCCTATTCGCGTAAACGTTGTAATCTCCGCGCCAAAACCCGCCGATAGTACTAATGATTGAAAATCTATCGAACACGGGTCCGTTATTTCATGAAAAAACTGTGCGTCCTGCTCATGCCGGCCCTTCTGGTGCTCTCGCCTGCGGTCCTTTGGGCCCAGAACTACATTCGCAACACCGTGGAGATAGACACGCCAACGGCCTATACTATCGAAAAGGGAACCTACCAGATTTCCCTGCTGGGCTACGACAGCGGCGGTGTCGAGCTCAAGACCATCCTGGGACTGCACAATAACCTTTTCCTGGGCGTTTCTCTGGACATACAGAACGCGATCGGCAAGGAGAAGGCGAAGCCCAACGTACCGGGCGTGATCGCCAAGCTCAAGTTCACCGACGGCTGGGAAACCTTTCCCATATCCTTCGCGATCGGGTACGATTCATTCTACATTGGCGAGGCGGGAAAGACGGACCAGGCGGTAAACGAGATCAACCGCATGATCTATGGACCGTACTTCGTCATCACCAAGCCTGTTTACCTCCTGGGCGACGAGCAGCACGTGAGCTTTGGCATACGGATGCCCGCGCAGCCCAATTACATTCCGGAGGATTCCTCGTATTTCGTAGGGCTCGACATCCCGCTGGGCGAGCTGTTCATTTTCAAGGCCGAAGGCGAGCGCATCTATTACAATTTACGCGACAGCAACGAGTGGCTCCTCAACCTGGGCATCCGTTATTCCTACATGGGGCACCTGGGAATTGAGTTTGACTTTTTGATTCAGCACGGAGAGCCTGCCAACAGGGTAATCCGGATTGAATACAATGATGCGTTTTAGCCAGGCTACGCTCGCGTTCTGCTTATTGCTCCTGCAGTCTCCCCGCCTTGATGCGGCCGGTACGTGCACGCTCGAGATCGTGAATTCCCAGGGGCAGACCATTCGCCTTCTCGTTGAGCTCGCAACGTCGCCCGCCGAGCGCGAGCGCGGCCTCATGTACCGGCAGAACATGGCCGACTGCGAGGGAATGCTCTTCGTATTCGAACACGAGCAGTTCCTGGGCTTCTGGATGCGAAACACCTGCCTGCCGCTCAGCATCGCCTATATTGACCGCGGCGGCGTAATACGCGAATTATACGACATGAAGCCGCTTGACGATTCGGTCACGTACCCGTCGCGCGAGCCCGCGATGTACGCGCTCGAGGTGAACG
>Ga0209725_1001361_pt1 | contig 13847 bp, 17 predicted proteins | sample I18A1metaG_FD_184145 | JGI IMG/M metagenome (GOLD analysis project Ga0209725, IMG submission 184145) | Lake sediment bacterial and archeal communities from Gulf of Boni, Indonesia to study Microbial Dark Matter (Phase II) - ​I18A1 metaG... | ecosystem: Environmental > Aquatic > Freshwater > Lake... | reverse complement strand
GCTGATAGTCGTCATGATGAGTAGTAACATCAAAACGAGACCGAATGCTGAAGGATACAGTTTCTTGAGATGCATAGCGTCGTCGGGGAAAAACTATGAACTCGTTATCGTATTTAGCGTTATCACATTAGGGGTCGTGGATCACTCATCTGCAGTCTGTCGAAGCTTGCATTGCCTGTTTCTGAATCCTGATGGGATGATCGTGAGTAATCGCAAACTTCGTGACGCATCGTTTTGCCTTCTCTAGGCAAACCTACGTGGCGACGATTATTTGACAGCGGCGCAGAGGCGAGGGCCAACCTATGATGGCGCCTTCTACAATTTTCGCCCTCGCCTCATTCTCTTCAAATCTAGTATTCGACCAACTTCGCTCTCTGGAATGCCCTCCTGCAACATCGCTTCACGAATCGTTTTCTTCTGATCTCGTGCCTTCTTCGCTATGAACTCTTGATACGTGCTGAGATAGACCCGATAAGAGCTATTGGTGGAATCATCATGCCAGCATGTCTAGAGTGCCTTCGACCTACGTGACTTTGCTTATCTTGCCGGAGGAGACGCGTACCTAAAAGAGACCGAATCGTGGCGGATTTGAGCGCAGGAAAGGCACTCGGACAAAGTTTGTGGCGGGCCCGGTGGGATCTGAACTTGGGAACAGATAAGGACGCGGAAAGGAGGGACCCGCTCAGAGGCATCAGTCTAAGGCAACTGCCTCGTCATGATTTGCCGGAGCGCATGGGTTCTTCTGGATGAGTGTTTCCTGCCACACAAGAAGCGACTAGTTTTCTGAGCCTCGTTCCTTCCCTGCCTCGGTGACGAGCCCCTTCTTAGTCCAGTACCAAGCAGGATAGGCCACGCTGAAAAGCAGAAGAAGGAAGATAATCGGCCATCCGAGAAAGAAGTCCAAAGCCCTTTCTGCAGGGGAGCTTGTGACCCGCAGATATGTCACCATGACAGACTGTACGATGTACCAGACTCCCCATACGGCCGTAATCTGTCTCCACGCCAGCATGAAGTGAGGACTCTTGCCATACTTGGCAGCTAACCTGTTTACGCTCTCCTTGTCCAGAAAGAGAAGGATCAGCGGAGCCCGCGTCATGAGCGAACCCAAGAAGAACAAGGCAACGACGAGGTCATCGATGCCCGGAACCAGTGATGCCGCCAGCGCCGATCCGTGATGGTAGCCCGCGTACACAGATCCGGCTGTTTGCGTCGCGATCATGAAGAGAGTTATGAGCGGAAACACGCAGACCTGTCGCGCGACAACGTAGTCGGCAAGAAAGAATAGGATGCACCACCCAAGCGCCAAGATGGTCCCGGTCACGACATTATTGAGCAGCTTGAAAATCAAAACAATATTGAGCGGCACGAAAAGCCCCAGCAAATACCCTTTCCAAGGTATCCGCGGAAGGCTGAACCGTACAAGGCGATATAGACTGAAACTACCTTTTGCGTTCACTGTCTAGTCGCACCTGGGCGTTTGGATTCCGTCGTTCACAAAGCGACGATACTCGAAGTGTTCCGCCCGGCATTCCATCATGCGATGACATGGGCACTTACTTATGTGTAGTAGGTTTGACAAATCTTGCTGTGAACTTGGACCGGGTGCTGAGATTCCCGTATGGCTGCCCAAGCTAGGTCGTGTGGGCACTTTGGAGTTTCTAATCTGCTTCTGATATTCTCCCTTCGACGCTCGTTGTAGGTCCTAATGAGCCAAAGGCTTGAGCCGAGTTTGGCTGGAGAATGAAATCTCCGACAGGCCAATAATTGCGGTGGAGAGCCGCTATCGAGGCTTCTTCAAGGCTTTTTTCAGGAATTCCCGCGAGGAGCAGATGCTTGTAATGTGAACAGCATCCTGGCAGCGCTTCATGTCCTCTCGGAGGGCAATGTCTCCTGTGACCGCGAAATCCGGTCTCGCGACGACGACCGCGGCCAGCACAGGTGCATCCTTCGTATCTCTACCTTGTTTTCGTGGAGAGAAACGGATTCCTCGATTTCCTTCCAAGGAAGCACCGCATGCTCCGCCCTCGAGAGGAATGCGGCTAGGAGCGCCTCATGACTTGGAAAGCGGCGAGCGAACACTATCCTTGCGTCCTCTATGACCAACTGTGGGAGTAGGAGAGTTATTGCCTTGTCCTCAGCGAGTTTCAGTATACTGTGCTCGTTTCCTCTCAGAAACACGAGGCCGGAGATGAGGACATTTGTGTCAATGAGAACGGTGGGCTTGGGTCTTGCCATGCTTCTCTTCACGCAGCTTCTCCCTAATCCTATCAACTTCTTTCATCAGGAGGTCGCGGGTTATGCCTCTCTTTCTTGCTAGAGTCTGCAGGATTGCTGAGATATCGTCCAAAGACAACTCGTCCACCTTTTTCATCACGACGAGGCGACCAAGTCTGGCCACATAGAGATAGCTGTCTTTCCCGACAGACAGCTCCCTCCTTATTTCAACGGGCAACGTGAACTGCCCCTTGGAAGTCATCTTCACCACTTCGCCGACTGCCATCGACGTTCGCGCCTCGCACGGAGTAAGAATTCCTTACATACAACTCTGCCCCCCAACGGGCTTAAGATGAAGCGCTTTGGTGAGTGGGGTCCACCTCGCCCCGTTCTGAGTTCTCGCACAGAAACACGGGTCGCGTAAGTCAAGTCTTGTGCGTCCGAGCCTCGAAGCGAGCCAAGCATGAACACAAACGCTTGTTCCTGGAATTGGTTTCAGAATTCCCAGCAGTTCGAACGATGACCGCGTCGGGGTCTTGATGGAGTCTCGAGCAGCATGACAGTTCCTTTCGCCTAGAGCCTAAAATGGGTTCTGTTTTCAGACCACTGGGTCTGTTTTCAGAACTCAGGGTCTCCCGTCAGAACCTCAAACGCGTGCCGAACCACCCTAAGAAGATGGCGGGCCCGGTTAGGTGACATTTCACGTTTTGAAGCAACGAAATCCGTGTTGACGAGTGCGCCAAGAGTCCGCGAAATGTCCGGAGATGGTCCCATTAGGTCTCGAGCGTGCTCTGAAGTAGTCGAGAGCTCTTAGCGGCTGATTCCGAGTAAACTTGTCTCCGGTCATGAGGCCCGGCGTAGACAGGGCTCTGACTTTGGACTGTCAACTTCGCATAGATCATACCGATCCTTCGTCGCACATTTCTGAAGAAACATCTTGTCAAGTGCCGTGCCAAGGCCACAGGAAATGGAAGTATTCATCGAAGAGCTCGACTTTGGGCCTCACTCAGAAAGCAACGCGTTGCACGCCAAGATTTCGCTAGGAACCCCCAGCGATCTTGGCAACCTGCTCAAGGAGGCCTATCTTCTTGGCATCCCAGATCTCTAGGCCCATGATCTCTTTCTTTTCATTGAGCTCCAGTATGACGTTGCGAGCCGACTCGATGATCTCATGGCTTGGTCCATCTTTGAAGGCCAGGTATAGGATATCGTGCCCCTTGTCGTAGTGAACCTTCATCGAATTCTCCCCCAAGCACCTCGTTCGAGGTTTGCCGAGACCAACTTGTCAAGCTTTCGAGTATGGTGGACAGTTATAGCTTTGATGTGTTGGCAATCGATCTTGACCCGAAACGAGTGTGTTTCCGTCGTAAAGGGAGAGTTGTCTGGAGCTGAAGTGCGGGTTATGCCGTCGGAAGGTATTCAGAGAGGAATCAGCGTGGCTGGGCTCACCCGGGACGCGCTCTACCTGTGGACAGGTGGGCAGCTTCGATTCTACCCGCCCTATTCGTCGCTACTCGCAGGCGGAGCGGAGAGGGCTCCAAATGTTTTCACTCTCGCCGACGATCCTAATGAGTTCGTGATCGTCTTCGGAGTCAACCACGAGGGCTCGGGGAAAGCCGCCTTCTTGAGTTTCACCGTCTATGGAGCGGACATATGGAATGGTGTCGGAGGCGTCACCAGCGACCAGTATCCGATGGCTGAGGAGTGTCTCGCAGGCAACCGCCACGCTAGGTACGTTTACACCTACAAGATCGGTCGGCGATGTGACGGCAAGAACTGTTTCAGGGTTCCAGGTTCTGGCCTCTAAGCGCATGGCATCGAGCTGGACCAGCCGATCTTCATCATCTTCCGAGCCTAATTGGAACCCGCGACCAAGGTGGGTCCCGCGAAATCTGAGATTCTATGGGACAGCGCGATCAAGTTCAGCCCGAAGCAGTAGCCTAGGAACAGCGATAAGACGGCAACTGTGCGCTGAGAACGAGGAAGTGAATCATGCACACACGATGAGTACATTACAGGATCTGCGGCACGTCGGGTTAAGGTGGCTAGCTGATTAGCCCACTGAACTATGGGTTGAGATCACCGACTTGGGAGGAAGTAATCTGATCCCCATCGAGCACAATTTGGCAATGGTGGGCCGGGAGGGACCCAGACCTGGTCAGGTTCGGAACCCTATTTCTTGTGGGCTCCAAACCAGTTACAAATCTACAGACCAGGCGTTACCGACTGATTTGCTTTGCGTCTTGACTGCCATACCTCATAAGGTGTTCGTGTGTTGGCCGGCACTTTGCCGTATTCCCGGAGCTAGGTGCGTGTGCGATGGTGTGATTCTGATCTCCTCTGGTCATTCTCCTTCATTCTAACGATCCCAGCTTGCGTTCCGCGCTCTTTGAACTCTCTGAGTAATTCTAAGATCCCTGTTATTATAGCCGGAAGCCCGACACCGAGAAATAGTCCAACTCGGAAAATGTCTGTCTCTCTCTGCTCCACTAGATCTAGCATCTCGAAGTCTGTCAACACCGCCATTCCGAAATGGTCAAGCGCGCTCCTCTTCTCATCCAAAGTCCACAGATACCAAGTTCTTGCTCCCGCAAAGACAATAGCATCCGCTGCAGGACTTGACTCCATCCTAGAGCGTTCAGGCTGAGCAATCTCCAGCGCGTAACTCTGAGAGCTTACAGGCGTGAAAAAGGAAAATGTGCCAATCGCTATTTCATATGGCAGTGCTGCAGGGGGCGTTGTGGGAAATCCAGAATCGAATTGAGTAATCAAACCCACGGTAGTGTACCATTCCCGATATAGATCTTGATTTCGACCTGGCCATTCCTTTCCATCCTAGTCCACGGCGAGGAAAAAATCACAAGCCCGAATTTGGACGTTGGCGCCGGATAGCTCATCCGAGTGAGGTCTTGATATCCCAATGCGCCGTATATGGACATTCCGAGGCCGACAAGTATCACGGCAACCGCAATTCGGACCAGAGCGTCGCCTCTCCTTCGATTCAATGGAGAAATCGGCCTCCTGGCGAGTCGTTTTATGTGAGCTCCGGTTCGCGTATATGGCCCTTGCGAGCGTCCGATTCTCAGCGTTTCTCGTGGTCCACGGCTCGGTTTCAGCTAGGGTTTCGTCAAGCACTACCGCGCCGAGATAGCCCGAGAAACCAGCTGATCGAAGACACTGAGCGAAGAAGAACTACACAATCCAACGGAAAGCCTGTACTCTCATGCCTCGTACACATCTCGTAAGCCGAGGAGTCAGAAGTCATCGCGTCAGAGGGTTTCATGAAAGAAGGCATCCCCGACTACGTGCAGAAAGCTTTCATAGACAACGGCGCTGTGCAATGCGGCCACTGCATACCAGGCTTTATCGTCTCCGCTGAAGCACTCCTAAGTCGGAACCCCAGCCCGAGCCTTGCGGATATCAAGACGGCGATCGCAGGCAACCTCTGCAGATGCATGGGCTACAGGAGCATCATCCGCGCATTGGAGCACGCAGCATGCAAGAAATAGAGTTGGGCGTCCAATGGGGCTGAGCTACATCGAGGTACTGGTTCAAAGACCCCTCGGCGAGGCTTTGAACGTTCTCCATGAGAGATCGGGAGAGATCAAACCTATCGCAGGCGGGACAGACGCAATGATCCAGCTGAAAGACGGGCCCCCATACAAAAGCGCTGCGGCCGGTTTCCCTAGAGCAACTCGTCTCGTGTCACCTTGTACCTTACGGGGAAAGATAGAATTAGGGACCCGCGGCCCTGTTACGGCGATTGGGGCCGTAGTCTAGCATGGTATGATTCCCGGCTCGGGACCGAAACGGCGTGAGCCCGGGAGGTCGTGGGTTCAAAATGGCCGCTCAAGCCATGATAATCCCACCGGCCCCACCAAACTATGATGCGCCCACATAAGGGAATGACCACGGTGAGAATTGGCAATTTGTATGCGCCGGAGCATACAAATTGCAAGTCACTGCCGTAAAGACGTGAAGACGGCTCGCCCTTATGGCCAACAGGCATCCCCTTGAGCATTGTGTTGCGGACTTAGGTGAGCTTGGTGGACACCCCGGGACACCCTCCTGACTTTGGCAAGCTTCTGATGAGCATTGCCAGATCTCGGAGTTAGAATTCGCACAGGCAAGCGCACGCGCAAGATAGGAAAGAACAGACTCACCGCTAGTTACAATCAAGGTCCAACCGGCCCTGAAAGCGGTTCTGGATGAGACCAATAGAGCCGATTTGCTTTCTGTTTGTTGATGTCTCTGAGACCTGCCGCCAAGGCCGCAAAGAAGTCCTAATTAAGGAATGTGCTACAGTAGCCGCGAACTTCTTCTCTGGCTGAGATCCTACTTAGGTCTGTGTTCTGCACGATTCTGTAAAGCTATCCAGTCCCACCAATTTCCAGCAATATGCTTCTCTTCTATTCCGATTCCTCTGCAGGTTCGCGTTTTATCTGGATGGGCCTCTCGATCCAGCATTTGGCGTCATAGAGGGCGCCACTTATGCCTCTATGTGCGCCGCCTTTCATGATGAGCCTGTCTCGGGAGCGCTTGCGGGCCACGTACACGATCCGTTCGCCGAGTATCGAATCGCCGTATCCAGTCAGCGTCGTCAACGTGCCTCAATCACCTTTTCGGACGTCGTCTTGGTCTCGATGATGTGATCTCGAAGTAGGGACTGAGTTATTTCGAAGACGACATCGAGGTCCAGTCCAAGGGAATCGGCGATATCGCTTGGGTAGTGGGCGCCCGGATTGTTCTTAAGGTAATCAATTATCATGCTCTCTGCTTCCCCTGTCTGGACAGTCTTGGTGGACACTATCGATACGCCCCGAATGACTTCGAGTTTCTCCTCGATAGCCTCTGTAGCGAGTTCTGTTAGGCTCCTATACCGTTCTCCCGCTGGACTCTTCAGCAGCTTCCGTGCCTCGCGAACAAGGCTCGATGGCAGAGTGACCGAAGCGTAACCTCTCTTGGGCATACAACTGGGACCTTAATGTGGTAGGGTACGGTACACTAGGGTACATAAAGATTCGTCCAAGAAACGAGAGCTCTGGGTCGAATGGAAGAAGACCAAAGGATGCCTTGGAACCCTCGATAACGTGGGCTTGAGCCCCTTCAGGACTGCCTTCTTAGCGAGGACGCCGTCGATACAATCCGAGAGATGTCGCCACATTGAACCGTGCGGATCAGAAACGGCACTGGAAAGAGGTCAAAAACGACGCGATTCGGAACTAGCCTCACCGTCAATTACAATCAAGTCCCACCGGCCCCACCACCAAACCCTGAAAACCTGAGATCATATAGTACGTTCAGGTGACCGCCGAGCGAGAGTATTCGGAATGAAGTTCGGTCTGCAACATCCCAACTTTACTTACGACGGGGCTGGCCCCGAGATCGTCGAGTCCCTGAGGCGACTCGTGACGCAGGCGGAGCGTCTTGGTTTTGACTCGTTCTGGGTCATGGACCATTTCCACCAGATCGGTCACGTTGGCCAACCCCATGAGCCGATGCTCGAGAGCTGGACGACATTGTCTATCGTTGCGGGATTAGCTTCAAGAATTAAGGTCGGGCCGCTCGTCACTGGAAATGCGTACAGGCATCCCTCAGTCCTTGCGAAGATGGGCGCCACCTTAGACGTGCTCAGCAAGGGCAGGCTGTTCATGGGAGTCGGAGCCGCCTGGAATCAAGATGAGGCCGTGGCCTACGGGATTCCCTTCCCACCGACCATCGAGCGATTCCGTCGTCTTGAGGAGGCTGTACAGATAATCCGCAAGATGTGGACGGAAGAGCGCGCCACTTTTCAGGGGAGATTCTATCGGATTCACGAGGCCTGCTGCAATCCTAAGCCGATCCAGAAAACTCATCCCCCAATTCTAATTGGCGGAAGCGGCGAGAAGGAAACTCTGAAGGTCGTTGCGAAGTACGGTGACGCCTGCAACCTCTTCGGCTCTCCCGAGACGGTGAGGAAGAAATTGTCGGTGCTTCGTGATCACTGCGCGGCGGTCGGGAGGGACTACGACTCGATTCTGAAGACCAAATTGAGCTCCGTTATGATTGACAAGGAAAAGGGGGCTGTCGAGAAACGCGTTGCCGCGGCTTTCAAGGAGATGCCTGAGCAGACTCGTAGAGAGTTTGTAACCTACGGAACGCCGGAGGAAGTACGTCACCAAGTGGAGGCATTGAAACAAGCTGGAATCGAATATCTAATTGTAAATCTCGAACCCCAGAGAGAACTTGAGGCGTTGAATCTGTTCGCCGACGCGGTTGTGAGCAGACTGTGAGAACCCTGTTCGATCCTCTCCTTTGACACCGAGATACTAGCTCTCTCATCACTGCCCTGTCTTCATGTACTCATCGATGGCCTTGGCCGCCTTCTTGCCTTGGCCCATAGCCAAGATAACTGTGGCTCCGCCGGTTGCTACGTCGCCACCTGCAAACACGCCCCTCTTGGATGTCTTCCCGGTGTCGTTGTCAATGATGACCACCCCGTCGTCGCCGGTTTTTAGATCAGGGGTAGTCTTTGGAATCAGAGGGCTGGGGCTTTGACCGATGGCGATCACCACGGTATCGGCGGGAATACGAAAGTTGGATCCTTCGATAGGTACTGGGCGCCTTCGTCCCGAAGCATCGGGCTCTCCGAGTTCGTTCTTGATGCATTCGACTTCTTTCACGCGGCCTTTTTCGTCGCCATGTATTGCGACCGGTGTGGTTAGTAGCATGAACCGTACTCCTTCCTCTTCTGCATGGTGGATCTCCTCGACCCGCGCCGGCATCTCGTCACGTGACCGGCGATAAACGATTATTGATTCTTCAGCGCCAAGCCGGAGGGCGGTGCGCGACGCGTCCATCGCTACGTTCCCTCCGCCTACTGTGACAACACGTCGCCCGCGCGCGATCGGAGTATCGTACTCTGGGAAGCGATAGGCCTTCATCAAGTTCGAACGGGTCAGGTACTCGTTGGCTGAGTAGACGCCGCTCAGGTTTTCTCCTGGAATGTTCAGGAACCATGGCAGCCCGGCCCCCGACCCGACAAAGACGGCGTCGAACTCTTCCAACAACTCATCTATTGTAGCTGATTTCCCTACGACGAAATCCTTGACTAGCTTGACCCCCAAGCGGCAAACGTACTCCACCTCACGGCGTACGATAGCTTTCGGCAGGCGGAACTCGGGGATGCCGTACATCAAGACTCCGCCGGCTTCGTGCAGTGCCTCAAGAATGGTGACGTGATGACCCATCTTAACGAGGTCTGCGGCCACAGTGAGGCCAGCCGGTCCAGAACCAACGACGGCGACCTTCTTGCCGGTCGGAGGTGGCAGGTCAGGGACTGGCAGCGGCCCTTGGGCGGCTTCCCAATCGGCGACGAAACGCTCCAGTCGGCCGATAGCTACGGATTCATAGCGCTTGGACAAGGCGCATTTTTCCTCACACTGCTGTTCCTGTGGGCAGACTCGGCCAGTCATGGCGGGCAGCGCGTTAGTCTCCTTGAGCAGGTTGACTGCTGCGCGGAAATCTCCATCGGCGACCAGCTTCAGGAAGGCGGTTATGTGGATGTTCACTGGGCAGCCTAACATACACACAGGCCGGCCGCACTGTAGGCAGCGCTGTGCCTCCGCTATCGCTTGCTCCGGCGTGTAGCCGTAGGGTACTTCGTCAAAGTTTTTGATGCGCTCAGCTGGAGGTTGCTCTGCCATAGGCGTCTTAGTCGGGACGATCTTCTTCGCCCCTATCGGCTTGGCCGCCATTGGTTTCGCCATTATCGTTTTGCCGCCTCCACGGCGCTATCGAGAGCGCACTGGTGTTTCCAGCGTTCGACGGCTAACCATTCCATTTCTTGGTAGAACTGTAGGCGTGATAGGAGAATGTCCCAGTTGACCTTGTGGGCGTCAAACTCCGGCCCGTCAACACAAACGAACTTGGGCCCCTCATCTAAGACAACGCGGCATCCCCCACACATTCCCGTGCCGTCAATCATGATCGTGTTCAGGCTGACGATTGTCGGCACATTGTAGGGCCTAGTAGTCGTGGAGACAAACTTCATCATGACGGCTGGGCCGATTGCCCATATCCGAGCGATATCCTTTCCTCTTGCTTCGAGCAATTCTTTAAGCGGCTGCGTCACCAGGGCCTTCCGTCCGTAGGAGCCGTCGTCTGTACAGACAGTCAGTTCGTCCGATACCGTTCTCATTCGATCTTCCCAGAACAGTAGAGACTTGTTGCGAGCTCCAATGATGGAGATGACCGTGTTTCCGGCTTCCTTAAGAGCGCGGGCGATGGGGAAGATCGGGGCGATTCCTACTCCTCCCCCAACGCACACGACTGTTCCGTAATTCTCGATCTCTGTAGCATGACCTAAGGGCCCGGCGACGGTGACTAGCTCGTCCCCAGCGTCCAGAGTGCCCATCTGCATTGTGGACTTGCCAACCTCCTGGAAGATGAGCGTGATGGCGCCAGCTTCCCGGTCGTAGTCAGCGATCGTCAGAGGAATCCGTTCTCCGAGTTCGTGAACGCGCACTATGACGAACTGGCCGGGCTTCGCCTTTCGGGCGACCCGGGGAGCTTCTACCACCATAAGTTTGGTCGTGTCACTCAATGCCTGGTTCTTCAGAATCTTGTACATGATTGACCCCCTAGGTTCGGGTCGCGAGAACGATCGAACTGATGACCGAAGTATATTCCAACCTCGGCTGGAATGTCATGAACTATTATATTTACTATGAGAAACGAGATATTTACCCACCAAATTCCAGACTATAGTCTCTCTGCGATTCGCAAGGGCAGCGTTCGTCGCGTATCTCTACTCTAGCGCAAGCTGAGCCTACGCAATCGCGCGAAGCTGCTTAACTGTTCCGAGATACGTCCCATCTAGGAGTTGAACCTCCGCCTCATTCATGTTTACGATTTTTCCTCTAAGTAGAGGACCAAGACGCTCAATCCCCGTCCATCTAGATCCAGACCTTCGCCTCGTGTTGATCGACCGGCCGCCCAAGAAGTCGTTGAATGTAGGGACGAAGAGACAACGGGAGACCTTCAACTCGACCCCCCATCGTTCTCTGAGCTTGTCCTGGATATCTCTGATCCTACGAAGTTTTGGCTGTCTCAGAATCGCGCGAGCCAATTTTGCTCCGTCACAGGGCGCGCGTACCCAGACCGGCTTCGTGATCCTGTAGCCTAGAGCGTCTGTGAACGCGACGACTGGATGCAGGTGACCCTGAATGAGAGACTCACATCCCAGGAGTTCGGGTGCTGGCCACGCGTGCCCGTGGAAGAGCCCGTATTTCCCCCACAAGGCGATCCCGCTTGGGGGCAGAATCTTGACCTGAGGGGGAGTCATGGGTTCTATGTTCCCGTCATGATTGCCTTGGATGATCTGAATGTCTGAGACTAGCGGGACCAGCTTCTCGAAGAACTCCGGAATATCCTTCCACTCCTCCAACTCGGCCCCAACAACCGTATCCTTCACGTCACCCAGAAACAGAATCCTCGTTGGGTTCGACTTCCTGATGATGTCGATTAGGCGGTCAAGCAGTTTCGAAGTCTGGGAGGGGATGTGAATGCCCTGTTGTGCGAGATTTACTTCCCAGCCTATGTGCATGTCGCCTACGACGAGAACCCGCTCGCCCTCGCCCTGCAAAAGCAGGGAGGGGGAGGAATCCACCGGCGCCAGGCTGTAACCCGCCAACTAGGCTACCTTCTCTGTCCGCACCGAACCCTCGTCGGCGTCAGATAGCGTTCTTTCAGCATATGCTTAATCAAAAGGTTGAACCTCAGAGGGCCTCGCCTGACTGGCCGGAATGAGCATGTCGCAAGCGTACGAGAGAGAGCTCGAAGTAATTCAACAAATTTGTCAAGACATTGGCTCTTCCGGCAAGCTGACGGACGATCAGAAAGCGATTCTTGAGAAACAGTTCGGTGACCGATTCAGGAACGCTCTCGAGCTTGTCGATAAGCGGAAGGTGCATAGATTTAGATTCAAGCCAAGCGAGCGGGCTATCTGGACCGTGAAAGGTAGAAAGGGAGTATACCAAGTAATCCCTGAAACGAATTTCTGTAATTGTGACGATTATTACTTTCGCGTGATGGAGGGCAAGAGAGCCCTGTGCTATCACATAGTCGCACAGAAACTGGCGTCTGCTCTAGGAAGATTCGAGACTAGCCAACTCAGGGACAGACAGTACAGCAAGATCACCCAGCAGTGGAGGACGAGGCCATAGACTACACCTTGAGGCCACAGAATTGTTTAAATCAGAAACTCTGTGCTTCCGTGGAAAGACAGGCGTGCAGCATTGACGGCTGACGAATACTATACGCTCGTACAGATTGCAGCCACGGTTCTCTCATTCGTCGCCCTCGTTCTGATCTTCGTGTATCTTGTTTATGAGAAGAGTTGAATCCAGAACTCGACTTACGTCGCCAAGCCAATTCCGGTTCGGACCGCCGCTACTCCAACGAGGAAACGAATAAACGGCGCAATGGCATTCGCGAAACGAGACTAGAAAGATCCCGCGCCCATCAATAGGGAGAAGCCCCACAAACCGGATACCTCGGTCAGTGGTCGTCCTTGTCTAATGACGCGTTCGCTCTGCTGCAGAGACCTGTACGAGAGCAGTTAGGAAAGCTCGAGATAGCGGAAGCGAGCGATATTCAGAGACTTGCGATCCCGCCTATCCTAGAGGGGAAGAATGCTCTTCTCATCGCCCCAACGGGAACTGGAAAGACGCTTGCCGCTGTCCTTCCAGTCCTTGATCTGTTCGTCGCAGCGCGAAGCAGAAACGAAACGCATGGCATATCCATACTATACGTGACTCCTCTTCGGGCATTGAATCGAGACATCCTACGCCGACTGTCAGAAATGGGCGCGGATCTCGGAATCAAAGTTCAGGTTAGACACGGAGACACACCAACAGCTACTCGAGCTCTTCAGGCCCGGGCGCCCCCCGACATGCTCATCACCACGCCAGAAACCCTCCAAGCAATCTTGCCTGGCAAACGCATGCGGCAACATCTACGGAATGTCAGATGGGTTGTCGTGGACGAGGTGCATGAGTTGGCAACCGACAAACGGGGAGTCCAACTTGCCCTCGGCCTGGAACGTCTACGCAACCTCACCGATCAGGACTTCCAGAGGATCGGACTTTCGGCAACAGTCGGCGATGAAGAGAGGATAGCCAAGTTCCTTGTTGGATCTGATAGAAATGCAGTCATCGTGAAGTCCAAAGAAGGAAGAGGGTTTGAGGTCCAAGTTGACTACGTTTCACCAACCTCCGCCGATCGAGAGCAGAGCGAGAAGTACAGCGTTCCACCGTCCTCCATTGGCCGAGCAAGACGCATCGCACAACTGATAGACGAGAAGAACTCTGTCCTCGTGTTCACGAATACCCGCGAGCATGCTGAGGCAGTCGGCTCTCAGCTCAGAGCTCTCGATTCGCACGCCCCAGTCCGTGTCCATCATGGATCGCTCTCTAGGGAGATTCGAGAGGAAGTTGAGCGAGACTTTCACAGCGGCAAGGTCAAGGCGGTCGTTTGCACATCCTCCCTCGAACTCGGAATCGATGTCGGTTCAGTCGACTTCATCATCCAATACATGTCACCACGGCAAGCGACTCGACTAATACAGAGAATAGGAAGAAGTGAGCATAGAC
>Ga0209725_1001359_pt1 | contig 13857 bp, 13 predicted proteins | sample I18A1metaG_FD_184145 | JGI IMG/M metagenome (GOLD analysis project Ga0209725, IMG submission 184145) | Lake sediment bacterial and archeal communities from Gulf of Boni, Indonesia to study Microbial Dark Matter (Phase II) - ​I18A1 metaG... | ecosystem: Environmental > Aquatic > Freshwater > Lake... | reverse complement strand
CAATTTCATTTAAGACACGCTCCATAGCGTCAATAGCCCTCTTAGCCCTTTCGCCGTTGATACCCTCGTAGCCGAGGGTGCCGTAGGCGCCCCACAACTCGTCCACGTCTTTGGACGATGAAGGAGACTTTTCTTTTATCCAACGTAGCCTGTTACTATGCGCACTTCTCGGATGCAGATGAAAGTGCCTTCCTTCTAACGCGGCTGAAGCCTCTATCGCTTGTTCAACGGTTTTTATGGCTAAATCGCCAACAACTATGTATCTCTTCTTATCGAACTCTTCTAAAGCTGCTAACCTCTTTTCACGAGCAGCTTTGACATGGATTTCAACATCGCTCATAAAATAGCCCCACTTCTTATACATAACTTTATTCTTACATATAAGAATTTGCATAAAATTGATAATGACAGTATGGGTGAATAGGCTCTGAAGAAAAACAAATAATCTTGTTTGCCCTCTTTATGTGATGGGTGGGTAATCTGATGGCGAGGCTTGAAGACGTTCAAAAGGTAGTTGAAAGGTTGTCTAAAGCGGATAGGAAAGAACTTTTGCGTAGTTTTGACCATTGTCTGTTAATGGTTGACAAGTTTGAGGAGACGGGAAAGCCAGAATATTATGTGGGAATGAGGTCAGCGTGTGAAGCTTTTCTGGAAACTCTAGATAATTTGGAAGGAAAAGCGGGCAAGTAGTTAAAGCCATCGTTTTTGGGTGAAGAATTAAATTGCATGCATGATGAGTATTTTTTGTTGTAGTGTTTTTGTCTAGAAGATTGTTAGAATGTTATAGAACATTGGGTTATGGTTTTCCACATGTATTATTATGTGAGATTTTTGTTAGTTTTGTTTTTGAGAAGAGCTTAGAGCATCCTTCAATACCGGTGAGTGGGTTGGAGAACAAGCCTAGCCTATCAGTTACTGCGCCTGAATGTGGAAGAAAAATGTCGAAGCCCGCAGTCTCGGTGATTATTCCAGCCTTCAACGAAGAGAAAAACATAGATGATGTTCTCACTCGATTATACAAAGCTGCAGAATCAAATTCGCTTCCCTATGAAATAATCGTAGTTGATGATGGGTCCACGGATAAGACAAAAGTGCTAGCTTGTCGTCCTGAGGTAATCGTTCTGGGTAACGAAACAAATCAAGGTAAAGGCTTTGCTCTCCAGCGAGGTTTCCAACACGCGCAGGGAGACATCATAGTCACAATGGATTCTGATGGGTCTCACGACCCTGAGGACATAGAGAGGCTAATAGTGCCACTCTTAAACGGTGCGGACGTTGTTTTGGGATCCAGATTCCTAGCGGGACAGGGAAATGATTCAACAAAGAAGCTTCACGTTTTCGGAAACATCTTAATTAACTTTTTAGTCCTGGTCATGACCGGAAAATATATCACAGATAGTCAGACTGGATTTCGAGCCTACAGGAAGAAAGTCTTACAAGAAATCGATATAACCTCAGAAGGCTATCATGTGGAAACTGAGTTGACAGTAAAGACTTTAAGAAACGATAACGTCGTAGAAGAAGTGCCCATTAAGATTAATAAACGAATGAACGGCTGCTCTCATCTGAACCCCCTCACTGATGGATTCAGGATTTTTAAGACTATAGTTAAATCAAGTATAATCCATTAGGTTTGTCACTTTCTTAATGCGCGCGCATTGAGTACACGTCATCGCTCTGCACGTCATATATAATTATCATTCATGTATGGTTAAGAAAGATTAATTGGCAATTGAGGGGAGAAATGCGTTCCTATACTTCAATACCATTCTTGTGATGGGGGCAAAATGCGCAGGTTCATAAGCTGAGCTAGTTAGTAATAATCAAGGGGTCAAGAATGGTAATGTTTTCTAAGGTTTTGGTGACGGTTGGGGCAGGTTTTATAGGTTCTCATCTTGTTGATCGATTAACGAAGATGAAATGTTTTGTTAGGGTTGTTGATAACCTCAGTAGCGGCAACCTAGAGAATGTCGCGCGCTCAAAGATTACATACATAACTAAAGGAAGTTTAGTGGCTCACAGTTACGGGTTTTCCTATATTTTCGACGTTCAACTTTGGTGATCTCAAGGAGGTGTAGGGTTCTGAGCGGACAGAGTTTAAGAGTTGCGGTTGTTGGATTGGGCAAGATGGGTTTACTTCATTCTTGTATCTTAAATGTTTTGCCTAGTGTCCGCCTTGTAGCGATGTGCGAAAAAAGCAGCATTACGCGTAGATTTCTTAAAAAAGTATTTAATGATGTTCAAATGATAGACGGTGTAGAGAAGCTTGCTGGTTTAGATCTCGATGCCGTCTATGTAACGACCCCTATACCTTCCCATTTTTCAGTTGCTAAGGCACTATACGAGTGTAAAGTGACTCAAAATGTGTTTGTTGAAAAAACTCTTGCATGGAGTTATGAAGAAGCAAAAGAACTATGTGACTTGGCTCACTCTTTGGGTATTATCAATATGGTCGGTTATTTGAGGAGATTTTGTGTTACATTTAGGAAAGCTAAAGATCTACTTTCTCGAAATGCTGTAGGAGGTGTGTCTTCTTTCAAGGCGTTTGCCTACTCATCAGACTTCCTTAAAACGATGAGAGGTTCAAGAGCGCCTATTTCCAGAGGAGGCGTTCTTAGAGATTTAGGTTGCCACGCCATAGATCTAGCATTATGGTTCATTGGAGAGCTACAAGTCTCATCGGCTAAGCTGAAATCTCTGACTGCTAGTGGTGCTGAAGACTCTGTTTTCTTTAGAGTAAAAAACTCTAGTGGGCTAGAAGGTGAGTTTTGTGTATCGTGGAATATGAGGAATTATCGTATGCCAGAGGTTGGGTTGTCAATAACTGGATCTCAAGGAGTTATAGAAGTGAATGATGATAGAGTGGAGCTTAGACTGAATAATGGGAAATCATCTATTTTGTATCGGCACGCTCTCAACGATAATGTTCCTTTCTGGTTGGGTCTTCCAGAATACTATCGTGAAGACCTTCACTTTGTTAAGTCAGTCCTAGACGGTAGTAATGCAGAGCCAAGTTTCTACGCGGCTTCAAAGGTTGACGAAATTATTGACCAAGTAGAAAGACGAGCGGGTGAGAATGGGCAGCCAAAGTAGAAAGACTTTACTAGTCGGAGATAATCCGTTCCATAACATAAGTCACTTATCGCAAGACAGAGCCAGAAGCAGAGGTGCTACCCTAACTTATCCCGAGTATGCTGCTAAGCTAATAATGACTTCTTTTGAAAACGGGGCTAGTGGTTTCATGTTTTCAGTAAGCGAAACAACTCTTTCGATTCTGAGAGTAGTCCATGAAAAAGGAGAGATCCAGCATTTAGGTCTATACGCTATAGTGCCATATGCATACGAATACGTTAAATTGGCCACGCAAGTTGGTGGGATTCTGGGGCTGGCTAAAAAACTTTCTAAAGATATATTGTTATCACGAAATGTAAGTGCGATCACGATGGGTTTGAAGGGAATCGCGAGAACTGATCCTATCTCTCTGATGAAGGCATACCTGCTTTATGAGATCAACAGGATAAGGTATTCAGCTGGCAAACAAGCGAACCTACGGTCATTAGTGCTTCATGAGATGATAACTGATATGGCTCTTGCGCTTAATCTGGATTGGTTCTTCAAGTCATACGTTGATTACATTTTGAATCTCGGATTAACACCTGGCTTCAACACTTGTAACTTTCCATGGTTAGTTAATAAATTCAAAGAGTGGAATTTAGATCTGCATAATATAGTTGCTGTGGCACCCTTTAACCAAGCGGGATTTCTGATGAATCCATCAAAGATGGATTGCGAGAAAGCATTGGAAAGCACTCCTGAACCTATCTTAATTGCAATAAGTATATTGGCAGCTGGATATCTTAAACCGTCCGAAGCAATAGATTACATAGCAAACTTACCTAATATAAACGGTGTTGCTGTGGGAGTTTCAAAAGAATCTCATGCACGTGAAACATTTAAACTTCTTAAAGAAAAACTTAACAGATGAGTACGTGAGACGTATAGACCCACAAAGCGCACACAGTTTTTTGTTACTTTGCTTGCGTAGAATAAGGTAAACTGCTTGGATAAGCTTTCGTGCAAAAGCTTCTGATATATATAGGAGGAAGGAGACGAATAGGATGTTGAGCGTATTGTGCCTCCTAACATTGTTCTTGATTGGTATGCCAATTCTTATCTTTGGGTCGTATGGGATAATTCTTCTCTATTTTGATAAGTCAGGGGAAAAAAAATCTGATGAAGAAAGTGGAGAGTTCGAGCCTAAAGTGTCGATTGTAATACCCACCCATAACGAAGAAGTCATTATCTCAAAAAAATTCGATAACATGTTGCATCTAAATTATCCAATGGAGAAATTTGAAATCATCTTCGTTGACGACTCCACGGACTCTACTCCCCAAATAATCGAGGAGTACTCAAAAAAATTTCCTTTTATCCATTTGATAAGATCTCGCGAACGCATGGGATATAGCCCTTCGATGATAGCTGGATGTAAAGCAGCGGAAAATGAGATAATAATTTTTGCTGAGGCAGGCTCCTTTATGGATTCACAAGCGATAAGGAACCTTGTTAGACATTTCAGAAAACCAAATATTGGGCTTGTTACTGGCAAGAGCATTATTTTGAATGTTGGCGAACAGGTCGGAGATACGGAGAGGTCATATTTGGAAATCGCAGATTTCCTGAGACGAGCAGAAAGCAGAATGGACTCTACTTTTTGGGTTAAAGGAGAAGCAACTGCTGTCAGAAAGGAACTTATAGAAGATTTGGAAGAGTGTGATGCAACCTTTGATAATACATCTGCATTAATTGTTCGCCAAAAAGGATACAAAGCAATCTATGACCCACATGTTAAATTTTATGAATATGCCCCAAAAGATTACAACGATTATAGCAAGCAGAAAACCATCAGGGCAGCAAACTGGATCAAAATGCTCTTGCGGTTTAGGAAAATGTTTTTCAGACGAAAATATGGTCTCTTTGGATGTATAACACTTCCAATGCAATTTTTAATGCTTGCCATTGTCCCTATTACCCTATTTGTAGGGTTTCTATCTCTCATTACACTGACCTTTTTTGATGTAACGTTCTCTTTACCGATATGGAGTATTATTGGGGCTATTCTACTAATGTCCTTATTGTTTGATAGGAAAATACCGATAATACTTTTGGAGTTTGAATATGTCCTCCTAAAAGCGCTATATCAAGTGGTCTTCACAAGAACCGAGCATGACAAAATAGACAAGGCTATTTCCACACGTACGTGCGCTGTGAAATAATTTGTGAAGGTCGAGAGTGTCAAATATGTGGAGGAACAAAAATGTACTTGTGACCGGCGGAGCGTCATTCATAGGCAGCCATCTGGTCGACACACTATTAAAGAGGGAAGCGATTGTCAGAGTGGCAGACGACTTTTCAAGTGGGAAATTGGAGAACCTGGAGTACCCACTGAAAAGGAATAACCTAAGATCCTGGGTTTTTGGAAATCTTTCAATTTGGAAAGGAAATCTTAAGCACAAATCTTTTACTAGGCGTATGACGAAAGACATAGACATAGTCTTTCATCTGGCGGCCTCGCATGGTGGGAGAGGCTATATCCAAACTCATCCTGCTGAATGCTGCACTAACATGATATTGGATCAATTGGTGTTTGAGGAGGCATGCAGGGCAGGAGTCGATAGGATTTGTTTTGCTAGTTCAGCTTGTGTTTATCCTTCCTATCTTCAGATAGAAGAAGGTTCTTCGTATCTGCTTAGGGAAGAGGATGCCGATTGGTCTATTAGAGACAAAGCCTTCTCCGATTTAGAATATGGATGGGCCAAATTGATGGGCGAGATGGCTCTTAAAGCTTACAATAGAGAATATGGGATGAAGTCTTCAGCAGTAAGGATATTCACTGCTTACGGATCCCGGGAGAACGAGACCCATGCAATCGTAGCTTTGATCGCCAAGGCTTTCATAAAGATGGATCCTTACGTGATCTGGGGGACTGGAGAGCAGGATAGAAACTTCACCTACGTTCAAGACATCGTTGATGCAATGATTCTTGCTGCTGAAAAAATAGAGGATGGTTCACCGGTGAATGCTGGCAGAGATGACAGAATTACGCTTAATCAGGCAGCTGAACTAGTTTTCGATATTGTCGGATGGAGGCCCGAGAAGATAATACATGACGTGTCAAAACCCGTGGGAGTTGCCTCCAGGGCAGCTGACCTAACAAGAGCGAAAAGAATTCTTGGGTGGCAACCAAAGGTATCCTACGAAGAAGGGTTTAGAAGAACCATTGAATGGTATTTAGTACATAAGAGAGAAAAAGAGGTGAAGGCTCATCTGGACGGGCTCTTGATGGAGCGCTGAAACGCCGACAATTTATCTCGCTCAACCACGAGTAGACCAAAAATTTTTAGGAAAATACGTTTGGAGAGAAAAATAGATGACAACAAAAAAACAAAAAGTACTAGTGCTAGGGCTGGATGGCGCCTCATTAGAACCCATTAAATGTTGGGCCAGTGAGGGAAAACTACCAAACTTTCAAAAAATAATAGAAAACGGGGTTAGTGCCAAACTGAAGTCGGTAATTCCGCCTCTCACACCAGTTGCTTGGACATCATTTATGACAGGAAAGAACCCAGGCAAGCACGGAATCTTCGGCTTCACGGGAAAAAATGCAGATATTGTGAATTCATCAGATATACATGGCAAGAGTATATGGTCCATTCTTAGTGAGGAGAATAAGAAAGTAGTTGTCATGAATGTTCCAATAACATTTCCTGTAGAAAAAGTAAACGGTATAATGATTTCAGGATGGATGTCTCCACCGAATGATCTGTACACTTACCCTCCCGAGATTAGACAAAAACTAAAGAAACGGTTTCCGTTCTACAGAGTTTATATGAGGGAAAACGATCCGCTAGGCAGAAACGAGAAAGCTGCAGACGCTTGGTTAGAGGATTTGTATTCCATTACGAAGGAAAATGCCGATGTAATGATTCATTTTTTGGAAGAGTTTGAGTGGGATTTCTTCATGAATGTCCTTAGTGGTACAGATTGGATATCTCACGTTTTCTTTAGATACTCAGATCCGGCTTGTCATGGATATGATATGGAAATGGCGAAAAAATACAGGAACGCCATTCTACGGTACTATCAAGAAATAGATTCAATATTGAAAAAGATACTTGACCTGATAGACGAAGATGTTATATTGATCATTATGTCAGACCACGGAAGTAGCCCGTTTTACGACGTGTTCTATCTGCAAGAATGGTTAATGAAAAATGGCTTACTAAGACTCAAGGAAAGATATCCTTGGGAAACTGGCTTTTGGTTAGATGGAATGGGAATAAGTTTGGAGAAACTTGCTCTGTTTTTGTCGACACATCCAAGACTTCTGAGACTCTGCAGATGGATTTGGAACGCTCTTCCAGTAGATCTTTCAACAGCTAGAAGAATAGATTGGTCAAGAACAAAAGCCTATCCTGCTGAAAATGGAATATTTATAAATTTGAAGAGCAGAGAGCCAGAGGGAATAGTCAAATGGGGGAAAGAATATGAGAACCTTAGAGACTTTGTGATGAAGAAACTGTCAACTTATAGAGAATCGAAATCTGGTAAGGAAATTTTCGAGATCTTCAAGAAGGAAGAGATATATTCTGGATCATATATGGGTGAAGCCCCAGACGTGGTATTTTTGGCAAATGGTCCTTACCTAATCTCAAAGGGCGTAGCAGTCCCTCGTCGGATTATACGTTTTGCAATGAACTTTCTACCGATGTCTTTACAATCTGCAAAGCATGACCTCTACGGAACACTCATAATAAAAGGAAGAGATATAAAAAAGGGCGAGATTCTAAATGAATCAAGTATAATGGATCTAGCCCCAACGATTCTGCATATTTTAGGAGTTTCCATACCATCCGACATGGATGGGTGTCCTTTGAAAGAGGTTTTTGAGCCATCGTCAGACCTAGCTAAGAGCAATATTAAGTATGTGGCTTCTGAATCTAGGAAAAAGGAAGAGCACCGTTTGAGTAAACACGATATGGAGGATATCAAGAAAAGGTTAAAGGCGCTTGGATATCTGAACTAGTTCACTAGATGCACCATCCGTCGAGTTTGCTTGGTAGGAGATCAAAGTACATCCTTTTTGGTGATGTGAAATGATGAGAAATTCGTTTCATAATTTGATAGTATATGGAACAACCTTATTGCCACTCTTTCTTTGGATAATATTGGTCATTAATGTCAGAGGTATATATCTAAATTCTAGAAACGACGATGCGCTTGCAATGCTCCATAGTCTTTTTCCGTTTTATTGGTTTTTGCTTCTTATCGTTCTTTCCTTAAGCGTAGTTGTCCTATCAATAGATAGGAAATGGCTACATATCCTTCTACTTTTACAAATGTCGATTATCTTTTACTATACGCCCATTGCTCTCTCAGGTTTTCCCTCTAATCCTGACACATTATGGCATACCTCCATCGGGACGTCTATTTCAGAGGTTCTTTCCGGACGGGAGTTACAGTTTTCACACTATGGTATGGCTTATCCACTATCTTTCATTTTGACAAAAATTGTTGCAGAAGTTAGTGGGGCTGACATACTTACTTATACTGTGTATATCTATCCCGTTTTCGGTGTATGTGCGACAACATTGCTAGGCTATGTGCTCACGTCCAAATTTCTGGCTCCACGAAACGCTTTCGTTTCTATGTTGCTCACCTTGCCAGCTTTACACTATTTTAATGCCAATGTGTCCCCTCGCTTTGATGGCTTCTTGCTAACCTTGACGGTAATGATATTTTTGGCTAGATTCGAAAGAAAGTCCACAGCTCTTGGTTTATTATTGATGTTTCCCTTAATTTTGACTCATCCAACGTCTCCACTCATAGTAGGTGCATTCCTTCTTGCGATATATTTTTATAAATACATTAGTCATGATGCTTGGCCTCCATTTTCACTAAGATTGATACTTGTATTAGGAATTGGATGGGTTAGCTGGTTAGTATATCATGCGGTACTTGTTCAAGAGTCAGTAAGGCAGGCTCTTGTGAGGATTATAACTCTGAAGTTTTCGAGTGGACTCGGGGCAGCTGCAGAATTTGCCAAGCTTGGGGGAGGATTTATTTATCAAGAGATTAGTGCACTAGGCAACATAGTTTACATTGGTTATCTTGCAATTGCATTGGCGATTTTCTTTCTAAAGAGCGCACAGATTAACCTCAGGCGAAAACGGGAAAGGTGGCTCGCAGATACTATGCGCAGTCTCACCCACAGGGGCGCAGTTCCTATTATCTCCGCACTTTTCTATATTATTCTCTCATTTGGTATATTATTAGGTGCAACGCAGAAGTATGAGGAATTGCAAAGAGCTCTTCCTTTTTTCATCCTGATGACATCAATATTCATAGGGGCGCATATTTTTTCTTCTCGGAATGCAAAATCATTATCGCACAACAGAAACCATCTGATTGTTTGGCTTCTCTTTGTATTCTTGTCTTTCCCAGTAATATCATACAGCAAAGAAGCGTACAATACCTTTCCGCCTTCAGAAAGAACAGGGATGAATTTTGTCGCATTCAATATTCCTCTTCATGAAAAAACCATCAGTATGTACGCAAAACAACAACTCATCGCATTTGTACCATCATTTATTCATTTCCGGGCCATCGATTTCCCCCCAAACTTGAACGAAACTGAGCCCGATATCATAATTCTCCGGAAGACTGGGTTTTTCCGTATATCTATGAGATTCGACATGTCTTTTGAAACTAATCAATATACTCTGTTACAAAACGCGATAAACGAGCATGTTCTCTATGACAAAATTTACTCGAGCTCAACATTTGAAATCTACACGCGTCAATAACAATTTAGCATATCAAAGATCTTCAAATGATTTCCCCACAGTTATGTAATCAAATGCTTTTTTGGAGGTTCTGTGCGTACGCGCATGGATCCAATCTTTCCTTTAGGAAACTAGGCATGCATGCAGATTTGTGTTTGTGTTGAGCGTTTTCTTCAATAAGGTTTATTAAGTATTAATACATAATAAAACCTAGATAAAGGATGAAACACCGCAGAAGAAAGTTGTTTTCAATTCCTTACGTGGCGTTGCTTAGCCTATCCATCATTTTTATTGGTGTTTTTAACAGCTCTCTAACAGGAGAGTTTTCCATCATGTCACAAGGGACAATTCGTTATGGATGGCTTAGAGCTGAAGGAAAGTGGCTCGTGGATGATGAAGGACATATTGTCATTCTGCGCGGAGCTAATTTCATGGGATATGGCATGGGTAATTGGAAGAGACACACTCTAGAGGATTATGAGAGGATGAAAAGCTGGGGTTTCAATGTGGTAAGATTGCCCATAGGATGGAACTATATGGAACCTAAGCCTGGATTCTACAATGAAAGCTACTTTGCTATAATAGAGAGAGATATCACTTGGGCAAAGCAAGCCGGACTGTACGTTGTAATAAATGTTGCCCATCTGCGTTGGTCGCCTTATTTCACGTTTGCCGGAGGTAAAAGAAATGGGCTTCCGATCTGGATGGTTAACGGATATCCTGATTCTTTGGATGGAATGAAGGAAGCTATAACTGATTTCTGGCTTGGCAAGGCATCTAATGGATCAGAGCCTACAACAGATAATCCCTCAATGCAGGATAGATTTGTAGCTATGTGGAAGTACCTTGCTGCAAGGTATAGAAATGAAACGACTATTGCTGCATACGACCTATTCGACGAGCCTCTCAGGGGTACTCTTTCCGACCGAGAAGCGGCCAAATATATTTACCCATTTTATGAAAAAGTAATCTCTGGGATTAGACAAGTAGACAAGAATCATATAATCATTTATCAGCCTAGTCCAGGAGGTTATGGTATCAGGTATGCACGGTTATTGAACCAATCTAACGTAATGTTCGATTTCCATTTCTACTATTTTGACGGCATCACAGACAAGGTGAATCCACCTTACTCAGGAAATTATGAGGAACTAGAGGACACTTTCCTTACAATGCGTTGGGAACTACCCCTTGGAAACCCAATAAGTAATTGGAATATTCCAATATGGGTAGGAGGGTTTGGTTCAGGTATCGAGACATGGGCGAGGGACACCGTAAAGATTTTTGGTAAATACGAACTAGGTTGGGCATGGTGGGCATACTATAGATCAGATAATAACCCTCGCGCATTGCTTTACCTTAATGGATCTGAGAGACTATATCTAACGCAATATCTTAAGCAAACTTAATCTTTTCCGTTGATATTTAATTTTTCCCAATAACGTTCTGTTGCGTAATTCTACAATAAACTTTTTGAACCTCTAAACTCTAAGAGGGAAAACAACGGTAATTTAGGGGGAATCACTGCAGGTTTTAGCGGGATATGGTTTCCCTATTTACATTTCTCCCCTCTTCTTCGCCTCATCCCAGAGCTGCAAAATATAATTCTCTTCATGTTCACCTCAAACACAGACATAGGAAACTTCAATCTGCTTTAAACTTCCTAATCCTACTGAATCAACTAATGCGCGCGCGTATCTAGAGAAGAAGAATAGCTGAAAGAACGATTGAGAGAACTTAGGTATCTATAATTGCAAAGAATAATGAACTGAAATTGCACCGGCTTCAAATTCCTGAAGGCTTGGAATAGATGTCGGAAACTATTGTTCAAAAAATCTTCTGGTTTTCGTAAGCGCGATTATCGTTAGCGTAGAAGGATGGCTATTCTGGCCGATCATTTCACCCATGACAACCTCAGCAAAAGCAGCCTTCGGAACAACACTCATATGCGCGGTCGCACTAATAGTAATTTCCTGAGCGTAGGCATTGACATGCGCACTAGCTAGTTCGAAAAAACAGGTGCCGTAGTTTTATGCAAGCGATTGAGTCTGCTGATTTGGTTAAAGTTTATGGAGACAATGCCAAAGCTTTACAAGGCATTACCATCTCCATACAGAAGGGTGAACTGTACACTCTTCTAGGTCCCAACGGAGCTGGAAAAACTACTTTCTTAAGGATAATTTCAACTCAGCTTATGCCAACGTCAGGTAAAGCATACGTCTTAGGCTGTGATGTAGTTAGCGAAGCATCAGAAATAGAAAGCGCGTTTCCTTTTCTTTTACATGAACTTCTTGTAAATTTTGAGGTCTAAAAAGATGTCGGAAACTGTTGTTAGAGGAAGCTTCTGGCTTTTCCTTGACACGATTATCCTAAGCGTAGAGGGATGGTTGTTCTGGCTTATCGTTTCGCCCTTAACGACTCCAGTAGAAGTAGGATACGCAACAACCATCTTGGGACTAGTTACATTGGTAACAAGTTTTCTCAGTTTGGGCTTAGAATACTCTCTTTTAAGGGAAATAGGTAAAGCAAAAGTAGGCGTATTCGCATCGGCAATGACTTTTGAAGTAGTTCTTCTCGCAGCGCTATCTCCATTAGTTTTCATAGTAGGCGTAAGTATATACGGCGCCATCTTAAGCAATTACATGATTTTGGGCATTCTGTATATGCTGTTCCATGGCGCAGTTTTCATATCTAGGCATTCTGTCTTAGGCCTTCTTGAAAGTCGTCTGGTTCTCTTATTTGATTTTTTCGGAGCAATGGTCAGAGTGGTTGTCGGATTGTGGCTGGTAATGCAGGGTTTTGGGGGATTAGGCATAGTTTCTGCAGCTTTGGTGCAACAGATTCTGATTTCCTTAGGGTTGGCAGTTTTCTGCTATAGCAAGGTCGGCTTAAAATTAGGGAAACTAAATGAGCTGAAAACGCTCTTGAAGCTTGGGTTAAGCAACTTTCCTGGAAAAATATCACGGATAGCTATAAGCAATTTATCAATCATCTTACTAGCAGCAGTAACATCTGACCCAGCAACGGTAGGCGTATTCTACATCGCCCTAATGATGAGCCTACTTGCAGGAGGCCTAGCCACAAGCCTGGCCACAATGGCTTTACCAACATCAACAATCTCAGATTCAGATGTAACAGATACGAGTCTCACGCTAGGTCTTTGCCTCACCGCACCCATCATATCAGCATTAGTAACGACACCAAAGTTCATTCTCTCATTAGTTGGGCACACTTATGCAACTGCGTCGGACTCTCTTATAATCCTCGCACTAGCAACAATACCAACAACATTGACATTGAATGCTGTAACCAAACTAAACCACAAAGGAATGCTAAAAGAACTCACATATCTTGGCCTGCTACAATTAATCGTCTTCTTAGCCCCATTTCCCTTAATGGTTAGCTCATATCAAAGTTTTGGGGCAGCACTTACAGTCCTCATATCCTCAATAGCAGCTGGTGCCATCTCATTTAAATGGCTAGGAAAAAGCGCTTTTAGACCAACAATAATCTCCCTAATTGCAGTTGCAGCAGGCTGGATCCTCGGAGTGTTTCTGCGCCCTGTTCCCCAGCCCCTAGTTTTAGTCTCAGCCATACTAACCTCAACATTCGTTGTCTTCACTTTAAAAGGATTAAAGCCAAAAGAACTAATTCGTCTACTTAAGTCGATTAGGCAATGATCATGCGAAAGAACCTATGTGCACGAAAGGTAATTTTTTAAGCAAACCTAGCACTGTGATGTGGCATGGTTAAATACGTGAACATTTCAATTCCAAAACCCCTCTACGAAAAACTCGTAAAGGCTTTAGAAAACAGCGGCTACCGCAGCCCCTCAGAATACATAATCTACCTAATCCGAAAAGCCCTACCAGACCTAGAATCAGAAAGCATAGAACGGCGTCTAGAAGCCCTAGGCTACAAATCCTAAAACCATAAAAATGCTTATCAATCCTTCTTGACCACTTCACTTTTTCATGTTTTTCCAAGGTTCAAAAGAAGAAGTGCTTCGCGC
>Ga0209725_1001358_pt1 | contig 13859 bp, 11 predicted proteins | sample I18A1metaG_FD_184145 | JGI IMG/M metagenome (GOLD analysis project Ga0209725, IMG submission 184145) | Lake sediment bacterial and archeal communities from Gulf of Boni, Indonesia to study Microbial Dark Matter (Phase II) - ​I18A1 metaG... | ecosystem: Environmental > Aquatic > Freshwater > Lake... | reverse complement strand
ATTTCTTGGCAGTGGTACCACCCTTCTCGCTTGCTTGGAAACAGATAGAGCCGGAATCGGAGTGGAAATCAACAGGAACTATTGTGAGCTCGCAGTGAAAAGACTGAAAGAGCATGGCATAGGTCAGAAGAAACTGATTCTACACTCCTAGACCATAGAGTTCCAAGCGTGAGCCTTGGTCGCGATTCTACTGTCGAACTGGAGTCTGGTTCACATTACGCTTGTCTTGCTTAGCTTGGCGATACCAGTGCTCTTAGAGAGGTTCTGTAGGCGATTCTCAACGCTTCATCCTGTGCTCTCACCTTCTCTTCATCCGCTGAGAAATCAACTACTGTGAGGATCGAGCCCGACTCTATCTTTCTCATGTGCGAAATTGTGAAGAGTACTCCTGTCTCCATGTCTGTTGCGACGGTCAGTGTCCCAACCTGGTCCTTCAACTTTTTCAGCTCATATGATCTGAGGCTGTACTGTGTTCTCCATGCATGAAGCACATCCTTGTCGTGAATAGGGCCCGTGAAATATCTGTGCGAAAATTCATGGCCACCACATCTTAACTCTTGATCAAGAACTCTTGCTATTGTGTCGCTGACAGTGCGGAATCCTTCTACAAACACGAAACTGTTTCTCATAGAGGTCCATTTGGGTAAGTCGTTGGAGGACAGAGAACGAAGGTAGTTCGGTGCGAGATACCTGAGAGCTGGTCCGTCGATGAGGGCTTTCGTCGGGATGATGATATCACCAGGCCTCGCGTCTTTCAGATATGCCCCACAGGTGCCCGCTCTGATCATTCTGTTTATTCCCAGCTCTCCTAGCTCCTCGATCGCTATGGCTGCTGACCCTGTACCCATACCAGTGCTTGATATCAACACCGGTACACCTTCATACTTCCCCTCATAGGTTGTGAAACCTCTCTTCTCAGCTACCAGTCTCGATTCATCTAGAAGCTTCGCGTGCTCGATAACTCGGTCCGGGTTTCCGTGAATCACTGCTCTCTTTATGTCTCTAGATATGAGACCCTCTCTCTTCGCTTGGACCAAGCCTAAATGGTCTCCGAGCATGGCTTTACATCAACCAACACGGGATAAAGGTCTTCCAGTGAAGAACCGTGCTGCTGACAAAGAAATATGATCGCGGCGAGCGAAGATCGCTTATTTCTGTATGCATGGGTTTGGAGAGCGCCGATCTCGTGCTCGCCGGCGGCAACATTGTTGACGTAGCCACAGACGAAGTCAGAAGGGCGGACATAGCTGTGAAGGGGAGTAGGATCGCATTCGTAGGCGACTTGGCAAGGATGAAGACCTCTTCCGCAACGGAAATCATAAACATAGCTGGAAAGTTCGTCACGCCGGGCTTCCTTGATCCCCATACGCATGTGGAGAGCACAATGCTCACGCCTTCCGCCTACTCCTCCCTAGTGATACCGCATGGAACGACCGGCGCAGTGATAGACCCTCACGAAGTAGCGAACGTTTCGGGCCTACACGGGGTTAAAGCCCTGTGGGAAGATGCGAAACACGGGCCTTTCAAGTTCGTCGTACAGGTCCCATCATGCGTCCCATCTGCCCCAGGCCTTGAGACTTCTGGACACACGCTCGACCCAAGAACCATAGAGGTTTTGCTGGGCTTCGAAGGCGTTCGAGGTCTAGGTGAAGTAATGAGCTATTATGAAGTCGTAGATCGCCAAGATGAAACTCTAGAGAAGATTGGTCTCGCGTACGAAAGGGGTATGGTGGTTGATGGCCACTCGCCGCTACTTCGAGAAGAGCGTTTTCAAGCCTACACATCCAGTGGCATAATGACGGACCACACGTCTAGAACTGAGGAAGAGGTCCAAGAAAGACTGAGAAGCGGCACCCAAGTGATGGTGCAGGACAGGCCCAGCGAATCCTCCTTCAAGAGCATCATTGACATATTAAGGAAGATCGACACGAGGAGGGCCATGTTCTGCACTGACGATATTGAGCCAGACGAGGTAGAGGAGAGAGGCCACCTCGTTTCACTGGTGAGAAAGGCGGTTGAGCTAGGCCTCGATCCGGTCAGAGCAGTCCAGATGGTCACCTTGAACGTTGCAGAAACCTATCAGGCCGAGTCGGAGTTCGGCATCATAGCGCCGGGACGCTACGCAGACTTGGTCGTTTTCAGTGATCTCCAAACATTCGTCGTGGAGGAGGTCATCTTGAACGGACGTTTGGCAGCTTCCCAAGACAAGTTACGTATCGAAGTGCCCAAGTCAGATTTCCACAACTTCAGAGACACGGTAAGACTCAGAGAGAATCTTACGCCTGACAGCTTGGTGTCGAAGGTGGAGCTGAACGAAGGAAGAGGAATGGTGAGAGTTGTCACAGTAGACGGAGGACTAGTGGAGAGGCAGCTGAAGATCTCGAATCACGAGGTACTGCCAGACCCTGTAGAGGACGTAGCAAGAATGGCAGTGTTAGAGCGCCACGGAAGAAACGGGAACATAGGCAAAGGCTTCATACAAGGAACAGGGCTGAAGTGCGGAGCTATCGCCACGAGCATATCTCACGATGCACATAACCTCACCTCGATTGGGATTTCCAAAGAAGACATGTATCGCAGTGTGAAGGAGGTCGAGGTGATGGGCGGCGGAATGGTCGCTATAATGAAAGGAACCGTAGTGGCAAAGGTTGAACTACCTTACTTCGGTCTCCTAAGTAATAACCTGAAGATAACTAGGGATCTCAAAGAATTGAGAAAGCTTGTGGCAGGCATGGGGTTGAAGATATCCCTTCGAAAGTTGATGTTTCTATCGCTACCGGTGGGACGAGGTAACTTCAAGATTACTGACGTAGGGCTTGTAGACTACGCAAGAAGAACCGTTCTATCTCCTGTTCTCTCTTTATCCCGTTAGCACCAATATATCCTCAGGCCTATAGCATACGTAGACGTTTTCTCCAACAGAGAAATCTTTGTTCGAAGTCAGAACGGATAACTCCCCAAGGCCCGTTTCCAAGAAGTACTTTACCCTATCGCCCTTGAAGCTTGCATCAGTAATCCTACCACTCAGCCTCTCAGATCCGGGCGCAGGCTCCCTTGCAATGGTCAGCCTTGCGGGGTGGAGAGCCACATACTTTCCATCATGATCCATTGTTCCAACTCTCAGCTTCACATCTTTGACCAGCACAATCGACTCGTCCCCACTTCCTATCGATTGTATTGGAAATATGTTCTCAAAACCCATGAAGTCAGCCACAAAGCAAGTCTCTGGCTGCTCGTAGATTTTCGAGGGCTCCGACATCTGCTCGATTATTCCTCTATTCATCACAGCGACTCTGTCTGCGATTCCAAGAGCGTCCTCTTGGTCGTGGGTCACATAGATCGTAAGGATCTCAAGCTCCCTCTGTACCTTCTTGATCTCAGTCCTGACCCTCTCCCTGAGTTTGGGATCTACATTGCTCAGAGGCTCGTCCATGAGGAGTATGTCAGGCTGTATCACAAGGGCTCTGGCTAGGGCAACCCTCTGTTGCTGCCCTCCGCTAAGCTCAGAAGGATACCTATCCTCTAATCCCCCGAGCCCAAGCATCTCGATTATCTTGTCCCCCCTCTTCTTCATCTCGTCCTTCGGTACGCCTCTGATCCTCAAACCATAGGTGAGGTTCAGCCATACAGTCATGTGTGGGAATAGGGCGTAGCTCTGAAACACTATACCAATATTCCTCTTATGGGCCGATACTTTCGTGACGTCTCGCCCCCCTATCATGATCTTTCCTCTCTGAGGTGTGACGAACCCGGCAATGACCCTGAGCGTAGTTGTCTTACCGCATCCGCTCGGTCCAAGTAAAGCTACGAGCTCTCCTCTATTCACTTCAAGGTCCAGGCTTCTGAGAACCTGTTGTCCCTTTGTGTAGTAGACCCAAATGTCGCTCAGCTGAAGGTGCTTCATTATCTCACCCCTGACACGAAGCCCACAGTCTTCTCCACGACTGCAGATAGACCTACGGTGAAGACCACAAGCATGGCTGATAGAGCAGCTATGGTGGGATCATAACGAATCTGCAAGTAGTTGAGCATGGCTATTGGGAGAGGGACTGCTTCGCCATAGCTCAGGAACAGCGATATCGACACAGCGTTGAAGGACACCATGAAGCAGGTGAGGAACCCTCCAACGAACCCGTGTTTGATGTTTGGCAAAACAACTTCTAGAAAGGCTCCGAGCCTATCTCTACCGAGACTGACCGACGCGTCTTCAATATCCACTCCCAAGTTGGACAAGCTGGCATAGATCACTCTCATTCCGAAAGGCATAACGACTAGCATGTGGCCAACAATCAACGAGAGAAGAGAAACTACTCCCAGAGCTCGACATACGAATAGGAGAAGCATATAGCTCAGAACGATCTCCGGCATTAGCATTGGGAGTGTGAAGAGGCTCTCCATCAGCCCCTTCATCTTCAGGGCCTTATGCCTGTACAGGACGTAGGATGAGGGAAGAGAAAGGGCAATCGCAGAGAATGACGACACTAGGGCTATGGAACTGCTTGCCAAGAACCCGTTCATGAAGCTCTCGTAGTTGAATACATTCGCGAACCATCGTAAGGTGAAGCCCTGAGGAGGAAAGGAGATGCTCTCGAAAGTTGAGAAGGAGATGAGAAGGGGCATGACTATAGGGCTGAGTAGCAGGGCAAGCGTCAACAGCGATAGGACGCAGAAGAACGATTTCAACGTCCTTTCACCGCCACTTTTCCTAGGTAGGTAAGTAGGATGTTCACGGAGAAGACGGTCAGCATTATGCTGAGGGCCGTCGCGGTGGCAGCGCCCCAACTGAGCCTGATATCTATGTACTCGTATAGGAGCATGCTCAGAGTCCGGTTCCTGAAGCCTCCAAGCAAGGTCGGGGTAACAAACGCTGCTGCGCAGCCGGCCAAGATCACTGACAGGCCAACAATATAGCCCTTGAGTGTGAGCGGGAAGACGATGTTTATGAAAGTCCTAATGGGGCCTGCACCCAAACTCCTAGCAGCCATCAAAGTCTCTTCGCTGAGATTCTCCATGGCGCTCAGAAGGGGGATGAACATGAACGGAAAGAACAGCTCAAGGAGGCCAAGCTCCATCGCCAGCTCAGTATAGAGTATCCTCACAGGCTCTTCCAACAGTCTCAGCGCGGTCAGCATGGAGTTCAAAAGCCCTTCTCTTCCCAAGATAATGATCCAGCCATAGGAGCGGACGAGAGGATTCACCATGAGCGGTATGAATACGGCCGTCTTGAAGAACGATTTGACAAATGGCGAAGAACGGCCAACGTAGTAGGCTAAAGGATAGGCTAGTAGAGAAGCCAGCATCGCCACGACTATGCCGACACGTGTCGTCCTAAGGAATACGGACACAAACTCCTCGTTGTACACTGTCCGGGCGAAAGTGGATGCAAAGTCAGAGGTGTACGCTATCATGTACAGAATCGGGGCTACCATGAATATCGTGATAAAAAGAAGGGATGGAGTGGCGAGTAGGTAGGGCCTCAGCTTTCTATGCGCTTCTTCCAGGCATCTACCCACCCTGACAGGTTCTTGGCCAGTACCTCTGGGTTGAGATATATCGGCTTGTTGAAGACCGGCGTAATGTTGAATGGGTCATCCCTTGGCAGACTGACTTCCGAGTTGACGGGGGCGTCCACACCAGCTACCGCCAAGGCCTTCTGAATATCTGTGCTCAGCCAGAAATCCATCAGCTTGTAGGCTAGCTCCGTGTTTTTGCTGCCTTGCACTATAGATATCATGTTGAGGACATAGACCGACCCCTCTGTTGGATATATGATGTCGACAGGCTTAGCGAGCTTCTTGAGAGGTGCCCAGTTGTATCTAAGGACCGGCGCCAATTCAACTTCCCCTCTCTCCATGAGAGTCTGAGGATCGGCAGACCTTGTATAGAACGTAACGATACGGCCTTTCAGAGTCTCAATAGCCTTGAAACCTGCTTCGACATCAGTCTGGGTTCCTCCATACGTCAGGCTCGTCATCACTAGGACCATCGGCCCCGAGGTAGCGGTCATGGTGGGCATGAGGATCATGCCCTTGAAGTCATCTCTCCACATATCCTTCCAAGACGTGATCTTCGGATGCTTGTCAGTGCGATACGCCAAGCCCAAGTCTTGGATGGTGAAGGGAACGCCGTAGGGCGAAAGTGAAGGAGGAATTTGCTCTACAAGGGCCTTGAAGAGCTTCTTGTAGTTCGGCATCTTCGCCAGATCAAGCTTCATCAACAGTGCTTTCTCAACGGCCATGTAAGTGTAGTAGTCTGGGAAGAATGCGACATCCGGGATCGGCTCAGCCTTCGTAGTGAGCTTCGTGTACCTTTCGCTCGTAGTCCCAGAGATCAGAACAATCTTCGCGTTGTACTGCTTCTCAAACGGCTCGATTACGATCTTCTTTATGTCATCCCAGCCGAAGCCCCAGTGGGACAGATACAGCGTCGTAGGAGGCTGTGGTAGCGTACTGACATAATACCAGTATCCCAGAGAAGCAGAGGCGACTACAGCTATGGCCACAAGGAGCAGGGCCTTCTTCTTCATAACATCACCGCTATTGCATCCCCCTCAGCTTTTTTATGCTTTAGGGTCAGCCGCCAAGCAGTAGAACTCAAAGAAACTCAACTGTGAACCAGAGCGTAAACATACAGAACTCATATCATCCACAGTGTGGACCTATATCGGCGAAAGCAAAACCAGAATCGGCCGTCCTGCCCCTTTCCGATTGAGCTTACAGCACTAGGATTCAGGGATTTAAGTGGCCGTTCGTCTTCCTCTTTGGTGTCTGTCAGATAACGGTAATGATGTAGGATTCATCGAGGCAAATACCTTAGGGCGAAATGGAGTAGGGATCACGCGCCATCGACGTTTGGGGAGGTCTTCCATGAAAGTCGGCAAGGTAATGGTTGAAAATCTGGACCAGCAGAAGTATTCGCTCAGATTCTCCATTGTGACTTTCTGAAAGGTCGAGACCGCTGTTACTTCCCATCGAGGAATCGTGCAGCGATTAGCGCATACATCCTCGATACCAGCGGAAGCCAGTCTAGGGAGACACACTCGTTTGGCTTGTGAGGATCGCCGCGCTTTGGGCCTAGGTGAAGGCAAGGTATTCCTGCCTCGCCTGTGAAGATGTTGGCGTCAGTTACGCCTGAAGCGTATCCGTAGACAGGGTCGGTTCCACATACCTCTCTGTATACCTCATGAAAGATCGTCATGATGGGTTCATTCTCGTTCATCATGAAGGGTTCGTATCGAGGGGGTTTTGTTTCAACTTCAACCTGCGCTTTCAGATCTAGGGACATCACGAGTGACCTGAGGTCTTCTACAGCACTCTGAACTGATTCGCCAGGCACAATGAGCCGGTTCACTTCGAATCTGCAGTGGCCAGGAACGACGACTGAGTAGATCCTATATCCTCCGTCTATCTTCAGAGTGCAGAAATTGCCCTGCCCGAATTTCTCGTGTCTCAGCATTCTCAGTTTATCCAAAGATGTTATTATGCGCGCAGCGTCGTCGATGGCGTTTACGCCTAGATGCGGGCTGAAGCCATGAGCTGCACGTCCTTTCACATTGACATCATACAGAACCTTGCCAGTGATCCCGAGAGGGATCGGCTTGCTCTGGTCGCCGGAATAAGGCTCGCAGAGCACAATGGCGTCACATTTTCCGTACTTTGAATCGAGCATTGCTCTTGCTCCCTTAGAGTAGGCCTCCTCGTCGATCACTCCTGAGAACAGCAGTTCTCCTTTGAATCTGAAGCCAGAATCTACAAGCGCCTTCAGCGCCGTCAAGGCACAGGCAAAGCCCCCTTTCATGTCGCAAGATCCGAGGCCGTACATCCGTCCGTTCCTGGTGACAGGTTTGAATGGATCTGAACTCCATCCCTCGCAGACCGGGACAGTATCTGTGTGACCATTGAACATCAGTCGCGGACCCGGGCGTCCGCCCGACATCTGACCGTAGATGTTAGGCCTGCCAGGCTCAACTTCAACCATCTCAGACCTGAAACCAAGTGCGTCCAGCTCGCCGCGCAAATATTCTGCCAGCGCTTCTTCTTCGCCTACCACGGATCTGATGCCAATCATCTCTTCCAGTCGCCTGATGGTGTAGGCATTGTCAATCTTGGAGGCGATCTCTTCCAGCATCTTTCGACCCTACCTGAATCTTCTTGATGGAACCAGTATTGCTTGTCCGCATGGTTTAGAATTTACTCGTGTGCACTGGTTGGCTCATCGTCAATTGTGAAGCGACACTCGCTCGCAAACTATTTTAGCGATACGACCAGAGGTAACGGCGTGATCATAATGGGCAGAAATAAGAGATATTCTGGCTACAAGGCGTACCAATATCTTGAACCCAAGATAGACTACACCGAAGTCAGGCTGAGAGATGAAATCAGGAAGGACTGGTCTTACACCTTTCCGTTGTCGAAGACCGAAGAAGAGCGCTTCGAAAGTATCGTTGAGAAAAGCGTCTTGGTGGATCTGCACGAGCATCCGGTAGCCTATCCTGAAGACGTTTATGCTATGCGAAAAAACGAGGGAAGGCAGTTCATGGCCTACAAGGCTTTGAGCAAGTCAGGGCTTGACTGCGTCTTCGACAACATGATGGATGGTAGCAGCGACATCACCTCGAAGAGCGGCTGGAAGTGGACCGACGTAGTACACGACTTGGGTATGCGGCTCTGCGACATCGCCCACCAAGATTTCATCATCCAATGCAAAGGTGTTAACGACATAACCTATGCTCACGAGACAGGTAGATTGGCGTGGGTTGCAGTTCTGGAGAGCCTCAGCTGCATCGAGAACGAGGTTGACAGGATAGATATTCTCTACGGGCTCGGAGTCAGATCGGCAGGAATCACTTACAGTGAATCGAACATGCTGGGCTCGGGGCTTAGGGAGAGGAACGACGGTGGGTTGAGCGACTTGGGTTACGATGCCGTTGTCCGTATGAACAAGATTGGTATGCTCATCGACGTGTCGCATTCCAGCGACAGAACAGCGATGGACGTGATCGAGCTGAGCAAGAAACCCATAGTCATCTCACACTGCGGATCAAGAACGTTGACGCCGACCAAGAGAATGAAGCCTGACGAGGTTCTGGTAGCCTTGGCTGAGAGACACGGAGTCTTGGGCGTAGAGATGGCAGGAGCCGTAATCAGAACCGAAAGAAATCCGGTCAGCAACCTAAAGGCGTACATGGAGCAGGTTGAATACTGTATCAAGCTTATGGGCATAGATCATGTGGGCTGCGGCCCGGACACGCTCTACGGGGATCACATAGGACTCTACAAGGCGATGGCGGAGAAGAACAAGACACAAGGCTTCGGACACTACGGCCGAGAAGGAACCGCTGAAGACACGGTCCTAGGAATGAGAATGGATCTTGCTTCTCTTCCAGACTATGTCAAGGGATTGGAAAACCCAACAGAATGCCTACAAAATGTCACAAGATGGATGGTAAGACACGGATACTCAGATCAGGAGATCGCGAAAGTCATAGGCGGAAATGCGCTTCAATTGCTAAAGGAAGTGTTGTGAAGCAGAGGGGACCAACGACCGCGCTACAACAGCGCGTTGACACGACAGCGGCTTACCAAGGCGGCCTTGAATAGATTCTGGTGTACTCATTGTATTTGCTGGCTAGATGGTATGCATCATAAACCTGCCATGCAAATATCCCTAGAAGCGACGGAAGCACAAGCCACAAGCCTAGCTCCCTAAACACAATGTAGCCCGTAAACCCAATGAGCACAAGCAACGCCAAAATGCCGAGACCTCTGAATGCTCTCCCCGCATAGATCTGTCCTATCCCCGGGAACAAGATGCTACTCGCGGCTGCGATAGTTGTGTCTTTCATGCGCATGGGGGCAATCATCTGAGGTTCATAATAGATCCTTTGAGCATATGATGGGACCGGGGAAGGCACGTAAATCAACTCCACCGCTGGAGCCATCGATACAGGAGCAATCAAACTCGTTCCACAGATCCGACAGAACCTCGCTCCCGCAGCATCTAGCTGAGCTCCACATCTCGAGCAGTATGGCATGGGTTCACGGCTCCTCTGACCGATTGTATGGCTCATACATCCTATTCAAGGTTCTCCGTTGATGCGCGCGAGAAAGGAGTAGAGAACACGGTAGCATTGACAGCAAGTTGATGGCTCGCTATCTTTAAGGAATCACACATTAGAGCTGCAATAGTGCAACTATCTTTGGGGATAACACTCATACGCTGCAGCAGCGCTCTCAGCTCAGCTTAGAGGGAACTACTCGCGGGCTATTGACTCGGTTGATAGACAATATCCCCGTTGAATATTGTCATCTCGACCTTGATATCCTTGATCGCATCTGGGTCGACCGAGAGCGGGTTCTCGCTGAGTACGGCCATGTCCGCAAGTTTTCCGACTTCGAGAGTACCTTTGACAGTTTCGTCGAACGAGGCGTATGCCGAACCCAATGTGTAACAGCTAAGCGCCTCCTCCACCGTAAGCCGACTATTCTTGATTGGGTGGGTTGCAGCAGACCAAATGCCGAGCAACGGATCAAAAGGCATTCCATCCGATCCGAAGCACATTGGAATGCCCATATCCTGCATCTTACGGTATGTGTTGCAACGCAAGAGCCGCTCTCTGCCAAGCCTTTTCTCGTACATTCCTCCTTGGCGCCCCCAGACCCCGATGAAGTTTGGTTGCATTGATGCTATCAAACCTAGATCCTTGATCTTCCTGAGCTGCTCATCGCTTGTGAGCTCGCAATGCTCAATGCGGTGTCGATGGTTGGGGCGAGGATTTGCCATCAAAGATTTCTCAATCGCCCTGATCGCGTGATCAACTGCCTTGTCTCCAATGGCATGAATCGCCACCTGAAATCCTGAGTCATGGGCACGCTGGGCGGACTTCTCGATTGTATCTATGTCGTCAATGTACGTTCCGCGTTTGCTGTCGTCATCGGTATAGGGCTCATGAAGAAGTGCTGTGTGAGCTCCGAGTGAGCCATCGACTGCAAGCTTCACAGCCGTTATCTTGGCCGTTTCGTCTCCGAAGTTCGTGTAGATGCCAATAGCCTCCAAGACATCAATTGAGTACCCGTCGTGAGTAGCATCTGAGCATCTAAATGAGAGCCCGACACGTACCTTGAGCTCTCCACGCTGGGCTAGGTCCTGATAGACGCGAGCCATCTTTGGGGTAACGAAGTCTGTTACGCTGGTGACGCCAAGTCGATGAGCTTCACGAATCGCCAAGCGAAGTCCTTCTCTCATCTCATCTGGTGTTGGTTCCAGATCGTAGACTGCTTTTCGTGCCGCACCCTCAAAGAGAAGACCTGTGAGTTCATTCGTCTTGGTGTCGACATCCACGCCTTTGATCTGTCTAGAGGGGTTCGATAGTTCGAGAGCCAAGCTGTTTGCCGAGGACATATGGCCGCAGACACGCGTGATCAGGATAGGGTGGTCCTTGCTAGCCCTGTCTAGGTCATATCTGTTTGGATAGCGTTTTTTGTCGGTGAAATTGTGCTCGTCCCAACCGTAGCCTAGTACCCAACTTCCTTTTGGGGTCTTCTTGGCTCGTTCGGCCAGGAGAGCAATAACCTCTTGGATGGAGGTGGCATTGCTAAGCTTCACTCTTGAAAGCGAGACACCTATTGATAGAAAATGGGTATGAGCATCATTGAAGCCGGGTACAACTGTCTTTCCCTTCAGATCAACAATCTTGGTTCTCTTGTTGGCGATAGGAAGGATCTCCTCGTCCCTTCCCATGGCGACGATAATACCTCCACGAACTGCAATTGCCCTGATCTGATGTCTTGTCTTCGTCGTCAAGAAGTTGCCGTTTAACAGTATGAGATCGGCACTCGACTCCAATCGTCTTCAACCTCATTTGTGAAGTAATGATTCCTGAGAGGAAAAAAGCGTTGCCGGACTACATTCGAGAACCGAGCTGGAGGCGCGTATTGAGCACTTTGGGTCTGGTCGTTGGCTTTTGGTTGTACCTCTGTGGTGCCCACCAGCTTGGCATCTCTTCAATAGATGATCGATCTTTCGTCCTTCAATACAAGACAGAAGACCGTCTTTGCAAGATGATGAGGCCTTCAGAAGTACAGGCGTAGCTATTGCCTTTCTGGAGACCCTCGAACATATTGGAAAACAGGTCGGAGATAGAAGATTGAGTGGATCGTGAAGAACGCTCTATTCTCTGATTGTACGCGGTATTGCCATCAATGTCTGCGTTCCGCGCACTCCTGGGAGACTCTGGATTTCTTGTATAATCTTTCCGAGGGCCTCAATCTTAGCGAATTGAACATACGCTATAACATCAAAGGGTCCGGTAACTGCGTGAGCCATCTTGACTCCCTCAATCTTAAGCACCTCATCGGCAACCTGCCACAGCTTAGCAGGCTCTGCATTCATCATTACATATGCTTCCAAGATTTGCACCTCTTCGTATACTTTGGGCTGACTTCCCCATCAATCTTGGGGTACTTGCAATCGAATCACGATTGAGAATGCGAGATAGTTTGAAAATGCCTAGAGGGGAGGGGTCGCCGACACCCCAGAAGGGAATTACTGTAATCCCTTCAAGTTGCCACGATATACACCAAAAGACTGGAAAAGAGTTTCCAACTTAGGTCTCACCAATCTCGACCTATTCATGTGGCTGGCACACTGGTTGCGCAATATGAACCTACTGTCGAGAACTGGGTGCCTAGTTTGGATTACGGAGTAGGCGTCGTTCCACAAGAAAAAGCTAACATCTTCTTGTGGCTGTTCACAACGATCTTGATGATGACAGGCACCTCCCACGTGACACAAGTCTTAACACATTCCAACAACAATCGAAGGTGCGATCCAGTCGATATCGGACTGACAGGTAAAGGTGACAAGATGACTAGTGACGTTTACGAGCAACTTGCTGAAGCCTTAGACAGGCTTCCTAACGGTTTCCCAAGAACGCCTTCCAATGTTGAGATAACAATTCTGAAGAGGATCTTTTCGCCAGAAGAGGCCTCGCTCGCCAGCCAACTGTCTGGTCAAATGGATCCCATGGAAGCGATCGCGAAACGGGTAGGACTGCCAGAAGACCAAGCCAAAACAAGATTGACAGATATGGCCAAACGCGGGCTTCTGTGGTCCGATCAGCAGGCAAGGAAGTCACGGTTCAGATTGGCGCCTTTCATTGTCGGAATCTACGAATCACAGCTGGAGAAAATGGACCACGAATTTGCCCATCTCTTCGAGGAATATATGGCGGATGGCGGAGCAGCGGGGATTATGAAGCCGCAGCCTGCCTTACACCGCGTTGTTCCTGCGCAGAAGGCTGTGAAATCCGAATGGATCCTACCGTACGACGATGTTCGAGCAATCCTACTGGCCTGTAAGAGCTTCCGCCTACGTGACTGCATCTGCCGAGTACAGCAGGATCATGTGGGCCGTCGATGCAACTTCCCAGTTAGGAGTTGCTTAAGCTTCACCTCTATGGAACGCGCTCCCAGCCCCCTTGACATCTCGCGAGAAGAGGCATTGGCGTTCCTTGATAAGGCCGAGGAGATCGGTCTGGTCCACACTGTAAGCAATGTGATGAAAGGGCTCGGCTATGTCTGCAACTGCTGCGGTTGCTGCTGTGGGATACTTCGAGGCATAACTGACTGGGGCATCGAGAACTCAGTAGCTCAAGCCAACTACTTTGCAGTTATCGACCCTGAGGAATGCCTCGGATGTGGAACATGTGTTGAGCGATGCCAAGTACACGCCGTCTCCACGAAAGACGGAGTGGCTACTGTCGATCGAAAGCGATGTATCGGCTGTGGATTATGTGTTACAGGATGCCCCAACAAGGTGCCGAAACTCCAACGAAAACCAGATTCTGAAATCGTCTCTCC
>Ga0209725_1001357_pt1 | contig 13862 bp, 12 predicted proteins | sample I18A1metaG_FD_184145 | JGI IMG/M metagenome (GOLD analysis project Ga0209725, IMG submission 184145) | Lake sediment bacterial and archeal communities from Gulf of Boni, Indonesia to study Microbial Dark Matter (Phase II) - ​I18A1 metaG... | ecosystem: Environmental > Aquatic > Freshwater > Lake... | reverse complement strand
CCCTCAGATGAGGCGAAGTCAGCACTTATATTCAGTTTTGGAGGCGGTGGAGCTGGATGAGGTGCTGGTGTAGGTGTCGGTATGGTTGGAGTTACTTCAGGTGTTGGGGATGGAGTTGGAGGCGTTGCCAAATAGGTCGCGAGAGCAATAATCACGATAGCTAGAAGAATAACTGCGACTGCTACCCGAAGCCGAATGGGAAACTTCACGACTAATCAAGAAGTTTACAGGACCATCACAAATTTAAACATGTCAACCGATATCTCTCCCAAGATAGCCTCTGCTATGCGAGAAAATTCAAAGAACAACCGGGTTAAGCCTCGAAGTCGCCCTTCTCTATGTCGAAGCTCTCGTCGAGACGCGGTAGACTCCGAATGTAATCTCGTTGCCCAAAGCCGAGAACCTTCGGGTCTTCAGAAAACGCAAATGAATCCCTGAAACAGGAGGGGGGTTCATGCTAAAGTGCGGGGGGTTAGATGACACGTCACGTTTTGAACCAACGAAATCGTGTGCGAAGAAAATATCCCCAAAACATCCTCGAATGGGCGTTCCGCCATAGTGCGGGGGTGGGATTTGAACCCACCGCTACATGGCGCTGTCTCCCGCAAATCCCCTCTTTTTCTGTTGACCACCTTGGCAGCACTCAGCGAGACCTGAAGCAGACCGCGGAAAGAATATAGCTTCCATCATGTTAGGACCGAAAATTAGAATTACCGAAATTCTTATTTTCGCTATTATGACTAAACCATTCACGGTCTTTGTATATGTCATATAGAGGAATTGGAGCTTTATTGTTAACCCTTCTTATGCTATCCACATTGATTTCTATCGCACCTGCTAATGCCTATAAAGGATCTATTCTCTGTCCACTCTCAGAGAATAATCTAGTAATAGATGGCAAATGGAGTACGGCAGATGAATGGACCGATGCTTCAGAGCTGGAAATGGCTTTCTACATTGGTTCGGGTCAGGTCATCTTAAGGACGAAACATGATGCCAACTACCTCTACGTTCTAGTCGACTTCGTCTCGGATAAAACTGAGAATAAGGAGCAAAGCGATAAAAATGACGGATGCACCTTAGCTTTTGACTGTGACCACGATGCTGCTACGTCTCCCCAAAAAGATGATTTTAGATGGGGTGGAGGATTCAACGCTCCAGAGAAATTTGGAACATGGTTCAACAGGGGCGACGGATCAAGCACATGGCCGGATGTTTATCCTCATCCTCCACAAGATCTCTTATGCAATTCATCTATGGATGCGACAAATGACCCCTACGATCAAGAGCCTCATAGAATCTATGAATTCAGAATGCCGAAGAAGTATTTCAAGGAAGATGCTATAGGATTTTACGTATGGTGCAGAGACGGCGAAGGCGATGTCGAGAAGGTCGTGGGCTGTTGGCCCCTGGTCGAACACGATATTCCGAACAAATGGACTGAATTGAAGTTCTCGAACAGGTTCGCAAGTCAGACGGCTAATTTGAAGACTTTAATGTTTCCAGTTAAGGATGTGGAATTATCCTACTTGGGTGATGCAAAATGGTACATAGTGAAAGGACGTGAGATATCTATCGAAGACATGATTGCCTTCAAGCCAGTCAAGGTTAAGGACTTGAACTATGAGATCAGTATGAGTCTTAAGCGTAGGATTATGGCACCCAGCCAGACTTCTCTAATTGACACCTTCTTCTACGCCATGAACGGTTCAACCGTGAACGAGTTGAAGAGCGCTCAGCCAGACCAACAGATAGATTACAGCAACGTCTATGCTATCGATGGAAGAGAGATTAGAGACATAAGAGGCGCTGGAGTATTATACACTCGCACCAAATTCAAGATTGGAAATGCCGAGTATTTTTGGTCCATGTTCCCTATCGCAACCAATTTTGACTTGTGGACCGGCACTTCACAGGCAGGGAAATTCATTCAGATATGGAATTTGGATCCAGTCAAGTTGGAAGAGGGACAAGACTACGAGTTCAATGGTATGAAATGGAAGACATTAGCAGCAAGTACTAGTAGACAGGGTGGAGATTGGACGGAAAGGCACTCTTGGATTTGGGAAAAGGAAACAGGTATACTGCTTGCATATGCTACTACGGCAAATAATAGTAGAACAGGCTGGAGGACCTCCGAAAACATAAAGCTCGATGAGGTTTACAGAACCGAGACGGAGTTGAACATTTATGTTTCACCTCCTAAGGCGGCACCTGGGGAAAGCCTCAAAATCGCAGGCGCTCTATCCGTTTTAGGCCAGACCAGTGTTAGTATTCTGATAACTGATCCTGAAGGGATCAGGACAAGCCAGCTGATCGACTGCAATTCTTTAGGTGAATTCAGTATCCCCCTTTCCTTGAATAAGCAGGGAAAATACAGCGTCAGAGCCAACTGGAAAGGAACAATACTACATGAGCATGCCTCAAGCAGAGACGTTGAATTCACTGTGGCCCCTGCGCGCGTACAATTCTACCTTAAAGTTGAGTCTCCTTATGGACAATGCCAAGGTGAAGCACTGTATTATGAAGGTGATGTAGCGACATTTAGCGTCTCGCCTATTAGGATAAGAGGCGTTGAACCCTTCGTCGACGTGGTGTTTGTGGGCTGGACAGGGGCCTCAACCTCGAAAGAAGCGACCGCGACGATTGTCATGGATTCTGACAAAACAGTTACGGCGGTGTGGTCTAAGGACTATGGAGGTTTATACTCAATCTCGATGATCGTAGGTCTAGCTATAGTGATATCTTTGTCGTTTATCCTAATTAGGAAGCGTCGACGACATAGAAAATAGTATATCAAATAGAACAGCCACAACTAACCAAAACATTCAGAATTGAGGCATGAATAGGCATCGAGGTATTCACTTAGGTTGAGTGGAAATGCTTAAGAATTTTTTTGGCATCTATTGTTACTGAGAACGGATCAATTGCATCGCATCCTCAAGTCCAAGGCTGACTTACTGGCTATTCTCCTTATGGTTACTGTTGTGCTGCCTCTTGCTCAGGTTTGTAGTGTGAAGGGTAGCCCAAGCCGGGATTTTGTCATGGATCGTTCCTCGCTCGGAACTTGAGGTTTGAAAATTGAGTTCAGTAGGAGAGAGACGAAAAAGGCTACACGGCGAGGCTAAGAGAGCAAGCAAACTTCTAACGGTATCGATTCTGGTTCTCCTAGCTAGTGTATGTATTGTAGAAAATTCCCTTAAGCCTGTTAAAGCAACAGGCGGGACGGTCTACTACTTCCAGCCGGTTATAGTTAAACCGGAACTGGAGGGCAATTATTACATGGATACTCCTTTGCCTAAAGGTCCAGCTGTAGAGCGGAATGCATGCTCTTTCCACACTCGAATACTAGTCAAAAATTACACGGTTAATTTGTTCAACGTGCATATACGTATGAAGCCAATCAACGTCGGGCGAATAATGACAATAAGAATCGGGTGGAGCGATGATGCTTTTCACGGAATCATCCTGGGTGGCTCGATCGCAAGAACTGTGTCTGACCAAGGGATATTCCCGGTCGTGATACCCAAAACGACGACGATTGCAGCGGGCCAGCGACTGTATGTAAGTATAGAAATAGATAACGGCTCTCTTGTTTTCGGAGATCCTGAACACCAGAGCGCCATTGAATTTGAAGAATCTCTTGATCTTTCAGGACAACCGATTCCAGAGTCTCCTCTGCCTGTGGTTACACTGCTCGCCGCCCTTACGATGACGTTTGCCATCATGAAACTTCGCGTAAGGAAGAAATCAGAGTACACTCCCACTGGAGGATATTGCGAGTTTAAATAGATGGATTACGGCTGAAAGGTTGGAAAGGCAGTTCCCTAAGCGGAAGTCTCGAAATCAATATCTGCGCAAATGTTTCTAAGGAGATTTTTCATCTCTCTTCTAATGGTTCGACTGTTCCCAGCACTAGATTCCGAACCAGAAGTCTAAAAAGTCTGACGCTTGAAATCTCATTTGAGACATATGCCCTATATCTATGGCAAACCGGTGCCTCCCGACCAGTTCGTTGGAAGACGGGAAATAATAGAAAGGATTCTAAATGTGGTCCGGAATTTTCAGGTCACTAAAGGTCAACATTTCCTACTGCCGGGCCCACGAAGGATCGGCAAAACCTCAGTTCTACTATTTCTGGAGCAGGTAGCTAGAAACGAAGGAAGGGCAACTCCGCTTTTCATCGACTGTTCAGGGGTCTTTTCTCTTGAGGACCTTTACAAGGTGGTGAGCGAAAAGCTACTCACTCGTCTGGGCAAGGCGGACAAACTCAGATTTTCGCTACGGAAAACTCTTGGCCTTTTGTCTATCGACAAGATTTCCATCGGCTTCCCTCCAGTGAGCTTCGATATCAGTGTTACTCGTCCAAGATCGGAAAATGTCGCAACAATAGTGTCAGCAGCAGGTAAGGCCATTGGAAGCCCCCTTCTCTTCCTGTTGGATGAATCGACTTGGGTAACTGAAGTCGCAAGGCGAAGAAAGGAAATGAAAGAGTTTAATGAATTCACTAGGGAGATATCTGAGAATGCTATCTTGGTAGCTGCCTTTCCGGCCGAAGATTTGTATGGTTTGAGCCTGTTGTTTCCCAGCGGGTTTCAAGTTATTCGTCTAGGACCCTTCGATCGAGTCGAATGTCGCGAAGTCATTTCGACACCAGCTTCTGAGTATGGAGTAAGTTTTACTTCCGAAGCGATCGACACAGTATACTCCTTAACAAATGGCTTTCCCTACCACGTCCAGCTTCTTTCGTACCATGCGGTGAGCATCGCTAAAGAAACAGGGCAAAGTACTGTAACAGAGAACACCATATGTCAGGCCTTTTCTAGGATTGGTCGATATTTTGTAGATGAGATATATAATGAAGTCCGTTCACTTCCCACAAAGGTGAACAGGGTTGTCGCGAGCCTCTCGGGGCGACCGGCTAATCTCCCAACTCTTTCTAAGGATACGAATCTCCCTTCTGGAGAAGTTTCACAAGTTGTTGACTACTTAATGAAATTCGGCTATTTGGTGGAAACCAAGCCTGGACTGTATTCGATTTCAAATAAACCTCTTCTGCAGAGCGTGAAGTCATCCAAGGATCTCCCAAGGAAGCCGAGTCCCGAAAAAATTAGGGGACAGTCTGAGGAAAGCCGGGTGTTTATTGGGGGCAATTACGACTTCATGGCCGATTTGAGACAGATAACAAAATACATCGAGGGTCTTGGGTTGGACCCCATTCTGGCTTACGATTACGACGTTCCTAAAGACAAAATTTACGAAACCGACCTGAAGTTGCTTCATAGATGCCGCTATGCCATTTTCGAGGTCACCGCCCCAAACGGACAACACTATGAAATACCCAAGGCATTCGAATGGAACGTCAAAACTTATCTTGTGTATCAAGTTCGAGATCAGAGAAGAAAAATGCCTCCGACGGTCACAAGCATGTTAACCACATTCAACGTTCAAGGAAAAAAGCCCAGAAGGTTTGGCTATGTGACCTTCGATGAGCTGAAAGCCAAGATCTCCGAATGGCTTGTGCCAGCTCGCGGACAACCAAGAAGGAAAAGTTCCTAAGGGCACTCGGTCCCGTAGCTCTTGTTGAAGTGAAAACTTAGACTCTTTTCTATCGCATATCTATGCTCCTTCAAGGTTTTGAGGTATCGTTCCTGTAGAAATTCAGCATGACATGCCATATTCAATAGGTTCTTCTAGTCATCATCTTCAGCAAATGAATCGATGCGACGAAATTTCAAAATCAATCACTTCTTGACATTATATCGGCCACAATTTTCTGAAATTGATCAACCCGATTCCAAGTTCTGCGCCAAGAACGGCTATCATCAACTCCTTCATCTCATTAACAACGACGGCGGCAAGATCTTCAGGAAGCGAAAATAAAAAACCAACTAAAACACTGCTAGTACATCAAAGGCACGCCTAGATTTCCTTCTCGTACATTTGAACTACCGGCGAGTGGCGATTTCCCCCGCAAATCCCATCTTTTTTCTGTTGACCAAGAATAATTTTTGAAATTATCTTGGTGGGAACTCCCCGTTTTTCGATAGTTCCATCAATCTATTAGCTTTAAAGAACTAGCGACTGCAATGTCTATTGAGAGGATTATCATGAAGTATTCGGAAGTCTTTCGCGAAGCATGGGGGAACGTTCTTGACGAGTTTGAAATCGGAAAAACCTGCATCGAAAGCGAGGGGGATCTACAATGCTTGCTCTTCTCAGAATGTATAAAGATCCTAGCGCTGGGAAACTCCGTCAGACCAATTCCAGTTCATGCAGATGCGGCTGCAAGAGTCACTCAACATGGTGGAACTGCTCACTATGACCTAGCACTAGGTCCTAACGAGGAAGTTCTTGTAGAACTTAAGCCCAACGCGCTTGATACTCACAAGAAGCCGAGACAGGATCTGGACAAGCTTAAGGATGCTTTTCAAGGAAACCCATCTACTGAAGGTATCTTTCTGTGTTTAACCAGAAACGTTGAAAACGGAACCAGCATAAACTCCTATCTGGAAGATCTTCCGTCAAGAATGAAGAGAGATGGGTTTGAAGTGAAGTCCCGCGTAGTGCGCCATCCAATGCACGAACAATGCGAGCCATATCGACAAAAGAATTCGCAGATACATTGCGCCATCCTCATTTGGAAAGAGCGATCTAAGCGCTGACTTAGATAGCAAACGGTTAGAAAGCCTGATACGGGATGCAATGGCTAGAAGTAAGCTTGAAGGAAAATGCAAATACTGCCCATGATTGGAAACTAGATGAAGGCTGAGATTTAGTAAAGGAATCTTGTGGTATGCCATGCCAGATGAGAAAAAAGAAACAGACTCAGAGACGGATTTCACTCAGACGAGTTTCCATAACATATTATTGACGACTCATCCCAGTTTCCTAGAAGCATTGAGAGTTACTTATCCCCTTGCTTTCTTGGGCTCTCTTTCAATAGTAATCGCTACTTTCCTACGAAACGGAGCTAGCAGCGCGCAACAATATGCAATAGCAGCAGGAGTTGTCTTTTTGCTCGCCTTCTCAAGTTCCTTGTTATCCAAGTTCCTTCGACGGGCATACGTCTTACCATCAGTAATGGCTTTTTTGTCATACATCTTTTTTGTTTCAGGGATGGTTCTTCTATTTTGGCTATGCTGGGAATTGGTAAGAGTTTTTTGGCTAGGTTCAGTTGTTATCCTTCTGGCTATGACTTTTTACTTTATTGTTTTCATGTCAATTGCTCTTTGGTGGTGGATAACTAGACTTAGCAAGGTAAGAGTTGAAGAACTATTGCGGAAAGGCAAAAGAAATCTTGCCGACGCACTGAGTGTAGCATTATTTACAGTAAGCTTGGGTTATGTGTTGCTAATGATCTGGTCTGTCACCGGAGCTCATACGGTTCTCTATACACTTCTAACATCGGGTCTAAAAGGCGAAGTCCCTGTTTCTAATCTCCGCTTTCTTCTCGTGATTTCTGTCTTGGGCTTACTCTCCATAGTTGTCGGCGCTGTGGTCGCTAAGATCATCATAATGATGTCACGCAAAGATAAGAAGAACCTTAAACAAGGCGTTGGGAATAAATTCCCAGAAAGATGAGTGAAGCTAGCTGGTAAGGCTTACAGCTGGAAAATTATCGGAATAGAAAAGACAATTGCAATCTTCGATACTCGTCTTGTGGAAGCCGCCTTTTCGCACAAGCGCGAGGTTGTGCTTTTGCGAAAAACACGGCTCCTTCGGGCCCCAGTGGTTAGAGGATCATCTCGTAGACTAGAAATAGACTAGGATTGATTTCCATCTGGTTAACAGAATGCAAGTTATCATGCCAATCAAAAGAACCGAATATATTCCGTAAGGGAATTCTGGGATGGCTACAGGTGTTGGAGTTATGATTGAGCTGGGCGTCGATTGGTGATCGATGTAGAGTGTAAGTCCTGTTCCTAGCGAGATCTGTGCATAGAACCATTCTCCTTTGTAGATTTTGTAAGGTTCTTGCATAGGGTAATCGAAAGAATACTCAGTTATCTCCATGTTCTGTTTCACTTCGTATAGGGCGCCTCCAAAATTCACAGTTGCTCCCGTTTGAGATCTGCATCCTAAGGAAATTACAATTCTCTGATCGTTGTCAGCTTTGATCCATAGATTGAAGATATACGATCCGCCTGGGATATTCGTATCAAAGTCTGCGCGAATAACAAAGACGTAAGCCCCGGGCCAAGCCTCAGTCGTTTCCGCTTTGATTGGGTTTCCAGTGCTTCGTGCAGGTAGATTATAGTCTAATGTTCCCGATTGCTCTCGGTCTCTTCCATAGTGTAGGTAAAGTATAGAGTTTTCGGCGCTGACCGCTTGGCCTACCATTAAGATAACGGATGCCATAATAAGGATGGCAAGAACCAGCCTAAGTGTATGATTCAGAGCCTCTTCTCTCCGGTTTTCCAAAACCCCTTCTTCAGGATCCCTTCAATAAGGGGCCTATTTAGGCTTAGAATTGATCTGGTGCAAAACTAATGTGGCGCCTTAGAAACAGGCTTAGTTAGAGAGATAGGTTCGGGGCATAATGCCGTTCTGCTTTAGATGTGGAAAGGAACTTACTCAGCAAGCGAAATTTTGCTGGGCATGCGGTGTATCGCTTACTGAGTCTATCGCTCCACCTTCGATAGTCTCAACGATCCCGATTGTCTCGAAAGAATCGGTTGATGTCGAAATAATCCCAGTAGCCAAGGCTGATCCAAGGACGCTTGAGGATCTGAGGCGAGAATACCAAGGTAAGAGGAGGTGGATTCAACAGAGACTCGATGAGTTCAGGAGCGGATGGTGCAAGATGAATGAAGGCGTCTTTGCTGAGCTTTGTTACTGTATTCTGTTGGCAGGGAGGAACGCTGAGGCAACACTTCCGATCGTTGTTGGGTTAGAGAGAAACAGGTTGCTTTTTCAAGGGTCGAGAAAGGAGATTGAGGAGTATTTGAACGAACATGGCTATGCTTTCAAGGACAGATCCAATTACATTGTAAACTGGCGTTGCAGGTTCAGCGACCAAGGATCTCTAAGGATAAAGAGTATCTTGGAGAGTAGGTTCAAGACCCCGGACGGCTGGAATATTAAGCAGATGAGAGAACACCTAGTTTCCCAACATAACGGCGTAGGCTGGAAAGTAGCAAGCCAATTCCTTAGAAATGTCGGGATCGGCTTGGGTCATGGTTTAGGGCTTCTAGATCGACACATCCAGAGGGAATTAGAGAAGTTTGGATACATACCTGAAGTGTATTACCAAGCTCTAGGCAAGACCAGATATCTAGACTATGAGCGGAGAATGCAGAATCTAGCTAGAGACAGTGGGATTCCTATGGATGACCTAGATCTGCTCATATGGTCAAATAAGACGGGCAAGATAATCAAATAGACTCATACAGACTTGCGGATACAAGTCACAATGAGTGGAAGTCGTTATGAGCCTGCTGGATGAGTGTGCGTCTCGAGTCGCATCTTGTTTGGAGAAGCTTGGTAGGAAGTTCGTTCGGCATCCGCATCTCTTCTACACCGAATCTGATATGCACTGCTACCTATACTACCTCCTCTATACTGGAAGAATCTTCAAAGGCTTGATTGAAACTATCGACGGTAAGAAGACGATTCTACTCCACAAAGAGTTGCCAACAATAGGAAGATACACTAGAGACAGCCAAGGTCTCCTCGTTTCCTCTGAGAAAGGAGCGAGAGGCCACTTTGACATAGCCATCATAAACAAGCTTCACTCCGAAAGATACGACCTGAAACATCAGAGAGCTCTGATAGCTGTCGAGCTCGCGCTTGATGAAGACATTACACACTTCAAGAACGATCTAGTAAAGCTCACCGACGCCAGAAATGATGTGAAACGCGGATTCATCGCACATTTCGCTAGAGAGAAAACCATACCCATTGATGAGTATCAAGCGATGAAGGATTTGCTAACGGCCGATCCACAGATCGGGTCACTCGTCATAGACCGCTCTGAGAAAAGAGCGAATGTCTACAATGGACTAAGGACAGGAGAAATGCTGCCTCAAGCAACTAGGAGACTGTGAGAGAGAATCAAGACAAGATTCTAGTCTTTGTATCTTTGCATATCTAGCAGAGCTGCATATACCTTCTCGGTCAAGGATGATACGCATTCATAGTATTTTTCGAACTGCAGAAGTACATCTTCTCTGTTAAATTGACTTCTGTCAATCGGATACTCATAGACAAGCTTTGCTAGCTTACCTTTCCCGCGAATTTTGGGCAGAAAAAGCCTTCCGGATGCTGTAATGGCAATGGTCCCAAGGCCTCTGTCAACGTCAGCTTCAAGACTCGGTATATGAACCGCGATAGATCTCGATTGGGAAGACATCGAATCTGGAGCCCTTGCAATTAGTCTACCCGCTTCTCCTGTTACAAAATATGTTCCTCTAACGGTGTTGACGAGGGGCATAACTCGTCTGTGTATAACGATATTTCGGTAATTTGTCATTTTCAAGCATTTACTGATGAGAGGTGCGTAAACGCCTTTCGATTTTAGGAAAATGTTCCTCAATCGTGAAATGTCTGCTTTCCAGAAATTCTTCGCAGAATCATCTTCGATCCACTTCAAAACATCCTTGAAGGTCACCAGCCCTTCTTCCTTTGGCTTGGAGAGACACATCAAGTTCACTGTTTGAGCTAGTGCGTCTAGTGCAGAAGACATGCTCGTTAGAAAAGCGCCGAGCGCTAATTGCAATTTGAATCTAAAGGGACCTTCCCTAAGCCGAGTTGGTTTTCTACCCGTGATTCCAATCAGTTCTACCAGCTGATCAAGATTCATTCGTGAAGCTGCCAACCAGAAAATCGTGCTATAGTGATAATGATGTAGAAGATCTAGATTCTTGTCAGCCCATCTTCTTTCTGGAGCTACTGCGAGAACGGTTTCGAAGAACTTCCTGTGATTCTTAAGATCTATTTGCATTTTGCACCTTATGTAGGAGATCACAGGCTCTTTGAAATAGTCTTCAAGCCAAAGCCCTGGAGACTCGACCCACCTAAAGGTGTCATCAGGAAATTTCACTATGGAATATCGTTTTTCATACAGTAGACCACCGTCTCGCTGGACTTTGACATCAGGAACTGCCTGAATGGTTTGTTGAACGCGCTTTGCAAAAGCTTCGATTTCCGACCTAGTGGCGTTCTCGTTGTTTGGATAACACCAAACAGTCGCTTTAGGCCGATTCCGAAAATGCTCGTAGAGACGAATAGTCACCATTCCTTCTCGGTTATGAAATACTCCAAAACCAAGGGACTCAACGTTGGCTTCAAATCCTTTTTTCTCAAAACTACTTGCAAGGGCAGCCATGACATCAACAACGTCTCTATTTATCTTGACGTCGAAGTGTCTTCGCGGGATGCCTTTTATCACGCGTCTCCTTGGCGACATGAGGTATGATTATGAAGAACGAACAGAAAAACGAATGCACTTCACGCTGAGGATGCGTGTAAGCTTGCGGAAGCAGGGTTTGATTATGTCTGTACAACGCCTGAGAACCTTCTGGTCTTCAAGAAACGTAAATGAACTCTGAAGAGGAGGGGGTTCATGCTAGAGTGCGGGGGGTGGGATTTGAACCCACGAACCCCTACGGGACAGGGTCCTAAGCCCTGCGCGTTCAATGACCTGCTTTGTTGGTCATCTTTGACCTGACTTGGCAACCCCCGCATAAGGGTTTGTAGAATCTGTTGAGATTCTCACTGCTTTAAGGTTTCTCAAGATGATACTGATCATCAAGGCTTGCAACTAGAGAACTAGAACAGAGGAAGCAATAGTGCTTTGCGAACAGATGGCTAAAGTTGCAGATTAAAAGGGGCATCAGGTTCTGTAAACTTATCGAGTGGTAATTTCTATCGTTCGGAGAACCTTTACTTTCAGTTTGCTTTCTAGTTTAAATAAAAGGTCAGAATAAACTACTTTTAGCTGCTTATATGAAGAGGGGTAGATGTGGGGCTTCTCTCAAACCAAATTCTCATGGAGAAGATTGAAGCAGGAGTTATTACTATTGAAAATTTTGATAAAAAATATCTGGCGCCAGCAAGTTACGATCTGCGACTTGGAGAAGAGGCGTATAAAAGTGCCCCACCGGAGAAAATAAACGTAAGAGAAAGAGGTGTTTTGGTTATAGAGCCAGGGCAATTCATCATATTCACAACTTTAGAAAACATTAAGCTAACTACGAAAGTTGCTGGGCATATAGGGGTGAGATCATTTTATACGAGAAAGGGGCTTGTCCCATTATTAGGTCCGCAGTTAGATCCAGGGTACAGAGGAAAACCAAGTATAAACGTTTTTAACGTTGGTACTAGAGACGTCGTAATACCTTATGGAGATCCTGTTTGCACTGTAGAATTTTATGAGTTACCGATAGAGGCAACAAAGACGTATTCTGGTCCATATCAAGAAAAATACGGGATATTAGTGGAAGACATTCAATTTCTCACTGAAACAAAAGGTGCCACATTAAGAGACGTCATTCAAACAATTTCTTCTTTATCTCTCTCAGTCAAAAGTTTAACTGAATCCATCAAATGGATCAAATGGTTCGTCATTGCGTTGGTACCAATTATGCTAAGTATCTTTGGAGCTACCGTAGCCATTTTATTGCGTTAGGTCCAACGAATCCATGCGTATGATTCGCATTCACAAATGCCGTTTAAGCCGCTAAGAAAACCATACAACTAATAAAACCCAAAGCGGAGTCGAAGAACCTAAAGACGGCAAAAAGAAGGAGTAATCTTTCCCCCTTTTCTGAATTTTAGCTCCAAAAAATTTTAGATTGAAAAGGGACTTACCTAATCTTTAATACCACTCGATAAGTTTACAGAAGCGGGCATCATGATATTCTTAAGAAATTCTGAGTTTGAGAAAGCGGTCTCAAGAAGCTGAAGCTCTTGAAAGCTCAGCGGTTCAAAGCCTGATTCACTTCTTTCTTAATCTTTTGGTCCAAGCAACCAAGTTTTCAAGCAGTTGTCCAATTCTCTCCCTTGTTTCTCCATCTATTATTCTACCGTTTTCATCGATCTTCTCATCTGCAAAATTCACAATAACTTCTGGAGCATTGATGGGATGCATATCAAGGAAAACGAAGGTCTGTCGAAGATGATACTGCGCTCTCGCACCACCAAGCATTCCTATAGATGCGCTCATAACAGCAACAGGTTTATCCTGGAAAGAATTGTCTCCGTAAGGTCTTGAAGCCCAATCGATCGCATTCTTTATAACGCCTGGTATTGAGTAGTTGTATTCTGGTGTCGCGATTAAGATGGCATCTGCCGCCTTGATTCTTGCCTTAAATTCCTTAACTTTTTCCGGCATTTTGGTTTCTAAGTCTTGATTGAATAGAGGAATTCCTTCGAGATCGAAGATCTCAACTTTTGCATCTTCTGGTGCTAACTCTTTGGCTGCACGCAATATCGATTTATTGTAGGAGTCCTTCCGCAAACTACCTGCAAAACCTAGAATGGTGATAGGTTTGTTCATGCCTAGAAATTTCATTTGGTTGGTTTAAATTGGTTTCTAAATGGAATAACAAGACTAGACCCCGTGTAAGAGCTCATAGAATCTGTTCAGATTTTACGACAGCCCAACATGATTCTATTGGTGCTCCGGGCGGGATTTCCAGCAGAGGGCCCTTTCAACCTTCTACATTTGAATTCGCGGACACGGCGTTTCTTCATGTCTCCCGCGATCAACGGCTCGATTGGCCTTCGCACTGAAAGCGAATAAGGCCGCTATGCTATCGGCCCGCTCGGCTAACCGGGCTACACCACCGGAGCACCGTAGAAAAGCAAGTCCTCTAGACTTTAAGCTTTTTCGCGACTTGAAAGAATGCCGCCTCTAT
>Ga0209725_1001356_pt1 | contig 13879 bp, 11 predicted proteins | sample I18A1metaG_FD_184145 | JGI IMG/M metagenome (GOLD analysis project Ga0209725, IMG submission 184145) | Lake sediment bacterial and archeal communities from Gulf of Boni, Indonesia to study Microbial Dark Matter (Phase II) - ​I18A1 metaG... | ecosystem: Environmental > Aquatic > Freshwater > Lake... | reverse complement strand
AAGAGCAGACGGTTGTACAAGTTGCGGTCAGCGATCTCGAAGGTTCTAGGTGGCGATGTCTCAACGGACACAGTGGTATGCCTACGTCGGGCTATACGTGGGTTGCCTCTGCATGCCAGCGATCAGGTTCGAAGCGTGGCCCTATTGATTCGGCAACTATATCAATTCTATGACAAGTTCTCTCCAAGTGCTTCAGAGACAAGGCAAGTTTCCTTGGATGCAGCTGAAAAAATGTTGAACTTGTTTCTAAGAAATTTTGCCAGGTGGCCTCAGGAGTCCCTAGCTACTTTTTTCCGGGCAATTACACTGGATTCACGAGTCTTGTCTCACCGACTGCTCATCAGGCTTATTCCCTTTCTGAAGACTTCATTGATCCACCGATACTTGCTGGAAAAATACGCGCACTAGTTTCCTTATATTAAGCTGGCCTGAAATATGGTCTCGAGCTCTAAGGTAGCCGTTACCGGTGGAGCAGGCTTCATAGGGAGCCACCTATCCGAAGCTTTAGCGGAGCACGGTCATGATGTCACAATACTGGATAATCTTTCGTCGGGAACTATGGACAATCTCCAAGAAGCCCTGAAGCTGCCGAGCGTCAAGCTAGTCGTAGGCGACTGCAAGAACCCAACCGACATCCGAGATGCTGTATCTAAGGCCGATGTCGTCTACCACTTCGCTGCAAACCCCGAGCTTCGTCTGGAGCTCGCCGATCCAGTCACATGCTTCCGAGAGAACCTATACGCCACGCATATCCTGCTTGAAGCGATCAAGCAGGCCGATGTGAATACAATAGTCTTTGCATCCACATCGACCGTGTACGGTGACGCCAAGATCATTCCAACCCCAGAGAACTATAGCCCTTTGGAGCCTATATCGATCTACGGAGCATCTAAACTCGCGTCAGAGGCCCTCATCACATCGTACTGCCACACCTACAAAAAGAAAGCCGTCATTCTCCGACTGGCCAACATAGTTGGACCCAGAAGCAGGCACGGCGTGATAAACGACTTCATCACCAAACTCAGAAGGAACCCAAAGCAACTCGAGATCCTAGGCGACGGTCATCAAACAAAGTCCTACCTTCACATAGACGACTGCATCAACGCCATCCTCAAAGCGTGCGAAACTGCGAAAGAGACAGTTGAAATCTTTAATGTTGGATCAAACGACCAGATTGAGGTCGCATGTATCGCGGAGATAGTGGCTGAGGAGATGAAGCTCAAAGATGCCGAATTCAACTTCACAGGTGGAGTGGACGGTGGGAGAGGCTGGGTCGGCGACGTCAAGAACATGCTGCTAGACACGACCAAGCTCAAATCAAGAGGATGGAAACCGAGATACAGCAGCGAAGAGTCGGTTAGATTAGCAACCAGATCGATTCTATCCACGCAACGCTAGGAACATAGCGATAATCCTACTCGGAGGCGATGTCGGCTCAAGGACCGCGGAACTGAAGAAGGAATACTTAAACCCATGACTACTTCAAATTGCAAGCCGCTGTAAGAGAAACTTATATGCATTGGGCCTTTCTAGATAGATGGGAAAGCAATGTTGCGCCGGTCTAATCCATGCTGAATATCAGGTTTCTTGCTAGAGTATGGTACTACTTCAGAATGGGCTATTCGCTCTACCTCGCGTTCCCGGTAGGCGTCTTCAACACAATAGTCATAGTCTACTACCTATTGGTCCCCAATGTCGGAGAACTACGACTCATCTTCTCAAACTTCATCATATTTCTTCTAGTGGTAGCGGTGGTCGCGGTCCCAGTGGCCGTTGGGCTCGGATGGATTCACATGAAGAGGAGCCCTGCCTTCACGAGTGAGATGGACATCAGCGTTGAAGCCAACCCATACTACTACAAACTCCCGCCTGGATACACGCGTGAAGCGTACGCTCCCCTTTACCTTGAACTGCTCCAGTTGACTAAACGCTTGCTCGAAGCGCAGAATCTCCTCACACCAGACGACCGAGCCCGGATAGATGAGCTCGAGAGGAAGATGCGTGCGCTGATCCAAGGCGGATACGTGGGGACACCGAGCTAGGCTAGACGTTTATTCCATTCGAAGAGTTTTCTCAACCCTTGCTCTAAGGAAAATTTAGGTTTGTAGCCTAGTACTCTTCTAGCCTTGGTTATGTCTCCGCAACTATGTCTAATTTCCCCCAGTCTACTTTCAGCATAGATCGGCCTGAGAGCTGGTACCTGCATCACATCCGCTAGTATCTTCACAAGCTCATTTATTTTTGTTGCATATCCAGTTGCGATGTTAAACACTTCCCCTACAGCGCTCTTGGAATTCAAGGCAAGCATGTGAGCCTCCACAACATCTTCAACATATGTGAAGTCTCGCGTCTGTTCACCATCGCCATAAATGACCGGCGGCTCTTTTCTGGAAAGCCGATCCATGAATCTGACTAACACGCCACTATAGTTCCCGAGTTTCTGCCTAGGTCCATACACGTTGAATAGACGCAACGACACAGTTTCAAGCCCGTAAACTTGATGGAAGGCCTTACAATAGCCTTCGGCTGAAACCTTAGTAGCAGCATAAGGAGAAATTGGCGAAGGCGGCAAACCTTCACTTTGAGGCGAAACCTCAGCGTTGCCGTATACAGCGCAGGAAGACGCATAAACGAATCTCTTCACATTCGAATTCAGACAAGCCGTAAGAACATTCAAAGTGCCGTTCACATTTACATCATGCGCAAGCGCAGGGTCTTTAATCGTGAGAGGAACATTCACAATAGCCGCCTCATGAAAGATTACGTCTACACCTTTCACTAAACCCTTAACCAAACCGGCGTCTCGAATGTCGCCCCGAACAAAACGAAAACTATCGTCTTTTACATGAAGAGAAAGGTTTTCTTGTTGCCCAGAAGACAGGTTGTCGAGAACAGTAACCTCTAGACCATCCTTAATCAACCTATCTACCAAATGACTTCCGATGAATCCCGCTCCTCCAGTTATTAAAGCGCTTGAGTAATTTCTTACCAAAATCGCCGCCCATCGACGACAAGCTGCATGCTTGTAAAAGTGTTGTCTCTCAAGATCAGCTTATAGCTTTTGGGCCGAAACAATCTTTGTCTCCCACCTATCAAGCTAACAATCCTCTATTCACATTCCATAACGAAATGCCTTCGAGGGCGGCGTCGCACATTTTCCTGTGTCTATAGCAAGGTTGTCTCAGATAGAGATGTGTGGTCCAATTTCCTCCAACGCTAAGACATCGTCTCTAGGACAAATAGACTTCCACCAGCCATAATAGCACTAGGCGCTGTATACAATTCGTTGAAGCCGCAGGCCACCGGAGAATATTTGGAGCGGAAAAATTGATTAGCTACAACAAAGCTGGTGACAAACGATGTCAGTACTCGCTTCGATAGTTATTCTGAACTACAATGGAATACGATTTATCGAGAGGTGCTTGACGTCTATCTTGGAGACCGACTACCCGAACATTGAGATAATTCTTGTTGACAACGGTTCAACGGATGGTAGCTTAGAGATCGCCTCTAGGCTCTTCAGCAAAAATCAAATCGTTAGAATAATTCGAAACGAGAGAAATCTTGGCTTCGCCGAGGGAAACAACGTAGGATACGCTAGTTCCAAAGGACAAGTCATCGTTTTCTTGAACATTGACACGGAGGTCGATCGAAACTGGCTGCGAGAGTTGATGCAGGTCCTAGACATGGAAGAAAACATAGGCGTTGCTCAGTGCAAATTGATCAGCATGAGAGATCGCAACAAGATTGACAGTGTAGGCTATGACTTCGACTACCTAGGCTACGTTTACCCACGATCCCAGATGCGAAGAGGAGACCCATTTGACCAAATGGAGGAACTATTTTCTGCCGACGGCGCTGCCATGGCCGTCAAGAGGAGAATTTTGAATGAATCATGTTTAGCAGGCACGCCATTCGATCCTGACTATTTTTGTTACTATGAAGAAACAGACCTTTGCTGGCGAATAAGGCTTCTAGGTTACAAGGTAATGTTCGCCCCTAACTCCATCGTATATCATTATAGAGCATATGCTTGGCATAGAATGCCCTCCGTCTTGGCCTTCCACTACGCGAAGAACCATTTATCCACGCTCATCAAGAACTATGGCATTCTAGACCTAGTGAAGTGCATACCACCGTTGATTGCGCTAGAAGTTGGGCGAGCTCTCTTGCTTCTGAGAAGGGAGCCTGAATCTGCGGTCGCAAGGCTCAACGCTCTGGTTTGGCCGCTCAAAAACTTTAGCTGGTTATGGAGAAGGCGTGTCATGGTTCAGCACTCGATCAGAAAGGTCTCCGATAGCGAGATATTAAGGCTAATGCGCAGACCGAACTTCACTTTGATCTTAAGACGTTTCGTCTTAATGTGTCCGAAAAAGTTGTGTTGAGACATCCAATGCATATCGAATTCATCACGCTTCTAATCTTCTCGGTTTCGCTCTCCGTTTCTTTAGCTCTATTAATAGGTTATCCTATCTTCGCGTACCTATTGTCGCGGTTGAAAGCTGTTCCCATCCGAAAACAGCAAGGCTACACGCCGAAACTGTCGGTTATTGTTCCTTGCTACAATGAGGTTCAACATGTCGAGCGCAAGGTTCGAGAGCTCCAGCAACTTGAGTATCCAAATGGCTTAACCCAACAAGTCTTTATAGATTCAGGCTCAACCGACGGGACGACCGAAGCATTAGGTCGATTTGCCTCTACAGGTAGCATAACCCTGATTGAACAGCCCGAGAGAAAGGGCAAATCTTCAGCTGTAAACGAGGCGCTACATCATGCTAGCGGAGATCTGATCGTGCTAACAGATGCTGATGCGAGGGTTCAACCGAGCGCGATTAGAGAGATCGTAGCAAACTTTGCTGACCCATCAGTCGGAGCCGTCGTGGGAGATCTAAGCATAACCGGGGAGTCCTTCGTCGGAGCGATGAACGAAGCGTTCTATCGACTCTTTAGGCAGAAGCTTAGGGAATGGGAATCTGCCCTGGATTCAGCCTCCTTCCTTTCAGGCGAAATCTTGGCGATAAGGCGCGGACTCATCGATTCATTGAACGTTGACACAATCTCCGACGACCTCGAAATCTTGTTCACAGTCAGAAAGAAAGGTTACCGATGCATCGTAGAGCCGAACGCCCGCACATTTGAAAGAGATGTTGAGACTGCTTTAGGGCAGATATCGCATAAACGAAGGACCTTCGCAGGAACGCTTCAAGCATTCTCGAGGCATAGAGACGCTTTCTTAAAAAGGCATCTAGGATTGTTCGGCATGATGATCGCCCCAATGTACGCGTTAAGGATACTGGTGGCGCCTTTCCTCCTGCTCTTAGCTCAGGCCTCGTTTCTGGCAATGATAGCGCTATACCCAGCCTTGCTGGCTCTATTGGCTGGGGCCTTCATCGCATTCATAGCGCTCTATACAAGCTCAAGGACGAGGCGATTTGCCCTAAGCATACTCTACGGCTTCATTGTTCAGGCAGCCATTGTCCTCGGGCTCTACGACTACATCACTGGGCATTATAGAGTGTTGTGGGCGAAGAAAGGAAGATGAATCTTCAACCCCTCGTCTCAATATTGGTTGTGAGCCACAATAGCGAGAAGGATTTAGAGGCATGTCTCCAGTCCGTCTACAGTCAAGATTACCGGAATTTTGAGATTCTGGTTGTCGACAACAACTCGGATGATGGTAGCGTCAAGCTTGTGAGAACAAAATACCCAGAGGTGAATGTGACCGCTCTCGAGGAAAACATCGGGTTCGGGGGCGCCTGCAACCTAGGCGTAACCCTAGCTCAAGGCGATCTCATAGCCTTCCTGAACCCAGATACACGCGTCCATAAACGTTGGCTAAAAGAAATAGTAAGGAACATATTGGCTAGTCCTATGCTCGGAGCCTGCGGTAGCCAAGTGTTGTTCTGGGATGGCGAGCGAATACAGAGCCTCGGAGGTGTCTACAGCCGCGAGACCGGGTACGCTCTAGATCTAGGCTTCGGGGCACGATCCTCAAGGATCGATTCGAGATCCTCGAGACCTGTCTTCCATGTGTGCGGTGCGTCCATCGTTGTTAGGAAAAGTATATTCAAGCTCGTTCAAGGGTTCGATGAAGACTACTTCATGTACTTCGATGACGTTGACCTCTCTTGGAGGATAAGAATGCGAGGATTTCAAGTGGACATCGTTCCAACTTCAATAGTCTATCATAAGATTGATCCTAGAAGGGCCTACTTGGCTACATACAGATTCTGGATAGAGAGAAACTCGCTAAGAGCCCTCTTGAAAAACTATGAGTTACGAAACGTCATCATCTATCTTCCGACTGTGCTAGCTTTAAGAGGAACCGCGCTCGTCTTCTTACTCATGACCGCCAAGCTCCACCACGCCTATGTGATGATAAAGGCTCTGGCTGACGTAATTCTCAATTTTAGAAATATCTGGAAGAAAAGACAAGAGGTTCAGCAAAAGCGAATGCTTAAAGATAAGGACCTGTTTGCCGACAGCCTTACCATCACTCTCGAAGCCCTCATGGCTAGATTCTTCCGAAACGTTATACCCTACCTCTGAAAAGAACAGCAGACGTATCATCTCAATTAGAATATAGAGCTGAATGTTCTAATCTCGCGCAGTTACGGAGCCTAGATGATCAAAACACTTTGGATTGACGGGGAAATCTACGTCCTCAAAATTGTGATGAGTCAAGATATGAAGAAGTTTTGGACCTTTGACATCAAGTGGAAAAGCGGTTAGAGCGTCTATGAAGGAGGATGAGCTTTGGGACTCTAGAGCAAAGATAGTTAGAGCCGAAGCTCCGTCGGGCCAGTCATACTTTGGCCGGTCATATCTGAAGGCGATAGCAATAGCCTTTGGATATGCCGACACACGAAGACTCTGTGCACTGAAGACTGATCTATGGAATGAGGGTGTAGAAACAAATAGGGATATTTTGGGCGCTTTAGAGCGTAACAGGAAGTTAAGCCTATTTGGGGTAGATATCTCGAAGGTTGTGTGTTATCTAGCTAAGAGACGTTTGAAGAACACGAACATCATACGAGCCGATATAAGGAGCATGCCTTTCAGAGAAGGATCTTTCGATATCATTTTTGACTTATCTACTATCGATCATGTTCCACCGCACCAAGTGCCAATAGTGGTCAGAGAGTACCGAAGGGCTCTGAAGAAGTATGCGCTGATGCTTCTAGTTTTTTGGTACGAGAGCGCATTCCAAAAACTAATTCGCATACTATGCAAACTGAGGGAGCCGATGGTTTCGCAGTGTCAGTATTACTTGCCAGTTGAGCAAGTGAAGACACTCCTGCTGACAGAGGGTTTTGAAATGCTAGGCGAATATTGTACCGGGACTCTGTTGTCTGAGGCAGGGCGAACGAGCGGAGGATTGCCTAAACTGATCCACGCCCTAGCCTTGCGCCTAGAGTACTCCGAGTTCTCTGGATTTCTGCTTAAGCACTTCGCAGGACTTTTTGTCATAGTTGCAAGGAAATCGAAAAAACTATCTATTGAGACGAGTATCCGATCACTCAAATAACCATGGATGGTCCCAGTTTGAATACTGACCTGTTCGCGATAAACACGCGCGGTCATCTGGAATTCCGAGGGTTGGATCTTACCGATCTCGCTGAGGAGCATGGAACCCCGTTATTCGTTTATGATGAAATGAAGATACGAGAAAACTACCGATTGTTCCGAGAAACTTTCAAGCGATACTACCCCAATGTTCTTGTATACTACTCTTGCAAGGCCAGCTACAACCTTGCTTTATGTAGGATACTTCAGCAAGAAGGTGCTCATGCGCAGGTTATGTCTGGACTTGACCTCTACGTGGCCAGACGGGCGGGATTTCCATCGGAAAGTATAGTATTCGACGGCCCTTCCAAGACCGACGAGGATCTCTATGAAGCAGTAAAACAGGGCGTCCACTTAGTGAATGTCGAATCTCTCTCTGAGTTAGAGCGTCTGAATTCGATTGCTGGAAAGCTTGGCGTGAAGCAATCGATCGGCATTAGAGTTAACTTCTTTAGGCCTCCCAAGAAGGTCTTTCGCTGGGTTCTCGAAGGGACGACTGGCTACCCTGACTCAAAGTTCGGCTTTCCGCCTGAGGACGCCTACCTGGCTTGTAGGCATGCCCTGAACATGGAGAATCTTCAGCTAGAAGGGTTGATGGCGCATCCGTATCAAGGAGCGGCTGGACCGCTTGCGGCCTTCGCAGGAAGGATCGCTAAAGAGTTCAACGTTCTCATTCGTTACTTGAATCTTGGAGGCCACTTCAGCGTTCCTCACGTGAAGTCGATTGAAATCTTGGACCTCCTTAAAGATATCCTCAAAGGAAAGCTAGGGCTTGGTTCTTCGTTGGACGAACATGAAGCTGATGATTTAGATGAAGTCGCCAAATCAATAGTAGATGAGGTCAAGAGCGAATTAGATAAGTATTCGTTGCCGCAGCCGGTGCTCGCTTTTGAGCCTGGACGCTTCATGACAGGAAGTGCCGGGGTTCTGCTCTTGCGCGTGCTAGATTTGAAGCGGTCACCGTATGGGGGCAAATGGATCTTCGTTGATGGCACTACTAATATCTTTGCCGCTGGTTACAATGAGCGTCATCGAATCTTCGTTGCCAATCGAATGAGCGTCGTGCCAGTTGAACGCGTGAATATAACCGGCCCTCTTCACGGCGACTTAATAGCGGTGAATCAGCTTCTTCCAAAGATGGGCAGAGGAGACATTCTTGCGATCTTGGATGCAGGTGCCTATACACTTAGTATGTCACGCCAGTATCTTCATCCGCGTCCATGCGTGCTGCTCGTAGCTGCGGACGGAAATGTGACCGTCATCAGAGATAGGGAAACATATGAGGATGTGTTGCGCTTAGACCATCACCCGTCGAGAAGACCGAAATCTACAAGTTCAGAAAGTTTATCTTAATATTTTGGTCACGAGAGCGTCCGAGGTGACGAGAGATTTCTATAGGACTTCTTCTTCCTCAAGGGATTGTTGCAGATCTGTATGGATCCCCAGCTGATCAGTACAGTCTGATCAGAGGAGTAGCTACTGAAGCTGAGCAATTAGGCTTCACCTCTATATGGCTCGGTGATCACTTCATCAGCCGACCACAAGCAAACAATCCCTGCTTTGAGTGTTGGACAACCTTAGCCGCCTTGGCAGCAGAGACGAGAAGGATTAGGTTGGGCACATTGGTCACATGCAATTCGTACAGGCATCCGGCTCTAGTCGCCAAGATGGGCGCGACTTTAGACAGTATTTCCAATGGAAGGTTGGAGTTTGGGATAGGGGCTGGATGGAATGAACGAGAGCATATCGCGTACGGCTTCCCTTACCCATCTTTAGCAGAGAGGACGAGTATGCTCAGAGAGAGCATTCATCTCATCAAGCGAATGTGGACTGAAGATAAGGTCACTTTTGTCGGTAAACACTATCAGACGCATGAGGCTGTGTGCGAGCCGAAGCCTGTTCAGAAACCTCACCCTCCAGTATGGGTGGGCGGTCGAGCAAGATCTACACTTAAAGTAGCTGCGGCATATGCCGACGGATGTAACTTCGCCGCCGATCCGAGGAAATATGCGGCTAAGCTAGAGCTTTTGAGAAGTTACTGCGATCAACTTGGAAGGGACTACACGCAGATCAGAAAGTCTCTTGAAGGTCTGGTCATATTAGGGCGTGACGAGAGCGAGGTTAGAAGCAGGTCAAGGGCATTTGCTTCGAAGGTTGAGGCATCAATGGCGTCAAGAATCAGCATAGCTCTTCGCCATCCAGCGAAAGCCCTCGCTTACGTGAGGAACCATATTATTCAACGTAGACACCCAGAAGCCTGGATCGTCGGCACTCCTGAACAGTGTTCAGAGACTCTTCTTAACTACAAGCGCATCGGAGTGAGGGAGTTCATGCTTTACATCGTGGGCGCAACAGAGCACGAGCCGCTCAGATTGTTCGCAGATAAGGTAATGCCCGCGATTAAACCCGCGTAGGGCACGGGGGAGTAGAGTAACGGTTGATGATTCTAGGCATAATGGCAGTCTACAATGAAGCCGACATTGTAGGCCAAGTTATACAGCACATAATCAATCAGGGCCTTGACCTCGTTATCCTTGATAATGGCTCCACAGACGGTTCATATCAGATATGCCAGAAGTATGTCGGCAGAGGGGTCCTAGAAGTCGAGCGAATAGTTTCCGAGGTGTACGACCCGATCTTTATTCTTAGGCGACTGGAAGAGATGGCGCAAGCCTATAGCCCTGACTGGCTCGCCATAATAGATGCCGATGAGATCCATGAGCCAAGTCAATCTGGTTTCACGCTAAAGCAAGCGACAGAACGCGAAGACAGCCTAGGGTACAATCTGATTCGATCCAACTGCTTCGCGTTCTGCCCTACACCTATTGACGATCAAGGTGAGAAGGATCCTCTGAAGAGAATTAAGTACTACGTTTGGAGCGGCGACTTCCATTTTCGTTTCTGGAGGAACTATCCTGGAACCGACTGCTGGTCTGGTGGAAGCCACTTAGTCTACTTCCCAGAGGACATCAAACCGAGGGTTTCTCCAAGAAAGTTCATTATCCGCCATTACAAGATTCGTTCGTCTGAGCAAGGCAGACGAAAAGTCCTCGGTCTGAGACGAAGGATCAGGAGGCCCCCGCTCCCAGAAGGTTGGAGTATTCATTACAACAGGTTTGCAATGGACGAATCTTTCTTCTCAGTCAACCCGGAGAAGCTTACAAGATACAACGAAGACTCTGCATGGAGCTTTGACCGAAGGTTCGATGCAACCTTCGGCTCTTGGCGTCCCCCAAAGGTATTTGGTCCCAACTTGCTACTCGCCGCAGGTCCTTGGAGGTATCTTCCATCACATTTCCTTGCCTTGCTCAGAAATAACATTGCATCTCGGTACAAGTACATCCCTTTGCGTCTGTGGTCCCTATTAAGAAGACTTATCCAGCTAGATCTTAACAATCCCAATTCTTTCCCTGTACGTCTGCCTTATGAGATTGGAACCAAGTTGCCAAGGAACGAAGAGATGTGGATGAATGTTCTTCTAGACCTGTATAGGGAGAGGCCTGACTTACGAAGTATGTTCCCAGAGGTTAACGTCAACAAAGAATATCGCAGGTTGGTTGGCTGGATTGTGGAATGTGGGCTGAGAGAACTCCCCACCTCCTTCAGAGTTCTGGCTCCCCTCCTAACGCTGAGATGTGTCTACAACAGAAGGAGGGACATCCAACAGTTGTACCCAGAAGTTCAGGAAAAAGGTGATTACACCAGACTGGTTAAATGGGTAGTCGACATAGGCTTGACTTCTGACAGGTCAGCAGAGATCCTCAGACCATACGCTCACTGGTATTCCTCTTACATGAACGGTCTAGAAGGAGTGCGGGGCCAATGACGTGTGAAAGTCCTGAAATCACATGTTTGTGACAGACTCTCACAGTTTAGGCCTAAGCATTGGAAATGATGCCGGTCCTACAGCGCCTCTCGGAAGTTAGACCATTTGTTTGAAGCAACGATCTGTAAGTGGCGGAGCGACGCCAGTGCAGCGGTGTCTCTTACATTCGACGACGGATACGAAGAGACCTATGAATCAACGGCGGCGCTGTTCGGACAGCTAAACATCAGCGCCACATACTTCATCGCAACAGCAGCTGTGGGGCAGACCCTCGAGGGTTTTCAGGTCGCAGATTGGGACACGTGGAAGCAGGCTTCTTCTTTAGGCTTTGAAGTCGGCTCCCACGGCCTAACTCACACTATCTGCGATGTTTCCTTGGCAGACAAACTGACGATCCTGTCGTCTTCATTCAGAGATCGAAGACGGGCAAGTTGGTATGCAAGACAAATACTTGGCGATGTTCAACGGCGACTGACCCGAACCAACAGACGTGCGTTAACGCGAACCGCCATTTCCGACGCCCTGTATACCGAGCTAATTGAATCAAAAAGAACCATAGAGAAAAAAATTCCTCAACACGCGGTTGCTTCCTACGCATATCCCTTCGGTGTCTATAACCTAACTCTAAAGGATCTGGTCCGTCAGGCCGGCTACATCTCAGCGCGATCAGCAGATCCCGGGCTGAATTCCGGAACGCTCGACCTCTACGCGCTCAAATGCTCTTGTTGGAAAGATTCGACGGATCTTAGAACAGCGAACTCTTGGGTTGACGGGGCGATCATGGATAAAGGGTGGTTGATCGAGGTCCACCACTTAGTCACCAAAGAACGCTCCGTTGCATGGAAGTATCAAACTCGATTCCAAGATTTTAGGAGACACCTAGAAGACACTCTCTCGAAGAGCGTCTGGGTGGATGCGCAGAAGTCAGTTGCAAAGTACGCAGCAGAACGCAGCGAGACATATCTTTCATCTACCGCCAAGAAACATTCTGAAGTAAGCTTCACCGTCATTTCCGGCTTAGATCCGAGAATCTACGACGAACCCCTAACCGTCAAAGTTCGAGTTCCAAGCAACTGGAAAAAGGCACGGGTCTTCTTCGATTCGAGAAAAGAGGAACCCGTAGCCATGAGATTCCAGCAACAGAGCAGGTATGCATATTTTGAGATAGAACCGACCTGTAAGTATGTATCCTTGGCCAGTGAGAACTAGCCTGCTCTGAAGTTAGCACTGCTAGACTGCACTAGGAGTCTTGATGCCCGGAATCGTATAGAGGTTCAAGCTATCATTTGTGATTATTCTTGGTAGCCATGCCGGAGGATCAACTCGGCGCCGTGGAGCAACTTAATTAACAGCGCTGGCAGATGCAGTGAATCTCGTTCGAGTAGAGGTCCTAGTGGCTAAGGCACAGTTACAGGCATACTCAATCATCTCGGCCGTCATGAAACTCGATTGAGGGGTTTTGAGGGATTGACTGAAAGATGATTTAAGATCTGGCTAGCGCCAGTGTGTGTTTGAGCTCTTTATCTTGGGCTTTCAAACAGTCACATCTTAGGCGACCTACCCATTTTCCCAAAACTGTTAGGCGAGGAGTCGACCGCTTTTATCCCGTCGTCGACACAATCAAGCCCACTTTCGTCGCCGTGCTCCCTAACGAAGTTGAACAGTTTATCGATATCAACTGCGGATGCTTTTTAGCTGCTCGGCGACATACTCAATCTCCTTCAGCTTCATTGAAGAATACATGGGCAGCGTCAGAACCCTGTCGTAGATACGTTCAGCACTTGGGTAAGCGCCAATCCTAGCCCTTAACTCGTTCCGGTATAGTGTCAGCATGTGAAGCGGAATATAGTGAACTCCAGACTCCACTCCCCTTCTGCTGAGCTCTTCGTGGACAATATCCCTATGAACGCCAAATGTCTCAAGCACTTGAACAGCGTAAAGATGGTAGACATGAGTTCTATAAGGAGCCTCGTGAGGGGTGGCTAGTCCGCTGACATCCTTCAATAGGCGAGTCAAAATGTGAGCCCTCCGTATTCTGGCCGTATTCATCCTGTCGAGCCTCCTAAGTTGGGAGAGCCCTAATGCAGATTCAACCTCACTCATTCTATAGCTGTAGCCAAGCTCCATTATGTCCCGCACCCAAGGCTGAGAGCGTTCCTTCTGGACCAGTCCGTACTGCCTCAAGATTCTCACCCTTTTTGCGAGACTCTCATCATTGGTCGTGACCATGCCTCCCTCACATGTCGTCATAGGCTTGGTGGGATAGAAACTGAAGCAACCTGCTATGCCTATGCGACCAACCTTCTGCCCCGCATATTCAGCTCCTACAGCATGAGAACAGTCCTCTATCACATCCAGAGCGAAGTCGTTGGCTATCTGCATAATCTCCTTCATATCACACGGTTGTCCACCATAATGCATAACCAGTATCGCTTTTGTGCGCGGCCCAACCGCCTCCTTAACCTTTTCTGAGTCTATATTGAGCGT
>Ga0209725_1001355_pt1 | contig 13883 bp, 16 predicted proteins | sample I18A1metaG_FD_184145 | JGI IMG/M metagenome (GOLD analysis project Ga0209725, IMG submission 184145) | Lake sediment bacterial and archeal communities from Gulf of Boni, Indonesia to study Microbial Dark Matter (Phase II) - ​I18A1 metaG... | ecosystem: Environmental > Aquatic > Freshwater > Lake... | reverse complement strand
CATAGATCTCTTAGGCGCACTTTTCAACTAACGGATAAAAAAGGAGAGCCCACATTCTTAGCGATGTCTTTCTTCCATCCAGGCGTGGCCGCAGTTTTCACACCGGAACCTTCTTCTTACTCTCCCGTAAAAAAAAGAGATTTCAGCATGGGACCAATAGATATACTTGGATATATACATCACTCGCCACATATTCAAACACTAGAGGTGCTTTTGAGATTGGCACGCAGTCTGCCCTTCAACTCGAGGTCGTCAATCCTGATCCGGAAGCCGTTGAAAGACTGACCCGAATACTTCGGCCTACTAAATGCTGCAGCTTCAATGATCTGAAAGAATACCTTTCGTAATCACGACTTTAGCAACTAATTTAACTGAGGTAGCTAACCCACAAGTTAGGTTTAGGTCGCCGCTGAGAGCTGCTAGAGCGCCGACGGTTTAGTATTTTGATCGTTATGAGGCTTGGCAAAGTTACTCTTGCAGCCTGCTTCAATAATTTTTTGTTCATAGTTTCTCGTATAATCCTCGGCTTACTCGTCGAACATAACCGAGTTTCTCGAGTTTCCTTAGGTGCTCGGTCGCCGTGTTATTCTTAATCTCCAATATTCGGGCTAGCTGTTTGGGTGTAGTCTTCTGCCTAGTGGCAAAGATAGCCATAACCTGCCTAAGTCTCAGGCTCTCTATCGCTTTCCTCACGTGATCCTTGGCTTCTTCGTCCAAACTCGGTTCGATATTCGGCTTTCTCGGTTGAAACTCGGCCAAAACTCGTAGAGCTTCGTCGAGCTTACTGATTATCAGAGCAGTCTTGTCTCTTCTCTCCAGAAATTCATCGAAGTACTCTCTGCTGAGCATACATCCTTCTATTCTTTCCAACCTAGCCTTCAGATCCATCAGTCCGACTTTGATATTACCTAAAGAATCCCCGATCAAGAACGAAGGTGTGTGAATAGGCTCAATCTCGCCAACTCTGTCCTTCTTCACGACTCCGATCCGGAATCCGAATCTCTGTTTCAGTTTCGATAGCAAACTCATATTCTGTATTTGGTTTTGAAACTACTTATAGACGAGCCCCTTTCTCACGATTTGAGACGAGGTGCTTATTTTCCACGAGGAAAAGGCCGAAAACCTTGTTCGCGAGTAACTCATCTGTTTCAGTTTCTGATACATATCTGGCAAAATCAGACAAAAAGACCGTTTGGGCATTTCCTGTTGCCAAAGGCCAAGAAATTTCCGTTCACTTTTCTTGGCGATTCAAGACTTGTCTTGTCAAATCCGTTACTCAATCTGGTATACAGAGTATACGAAATGCGCCAGCTGGATACATTTTTCTCTGAGCAGACTACGATATGCTAAAGTCTGAAGCGCGAAGATGATTCCGTTCGTTAGCGGAGGAACGAGAGTAGTCTAGGCTCCCTTTTGGACTACGGAGAGGTAAATTGCCTTCATTTCTCTTAAGCACCGTTCTCTAGTCGTTTCAGGCCGAGCACAGCTAAGAAGAAAGTTCGTATAGTATTTGCTATACGAATGTTATCCTCACTCTCACTTTTCAATTACGCATCTGTTTGGCGAAAAGTCGCTTTTCTCAATGCCGAGGCAGAAGATCTGGTTTGGTTCCAAACAATAGTTTCATGAGTTTTTCCTCTAAGAAAGAGATCTTGTATAAGTACTTACTCAGTACAGGATCTATGCTAGGCAATGCCTTTCGTAATTTCTCTTGGTTTTCACAGGAATCAAGACACTTTAGAGCAAACAGTTCCGCGAAAGAATAAGCAACAACTGGACTTGGCGAGAAGTATATCTTTTCCTGTTCCTTTCCATTTTTGCTTCTGTCAGTAAGAAATAACAAGCATTTCTCCGCGTCTACAACATTCATCCTGAGGGCGACAGGAGTGGGGTAGTGATATGTTCTAGCCCCAATTCTTGCCAAGAACTCCTCGAACCTCCTTCGCTGGTCTATCCTTTCTTGAACGCCCGTCAATAAGACATATATTTCAAACCCAGACCGTTTATTTTCTAATATATTCGTCAGTTGCCCAGTGGTGAGTACCCATTCACCTACTTCGGTCATTAGCAAGATTTCGTTTCTTGCCTCTTTCCATATTTCTCGTGTTATTGCTTTAGCCTCTTCTTCGGACTTGATTTCCCATATTCCGCTATGGTATAGTTGAGAGCAGATGCTTGCTATTTCTTCACGAGCTTCATTTAGTTTCTCAAGCTGTTCTTCCAACGTTTTTGACCGACTTGAGTATAACTTCTCAAGAGCGTTTTCTACATGAAGTGCAACATATCGATGTGGGTATGAATTTTCAACCCTCTCTATCAACCTCTTCTTTTCCAGCTCACGTAGCGCATAGTGAATTTTGGTACGCGGGATTCGCCTAATGCCTTCACTTTCAGTGAGCACGTCTTCAGCCGGATGCCCCGCACTATTACCAGCCTCTGGCCCCCCCACACTTAACAGGGTCACGTACGCAGAAGCTTCATATGTAGGCAAACCAAGTTTCTTGAGCTTGTCAACGAGTTCAGCGTATGCAGACTTCCGACTAACTGACAACGTTCCTTCGCCTTCACAAGATATGCCATCAAGGTTATTTAAGTCTATACGGAGGGAAGGATTATCCGGATAGACGTACAAACAGTACAACTTAAATACCTCGAATCAGCATTTCTTTCACGGCGAACGAGCGTTGAGCATGAAATTAGATAACGAGTTGGTCACTGTCGCGAAAGCTTGCATTCTCTATAGATGCCTGAGGGAAGTCAGGAAGCAAAGGAACTATCTTACTCAGAAAGAAGATACGGTCGTAGGATATGTTTCTGGAAAGTGGCGTCTTCGCAAAGACGCTCTTGATGCTATGAAGACCTTTCGGCTATCTAAAGCCTCAATCGAACGCACAACTTACGACCTTTATGCAGATGCTTTTGAAGAGGCTTTGATTGCCCTACTTCGAGAGGGTATGCTCAAGGAGGATCGTGAGTATCCGCGTGGGTACGATTCGTTCAAGCGAAAATTCGCTATTACTGAGCAAGGTATCGAACACTGCAATTCGTTGAGAATACCTGAAATGGCTAAGGTGGACTGGACTTGAGCTACCAAGTTGTTCAAGTTCACGTACCTTCCTCATATGATCTTCAAAGAACACTCACAGTACTACGGGAAGTCGTGGATTTTGACTTTGTAAACAGGGCGGGAAAATTGATCATGCAAGCACTCGTCCGCTATGCTCTCGAAGTGGGCATTCTACGGCAATCGCAACCGTACGGCGTTGTAGTGAATCGTCCTGACGCTGAGCCGTTACAAGCAGTTTTTCAAGCGAATGGGTTGACACTTTGTCCCATTGAGGTCAAAACCGCTCGGAGAGGTTCGGATAATGCGAGGGTAGTAGAGAAAGCCAAGAATGTCGCGGAAGAGTGGCCGAGAAATGGAGATACATCGCTGATAGTTGACAGTTGTATCGCACGCGGCACAACTTATGTAGAATGCTTCGCACCGATAATCCAGGACATGAGTAGGTCTGTCAGCACAATAGTCTACTTTATTCTGATTGCTAGCGAACCTGGACTAATGAGGATTGATGAGACTTCAAAGGGATTGTTCAAACGTGTTCATATCGTCACAGCTACTGTTGATAAGTACGTTGATGAAAGGGGTTGGATAGTGCCCGGCGTGGGTCCGGATTCTTTTACGAAGCGAATCCCGGAGAAAATGGGGACGATAGAGATTTGGAGTGAGTACCCATTGGACCTAGCTCGACTTGCCTTCGCACGCAGCCTTGGGCCTCCGCATGGTTGGACCTCAGCTCTCGATGCATCATTACTATGGCTGACTTGGCTTTTCAATAGAAATAGAGGAGGACCGATTAGTTATTCACGATTGGTCGAATGGGTACAACTGATCGACTCAATATCAGGTCTACATGGAACCGAACATAGTATTGCGCAACAAGAAGTTGCGTATCCTATCGGTGAACGCCCATTTTCCATTCCGCGACGTTACAATGTTAGCTCGGCCTTGGATAGACTTGGCTTTCAAGAGCTTGTGCAACACACAGGCCGTGGCTATGTGCTCAATCCTAATGTTGGGCAACTGTACTTAGGCGAAGTCTGTATTTCTGTGATGGAAAATGATCCGTTATACGGTACTCTTGCCGATTCGATAGAGCGCTTCTATCCAAAATTACCGTGAAGGGCGTATGGACACGATCTCATGAATTTGAATGCCAATATAATAGAGGAATTTTTGGCGAGGTATTGTTCAATCGCGCAGTTTTCGCATCAACTTGATTTGCATAGGATGATCTTCCATCGCCTGAAGTCCGTCGGCTCTATTTCTTTGCACATGAGTTGAAGAATCTCCAGTTTTGTTGACAAAACGTAGAAATGAAGGTATTGGTGCAATGAGATCCTCCCCAGGCAATTCCATTGTTCAGGCCGGTTTGTTCAGCGCACAAGAAGTTCTATTGGAAAGCATTAGTGATCCCATATATAGTCTCCGGACCGAACCTAGTCATGAAGAGATTCGTGAGCTAGCCGCTAGCATGAAAGCGCTGGGCTTGCTTCATCCGATAATAGTTGTCCGTTTAAGCGATAGTTCTGGTTTTCGGCTCATCGCGGGGTATAGGCGCTTACAAGCTGCCAAGCAGTTGGGGTGGAGAACAATACCAGCCTGTGTTATCAAGGCGAACGAATCCGATCAGATAATGTTGAGTCTAGCTGAAAATCTTGATAGAAGAGATGTAGATCCGTTGCGTGTTGCTGAAGCCTTACACTCTTTACGCGTAAGGTCCGGGGTTAATCTAGACGAGCTAGCCAAGAACTTTGGCAAAAGCCCTCAATGGGTGAGCAATCTACTTCGCCTTAACAGGTATAATTCTCTCTTCAGGGAAGCCGTAGAGGTAGGCGATTTACACCTCCAGCATTGTTTAGAGATCTGCGTTCTAGGCAAAGTCGATTCAATGGCTCAAGCAATACGTTTTGCTAGAAAAATAAAGCTCAGCGTAAGAGACCTCCGCGAGTACATTAGGCTTCTCAAGCGCATCGATGAGATCAAGGAAGCTTTACGGTGCTGCAATTCGCAGGAAGAAAGACAGCAACTAACCATAGAGCTCCAGGAACTGAATGTTCGATTAGGGACTCTTGAGGGAATGGAAAAAACTGCTCCTGTTGCTAGCCGGTCCAGAGACGCACCCTGCGACTCATGTGGCAGGAGCGCATTACGCCGTCATATGCATTCTGTCAGATTGTGTCCATCTTGCTATCTATCGCTAGCGAGACGACTAACGCGACGGGAATGTCACGATCGAAAAAAGTAGAGGCCATTGCGATTTTGACATACTGAAGATATTGATCTTAGGAAATAACCGGATAGGCATTTCTAACGCACGCTGCAAGACAGGACCAGGGGGCTTCCCTAGATGTGGAGGAGAAGACATTCAGAGCGTATGCGCATGACCTAGCAGTATCTGCTTTTCTATTTTGTCTTTTTAGTTTTAGCATAGTTGCACAAGCTCCTCGATCTCCTACGCGTTCAAACCACAAGTCAAATCGAGCGCAATTCGGGCTCGAGCCTTTGTTGTAGCAAGGTCTTGTGGCGACACATAGACAAGAAAAGGGGGAATCTGCGTGAAGGAAGAAACAGATACTAAGAGCCATTCTTGGAGAAAGCCCAGCAGTTCTACAGATTTTTCGGAGGTGATTTCTTCATGGGAAAAAGAGTAAAGGTGGTTCCTGTCGTAGGGTCGAATGAGCCAGTTGATGTCGAACTGCCTGAGGGAATGTCGATCAGAGAGGCCATAGTCCAGACATTCCCCAACGTTCAGGGAAATTTAGTCATGCAAGATGAAGCAAGTCGACCCATATCGCCGTCTACACAGCTGAAGGATGTGCAAGAAATACGCTTCATGCCTTACACCACGGGAGGGCTTCGAGACGGGGTCTCCAAGAAGGGCTGAGGTAGAGATCAGGAAACTACTTCAGCTTCACCCTGACATCCACCGCTCTGGCGGAAGCCTCGTCTCGTATTTCCGACCCGGCATCGGAAGTGCGTCTAGAAGGATCGAGGTTATTGTGGACAGATACTATCCACAGTGCGCCCCAGAAGCCCATGTGTCGCCCCACGAGGATCTATCTGGCGACATAGAGAAATTCCACATCTATAGCGACGGTAAGATTTGCTATATGCATGAGAGCGAGTGGGATCCGCGCATTCACAACTTGTCCTTCGTGTTCTCCCAGTCCAAACTGATAGTCTCTAGGGCAATAGAGTTAAGGGCGGGAAGTCCTTGGAAAGGATCTTTCTTGAATCAGATGCTTTACTGAAATTGCTTCATAGTGCTTACTCATCATTCGACCGAGGATCGTTCAACGAGAAGATAGGTGTAGTTATTGGGAAAGGGAATGTTCTCTCAGATGTCGTTGAAGCCACAAAAGAATCTGCACCTGCCTTCTGCAGTCTAAACCACGAAAAGGTCTTTGAAGCGTACAAAAGCTTGGCTGAAGGAGAAGTCATCAAAGCTTGGTATCACACTCACAACGGCTTCCACACCCCTAGCTCCATCGATGAGCGGACCCAGTCATACTGGCAAGCCTTTCCAGGGACTCTTTCTGTCATTGTGGATGTCAGAAATGCCAAGATAATGGTTTGGAGAATGGGCCTTGGTGGAGTTGAAGAGGTACCGTTCGCGGTTACCCACAACCCTCACTTATCCCCGCTTTCAAACCTGTCTCAGCTGTTCAGAAAACAGGATAGACACGTCGAATGGAAGCGGATGCAGAGGAAGAGAGCCACAGTATTCGGTGTGGGCGAGTTGGGAACCCTGACGGCAACAGGCCTGTCTAAATCGGGCCTTGGTGAGCTGCGCCTTGTTGATAGAGACAGGGTCGAACTTCGGAACGTGAACTCGCAGATACTCTATTCCCTCGAAGATGTCGGCAAGTTTAAGGTTAAAGTGTTGGCTGAGCGGTTGAGCGCTCTTGCTCCATGGACGAGAATAGAAGGCAAGCATATCGAGGTTCCGATGGGTGGAGAAGAAGACAAAGTCTACGGAGAAAAAATGCGTCAGGTAAGGGAGTTCATGACTGGATGCGACGTAGCGATAAGTTGCCTCGACAACGTCCGGTCGAGGATTACGGTAAACCTTCTCTGCCACGGGCTTGGAATGCCGCTCATAGACGCTGGAACGTATGGTCTGAACGGACAGGTCTTAACGACAATATGGGATAAGACACCATGCATCGGTTGCTTAGACATTAAGGGAGAGGGCGATATGTCATGTGCGATTGCGCCTACAACAGTCCCCACAGGATTCGCAGTCTCCTGCGTCCAAACGCAAGTAGCCATAGACCTTTTGCATCGAAGACCAGTTCCAGCGTGCGTGGCAGTTGATCTTAGCAGTTTCACAACGAAACAAGTTGAAATCAAAAGGAGAGAGGGTTGCTGGATCTGTGGTTGAAATGGACGGAGCATATGCTGAGCTAGGTCCGGTGACTGTGAATGTGGACGAGTTCAGACATCTGAAGGATCACGTAGATGTCTTCTGCAAGGGAGAAAATGCCGTTGAGTTACTGTTCGTGATTACGGGATCGACTCGTATAGTGGAGAATAGAATACTTGGCGAAAAGATCCTAGTGATGCCCGCTATCTACTCCGACAAGCAACACACTTCCTTTCACTCTGTCTTGATACAGAAGCTATCAAGGGCTGCGGGAGTGCTGGCTGTTGGGCATGTGCATACCACCAGTTCTGTAGAGCCGAGCGATGAGGATGTAGCGACATCTGTCTTAATCGATCGCAAGATCGGCAGGTCAGTGTTTCACATCATAATGAACCAAGAGGCGGAATATGAGATCTACACAAATGGCGAACATTTACAATGTCTCCATAGACCTGTAGGCGAGATTTAGCCTTCAGCTCCAATGTTACGGACATGGATGTTGAGAAGATTTTCCGTAGACGTTTATTTTGGCTCTACTATCGGGTGATAAGAATGGATGATAATGGAAAACAGAACTTCTGGCGGTTTCTCGAGCAGGTTCTAGCTCGAGTTGACACTAGATTTGTCCAAATTGAAACTAGGCTCTCTGAGCTTGAGAGCCAAAACGAACCGCCGCGGACAATATTCAGTGAAAAACGTGTTGTTGAAGCTGCTGGGCTTCTAGGAGGAAGAGAACTCCTAGCCTCTTCCGTGGATAACGGGATCGTACGGGTCACACGGCAACCAGTCTGTGATAACTGCGGCAAGGCACTAAGAATTGATGAGGAAGAGTTCAGCATCTGCCATTCGTGCGGAAAAAAGCTCTGTCAGGAATGTGGCATAAGATACTCGAACATGTTCTACTGCCTTGACTGTTTAAGAAGAATTGTCCCTCTCACCAAAGGCTCTTACAAGGTTCTTGTTGCAATTGCAAACGAAGTGACCCGCATAAGCGTCATATCAGAACTGACGAAGATGCCCAGAAGAAACGTGGAAAGCTGTCTAACCGAGCTACTGAACACAAACTTGACGATGAAAAAGGGCTTAGCCATATTTTCCAAGATCTGCGTTACCGACTTGGGCATGGAAGCGATCGCAGCCTTTCGAGAAGTGTATGGCTCGGATGACGACATCGCTCAGTTTGATTTGGAGTTGCGCAAGTATCTAACTGAAACGCGATCGGAGGTTAATCGATGTTGAGTTTTAAAGAATCCTTGGAAAAGGCTGTAATAGCATTGCTGCTTCTGGGATTGGCTTCATTCAGCATAGGACTCCTTTTTTGGATTTTCGGGCTGATGCAGAGATACTATATGCCTTGGGAAATCCAACTGGTCACATTAGGCCTGACTCTTATTCTTCTCGCCGCCTTTGCTGCGAAGTTACTAGCGAGGGACTAGAATTTGGGATCATATGATTTTGAAGAAGCGACCATCAGAAGCTACTGCAAGAAGTGTAGAACGGAAACGGTCCATGTCAAAGAAATCCTAGGTCAATGGATTGTCTGGACCTGCCTTGGATGCGGAAAGAAGAAGTGGATATGACGCTTGGAGAGAGATCTTTGAGAGGATACGGCTTTACAACAAATAGTCTTAGAGAACGAAAAGACAAGGTTGTTCAGCTTCTTGAAAGAGGGTTGATTCGATCAGCGATCGTGTCTCAGCTTGCGGATGACAGTGAGGATTCAGTTGAGAGCGACCTAAATGCATACATCACGCTACGATTTCTTCCAGAGCTGATCGGAGAGGTCCCGGTCTTCAGATATCCAGACGCTGACACAGCAAACGGTGATTTCTTAATCGGAATGGTCCATAACCACAACCAAACATATCCATTCGCTATACGAGAGCAAGAGATGATTCGCCATCTACTTTTCGTAGGCTCAACGGGAAGCGGCAAGACTAATATCGCCCTACTCCTAGTCAAGCAGTTCCTCAGAAAGAATAAACCATTCCTGGTTGTTGATTGGAAACGTAATTACCGCGATCTCATCGCTCTAACAGAGTCAAGCGGCAGGGAAATACTGGTCTTCACGGTCGGTCGTGAAGTTTGCCCATTTCACTTCAATCCACTGATACCTCCGACAGAAACCAGCCCGCACGTGTGGCTTGCTAAGCTGATCGAAATAATCTCCCACGCTTACTTCTTGGGCGAAGGCGTGGCCTACATACTGTCTAAAGCAATCGATTCGGTTTACCGAGACTTCGGCGTATACGATGGAAATGGCAGCTGGCCGAGCTTCAGGAACGTGCTCTCATACCTGGAGAACTACGAGTGCAAAGGAAGAGAGACTCAGTGGCTCGCCTCAGCACTCCGTGCTGTTGCAGCCCTCTGCTTTGGCGAGATGGACAGAATTCTCAATCATGGCAACTACCCGATCGATACCATATTGGACAAGAACGTAATCCTAGAGGTTGATGCCCTCCCAGACACCGCCAAAATCTTTCTGACAGAATCGCTGCTACTTTGGATTCATCACTTCAGAATGGCTGAGGGAAAAAGAGAAACGCTAAAGCACATCTGCATCATCGAGGAAGCCCATCATATCCTCTCAAGAAAACTTCAGATAATCTCTGGAACTGAAACGATCACAGATATTCTCCTCAGGGAAGTGAGGGAGTTTGGAGAGTCTGTGATAGTGATCGATCAGGATCCCAGTCTCCTCTCGATACCGGCGCTTGGCAACACCTACACTACTATTTGTTTGGGTCTGAAAGAGAGAAGCGACATAAGCGTTATGGCTTCAGCGCTGAACCTGACCGGCGAGGACAGAGAAATCTTAACGAAACTTGAGATCGGCCAAGCGATAGCAAAGCTTCAGGGCAGATGGCCAGAGCCTTTTCTGATCGAAGTTCCAAAGGTCGAAATCAATAAGGGATCTGTGACTGATCAATTGCTGAAAGACCGAATGGCATGGTTTTACAAGGAATTAGGACAAGCCCAGACTGAAATGCGTCCGTCAGAAGAAATTAGAGAAATTATTACTTCGAATAGAAAAACAAGGAAACAAGAAATAGAACCAAAAAGACAAATAGAAAATATAGCAAAAAAGCAACAAGAAGAAAACTCGATTGAAACACAAGATGTCAACACAACAAGTCAGACCGAGATAGAGAACGTATTAAAAGAACTATCTGAAGCGGAGAGAAATCTACTGATAGATATTCTGAGAAATCCACTGAGCAAAGTCACAGACAGGTACGCACGGCTAGGACTGAACGAATATCAGGGAAACAAAGCGCAAGCAACGCTTTTGAGAAAAGAGCTTGCAAGACTTGTGATGCTACCAGCATACAAAGAAAGAGGGTACTGGGGCAAGACCTTAGAGCTGACAGAAAAAGGAAGTAAGGCTCTCGCTGCACTTGGCTACAAGCTGCCAGAGCAACCTAGCAAGAGAAAAGGTGGGCTTCAGCACAAGCACATAACAAAGCTGCTCGCTGATAGGCTGCGAGCTCTAGGCCATCAAGTTCAAGAGGAATATCCACTCGGCTCTGGTGAAGCAACTGATTTGCTGGTGGACGGATGCATAGCAATTGAAATCGAGAGAAGCCCCAAGAACACGACATACAACGTCAAGAAGAACTTGGCAAGAGGATTCCAAGTTCTAGTTGTTGCTGAAACAGCTTCACTGAAGGCGAGTCTCAAACAGCTTTTGGTTGAGCAAGGACTCGGAGCTGTCGCTGTAGTAGAGGTGAAGGAGCTGTTGAGCGATGGGCTTCGCCAGTTTAATCCCTTCTCTCCAGTTCCTTCTCCATCTTCTTCGTCTCCTTCCGCTCAAAATCAAGCTCATTGAGCCAAAAGACTTGAAAATCAGATTATTTGGAGAAAAGTTGAATTGAGAACATTTCTTGGCATCTGTGAGATATGTGGAGATGAGGTCTGGACATACGAGACTATTCCGCTAACTACCGTTTGCTATCGATGCGACAGATGTGGCAGATGGACCTGTACCGGATGCGGAGGATACAGCCCGGGTTACGGCTACGGAGCAGCGGATGAGCTGAAGTATAGCAGCATTTGCAAGGAGTGCTACTACGAACTGCAAGCAGAGTACGCAGCCAAATGGGAAGCCGAGTATGGAGCTGAAGAGAGAGCGCGAGGAATGGAGAATCCCTATGATTGCAGTGATGAAGAAAGCGAATGGCGAGAGCATTTGCGTTCCTATCAGCGGTGGAGAGATAGTCGTGAGCGATAATGGCGTAAGTCTTGTTGGGCTGAAGACATTAGCAAAAAACTTGCTTTCGGGAAGCAGCCCCTTAAGGACCTTGATCCTTTCTGAACCTGATTATCTGCCGAAAACTGAAGCAATGGCTAAAGTCGAGATATTTGTTAAACTTCTTTATCAAGAACTAGGGTTACAGTAGTTTAATGATGGCTTCGTTCAGGCCTAGCTTGCATAGATTTCTTTTGAATGAGTTCCCTCCGTTTGTTAGCAGCCAAATGACACAGAGTGCTAGCTGTCTGGCAAGTCCTCAGTTGAAATGATCGTCCTCAATGGCGAGTATTTTCCCGTGTTCCGAATCCTAAGATCTTGACCTGCATACGTCTTCGTGCTTTGAACGTTGCCAGGTGGTTGCTTAACTGCGATGAGTAAGCCTTCGATGTCTTGAAGCAGTGGTTTGCTAATTCGCTCTCTGTCTAGGAGAATAACTCTCGCGACCTTAATTGTAACCTCATACCGATGGTTTCTTTCGATCCATTTCCATACGACATCACCAAGCATATGTTGTTTCAACCTGTCAAGAAATGTCTGGTCGTATACCATTCCAATGTAGAGCAAGGCGTGATGAGTCCACGTGCGCCTAGCCGCGTGGTATTCGCTGTCAAGAAGCATGTAGACGCCCATGATGTCTTCGGCAACATCATATTCGTCGAAGGTTTCAAGCTGGAAGGGGCCGTACCATTTTAACTGAACGGTCTCCAAATGCCAACCCCCGACCCGTAACCTATATCAGTCGCCGATTTTCGGCAGTCTTATTATCGCTTCATTATTGGGCAACATGCATACGAACTCCCATCCCTCTGAAATGTGGTTTTTCAAATCTTCCACAGCAATGATTTTTTGCGAATTGTTGCTCAATCCTAATGACTGCAATGACTTCTTCTTGATCAAGTCCTGTATCTCCTGAGGCGAGAGGCTTTCTAAATCGAGCTGGTCTATCTCCTCATCCGAATAGCCGGCCATCCGCAAGAATTGTTCATTGAACGTCTTGACAACTGTCTCTTTTGTGACCGTTTCTTTCTTGACCGTCATCAGGTACTTCTCGGCGGCTTTAGCGTATGCTTCCCTCATCTTTTCGATTACGTCTTCAGGCAGCCGCTTGTTCACAGTGTACGTCGCCTCCATGTCCCCTTTGTGCCCCATCCAAAAGACGCGCCAGTCCCTAATTATCAGGCCGTCGGATTCGGCTATCATCAGCCTAGTGTCGAAATATCTTCTGAAAACGTATGGCCTCCATTGGAATCCTGCGTTCCTGATCGGCTTTCTCATCAGGTCGCCTATGTTTATAGTTCGTATGTGTTGGCCAGCCAGCTTCAGCATCTGCGGAGTTATGAGAGCGGACTTCGGCTCCAATTTCTCGCCTCTCCTTATGCGCCATTCCAAGTATTGCTTGAGGTAGTTGCATCCCTCGCTGCAGAGAAAAGTAAAGAATTGGTTCTTGGTCTTGGACAAGGTTTTCCTAACAATGACTACTGTCGGTATGTTCTTGAAATCCACAACACCATTCTCGATTATCATCTCCGGAAAGTCGCGGATCTGCAAACCATCGTCCCCTAAGAAGTCGCCCAGTACTTCAAGTCTCAAGCCGGAGAAAGCGACAAGTGAGCATGCAACCTTGGCTCTGAGGTCAGCTGCGTTGAATATCTTTGCAAGCTCTTCAGGCGTGGGCGGCCTTTCGTCCGCAACCCTTGTCAGCTCTCCTCTCCCTGGAATCTTTATCCTCTGCTGAATTGCAATGCCGTTGAACTCAAGCCAGCTCTTCAAAGGCTTTACGCAGTTGGATATGTAGCTGCCGCTCCGCTTCTGCGATTCCAAAGCGCTGACGACATCGAGAATGAAATTGCCGGCATCCTTGGGCTTCAGAGAAGCAATCTGCTTGGGGCTTTTGTGGAAGGTCTTCTGAATAAAACCTATCCTTCTAAGCCATTCATGAGCAGTCGCTACGCTGCCGCGCCTGACGTTCTCGAACCACCGCCTAAAGTCGGTATCCTCAAGCAGCGCTTGGTAAGGGGATCTTGCAAGTTGAGGCATGAGTTATCATATATACCGGACTTGTATAAAAAGGATGTGAACCAGAATCGTGGTGGGGCTGGCCGGATTTGAACCGGCGATCACGTGGGTTCTCGAAAGTTCTATTTCCCAAGCCACGTAGCTTGTCTCGGTTTAGCAATTGTCCGCGTAGACCAGGTTAGCTG
>Ga0209725_1001354_pt1 | contig 13888 bp, 15 predicted proteins | sample I18A1metaG_FD_184145 | JGI IMG/M metagenome (GOLD analysis project Ga0209725, IMG submission 184145) | Lake sediment bacterial and archeal communities from Gulf of Boni, Indonesia to study Microbial Dark Matter (Phase II) - ​I18A1 metaG... | ecosystem: Environmental > Aquatic > Freshwater > Lake... | reverse complement strand
GCTATCAGCACAGCTGTCGACGTGATCGAGGTTGTTCGGAGGAGATTCTTTGAAGGTAAGTTGTCTATAAGCGGCGTGACTATTGGAACAGAAGTTATCGGTGAGGCTGGAGATATGAGAAACGTTTCTACCATTGAGATAAAGGTTCAGAAACCTTGAGTAGAATCAGGTTAGAATCGGCGCAGCAAGAGACATGCGCCAAACCCTTTTTATCACAATCTTCTGATGGTTTCAGCTCAGCTCTGGCTCAGGCGTCCTTGAGCCAAGGAGAGTGCTCCGCAATACCTGGCTGGTTAGCTCTCCACGCTAAAGACAAGATTGTTTGTGAGCCGAAAGGCTACCCGGTCGGCCAAGACTTCGACAAGAACCTCTGTGAAAGAAGAATCGACTTCATGGTTAGGCACTGAGACTGAAAGGATTACTGGCGAGGCATGCCGAGAGGCTGGCCCGCGATAACGTCGGGGTTTAACTGCAAACCTTGAGAAAAATGCGATGCTGAAGTCAATTATCAGTTTGGACGATTTCACAGCAAATGTTCGGGCTTATCAAAACTCGGAATATTCCTTAGAAGACTTGTATCAACGGACGGTGAGACGACGTAACTTCCTGGACAATCTTGCAGAAATCGACGACTTGAAAACTGGACAAGTTGTACTGCGATTTCTGAATCATTGGAAGTGTCGCCTAGGTTATGTTTGCACGCCGAGTTTGGCAAGCGTGCTGAGGAAGGGCTCCGGCTGCCATAGTCTAAGCTCGTGCCTACTTGACGGCCGTTGATTAGACTATGGATGCACTCAATATGAAAGAGAGAGTCAGACGTTCTCATGTACCTTCCGTCGAATATAGCGGGCTGAGCTGTACGATGATTTGTCATGACAATTCTTTCACAAATTGCGCCAACTTCTGGTTACGTATGGGATGGGTTCTTAAGGACGTACCAAACTATTCTTCAAGACATCTGAGTGCTAGGAAAGGTCAAAATATGATTGGTGGGTTCAACCGTTAAGGCGAAGGTATGAATGGGTATTTTCAAGAGGGTACCCTTCTTAACATGTGAGGTTACCCCTCGCAGAAAGATAAAGATCAACCTGTCTGGCTGCAATTTCGACTGTAGAGGTTGCTTCGCGATCGCCAAGAAGGATACGGGAAGAACTCTGTCCGTGACGGATCTGGTCGATTTATTGGTGAGGTCTTGTCACTTGATTTATGGTGGGCCGGTCGACGATGTTCAAATGACTGGCGGTGAGCCGACGGCAGATAAGGATTACTTACACTCCCTTATCCGAGAGCTAAGAGGCGCTGGCGTTAGTAAGATCGGCGTATCGACAAACGGTCATATGTTGGATAGAGATTTGGTTGATGAGTTCAGATCTCTCCCGGTGGACTACGTCAAGTTGGACCTGAAAGCATACACTGACGAGATTCACAAGTGGTATACGGGTAAGAGCAACTTCAATGTATTGAGGGCCGTTAGGCTGCTGCATGAGTACGGCGTGAATTTCTATGTTCGAACGATATTCATCCCGAGTATCGTGGATGTCTATGAGATTGAAAAGATTGCAGAATTCCTGAGTCATGTGAGTAGGAATATACGCTACAGACTGTACCAATTCGCCCCTGAACAATTAGGAGATAAGCTTTCGAGAAGTCCAACAGAAGATGAGATGCTGAAAGCCTTTGATATCGCTAGGAAGTGTTTGGAAAATGTAGAATTCTTTGTATACAACACTTCAGGAGCGTCCGCCTATAGAACTGCTTATGAACCCAATTATAGGATCGTGGAGGTTCGGGCAGACGAGCTTTTGGAGAAGTTCAAAAAGGTTGACGAAATAGCCAAGTCAGTTAACAATGACTGGAATCCTCAGTATCTCACTATGAACGAAGTCCTATCCCTCGAGAGAGGGTCGATTTTTCCCAGGACCAGTGATTAGAAGATGCCCCAAATGTTCAATGAGATCCTACGCGAGTGGGTGGACATTCCTGAGCGACCGAAAAGGATAGCGAGCCTTTCCCCCTCGGTTACTGAAATATTGGTAGAGTTGGGGCTCGTAGAAGAATTGGTCGGAGTTTCACACTGGTGTCATCGTTATCTTAGAGGAGTCAAGAAAACGGCCTTTGCTTCTGTAGATGAGGCAGACTACAAATGTTTAGAGGAATTGAAGCCAGAGATAATTTTGACAACCTCAGGGATTCATCGGGATTTGGCTTTGGAGCTTCATTCAAAAGGGTATAAGGTGTTCCCCATACCGTTAGCGAACAACCTTTTCGGAATAATTAGTAACGTGCTCGTCATTGGTACACTCGTTGGTAGGCAGGGAGACGCGTACGAACTAGCTGCGAGATTGTCAACAGAAGTTGAGACGGCCAAGGTAGATGTGGGGTATGAGAAGAGGCCACGGGTCTACGCAGAGATATGGCCACAGAAATTCTCCATTACTTTCGGCGGACTAGCGTTCACCAACGACTTAATACATGCTGCAGGCGGCTACAACGTTTTCTCTGAGAAAGCCCAAGACTACTTCAAGGCTGATCTTAAGGAGGTTGCGACTTTGAACCCCCAGGTTATGATTCTGCTTTTTGATAATCCATCGGAGGTGCAAGAAGTAGACATTCGGTCACTGGTAGATACTAGGCGATGGAGCGATGTCGAGGCTGTGAAGAGAGGTAAAATAGTGACAGCGTTCCAGGACGACCTACCTTTAACCCATTCAGGCCCCTCTTTTATAGAGACCCTCAGGCTGGTACGTGACAAATTTGAAGATCTTGGTTTCTCTATGAAATAATACGTGCTTGACTCAAAATCTATACTGGGTAGGCCCCGCATGTTTTGCAGTGGTTTCTGCTTACCTGGACCCCTGCGCCGCATCTTGGGCAGGTTTTCTCTCCTCGCTTGGGATTGGGTATCGTGCCGAATGTTTCGAGATATATCTTAAAGTAATAGGCTTGCTCCTCATCGTTAAGAGGGACCGCCTTTGATAACTTGCGGAACTCCTCTGAACTGACTCTGAATATTCTACTCAGCTCTATGCTTCCGCTTCCTACTTCTACTGGATCCTTGGCTCTCCAAACCACTTCCGCTGGTAGAAGTTTTTCAAAAGCTCTGCGCAAAACATATTTCCCATAGGTGACTCCTTTATATTCAGCTATTTTGAATTCGGAAGGGATTCTAAGAGCTAACTCAACGATCCTTTCATCAAGAAGTGGCTGTAAGACTTTTAGTCCTAGGCTTTCGCCTATGGGCTTAGCGGCAAAAGACCAACTTTCCACCACATTCCTTATCCAACGAGTTACCTCTCGATGCTCATGCTTGAATAGGAAGGGGTAGCCTGCGAAAAGCTCGTCGCCTCCATCGCCTGTGACCGCAGAATTCATTCCCATCTCCCTCAAATGCTTCATTCCAATGAATATTGTTATGTCGTTTCTGACCTCAGCAGGGTCGAAGCTCTTAATCGTCTTAACCACGTATACCGCCGCCTCAGCCGCCTCTTTCAAATTGAATGGTCTAACATGGTTTTGGAGGTTGAAGCATTGTGCAACCAGTCTTGCATAGTAAATGTCGGGCGCATTTCCATCGGCAAATCCAACGGTAACCGTCAGAGGCTTATGATATCGATTGGATAGACATGCTATGACTGATGTGTCAAGTCCACCTGAAAGCAGAAGGGCATCAGCAGCGTAGTCCCGAACTGTCTCGTCAAATACTGCTAGAACCTCCCTTACGTATGACCGTAAGCCTTGGTCAAGATGCCTTTCCATCTCTCTCCTAAAGCACGTTAGATTCAACCTCATCCATCAGCTCTGTTTCATGGTTTTTCCGTTTTCAGGTGTTTCCATATGTGGCACAAGGGGCGAAAAGGGAAAGAACAATATTCATGTTGTAAGTTTGCCTCTGACGAACCCGAAAAAGGACTAGGTTGCTTTACGGTGCCTAAACCCTAGCCGAACCGCAAGTGGAGCCACTATGGCAAAGGCAAGGACCGTGGCTATGATCACCACATATCTGAGTTGAATCGTAGCGCCTGACGAAATGTTCGTCGTCGTGTAATAGTAGTTTGCTGTCAATTCAGCATCTGCATCAAGGTAGACCGATACCTGGACCGTCTTTCCTGAGGCCGATCCTGTCCAACCCAAGAATTCCATCCTGTTGAGTCCAATCATAATTGAACTGTTGAGTAGTTTCACTGTGTGTGACCCCTTCTTCAAGACCTTTGAAAGGGCACCGCTACTATCTGTCCCTTCGTAGGTTCCATCTATCTCGAAACCGACGCCCTGTGCTGGAGGAGACGTGTAGACCACGAGCCTATGCAAGTCGGTTTCTGGAAAGAGCTCCGGGTGAATGATCATGGCCAAAGTCTCGAGGCCGTCAACGATCCTGGGACCGCTCCGGTAGACCGTGTTCTCGTCAACTTCGTGTATCTGGTTGTTTCGGACCGCGCTTATGGATCCCCAGCCCGGCCTATCTCTGATCTTCACCCTTGTCTCCTCTATAGCCAGGCCCATGTAACCCTTCGCCACTATGATGGTTTCCGGATCCCTCTCGATAATGATCTCAGCGTTCACTTCGGGATATGGAGCCTTAGAATCAACGAATATATTAACGCCCCCGGCCATCGTGATCAGGTCGTTTATGTATGTTCCCGGCCCTACACTCATCAATGGGTCATACCAGATCTCGAAGTAAACACGGGGCTTGTAAGGTGCGGCCCGAGTCTTGTCGACCACAGCGTTGACGCGTGCCGCTAGGCTGTCAGCAAGTTTTATCGCTACGTCCGATCTTCCGACGATCCGACCAACGAGCTTGATATCCTCCAGAATATCACTTACGGTCTTGGGAAGGAGGGCGACAACGGTAAAACCCTTCGCCTCAAGGCTTGAGACGGCTTGTTTTTGCAGGTTGGTCGAGGCCAACACCAAGTCCGGTTGAAGCGACACAATGAGTTCTATGTTAGGATCTGTAAAGCCTCCAACAACCTTTAGGCTTTCATCCTTAACCCTAGCCAGAACCTCAGGCGGATAATCACAATACCTAGTAACACCAACAACCGTAGACCCCGCCCCAACTGCAAACAGGATCTCCGTATTGCTGGGTTGAAGCGAGACAATCTTGGTGGGAAGCCGATCGATCGTAACATTTCTGCCAAAATCATCAACGATCCATATAGGAAACTCATCCAGGGCGCATACGGGCAGACTCCCGGGACTTAGCCGAAGAACGTTGGAAGATGCGAGTAACCAGAGAACCAGTAGGATTGCAGAGGAAACTCGTGATTTGAAAAGCATGGTTGGTTTATCCATCCGTACTTCTGTTTGAGACGATCTCTCTATCTGGCGTTATATGAATTTCGATCCAAAGCTGACTAACCTGCTTACACAAAGGTGGCTGGATACTGACCACACTACCGTATCAGAGCCTAGTACGAATACAGACTAAGAATAGAGAAAGCTGGAAAACTAGATGTGAACCTGATTAGAGAACGCCCTACTCGTTGACTCATATACGGAACCTCGGTCCTGGTCTAAGAGCGACATCTACCTACGCTCGTGCATTGTCTTTAGCAACTGTCCGTTGCTATTATCGAACAGGTTCATCATAGCTATTTCATGCCCGCACCTAGGCGTCCCCTGTCGGGCGGCTCGTATATTGCCTAGGACATATTCGTCTGATAGGCCTGAGACCGTGGCTGCCGGACGATAGCACGAGCTCAATTGGCTGAGAGTTCGAGTAAGAGCTTTTCACAGAGCCTGTATGTTTTCTCTGCCCTTGTTATCGCGTCTTCCGCGTCGTCCCTGCTGATGACCTCCTCCGGGGAGAGAAAGGCTTCTTCACCTCCGTAGAGGCTGGGCTCCCGCTTCTTGAAGAGGATTCTTGATGATTCACATAGATAGTCGATCTCATCTTTGAACCATTCCGGAAACCTCTCCTTAACCTCTGCGAGAACGTCCGATACATCGTGGATTTTCGGATACTCTATTCCAACAGCCTTCAAGACAGCTTTAAGCGACAGCTCAACACATTCTTGGCTCAACCGCACGGCGTAGGGATAGTTCGTTCTGGGAAGAGCTTCCTTAGCATCTTCCAGTCTCGCCTCGGCTTGACGCAGATAGGATCTGGCAACTTTAAGTAACTGCAATTATCTCACCAGGCTTGTAGTCTGGCTTCAGGTCCCAGTACCATCTCTCTTTGTCTATGAAGACCCTTCTTGCGCCGAGGTTCAACAGCTTCATCCTGAGCTCTAGCAATGTTCTTTCGAGGAAACGGCTCTTGTCGTAGAGTATTACAGCATCCTCGGTCAAGTCTAGGAAAAGGTTAGGTAGCTTCTGGGCTTCACACCTCTTTAGTGGGTAGAAACTTAGGCCTGTGCGGATCCCTTTCCTTCCAAGCCACTCCAGCTCATCTCGAAGCATCTCTTCTATGGCGTATAGCTTCTCTATCCTTGAGCCCAAGCTTCCGTTAAGGTCGTCGGAGACGAGCAGTATGTCGATATCGCTGTTAGGTGTGGCAGTTCCTCTGGCCACCGATCCATAGACGGCGAAGGATTCTATGTTCAACGTTTCGGTTGCTTTTCGGAAACAATCGCATACAAGCTTCACATATCTCTCCTGAGGTATCTTCTCAATGTTCTTGACGGTCTCGGAGGCTAGAAGGGTGAAGTTCTCCGGATCAAGAATCCTGTACAGCCTCGGTCTCCCCTGATCAAGGATCAACAGGATTCTTTTGGAGTGCAGCTTGCTGAAGGCAACCGCGAGCCTGTTCTCGTTAGTGAGTAGGAGTTCCTTTGCCTGCTGAAAGGTGAACGTTTCCTTTCTGAAACGGGTGAAAAGCCTGGAGTAGCATTCACCTAACCATCTTGGAATCCACATGTCTGTACGACGGAGTGTTAACCTTAACGATTTATTAACCTACCTACTTGGGATAGAGACTCACCCCACGCTAAGCCAATTTGGCCGCCCATGTCTGCATACGTCCACCTGACATGGAGATACCCGGTCGGTACCGTACACTTCTTTTCGGCAACACGTACTGTTAGAAGGGAATTGGAAAAAAGCTTGGGCGTATCATGCTTGGAGGCTCGATCCAACCCTGATCAAGCTTCATCGTTCCAGTACCATAGATGAATTGTGTCCCTGATCACTTAGGTTCCATGATGTTCAGTCGGAACTTGTCTTGTTTCCTCCTCCAGAGCCAAGGTAAAGAAAGTTACCGCAAGTGTTAGGCAGCTTGGAAGGTCACCTGTACGCTTCTGCATCTACTTTGGTCATTGGGTATATTCCGTCTACCGGGAATGGTATCGTCTTGACGATCTCGTCGAAGACCCTTCGTATCGATTGAGCGTCCTTCGCATCCCATTCACAGAGTATCCTTGTAATCTTACCCTTCCCGTCTAGCTGGGCCCAGCTGCTGACCCAGTAGGCGTCCGAAGTGGACTTGGCCTTTACTGCTTTTCCGACTGGAGCAACTTCCTCAATTGTTGCAGGCGAGGGTAACGTGTGGACAGCCAGAAACTTTCCCATATTCGATTCCCCTCCTTCTAAATTGGGTACTTCTTTCATTGCGCCCCTCCTCGGCGCTCCGACATGCATCGAAATTAGCGAACGTCGAACAGGCAAGCGGCGAGATCCTAGAAAGCTGCTAGAGTTCTATGCTCCTGTCAACATTTTAGACTTTTGGATCAGGGAAGTGGAGTTTTGGGAAATCTTTCCTAGCTATGATGCCAAGGTAAAACCGTGTGTATGCACTAGCGACTTCATAGCCTGATATCGATTCTCAATTCATCCTCTTCATATGACCCACCAAGACGGCGGATCATGGTATCACCTGCTGAAGGCGCCGGTGCAGGTGGAAACGCGTTGTATAGTTTATTTACTGTTGTACTGAATATGTACGTTCATGTCTTCCGATAGCGTTGTGATGCCTGCCGTTCGTATCCCGCGGAAGCTCTGGAAATACCTCGACGAGATAATGCGCAAGAGGATGTTCTCGGGAAAAGCGGAGCTCATACGGGAGGCTCTGAGAGAATATGTCCTTCACCACAGGGAAACGACGCCTCAGTTCAAGATATCGGAAGCGGCCGTCACATTACGTGAGGGAAGAACCGAGGATAGAAGGCGAGAGGAAGAACTGATTGAGTGGATCAGAAAGATTCGCGCTTGACTCGAGCATCCTCCTCTTCAACTACTTTTCCGGAAGACCTGGAAGAGCGGCTGAACTGATAAGAAACGGGCTCGTCAACCTTGTCACTCTCTCTGAAACTCTTTACGTCATATGTCGCATCGATGGGGTCGCGAAAGCGTCCAGATACGTTGAAGAATGGGCTCAGCAGACGGAAGTTGCGTCCTCGGAACGGGTCGCGCCTTTGGCCGGCCACATGAAATGCAGATACCCTATCTCGCTAGCTGACTGTTGGGTGCTCGCCACTGGAAAGGCCTTCAATCTACCCTGCCTCTTCGCATTCAGAGAGACCGAGATCTTGAGAAATATCGATCTTATCCGGCGGGAGGTTCAGGTCAGATTTCTAGACGAGCTGAAGCCACTCTAGCAGGAGCTCGTTGAACATTACAAGGATTATAGACGATGAGGGTCATTGATGTTGGGGCACATGGTCAGAGTGGTGCTGGATCGCATAGATTCTCCAGTTTCGCCGCTACGCGACCGCAGCTCTTGCAGATGAAACGTGGATTTCTGACGAGTTTTCTTATCCCCTCAACATCGTATGTATCTGCCCAGAGTTTGCATAGGTGTGTCTCATGTTTGGGATGAGGCATTCTCAAAGCTCTCTACCCCTGCGATAGGATTCAGTAGTTGTTTACTTAAGCAAATTGGTTTCTGAACCATTAGTGCAATCAATCATGTTTCAGATCAGCTCGAGAGTTTCAACGCAGTCCGATGAGCATTATTAGCGTGGAAAAAAGGGTTCTACCATTTTCTCAGCTTATTGAGAAACCTCGGTGATCCCGGATTAGCGCATTCGGGGATATGCACAATTAAATGATTATGGTGATTGCCTCTGCGCGTTCTTCCAGCCGACGCCAGTTCTGTTTCTCCTTCGATAAGTTTCTTAAGGAGAGACAGTTTCTTCAGGATAGTTGAACCTGAAATAATCGTTCACTATTTGATCCTTCAGTTCATACTCTCCATCCGTCTTCTTCACAAGATCATATTCGATAAGCCTTGTTAGGTATCGTGTCAACCAAGGTGCCTGGATCCCTATCCTCTCAGCGATCTGTGAAACTTTCCTTTCACCGTAGGCTAGAGCCCCTAGTATCTTCACGTAGTTTGTCTCCGTGATCTTGGATCCGAGATCTTCCCTTAAGATGTAGTTGACGTACAAGTAGAGACCACCCGCAACATCGGTCAACAGTCGACGATATCTTTCGGCAACCCGCTCTCTTGGTCTTCTTGCTTCTGCCATCACGAGAAGGTAGAAGGGATGCCCTCCCACTATCTGATAGACTTTGTTAGCCTCATTCTCGGTCGCTTCTAGGGCGTTCCTCAAGTAGAGCGTATTAGCATCTCGTTTTTCGAGTGGGCCGACTTCGATCAAAGTGAATCTTCCAAACAGCGGTGACCCAGAACCAGCAAATAAGTTTCTTAGCATGTGAACTCTAGAGCCGCTCAGTACAACTGAGACTTCATCTAGCTCATCTATGATCGATCTGAATAGGTCCATAACGTTCTTCATACCATTCAACCTGGTCCATTCTACTATTTTCTGAGCTTCATCCAACATTATGATAACTTTTTTTCCTGATGCCGAGGCCAGACGGGATGCATAGGAGAAAGCCTGCTCAAAGGATTCCGCGTGTCTCAGCTCCCTTGTCACAAGAGTTGGTCTGACGGTTAAGACAGGCTTCCCAGCCTCATCTAGACTGATGTCAAACTCCACGCGCATCCTCCTTAACTTCTTGATTTCGGCGACCGCATGTCTTACACCTTCCAGAACGCGAGATGCTGGGTCTAGTTTTTCTTGATAGGCTTTAGTGAGGGAGTCAATGAGAACTCGACTGAACTCAGTTGGATCATACCCGTATTTTGAAAAGTCTATTCTTGTGACGATAGCGTCGCTCTCAGCAAGTCGTCTCTCTAGCTCTTCTAGTATAGCGGTTTTACCGATCCTCCTAGGTCCTATCACAGCGTAGTTGGATTTCAGGCGACGCTGAGTTAAGGCTTGAAGAAGTTTCTCGAGGATGTCTTCTCTATTTATTATGTTCGGTTGCATATATGTCAAAAAACATATATGTTTGCTAACATATAACCCTGCCTGCACATCCTTAGTCCAACCCGTCTAGTTAGCAGACTTGTTTCAATCGCTAATTCAAACCTTCTGGAGAAGAATGAGAAAATACTCCGAGCCCCTAGGTGAGGGATAGAGGTTCCAAGTGGACTAAGCAATGTGAAGAGAATCTTTCATTGTGAGGTGAATCATTGAGATGGCACCTTCCGCAGGAAGGATGTCTAATCCAGGAAGGTTGGCATATTCTCGATCCAGGCGAAATTCCAAAGATCAGAGCTGTCAAGAATGGAATCGAAACGGTGATACATTGCGACTGGTCTGGAGCGGCTCTTGGTTTTGATAGGGCTATGAGACTAGTTCGAGGATGTAGGCCTATCCCAAAGATATTGTTTCTCATCTGCAAAACAGGTCTGGACCATAATGCTCGTCGAATACTTAGACGGTGGGCGGCGCGTAAAGGCGCGCGATTATCTATCTTAAGCCTGCGACAAGACAGGTTAGAAAAATGGCAATTGATGATCTCAAGAGAATGCAATCTCGCGCCTTTGTACGCTAGAGTTTCGACAAGCGCAACGTGAGTGCTGATGACAACCTACTCGAGCAAAGTATAAGAGAATAGCATGCCCCTAGATGCTGCATGGCTTCTACGAGCAAGGTTGAACATTATAGGCGTCTGAACGGAAAGTACCTCCGTGAGGCTGAAGAGCTCCTAGCGAAGAACGATTACCGCCAGGCTTCAGAGAAGTTTTGGGGCGCAGCCGCAGAAATCATCAAGGCAGCGGCGGCTAAGAAAGGTATCACGTTAGGAACTCACAGGAGCTTGGCAGAATATGTGGAGAAGCTGCAGGAGGAGCATCCTGAGCTAGATCTTGCTAGGGCCTTTGATGCTGCTGAGGGTTTACACATCAACTTGTATGAAGACCATCTGCCCGAAGCTACCCTGAAAAGGAGGGCTGAGGCCGTCAGAGAATTCGTCAAGAGAATGGAGCAACTCCTCTAGTGGCTCTACTCTTGTAACGCACCGAGACTCGTGGCAATTTTGCATGTGTATCGTACGCGAATTTCGTTGAGTCCCAATCTCTATGGACCCGCCATCTTAACTTTTGGCCCAATTACTATCGAGAGTTTTCTAATCCATTCCGAAGAGTTCCCTGAACCGTTCGACCATTCTCTGTAAGGCTGCCATGATGTAGTGTCCAAAGGACCTGGGCGGCAGAGTGTATGGAATGGTGACTTAGTGGATTCCTGGTCTCCATAGTTCCATCCCCCGTAAGCCAATTAGTCGATTGTTGCTTGGAAGTTGACTGTGCCTTCCGTGGAGCCTGACGGCTTGCTGTGGTGACATCGACCAGCCAGCCGCTAGAAGCAAGTCCCTTAGCAAAAGCAAATATCACTTTGGTCTGAAAATCGCTCAAACTAGGGTGATAGACCACGAGCGCCCTTCCCTTATCACCTTCAGGGTTCAAGACCTCAATTTCGCTTGTGACTTCTCTATTCGTCAGAGTAGCGAGTACCGCGAAGGTTCCACCGATCAAAGCGAGAATCGCGATTACAACAACAAAATCATTCTTCGTCTTATCGTAACATCATAAGTATCTGCCCAGAGCTTGCATAGATATGTCTCATGTTTGGGATGAGGCATTTTCAAAGCTCTCTCCCCTGCGATAGGATTCAGGACGTTGTCTACCTAAGCAAATTGGTTTCTGAACCAATAATGCAAAGAAAGGTGAATTCGAATGGATTCGAGCCTCATGCTGGGGGGTGGTATCTATGGCGGCTCGGTAATCTTCCCGGCGGGAAGAGCCATTGTGAAATGTGGGAAAGCTATGAGAGGATCTAGTCGAAATCTTTTCACGCAACCCGGAGAAACCTGCCATGATGTTTCGAAACTCGGACAACGGTTGTTGACATCTACCTGTTACAACAAGGACCCGGGAACATTTGTTACAGACTTGTTCAATTGTCCAACACTCTTCATAAAAGACTCTTGATTGGGCCTTGGAGACATTCAATCTAACCCCTAGATTCTTGAGTGTGGTGTTTAGGGTACCCTAAAGACACCTCACAATAATAACAATAGACTCAACTTACTCCTCAACATCCTCTCGAAGTCTAGGAACCTATATCCTACTACTATTCTTCTGATTCGGTGAAGGCCTCAGTAATCTCCTCCTCCGTGAGATAATCGAACCTTTTAAACAGCCTAACTAATCGCAAGGCCCGATCCGCCATACTCTTCAGCAGATCATAATACCCTTCTTCTCCAAGAACTGAGAACTTATCAGCCACACGGAATCCTTTCCCCCGACCCTTTCCACTAAATGCCTGAGCGAAGACATCATCTACAAACTCGCTCGGATCGAAGCCATCGATCGGAACAGATCTACCACACAAAGGACAAACAACATGCGACAAGACACAGGTCCCTATGTTGAAATGGCATGACGATGGAAAAATGTGTTGCCGACACAACTCGATCGTGATAAGCATACGCATGAAGATGCGTGCAGATTCTTTTCTGACTCAATTAACCCAGAAAGATTGATTCCACATTGTTCAGCTTCAGCAACGAGGTCTCTATCCAAGTAAAGTGTTACATTCGCTTTGTTAGCCAATTCAAACGTCTATCTCTAGCCACGATTGGTAGCTAACACTCAGGTAGGCCTGTGGGACTCAGTGTAGAACGGCGAGGTCAATAGGCTTTGCCAAGACATTCTGGAAGTCCATGGCCCGCGAACAGAAGGAGGCGTAAGCTATCGAAAGTTGGTGGATCAGGCGGGATTCATACCGAATAGAGGCTCAAAACCATCACCAACTGAAATAGATCTTTTCTCTCTGAACAAAGCCTACTGATTGATTGGGGGGTGGTCAGATGTCAGGTTCCGAAGTTTTGAACAATTTGCTTGAGGGCTTTGAGAGAAGAAGACACACCTACACCGCAGCAGTTTGTCGTTTTGCTTTGTCTCTTGGAGATCTCGAAGAAATCCCAAGGGAAGCCAACTTTGACATTACTTTTATAGTTGTTTGGAAGCTTACACTTACTGAGATGGAACAATGAGCCAGATTCTTAGAATCAATATGAACGATCGATCCCATAGATGGGAAAAGCTACCCCCAGAACTCGAAACCTTTGCTGGACGAGCTTTTACTTCAAATGTTGTAGCTGATGAGGTGGAACCAACATGCGACCCGCTGCGAGAGTACAATAAGCTGGTGATCTCTCCTGGACTTCTTTCCGCAACAGGCGCACCCTCTTCCAGCAGGCTTAGTGTCGGAGGGAAATCCCCCCTCACGGGTGGGATCAAAGAGGCTAATGCAGGCGGTCTGACTGCAACCAAACTGGCGCGAATTGGAGTGCGCGGAATTATTATTGAGGGCAAACCTCCGACAGGCGCTTCGACCTGGTACAGCGTCGTCGTTCGAAAAGGCAAGTGTGAAATAATCAAAAACAATGATTATGCAGGCATTGGAACCTACGATCTGATCTCAAAGATTTGGAAAGACTATCCTACAAAGCCTGGAATCATCGGTTGTGGAATTGCTGGTCAACGCTTGGGCAAGGGAGCAGGCCTCTTTGGGAACAGCATTGAGAACACCGACCCTGGCAGATTCGCTGGGAGAGGTGGACTTGGGGCGGTTCTTGGCTCCAAGCGCAT
>Ga0209725_1001352_pt1 | contig 13891 bp, 11 predicted proteins | sample I18A1metaG_FD_184145 | JGI IMG/M metagenome (GOLD analysis project Ga0209725, IMG submission 184145) | Lake sediment bacterial and archeal communities from Gulf of Boni, Indonesia to study Microbial Dark Matter (Phase II) - ​I18A1 metaG... | ecosystem: Environmental > Aquatic > Freshwater > Lake... | reverse complement strand
AGCCGGACTTGCCTCTGCCGCAGCCATACTGAGAATTGTGAAGAACAAAGTAGTAATGAAAGTTGTTGCTCCTAAGCATATCCAGGCATCAAAAATGTTGAGTCTTCTCCATCGTTCCCACTTATCACGCTCATCGTCAAGATCGCAGTTGAAGGTGAAACCTCGATCTCGCCACTTCTGCTCTTTACCGAATATCAGCCCAGTGACCTTGGGCATGTATGCAGCCATTCCGACGCCTTCTTCTCTAGCCCAAAGCGTATACCACATCTGTTGCATCCCTGAGGGCCCTATGAAGGCCATAGCGCCGATGATGAGAGGCAACCAAGTCTTCGTGTACATTGTTGGAGAGGTCGACCCGAAGGCAACAGCACCAGATAGAGCGTCGCTCCACATAGTCGGGGTCCCCACAAACACTGCGACAGCGAGTGATACTGCTATCATTAGCGATATTGAGACGAGAAGAAGGGTCTTCACAGTCTTGTACACTTGGTAAGGACTTATAACCAGCACGACAGCGATCGCAACTATGCTAAGGACAGCAATCGGTATCCAGTCTATCCCCAAGAACAATGCTAGGGCCGAAGAACCGGTGACGACATGACCCGGCCACACATAGACCATTATTGCCAGAATGTAGAAGTACCAGGTCACCGCTGGATGCAACCGGTATCCTGCTTGGAATATGCTCTCTCCAGTGTAGTAGGTCCATCTTGCGATTTCCATCGTAACAAAGATCTGTATCAAGAGACCGACGGTTGCTATCCACCTAATGTCTGGTCCAAACACTATGACCAGTCTTGGCCACATGAAAGTCTCTCCCATTCCTACTCCTAGAGCGGCCAGAAGTAGTCCCGGACCCAGAATCCTTCTGATACTCACTCGACCAGGGTCTGGCAGAGGTTTGATCTCTAAGTGAGCCCCTTCCTTACCCTTCTCCTCTTGAGCAACCATTTTTCCAACACTTGGCTCTACACGCTAGTCAAATCGGCGGCGTCGTTTCCGACCTTATATGTGATATTAAAGTCTCACACTTTACCATCGCTTTGGAAAACAGGTTGTAGCGCTTGCTGCACGAAGATTGAAAGCTAGATCTTTACAGAGAGTGTTCGCTTTGTTTCCTATGGTGACTGGTTCGAGGATGACGCTTCGGTATTTCTTCTAGCGGCCGATGCTTCACCAATGACTCGAAAGACAATCGCATTCTCTTCCACCACGAGCCTAAGCTCTTTGCCCTCAAACCGCTCGGCAACGCTCTTGGCTACGTAGATGAAGTAACTTCTGCAACTGTAAACCGCCTTGGAGAGATACTTTTTCCTATAGCGCTTGGTTTGGATCCGTGGCAAGCCAGATCGCCAATCAGGAGATCGGCGGGTAGATATATCGACGCAGGGTCGTACCAAGACGGGAGAGATAGACAGAACTGTTCTGTAGCTAGTGCTTCTCCCGAGGCATTGATACCAGTAGAAACAACGCGCCAAGCAGCAGTGCGAACAGGCCTATGTTAGTCCAAGCGAGCCATTCTGGCAGGAAAAGAGAAAGAAATCTGACCAGTCCGAAGCCGAGGAAGAGGATGCCAAATGATATCAGGAATGTGCCCAGCAAAGCTAGGGTCAGCCTCTTCAAGAAGCCGCGTATGACCTCTCTTACCGCATCCATGATGGCTTCGCTCAGCGCCTTGGTCAGACCTGAGAAGAGTCTCCTGAGGGCACTGTCGATTATCTTCTTGGCCAAGACGGATCAACTAGTAGAGGTGAGCCCGCACGCATTTAAGACTTACATGCGTAACCTCTGCTTTCATGCTGCGCAATGTCAGAATGTTGATTGGCATGTGCTGGATATCAATGACAAGTGTTTTGCACGGCATGAGAGAATGAGTGAGTCACGTCCTTCCGGCGGTTTTTCGACGGCTCGCCCTTCTCGTCACGTACGCGGAGATCACGAAGATCGTGAAGAATATGAGCGATATGATCCCGGGATTGGGCACCGCGATGAGCAATCCCTGATATATCGCGAGAGATGTAACCCCTCCCAGGAGCGCTCCGAAAAATATCCCTTTCATGGCTGTTCCAAGTTCAACATCCAAGATGTAGGCCACCAGGGCTGAAACCCACCAGCCTATCAGGAAAGCGAAGACAGCTAGGGCACCTCCAACCCCCAGTCGGCCAGCTTGGGACAGAAGGCGGTGTGACGTGCTCGCGTACTTCGATCGAATTCGGCCTATGTGTGGCGCAATACGGGGGTTTGATTCCACCAATCGAATTAGCCTGAGCGCAGCGTAAGCCATGAAGCAGTTCACTGATATAGCAGCGGCTGTCGATAGGACTGGTGAAACGCCGTTGACGCTACCGTAAGCAATGGCCACTGGAAAACCTAACACCAGAGTCAGTATGATGAAGACCGCGGGTACTGAGCTGATGATACCTCCTAGAATCAGTCCAGAGAGAAAGGCAAGTGTCAGGCTGAGAAACGTCATCTGCTGAAAGAGCCTCTGTAGAGTGGTTAATTCCTTCTCGAATGATTGTTCTATCCTTGTCCTGCTTGAGTGCAAGTAGTCCCTGAAACGATAGATCTCTGTGCTAGTTCGCGTGTGGATTCTGGAGACTTCTCTGCTCGATACGACTCTATACTTCGCGTATCGTAGAAGCTTTGACACGCGTTCAGCAACATGCTCCATCGAAGGTTACAGCCACCATGAATGCTTGAGTACCATCAAATTCGTTAGTCTTTCCGACTATTTGTTGTAGGGAGATTTCTCTCTTAAGCTTGTTAGACTCATGCTCTATGCGGCTCTGGGCTTCTGTTACAGTTCGTGTGAATGATTCATGCGAAAAGGTGAAAAGTAGGGATAATGAAGCGTGTAGCGCGAGAGCTAATGTACGTGAAGCATCTGAGAGGATTTAGACCGGCGCCTTTCCTACTCGTGTTAGCCATCATGAGCCTAGCGATAGCTTTTGAATGTGAACCAAGCAAGGCAGTCAACTGGCATAATGTCACAGTAAGAATTGTTGGACTCTACCCAAACGTTGCAACAAGGGTCTACGCCAGTGGCCACCAGATGGGAATGATATACGGCGAGGGGACCCTAACCTTCAACACAACTTATGGGCCGACCATATCCGTCGATGGACATGTCCCCGACGGGTACCCGTACTACGGGTATCCCTACTACGGCTATCCGGGGCCATCTTGGGGGCCTTATGGCCATGAGGGCGTGGCGTTTTATTGCCCCGTCAGGTCTCAGACGGCGTACGCTAACTCAACTACACCTGTCACTCTTACTTTCAGGTATGATCCGCTGTTCTTCTTATACGTGAAATCAGAGAAGGGCAGCCCTGAGGGGACAGGGTGGTACCCTGCAGGAATGTGGGCTCACGTTGCAGTTACGACGCCAAGCGAGGAGAGTGGACTGACGAGGTACAGATTCGACAGGTGGACTGGCGGATACTTCAGAGATAGCGCAAACAACGCTGTGAACTTTGTTTACATGGATTCGCCGAAGATCGTTGAGGCCGTATGGGTGACCCAGTACAAGCTTACAGTGAACTCCGCTCATGGCGAGGTTTCTGGCGGAGGCTGGTATGACAAGGATCAGGTGGCAACATTCTCTGTGAGGTCTCCAGTAGGAGGAGGAGAAGGAATCCGGCACGTCTTCAACTCTTGGGCTGGCGACTACACTGGGAGCTCCTTGACAGGTACGGTTGCGATGAGCGCGCCCAAGACGGTGACGGCGACCTGGAAGACTCAGTTTCTACTCAGCGTTGACCCAAAGGGCGGCCAAGTTGACAAGTCAACGCAGTGGTTGGATAGTGGGACAAGCATATCGGTCTCGGCGTTGTCCCCCAGCAGCTTGGTTGAAAAGAAGTCCCGGTTGGTCTTCTCTGGCTGGCAAGGATCATCGACGAGCACGTCCAATACTGTCACATTGGTCATGGACTCTCCTAAGAGCCTGATTGCCACTTGGAGAACTCAGTACTACCTGATCGTCGAAACAAAGTATGGAACACCGAGAGGATATGGTTGGTATGACGTGGACTCCGTCGCCGAGTTCTCTGTACCGGATGAAGTACCAATGGAGTCGCCCCTCGGCTCATTGGGCGGGAGATACGTCTTCAACGGCTGGACCGGCGATTCCACTGCAAGTACTTCGAGGGAGACTATCCTGATGGATAGGGCACGCACTGTGACCGCATTATGGACTAGTGACTATACAACTGTGACAGTCTTCTTTGTCGTTGTGGCGGCGGCTGGAGCGGCCGCTGTTGTGCTCGCGGCTAAGAGAGGGAAGTTGAGACAGGTTCAAAGAGTACTGTATGAGCCGAAGAGCCCATCGTCCACAGGGAACAAATCCACTAGCCAGAGATCTTAGATGCGCCAGAAAGGAAAGAATACGAGAAATCCTAGTCGTTGCTCGCTTTCTCGCAGGATAGCGCACAAAACACTTGAACGACTACAATTTGCCTATGTCTAGAATTTCAACTGCTGCGATGTTATCGTCGTGATCGTGGTAGACGATAACCCGGCCGTCGGCTGTGGGTTCCCCATTGGGTTTCTCCGCGTATTTGAAGCGGACGTATAGATCTCCTACATCTTCGCCGTAGTCAACCATGACAACCTTGCGGGGCAACCTCAGACCGTACTTCCGCTCCAACCTCTCGAGGATATCTCTGATATCCAGATCTAAGAGGGTTTCAACCTTGTGAATTTTCTGTACCTCCTTCTTTTTCTCTTCAAGCTCGTGTAGTAGGCCGTCCTTATTAACTCGTCTGTTGCCGTTTTCGAATAGATTACGACCAAATACCTGTCGTCAACCCTTTTGAGTGCATGTGTCAGGCCGTCCGCATCGATATATGACTCATCTGGATTAGCGATTGCCCCGATAACCTGGCCTCGGCTATCAGTCAAATCTGGATGCCTATCTGTTATGTGCTTCCAGCGCTCAATGGTAAGGATTATCATGGGATCGTTTTCCTGCGAGACGCGTTCAGAGTTCTCCGGTAACTAAGGGATTACTTTCGTTCCAACGTGTTCGTCTCTGAGCGCTTTTTCTATGTTTGCTGGGTCGTCTCCAGGAACGATCCAAGTGAGTATTCTTGATCTGCTGATCACTTTGAGTGCAATTGGGTCGATCAGCTCGTATTCACCTGCGGTAAGAGGTCTGTCAGACACGATTTCAAATAGCTTCTGGACGCTTATCTGATCGAGCTTCTTAGCGTCGGGATGCTTCTTCGGATCCTTCGTGCAGACGCCTGGTGCGTCGGTCGTCTTTACGAATGCGTCGGCGCTGATTGTTTCTGCGACTATGGCGGCAACAGCGTCTGTTGAGTGTGCGGGCTGGAGGCCACCCATCACAACTATCTTTCCAGCTAGGAAATATCGGTTCAGTTCCTCGACAGTCTCCGGAACTTCTGGGAAGGCGTCTTCTCCTAGTGCCGATATGAGGAGCCTTGCGTTTAGTCGTGCCGAGTAGATGCCGATTTGGTCACATTGTGCTTCGTTTGCTCCCAGTGCTCTGGCTGCGGTGATGTAGTTTCGGGCGGTCTCTCCGCCGCCGGTGACTGCGACAATCTCTTGGCCTTGCTTGTGAATGTCCTTCAGTACCTGTGCATATGAGTTGATGCTGTCTTGGTCAGGTTTGTCTCCGAATAGGAATCCTCCGATTTTGACGACGACTTTCACTGGCGGGTTCCTCGGTTGATATTCACAAGCCAATCTGCTTATATAACTGAGTTCGTGGTAGGCGTGTGAGGCGTCTGCTTTGCAGGCTCAGTTTCAGGATTCCCTTTCGAGGTTCAAGTTGAAGCGGACGCTGGATCTCTTGGCGTCGAAGGAGGGCCGTGGAACTGAGCTCATAACTCTATATGTTCCTCCTGATCGGCAGATTCACGAGGTCATCGGGCAGCTTCGCGAGGAGTATGGTACCGCGTCCAACATAAAGTCTAGGACCACGAGGAAGAACGTTCTCGACGCAATCGAGAAGACGATGCAGCGTTTGAAGCTTTTCAAGCGTCCTCCTCCAAACGGACTCGTCATCTTCGTGGGGGCGATTCCCCAGGATGGTCCTGGAACTGAGAGAATGGAGACCTACGTCTTAGAGCCGCCGGAGCCCATCCAAGTCTACCTTTACCGATGCGACAATCGATTCCACCTCGAGCCTCTCCTTGAGATCCTTAGAGAGAAGGAGACGTTCGGAATCATCCTGATCGATGGGAACGACGCCCTGATAGCGACTTTGAGGGGCAGGCAGGTAAACGTGATCAAGGAGATGACTTCAGGGATTCCTGGGAAGCACAGGGCTGGAGGCCAGTCGGCTAGGAGGTTCGAGAGGCTCAGGGAGGCCGAGGTGAACCAGTACTACAAGAGAGTTGGCGGGCACGCAAACGAGATACTTGGGCAGATATCGGATCTGAAGGGCGTGATCGTCGGCGGACCGGGTCCTTCGAAATATGTCTTCGAGGAGGGCGAACACTTGAACTACGAGTTGAAGAAGAAGATCGTGGCGACGGTTGATACCTCCTACGTCGGCGACAACGGGATCGATGAGGTTCTGGATAAGACTCCTGAAATCCTCCGTGGCGTTCGCTACTCCGAAGAGAAGAAGCTTGTGCAACGTTTCCTCTACGAGGTTGGGCATGACACAGGTCTGGCTGCGTATGGTGAAAGCGATGTTCGCAAGGCATTGGAGGCCGGGCTTGTCAGTGTCCTTCTCCTATCAGAGAGGCTTGACACGTTTCACGTCACCACCAAGTGCCAGGTATGCGGATTCACAGACGATAGGCTTGTGCTTGCGCGTGAAGCGGCTAAGTTAGAACAGAACATGGCGTCGGCTCAATGCCCGAAGTGCAATAATGCCACACTTCAGGTTGAGAGAAAGGACTTGCTTGAAGAGCTGGCTGAAATCGGCGAGAGCAAGAGCGTAGGCGTCGAGATAATCTCAGCGGAGACAGAAGAAGGCCAGCAACTCCTCAAAGGCTTCGGAGGAATTGCAGCCATACTGAGATACGCCAAGGCTGGTTCCAGTTGAAAACGGAGTCAGCTAAGCTACCGATGAGTGCCGCATTACGCAAGCTTCGATTGATCCCCTAGGTATAACGAGTGCCTACGAACTCGTCGCTAACGCGATAGGGAACTCTGCTGCGCGTTCCTCCTAGACATTACGGAACACAGAGACCGGACGCTTGCTGGCTACGTCAACCGTGCGAAGAAAGCATTAGATGAATGCGGAATCTAAACATCTCATTCTAGTGTGTACTTATAAGTGATAACGATTCCTGGCATGTTTTGAACGGCCGGTCGAAAAGTAGACAATCACTAGACGTCTTCGGTTGGAGTGCCTGGTGATACTGCTATGACCAGTATGATGCGAGAGGCTAGCATTGAGCCGGGCTGGCATGTTTAAGGAAGGCTTTGAGGTGCCGATGTTGCCTCACACAAGTATGACAGGCTTCATATGGAAATCTTCTTATTGTCCCCGCCAGCTTAACCCTAGTTTCACTTCCACTCTTCGCTTGTGAGGCGCCATGTTGGGGAAACGTTGGCCGAAGCCAGTCCACCTGAGGAAATGCGCCTCACTGATCATTACGTTGCTTCTGTTCTGGTCAGCTTTCCTGCCGTACTTTCTGCTTCATTTGAAAGCTGTCTACGGGAACGAATCAGCGGTGATGCGGCCGTCCAAGAGGCCTGTCTTCGTCGGCACCACAGGAGACATTGAGGTAAATGTGACGGTTCCAGGCTTTGCTGTCAAGATTGAGATACCTCGAGAGTTTGTGCCAGTGAGCGCGGAAAATGATACTTCCTTTGTCTGGTCTACGATAACGGAAGACTACTGGTATTACAATGTGACCGATGCTAGGGAGCATTTTCCTTATGATCCGAACGCTCCTTGGTATGTGATAATCTGGAGCTGGAACCTGACGGGGTTTGCTCCGCCTCAGATAGTCCGGTTCAAGAACATGGTTGCTCCAAGGCTGGCGGGGCTCTACAACGTGACGATCTTCGTCTCAACATCACTTTCTGCGCGTAGACCGATCTTCTCTGAGACGCCTGACGACATTCTGACCATTCTGGTTTGTGGGTCGCGTGATTGGGCAACAGTCTATGGGTATCTCAAGGACGCCGAGCCGGACTTTTTGATCGTCAAGACGAAGGGCATAGTGTACGCCGTCAATGTTGATACTAGGGAAAGGGTGGCTCGAGCCTTAGTCAATGTCACAACAGGATACTTCAATCTGACAGGGCTTCGCCCGGGAAGATACTCCTTCGAAGCCTCGGCTGGATACTTTCCGACGACTGATTTCGCATATGTGGTGACTAACCAGAGCAATTGGTATCCCACCTCCATTCCCCTGTCTGAGAGACAGACAATGTACATGAACATGTCCGTCTACAGAGGCGCGAGAATCTCAGGGGAAATAAGGTACCAGGATCGGTTGGGAAATCCAATAAGGTCGCTTGACCATCCTTGGCTCGTTAGTTTAGGATACAGCGTCTTGAACTGGACGGTCGAGGCCTACGACTCAAAAGGAAAGCTCGTTGCGATCGATTTCGGGAACACGATCGGATTGGAGGCAGATCCTTTTCGCTTGATGGTTGGTAAGGGTCGGAAATATGTAGGCGCCGACCCAGTCGGCACAGAGTTCTGCGGGATTGGAATTGAGACGTACACTCTGACGGCGCAGGTCTTCGCCTACGTTCAGAAGTATGCGGTGTTGCCTGTGCAAATCAACCAGAAGGGCCAGGATGCTTTCAGGGGGATCTACTTGATGACTGGAGGAGTGATAACTGGAACCATTCGATTTGTGCATCCGAAGGTCGGCCCACTTGTATTGGAGACACCTAGGGAGGCTGAGCTGAGGGTCTGTCAGACCACGACAGACAAGCTATTCGGCGGGCACGTCTTGGTCGAGGCGTATAAGTTGCCGGATTGGTCATTGAAAGGGATTTTCTTGCTGAACGGGACGGAGGCGTCAGGTGTCACCGTTTATGCCGACAAGACCAGCATCAGGTTCTACATTCTGGGCTTCAACGAGTATTACAATAGGACCTATTCGGGGGTGTGGAGGCAGAAGGACTACGGGCTCGACGAGGGATCTTACAATGTCAAGGTTCATGTTCGAGGCTATTTGCAGGCAACGAATTGGGACGTGACTCTGGGCTTAGGCCTGAATCAGACGATGACGCCTACGGATATGAAGGCGGGCGGCGCCATAAAGGCTATTCTAGCTTCTGGGATTGCTTGGCCTTGTACAATGGTGATGCAGATGGCTGCGGAATGGATTTGGCTTGAGGAGGGATTCGTAGGCTATAGGGCTAGAATATACTATTACGATGAGGCTGGAGTTTCACTTGGTTACACGGAGAAGCTGATCGCATCTGGAGTACCGGGCGTGACGAGTACAACCTTGACTACCATCTTCACGGGTATGAACTATGACCTAGACGAAGTGATCTACTGGGGAGAGATCCCGACAGCCATATCGCCGGGAATGTACAGTTTGAAGGCTTTTGCCTATGGGTACGTTCAGGCGACGTGGCCAACAGTCTACGTTGAGTACTTCTGTGCTCCGACTCGGATCAATATGCTAATCGGATGCAAAGTAGATGTCACCGCAGTCCTGATGCGGGCGGGGCTATTCTACGGCTTGGTGGAGAACGTGAGCTACAGGGCGGACGTGTTCGATAAGAGGGGCAGCCTGGTTGGCGGCCAGATCGGAAATGCGACTGTAGGAATGACGACTCTGAACTTCAGTTGTTGGGGCTTCGGCGGAGTAGGACACTTTTTCTTTGTGACACCGGACGGGACACGACACTATGATTATGGATTGGGAAAAGGCGACTTCACCCTGTATCTGCGAAGGTTCGGCTACCACTACAGATTCGAGCAGACACAAGTGTCCTTCAGCTTCGCATGTTTGAATCTGAAAGTTGGGCATGTGTGGCGGGTTCCACTCCTGAACAAGATCTACGGAGTCGTCAAGGGGATGAGCGAGGAGCTTTCGCTTCGCCTCTCGTGGGCGACGATTAGCGTGGTTGACCTTGGAGAGGCGTCCATGTCTCTAGACGGGACCTATTGGGTCTTCATGCCTGACGGCAGAAGCCGTATCTCCTGTTCGCTTGTGGGTTACATCACGGCTTCGACTTCAACTATCGAGTTGCCAGGAGGCGCGGAAATAGAGCTTAACTTCACACTCGATCCCGCGCCCCTATAGAGGGAATGCGATCGTTTGCTTTTTTCAACGGTCAAATACTTAGCTTGGCGTGTTCAGATAGTGTTAGTCCGGCGACAATGGCTTCAAGTTTCACTTACTCATTAGGCGAGGATTCATGACCGCTAAGGCTGAGAGAGTGGCGTCTCCTCATCTGCCGAACCTTGAACCCAGTTCGGCGAACTTGATCTGGTAGAATGTTGCCAGCCTGCGTGCATCTCTGTCAAGGTTAGGCTGCACTACCAGCGTGGTGTCAGCTACACGGCCCTTCACGTCAAGTTTCTTCGCAAAGAATCTTATCACCTGGACAGACGTGAGCGGGCTATCAGACGATTCTATATCTATGACCAAGGGTTTTCCTCCGTTCCGAAAAAGCGCAAGGGAGAAGGTGTGTTCTACTCCTGAGCTACCGACTATCACATGATCCTTCCTCACATCGAACCCTGATGCTGCGAGGTACCTCGTGAACTCTTCCTGAAGAGCCTCGATAGTCTCAGGTTTCGGTTTCGGCATTTTCGCTCTTCTCTCCGACCCTGCTGTGATCAACACTTCTGACACCGATCTCGCCGAAGACCACATGTTCTCGAAAAGGTGCTGCATCGTTCTTATCAACATAGGACTATTCGTCCAGATAGCAGTAGCCTCTCTCGGATCAGTGGATTCGAGAGGCCTTGTCAAGAAGACTATCTGGTCTCCGTCAACAATCAAGAAGTGAGGCGAGGGATAGTCGCTGAAGCTCCTGACGTTCATCTTTGCCATATCCGCGACTATCTCCCGGACTCTCGGGGTCACCTCTGCGAGGATCCTTACTTCGATGTTTCTCCGTGTGACTTTGCCTATTCTCTCAAGAACACCGAGCCTGTCCACATGGAAAAGCGCTGGCTCAGAGGCGATCATTATCACGTTCCTATCGCTTTGATCGATCATTTCCTCGGCTTTTCGGTAGATGCCTTCGACGCCTTTCAAGAACTGAAACTTCTCTTCTTCAACCTCTTCGGCCCTAGCGACGAGAGCAGACTGCCATATCGAGAGTAGTTCAGGCTTGATCTTTTCCATTACTCGTTCTCTTTGCTTGTGCGCCTCCAAGAGAACATCGATTGCATTCGGTAATGGAATCGCCGAAAATCTGATGGGCCTGCCGACCACTGCCTCGACGATCCCCTTCTCCTGCAGAGCCTTTAGGATGTTGTAGGTTTGTCCCCTTCGAATCGAGAGTGCCCTAGCTATCTCTCCTGCTGGGGAAGGCCCTCTCTTTGCCATGTAGATGTAGACCTTGCTCTCAGGCTCAGTTAGCCCGTACTCAAGTAATCTGTCTGCAATGGTCGGCTCAGACATCGCCTATACAAAGAAGGGATTACCCCATCGAGCTAAAGTACGTTTCGAAATCGTCGCCTGATCGGCTATGTAACTTGACGGTGAGTGGGGCTTGCTCGTCAAGGCCTGGCTGCTTGTTTCCTTAGAGTATCCTCGGTGCCTGTGGAACAGAGGTCACATATCAACGGGGAGGTTATTTCTTCGATTCTCCTAGGGAAAGATATCCGTTGGTGGCACTTATACCGTCCCGAGCTGGGTCCCCCCTCAGGGACCTTCCTCCGCAACTCATAAAGCGTGGTGGCACCCATCATTTCATGCTTGCGTCACCTAGGGCACAGGTTGTACGGTCCCATGGAAGGAACCCCTGAAAAGAAAATGATCTTCATCACCATAGCTAGCAAGGGAAATGGTAGAGACGAAGGCGAAATAAGAGAGGCGTGGGAGCGGGCACTAAGTAGAGCCGCAGCCCCAGGCGTAGAGAGAGTGGAGAAAGTCACCATTGTGTCCGCCCCTCCGTCCAAAGCAGACGAGCAGCAACCATCCGACCTCAAGGAGATGCCCAAGATTTCTCTGACAGTCCGCGAGGAAGAGAGGCCTCCCCCGAAATTCTACTACAGCTTAGATGAAAAGCAGTGGTGGGAGATTCCGGGAGAGCTGACGAAAGTGTGGCAACTCAGATTTGTCCCCAAAGACCTCGGTGTCACGGAGGGCGTCATCAAGGTCAGAGGGGAGATAGGGGATCAGAAGGTTCAAGGTTGGGTTCACATAAGGTCCGCTCAGAAGCATGTTCTTGAGCTGGCTGAGCCGTAGCCGCGTGAGTTGCACAGACGGCGACATCGTTTCCGAATGATGTACAATGGGGTGGAGTCAGACAGATTGAATTGGGACAGACGGTGCCCCTCCCTTTCTAATCCAAGCCTTAGGCCAGCGGTCACGTGTCTGCTGTCTCACTTTTGAGAGGAATTACCTACGCAACCCAGAAGACTCGCAAGACATACCTCCGGGAGACCAGAGCGTGCATCACTCCTCTCTTCGGCGTTCGACGGGCTCCTGAGGTTACCGCGTGAGGGACTCTGCCTGTCAACTGCTCGAAGGATATTTGGAATATTGATTCTGACTTCGATATTGCTTTCATCAGCTCCGTCGTCCTCTGGCGCACCAGTCGAATTGTTGGCGAACAATGGTTTCAAGAATGGGTTGGAAGGATGGACTGCCCAGGGATTGGCTTTCCTTGACGGAGAGAGCATCAAGATCCTTCGAGAGGGATCTCTGTCACAGATCGTCAGGAGAACTGATCTGTCGTTTTATCTGGAGTTTTCGTACAACGTGCGCACTGAGCTTCCGTCCAAGAAGTATTTCGCAAGGTCTCTCGTCACATTCTACATGATCGATCGGCAAAGGATAGAAACGCGGTTCACTGTTCTTGGACAGGTACATGAAGAACTCGGAGATTCTGGTTGGAAGGAGATTAGGTTGAACCTCCTGCAGCTATTTCGAGATAGTGTTGGGGATCCTGGTAACTATCAGCTTGCTGCGCTGGGAGTCACCCTGGAGTTGGGATTCACTTCGCCAGCTTCCCCGTTTGCTGTCGCATATTTCAGAGACATCAGCCTGAAGCGAGTTAACCCTGTCAAGATTCTTCTAGTTGATAACGGATACAGAGAGCTGCCTGATAGGACAGAACTTTTGGTTTCCGTTACTAACGTAGGTGATATAGATGCTTCCAACCTTGTTGTAACGTTGATTCCGGCCCCGGAATTGTTCGTTGTTTCGAGGACGACTGCCTTTGCCCGGCCAGCTTTGGATGGAGGCTTATCTTGGCAAGTGAGTTGGATGCTCGCTGCAAGATCGTCAGGCATGCATCCAGTCACAATAAGAGCGAGTTGCGACCAAGCTGTGGCTGAACTCTCCCTTGGCATTTCGGTACCCGGAATCGCTCAGATCACGACTACTCAGACAGTCACAGTGACTGCGGAGCAAACCGTCGACCAGTTTGTTGTCATGTCTCTCCAGACAGCTTTCTTTGCTATGGTGGCGTTTCTGATAGTAGCCATAATCATACCGCTATTTCGAAGTCGAAGAGGTGCTGAGGTGGTCTTTCGGCTGAGAGGCTGAGATTGCTCTTTCTGCTGTTGCTTGACCTTTCGAGAGGCTGAAGAATTCGATGCGGAAGTTCGTCTACAGCGCGCAGAGACATCGTGAACTAGAAACTGGTCTGACGGCTTGTCATCAGCACCTCTGCCGCTAGTAGCCTGACTCTTCTAATGCAGTCTGACAGGCTGTTTCTCCTGAAGATACTTGGATTGAAACCCATCTCGGTACATATCGCTTGTTTGATGAAATTCTCTACGATTTGCGCTCCTTCACCAAACATG